>OIWO01000794.1_pt1 | contig 32158 bp, 41 predicted proteins | sample 1587641 | NCBI WGS metagenome assembly OIWO01 (sample SAMEA3888924, study PRJEB22519) | human gut metagenome | biome: human gut; feature: human-associated habitat; material: faeces | place: Denmark | collected 2010
CAATCGCTTTCTTTTCAAAATCAGATGACCAATTACGCATATATTGGCGCCAGTCAACCCGTCCCTGTTCCCAGGCGCGAGCTCCGTCGATACCCAGCAAATAACAGCGTTTCTGATGAGATTGCCGCTTGAGGTAAGCATCACCGCCATCCTTGATTTGATTGCGCTGCCGGCTCATGTCGATTTCAGCCACATAGACCAGCGACAGGTGACAGAGGCAGTGCGGATGAACCGGCAGTATGGGAGTCTTATCTTTTGGGAAGATGCCCGGCCCCAATCCCCAAAGGTTCGCCTGCGCGTACATGTCGCAGATGTCGTAATGAGGATGACGGCTGGACAGCGTCCACTTGTAAGCGGCGACATCATCGTCCGTATCGTAACGTGCATGGAAGCCATCAGCCCAGGCATGGGCCGCTTCTGTCCGGGCAATGCGTTCGGCCACGTAGCGGCTCTTTTCTTCCAGGGCCACATGAACGGCCCTGTCCAACGCCTTTTCGCTTCCATCGGACATGGCGTTCAATAACTCGCTGTACGCCGTTCTAAGGGCTTGATTCGGGGCGCCATGTTCTCCTATCAGCACCGCTTGTCGGCGGGCTCTGCGGACGAGCTGGAGCATCTGCGCCCTATCTGCGGCAGTCAGTTCCGACCGCCTGGCAAAATTCACAATATCCTGCAAATACTTCGGCATTTCCTGCTGCCTGACGACAGCCTGACCGCTGCGGTATCCATCATACAGCTGCCGGGCCGCCTGCATGGCATGACGGTTCTGTTTCAACTGGTCCTTGATGGTGCTGACGACACGGGCGCGCATTTCTTTATCAGCGCCGTGGAGTTTCTTCGATAAGGTCATCCCTGACTCATCCCAGGCTTCTTCAAGTTGCGAAGGGAGCAAAGGAATTGTCTGCCCATAGCCTGCTTCACACGCCTCTTTGACAGCCTGTCTGACAGCATCCATAAAGACATCGCTGATTTTATAGGTCAGCCAGGCCTGTTCTACAATGGCCTTAACATCCCCGTCTTCATCTAAATTGTCGATGACGTAAAGGGCAACGGCATCAACGGCCCGTTGGAATACTCGGCTAAAACGCTTCAAGATTCCCGAAATAGGGCTTTTCATCAAGCATCACTCCCGTCAGGCTTGTCCTCACCTGGCTTAGGGACCGGAGGCTCTTCCGGCGGTTCTTCGGGGGCTGTCGGCTCTGCATTCGTTTTATCGTCATCTGACTTCTGCATCTGCTCAACGAGTTCATCGAAGCGCTCGTCAGGAATGTCCGGACAATAAGCCGCCATAACTTTCTTGAGCACTTCTTCCCGCAAGCCGTCTGTCAAATCCATGTCCAGGACCATCTGCGCCTGGGTCAATTCATTGGCCACGTCGACAATACCGAAGTCATCGGGGTACGTCACGGTGTACTCAATATCGCTATTCAGCCACTTGGCCACAACGTCCATGACGGCTTCTTCAGCTCTGGCACATTGAAGCGAGAAGTTGGCCAACTGCTGATTTGTCCGTTCAAACTCCCACTGCCGCGCGATGCCGCTATTGTTGTTCTGGGACGTATTGATGACAAAGGACAAGTTGGCCATGCGATACATTTCCTGGATGAGCGACGCAATCTGATTCTGCAAGACTGTCGCCGGATCAGACGGCGGAGCAATGAATGCCGGCGCATGACTGCATTCCGGATTATACCCCAGAGCGTTATTCGTCCCGACGACCAGGTCATTGACGTCCAGCGATGGGATTGTCAGCAGCGGGAACGTCTGATTCCGCAAAATTTCACCCAGCCAGGAACAATGATTGTACAAAGCTTTGGCCGTCCTGGCAATTGGCAGTAGTTCCGGCACCGGGCGCATCGTCTTCTGCTCCAGCATCCGGGAAAATAGCGGCACGACCGGCACACAGCCAAGACCATGCTCGCCCGATGACTTCATGAGCTCATCGCCCCAGACTTCCCAGCGCTGGCGGTCATAATAAACATACCGATATTGAGGCGCTCCGTCCTTGATACTAGCGATTTCCTGGAATTGGATGTACAGCAGAGCCCCCGTTTTGTCAACGCCATATTCCACTAAATCCTGCGGCCCCAGGACGTAAGCAAAGGGGAATTCCCGCTGCTGCAGCATTTCGGCCAGCGTCCGCGCCTGTAGCTCACGGACGTTGTCGATGACGATGAACGACACGCCGTAGACCTTGGCCATGATAGCGGCCCGCTTCATGAACATATGGATGTCGGTACCACTGGTATCCACGTCTTTCAAGAATTCTTTGATGGTCGGGACCGCCGGCCCGGAATAGTCACGCAACGGCTGCCTTTTAAAAATAGGATCTACCAGGGCGTTGACGATAGGGCTGAAATAATTCAAGTAGTATGCGTTTTTCTGGCGGAAGCGGTAATCATCATCTGCTTCCCGTTTGTGCTTGTTCAGGTACTGGCCCGTTTCAAAGCCGCCGGACCCATAATAAGCGTCTTTAAGCAGCGTGTAATCCATAAAAACTCCCTCCTAAAAATTAACGCGCCGGGATACGATTTTATCCCGGTTCATGATTTCAGACAGCCCATAGCGTACCGCGTCGATACTATGATTATTGGCATCTGGGTAAGCGCTGATGAACTGACCGTCTTTGTTGCGGTCGTACTCGTAAGCGACGAATTCTTTGTACGTGTTCGGACAGCGTCGCTTGTCGATGTAAATGTGTGCGCGGTTCTGAAGCCAGCGCATCCCGAAGTCTATGCTGTCCGGCCCTTTGCGGGCGCCGGAAATGCGAAGCCCATAATCGCTCATTTCAGCAATACTCTTCGGTTCAGCTGCATCGGCCAGGATGCGTCCGCCGGTAATGCGAAGCTTGATGGCCTTAGCCGCCTGATTGTTCGTCATCTTCTGCCTATACAGCTCATCAAAGATATACAAATCTTCCCGTTTCGCATCATAGTACATAGCGACATAGGCCAGCGGGTCCACGGCAAAACCGAAGTCCAGGCCATAGTACAACCTGTCAAAATTTCCGACAAGTTCGTCACTCATGGCCATGTCTTCGACATTTTCGAAGACAGCGCCGCCGGTGCCTGTAACTTCGCCTAAGTACTCATGACGATAGGCTGTTTCATTGCGTTCCTTGAGTTTCTCTGCATCTTCAAAGAAGCGGTCTCCCAGCCATTCCCTGGGTACGCCAAGATATGTCGAATGATGGACGAGCCTGTCAGAATCCTCAAAGAGTTTTTCTTCGTTGACCCAGTTGTTTTGCGACTTCGGCGGGTTGAATGAACAGAACTCCCAGAAGACAGGACCGCCGCGCAGCAGTGACTGGTTGAGGTTGCGGATTTCTTCCATACCGCTGAACTGGTCCAGCTCCTCAATCCAACAAATACCGACATAACCGAACGGTAATTTGATAGATTTGATTTTCTGCGGGTCGTCGACGCCGAAGAACAGTATCTTCTGGCCGGTCTTCTTGTACGTAATCTCATGAGGAGACGTCTTGAAGCGGAACTTGTCCGTCAACCCCAGGGCATCAATGCCCCACTGCATCTGGGGATAAACGCTGTTCTTGATAGTGTTGCCGACTTTCCGGAGCACAACAGCATGACACTCCGGATTCTTGATTATGAGCGGCGGTATCTCGATACTGATATAAGATGACTTCGTAGATCCGCGGCCGCCTTCCAGCCAATAATAGGTATGGCCATGCTGCTTTATATCCTGATGCAGGCCCCAGAAATGAGGCGCTATGATATTACTCAGTCTGATGGTCTTCATAGTCCGCTCCTATGTCATCAATGATCTGGACGTCGTTATCGTCATCCTGCCCAGCGTCCTTCAATTCCTGTTCCAGCTTGGCCAGCTTTAGCTGCTGCTCTTTCGCATCCATATCGGACGGGTATCGCTTCAGCAGGTTTTCCGCCGCCTTGATACGGTCGCGGACAGACGCCCGCGTTTCTACCAGACTGGCTTTACTATATCCATCGCCCGTACCCTCAACGACAATCTGTTCATCCTTGACTTCACCGCGCAGCGTCGCCGTCAGGAACTTCAGGACCTCGTCGGCCTTCGCGATACGCTTGTCTTCCAACGCTTTGAGCCTGGCAGTGATAGCGGCCTTGATTGTAGTATTTTGTAGTAGTTTTGAAGCGTTAGTATTTATGTATTTCTCACTATACCCGGCCCGCCGTGCCGATTCCGTGGCATTCCCGGTCTCGATATAATAATCAATAAATCGCTTCTGTTTCTCTGTCAGCTTCACTACATGCTCACCACCATCCTCTTTTCAGGCATGAAAAAAAGAACCTTGCCGGATGGGAGGCCACCTTCCAGCGCAGTTCTTCTCAACAGTGTGTGGGCCGAGAACACAGCATGACCGCTATCAGGCTGTATTCCTTCGGCCCCTCTTTTCACGATTTCATTATACCGCACTTTTTCGCCTTTTTCATTCGCGGGATATTTCCCAAATAAAAGTTATCCACAATTTATCCACAAAGCGCCTAATCAATAAAAACAAATCGTGTTTGTATAGGCATGGCCCGCAGTCCGAAGTAACGGTTGGCCAGTTCCTGCAAAGCGTCTTTGCCGTGCTTGAAGCAGAACGACGTGCTGGCATTGACCATCTTGGCCGTCCATTCCCAGCTTTTCGCGCCGTCGATGTAGTAGATCTCTAAAATCTTCTGGTCTGTTTCATCCAATTCATGGAAGCATTTCGCCAGGCGGTCCATGCGTGTCTTGATGTCCTTGACGTTCTGTTGCAGTCGCTTCCGTTCGTCCTTGAGCTGTTCATGACGAAGGTAGTCCGATTCTTGCGGGCTCGTCCCGTCACCGCCGCCACAACCGCCGGCACCCGACAAAGCCGGCACTTTCGGAGCCGGCTCTTCTTCGAGCGTCCAGGTAATATCATCAATACGTATTTCCATGTCTTTGATGTAGTCCGTAAAGGCGACATAATTCAGCAGATAATTGGTAATGACCAGAACATAATCATTATGACCTTGAACGATTGACATTGAACTACCTCCCTTTAAAAGCACGACGGAACGCCTCTTCGGCTTCGTCTTTACGATGAGCGGAGCAATCCCGCTCGTTCTTGCACTTGCGCACAAACTGCCCGAACTCGTCCGGGAACCAGTAGAAGTCCCCGTCGTCCAGAAGCCGTCCGCAGAATGCGCAACGGCTCCGGACTTCCTGGGACTCCGGCCGGCGAGTCCATGGCGTGTGTGACGGCTCTTTCTTTCGTCGTCTGTTTTTGCGTCCCACGCCCTTACTCCTTCCATCTATGTGTAAATTTACCGCAAATAGAATCTAAATGCTATAGCGGCGAAACTAAAACGTTTTATTTGCCACCTTTATAGTGATACCCGCGGGCCACTTTTCGTTTTGCGTGGCGGACCCGGCTTTTTACGGCATGATTCCGGCAGGAACGCTGCCAGCCCCTTACGCCATAGTAGCGCTTCGTCCCGCCGGGTACTGAATTCCACCAAAGATCGACTACCGAGATAAGACGTTTAGCAAGATACGGCTCTATTTTAATAGGCTTCAAACTAATTGAACCAAAATCAATTTTAATCTTCATGTCCATGACCTGCCTTTCGTTTAAATCGCAATACCGGCGGGCAATGCTTGCCCCACTGATGCCCATTCAAATCCCGCTGGCCTTGTTTCGATTGCCAGGGGGATTGTCGCTTCTGCCGTTGCTTTTGGTAAAACTGCCGTTCTTCTTCCGTCATCTGCCGGCAGTGTACTGGCCCCGGTGCATACCAATTATCATCCATCGTAATCCCTCCTACTGTGAGCAATAAATAAGTGCTGCCGTGAAGGCAATCCAGAATACCACACAGTATATGGCAATCAGCCTCCACGTAATGACCTTCATCCGATTGATTTCAATCATCCTTTCCCTCCCAACTTCCCCTGCTGCATTTCACGCTGCGGAACGACATGACCTTTCTGATCTTCTTCCCGCAACCGTTTCAGCAGAGGCAATAGTAAATTCACATAATCGTTCAGCGGCTCCTTCGTTTCGTTGTACTGATCGATATTTTTCCAGCCATGGCCACCGATGATGGGCCGGATGACATAGCCATAGTCGTCATCCTTGACCAGCTCACAGCCATTGGCACGCAGCGCACAAAGGATAGTTGCGAAATCGCTGTCCAGGAAAGCCGCCTGCAAAAGCAGCCAGGCCCATTGCCACCGGTCCGACGGGTGGTATTTCTCGAAGTCGTCGGGATATTCCTCGACGGGCCAGTTTTCCGGCTTCCTGGCATTTTCCACATGCTGGACGATGTTTTCCACCAGGCCCTTGATGTCCGGATCCCGTTGCAAGAGCTGGGCATGAGGGGTTTCCATGGCCTCCAGGACTTCACGGAACGCCGACCGGGCCCGGGCAATCATTTCATTCCGTCCCATAGGCTCCTCCTAATCGTCGTCCAGCGGTTCAATCTGGACGTAGATGCCAGACTGAGGAGCGTAAAACTTTTGGATGCATTCCGAAGCGACCTGGGCGTCGTCCCGCCAGAAGCCCAACGACGTCAGGACGTCCTTGAGCATCTTGACCAGGTTATCCGTGTCGGGCTTTGTCGCCTTCCAGGTTCCTTCCGGGTGCAGTTTCGTCGGCGGATACAGCCATTTCGTCGTCAAGGCTACGGGCCCCATGATAGGCTGTTCCGGCCGGAACTTCGTAAAGCTGGCCATGAACAAAGACCGTGTTTCCTTGACCGCCGGCGGCTCGTATGTATGAGGCTTACCATCACGCCCGACAACGAGCTTCTTCATCTGATGCGTCGCCGACGGAATCCGCTGCATAGGTACGAAGAAATGAATCATGTCTTTATCTGTCATTATTCCCTACTCCTTTCCTTGCCTTCCAGTTTTTATAGGTGCACATTTCTGTACCATCGACTCCCAACAAGAAACATAAATAGTGTGACGACGTCCCACCATCGTAGCCGGTCCCACGCAGAATCAGGAACGAGGCAACTTCTGCAAAAGTCGTATAAAGCTGGCGATGGTAACATAGAAAGTTATCCATAATCCGTTCGGCCTTTTTGACATCGAAGCCATACGGCAAAATGCGATAGCCAGCCGAATCTAAATATTCAATTTCTTGATTCATCATTTTTTCTACTCCTTTCGTCGCCGCATGGTCCTGTAAGGGGAAATAGTACGTTAAAAGAAAATGGTGGCTTTCAGCACCATTTTTTTAGTACTATTTTCCCCAGGACCCACACGGATTTTATGCAGAAGGAAATTCTTTATATATATAACGATTTTCCTTCCCTTTTTCCCTTTTTTTATACAGAAATTCGTACCATTTTCCGTTTAGTTATTCAACGTTATACACAAATGAGAAATAGGGAAATTGGTACGAATTTCCCTATTCACTTTTTTCAATCACTCCGTTTTTAATGACGAATTTTTCACCTTCTTTTATGTAATTTCTGATAGTTTTAGGGGTTATATCCATGTATTCAGCTAAATCGCTGACTGTTACTTGTCCATTAATCAGGCAGGCATTATAAGCACTTTCAAGCTGAGCCATTTTATCCTTTTTTTGTCTTGTCCGAGTTTCCCGCCCTTTTTGCCGCGGGTCTTTGTCACAGTCTGGCGTGAGCTTTTCCAGCTCGCCGCTGTCGTCGACGCGATGGATGGGATATTCGAACCACACGTTCAAGGGCTTGAAGGGCTCGAATTCCCGGAGCGTCCCCTCGATGCGCCAGGCCGTGCCAGGCAGGCCGACCTGGTCCGATGTGTTCAGCTGAATCATATCCAGCAGGGCGTCGGCATCACGGGCGAAGACGCCGGAGCCGCTGGCCCGGTCCATGGACCGCTTGCTTCCCTGGGCGCCCTTGCTGTGATGGTGACAGTAGATGACAGCGCAGTTCAGCTCGGTGCAGACCTTGTCGAACTGATTGCAGAAGTGGGCCATCTGGTCGGCGCTGTTTTCGTCGCCTGTGATGATCTTATAAATCGGGTCGATGATGATGGCCGTGTAGTTCTTCTTGGACGCCCGACGGATGAGCTTCGGCGCCAGCTTGTCCATCGGGATAGATTTGCCGCGCAGTTCCCAAATGTCGATATTGGCAATGTTGTTGGCCGGCCATCCCAGGGCGTCATATACGTCCTTGAAGCGGTGCAGACAGCTCGGCCGGTCCAGTTCCAGGTTGACGTACAGGACGCGCCCCTGGGAGCAGTACCAGTTGAGCCACTTCCGTCCTTCGGCGATAGCAATGGCCATCTCGATGAGGGCGAAGGATTTACCGGCTTTCGAGGGGCCTGCCAGCATCATCTTGTGCCCTTTCCGCAGCACGCCCTCAATAAGTGACGGCGATAGCGGCGGCAGGTCGTTCCATACATCTTTCAGGCTTTCCGGTTCCGGCAGGTCGTCGTTGACGGCCTCGATCCATTCGCGCCATTCTACAAAGTTTTCCTTGCCCAGGTTGGTATCGATGAGATACTGTTTCTTGCCATCCCGAATAACGCCAGGCATCCGGGACAATCGGGACGGGTTGCGGTTCTGCGTGTCGATGGCCAGGCCGTTCTTGCGGCAGATGGCATAGAGGTAGTCGACGCGCTTCCGATATTCTTCATAGTTGCCGGCATCGATGTGGACGATGGCATGAACGCTTTTCCCGCCGCTGTAGACTAGGCAGGCAACGGGTAATTCCAGCTGTCGGATGATTTCGTTCTGCTTCTCCAGCTCCATGGAATCGGATTCGACCAGGGCGAAGCGGAAGTCCGTCACATTTTCGTTGCGGACTCCTTTGCCGTCCAGCGGATTGAATCGGATCCAGGCGCCGACCTTGGGGTTGTAGTCCCCCAGGACGGCCCCCAGGTCCCCGTCACAGACCGTCAGCTCTTCGATGAGTTCCCCTGCAGTACGGCCATAGTTCCCTTTATTCGGCAGGAACTTCCCGTCTTTTTCCCAGGAACTCGTTACATAGCCGACGTAGTCGGTACTATCAAACAGCGTCGAAAGATACTTGATGAGGTCTTTGACCGGGTCCCAGTTATCACCGGGGGCTTCCAGCTCCCGCCCTTCGACCCAGTTCTTGTCGACGACGACCTGGTCATCCCGTTCGGGGATCAAGTCATCCCAGTCATAGGCGATGTCGGGGCCGGCTGATGAGGTCCAGCCGCCCCGCTTCGCCATGTCGACAATCGTAGCGCCGGTAACTAAAGACGTAGCGTTATTGTCAAAAGTGTTCCACTTCCGGACACATTCGCCGGAATGATACCGGCCAGCGTCGCGAAGGCTCCAGGTATCCCAGTCGGCGACGCTGTAGCCTTCGAGTTTTAATGCCATGCCTACATTTACCCACTCCTGATAGGTGCAGAACGACGGGTCAATATAGTCCAGGAGGGGTATGAGATTGATGTTTTCCAATATGCCCGCCCTCCTTTATTCTGGCTGGTACGTCGCCGGGATGATACCGGCCGGCATCCGCCAGCCAGCGGCTGCAATACGCCCGATGAGCTTAGACGCCGCTGCAAAGGACCAGGTGCCGACATGCCGGAAGCCGCGGGCCTCCAACAGCCGGATTTGCCGAGCCGTTGCAAGCCCCAGTTCCTTGCGCTTGATGAGCCGGTCCAGCAACAGCTTAGCCTTGCCGGCATTTTCGATTTCATCGGGGAAGATACCGAACTTTTCCAGGGCTTTAAGCTGCTTGTCCGATGCCGGCATCATTTCCCAGCCAAATGACGGCACGTAATCTGCCAGGTCTTGCGCCTGGATGGACATTTCAAACTGCAGTGGATCAACCAGTTTCCGCTTGCGCTTCTTCATGGCTGCCAGCTTTTCTGCCAGGGCGGCTTCGCGGTCGGCGACGACGTCTTCTGCCGCTTCCTTTTCCAGGACTTCCAGGTCTGTTGGCTCGCCGGACTCGTTGAGCTTTTCCGTCATCTTCTTGGCCACGTCTTCCGTTTCGGCGATGAGGCAGGCCGGGCGGCATAGCTCGTGCTTTTCTGTATTCCAGAGGAAGTCGAGGAGCAGCACTTCTTTCTTGCCTGGAAAGAGCCGCGTGCCGCGCCCGACCATCTGGCTGTACAGGCTGCGGCTCTTCGTGGCCCGCAGGACGATGACGCAGTCTACAGATGGGCAGTCCCAGCCTTCCGTCAGCAGCATGGAGTTGCAGAGGACGTTGTATTTGCCGGCATCAAAATCGGCCAGGACCTGCGCCCGGTTTTCGCTGTTACCATTGACTTCGGCGGCCCGGAAGCCGGCTTCATTCAGGATGTCACAGAACTTCTGGCTTGTCGCAACGAGCGGCAGGAAAACGACGGTTTTTCGGTCCTTGCAGTAGGACTTCATTTCTTTGGCAATCTGGTCGAGATATGAATCCAGCGCCGTCCCCAGCTCACCTGCCTTGTAGTCGCCGGCCGAAAAGCCGACGCTGGAAATATCAATCTGTAGCGGAATCGTTTGGGCTACGATGCGGGATAGGTAGCCTTCTTTGATAGCCTGGACTAAGCTGTATTCGTAGGCCAGGCTATCGTAGTAGCTCCCCAGATTGCGCATGTCGGCCCTGTCCGGCGTGGCCGTGACGCCTAAGACTTTGGCATTATCAAAGTACTGTAAGACGCGCTGATAGCTGTCTGAGACGCTGTGATGGGCTTCGTCGATGATGATTGTGTCGAAGTAGTCCGCCGCGAATTGATGCAGCCGCTTTTCCCGTGTCAGTGTCTGAACACTGCCGACGACGATGCGCCGCCAGGACCCAATGCAGGTCTGTTCGGCCTTCTCTACGGCACTTTTCAGCCCTGTCGCTTTCTCGATCTTATCGCTGGCCTGCTCCAGGAGCTCGCCGCGATGGGCCATGATAAGGACCCGTTCGCCGACCCGGACCCGGTCCTCAGCGATTTTGGCGAAAACAATGGTCTTGCCACAATTATGGGTGATTGTAAAATCATCTAATAAATAACGGTTGTCTCCATCAACAGTAAAGCCGATGTATGCGCCTGTCCCAATGGGTTCCACAGTGAATCCGGTAACAAGAACATTTTTCTTTTGTTTTCGTGGAGTAGCCATTTTCCGCTTAACTTTCATAGGGATTTTATCGCAGTTCCCACTAATACTAACCCGGTAGTATATTCCTACAAAATTATTACATCCCTTTTTACAGGGTGTAACATAGGCCGCGAGCCCAACCGATCTACACATAAAGGCTAAATCATTAGAAAGGCGTTCGGATTTAGAAATAAAATCATAGCCGTTACATGTAAGATGGCCATCGCTATCTAACAATCCAGCAATGACGTTAAGACGTACGGCTACCGGCCCCGTTTTATATATATCAGGTACTTGTTTTGTAGCAGATGTTTTTCCTCTCATGCCTAAATCTTTCAAAGAACGAATAAAGGCAGAGCGAGTATATGCTTTTTTACTGGCAAAAATATAGGTTATCGCTTTTCCAGCAGGTTCTGTACGAATCCGCAAATCCAATAATTCTGCTTGTTGGTGAATGACATTCACTACTTCAGCATCCATGGTTGTGATACTGACAGAGGCTCCATTCAAATTACCATCTCCTAATAATATTCCCAAAAAATAAGGATCAATAGGATACTCGGCTTGATGAGAATGATAGAAAGTAATGGCATCTGCTCGAATCAGTTTGTGGATATGTTTTTTCCACTTGCTCCAGGTAAGCCATTCTTTTACAGAAACATCAATAATTTCACCACCATGTTTTTCACTTGGATATACAGGATGATTCGATTCTTTGGTTCGTTTTAACGTCAGCATATGATTTTCATCTACGACGAAAGGTTTGCCTTTTACCGGGCAAATTTTATATAAATATCCTTCTCCGCGGATGATTTGAAGGATATGTCGGGGAGTACCATCGCTCCCCAATAGGCAATCTTTTAGCTGGACATCTTCCACCTTTTTAATGCTTCCATTCGCTAACAATACTTTTTCTCCGATGGCATGGCATCCTGTGGGAAGGACCAGGAGTGTTTTGGTATGGCCGCTGTCCCATTCATGCAGGACGGCCTGTTCGGCCTCCTGCTGATAGGGACGCAGCGTGACGCTGCTGCTCATTTAGAACGCCCCCTGTGTGTAGGCGGGACGCTGCGCCGGCTGACTCTGCGGCTGTGAAGCCTTGGGAGCTGCCGTCTTGTCGTAGAAGCGTTTCACGTCGTTGTAATCTTTCTCGTTGTACTTGCGGACGCTGACCTGCATACGGCCTGTCGCTCCGATGAGCTGATTCCAGGCAATTTTGAAGTGGCCATCACCACGCTGCATCATGCCGACAGCGCAGGCGAAGTTAGTCAGCTGCCATTCACTTTTCGAGTGCAGGAAGAGATTCTGGCGGATGCGCCCTTTCGTGCCGTCTGGCGTCTGCACTTCATATGTCAGCTTGGCCATCGGGCAGGGCGGCATCTTGTCGCTGCCGTCGAAGTGGGCCCGCTCAAAATCAACGATCGTAAAATCATAATCACCAGGAGGGACGATTTGAAACGAGTCTTCCACTTCGGTAAATTCATCATCCCAACTAAATGCGCGTTCTTCTGTCATTGTCATTACCTCCTAATCAAAACATTAAAACGGAACTTTCTTTAACTGATTGATAACCTGCAGCATCTGCGGAAAAGCCGCTACCAGACATCCCATGACGAAGTCTTCCGGATAATCTGCAATCGGCATGTCTGCTGGGAAATAGCCTTTATACGCTACGGCCTGCTGAATGTCCTGGGCCGTAACGTTATTGGCTGCCATGAGATCCGCCAGTGCTTGGGGAATGGCTTCGGGCGCCTGGACGTCGGGCTGTTTGGCTTCTGCCTGGACAGGCGGCTTCGGCGATTCTTTGGGCGGGGCAGGTGCCTCCGGAATTGGGTCCGGTTCAGCAGGTGCCGGCTGCGGCGGTACTGCAGGAGAAACGGGCGGCTGCGGCGGCGCTGTATTCATGACTGGGATGCAGTGCGCGATTTCCTGATAGTCAAAAGGCAGTTCTTCGGCCAGGCCGTGCCGGTTTTTGGCATCCCAGCACGGGTTGTGTGCTGTGTACATGACCCGCTTGCCGCCGCTGACTTTCTTCTTGTTGTCCTTCGTCGTGATGACGATTTCCTTGTAATTCACAAAGAGAACCATGTCCGCCCATTCCTTGGCCAGTGCGGCACACTGGTTGCCGGCCTTTTGCCCCAATTTCAGCTCATACCGGTCGTATGCCCCCGTTTCTTCGGGCAGCTCAAACTTGCGGATAATACTGTGAGCCGTCAGGACGACATTCATGCCGGCGTCAATGAGATCTGACAGGCTGTCTAAGAGCCGCCCGAATTCTTCTTTGACGTAGGTGTAGCCCTTGCCATACCCAAAGTCTTCAATGCCTACCTTCCCATTTGACTGACAGACAGCTTCTTCGCAGCGCCGTTCAGCCCAGTCCGCTGTATCAATAACCAGGGTATGGTAGCCCATCGTATCTCCCTTGAGGTCCTTGATATACTGCTTGAGCATCTGCCAGGACGTCGGCCTGGGCAGGCGGTCTACTTCGAGGTGCGACGTGCTGCCTTCCGTGTCGATGAACAGGGGCTTGGGGAATTGCGCGGCAAACGTTGACTTGCCGATACCTTCCGGGCCGTAGATGACGACTTTCTGAGGCTTTATGATTTTCCCTGAGATGATCTTCATGATTTACTCCTTTCTAAAACGTGCCAGGCGTCCATTTCGGCGTTTCTGCTTTCGGTGCCGACTGCGGGACTTCTTGCGGACGGTCTTCTTTGATGTATCCATCTTCGATGATGATACTGCAGGTGTCATCAGTCCCGACGCGGGTAGCGATGACCTGTAGCCCTTCCCCTTCCAGCCATCGGCCGAAGGCGGCCAGGGTTTCCGAGTCCATCTGTTCCAACTTATCCATGAGGACAAAGCCGCAGTCCGGGGTGAGCTTGCGGACGATGGCCGTAGCGACCTGTAGTTGTTCTGCGCCGCTCATGCAGTCCCACTTCTGTCCGTTATACGTCAGCTCGCCATCTTGGACCGACAGCCCTGGCAGGGGCATGTCTGCCGAATCCAGCAGTTTCATCCGCTGTTCTTTCACGGATTCAATCTGCTGGGTCAGGTCGCCGTACTGGCCGGCCAGCTCATCGGCTTCGGCCTGGACCCGGTTCTTTTCGGCATTCGCCCGGACCTTGGTGTTGATGGCGTCAATGTTGGCAATATCCTGCTCCAGCTCGGCCGTACTTTCATCCTGCCAGTTCACTGAAGCTGTTTCAGCGCTGTTGATGTCAGCCGTGACAGCGGTACGTTCATTGATAAGCGCTTTCTTCTTGGATTCCAGTTCATTCATTTTTTCATCGATTTCATCCAGTTCCACGTCGATGCAGGTCTGCTGATCCTTTAAACTTTCCAGCATATCCCTCTTGCGCTGGTTGTCGGCATTCTTGGCCAGGATGGCCTGCTGTCGCTTGATGAGTTCAGATGCGCTGACCGGTTCCGCCGGCGCATCGGGATACCAGGCCAGTTCTTCCGCGTGCTTCTTCTTGCGGTCGGCAATCCGGCCGACTTCCAGGCGCTGATTGTACAGCGACTTTTCCTGGCGGTCTAAAACGGCCAGCTGGTCACCGACGCCGATGATCTGCAACAGTGTTTCGGCCTTTTCATCATTCCGGGCATCCATGAATTTCGGTAGGTTCAGGGCCAGCTTTTCGATGAAGCTGTCTAAGAGCTGCTGGCCGGCTTTCTGTCCCGACGGGTCGATGACATGAAGAGCCGAAGACTTACCCTTGCGTTCCACTACCAGGCCGTTGCTGAGTTCGATGTGGATAGACGGCGGAGCGGCACTGCCAATGCGCTGTGATTCGGACGGTTTGAGCTTGTTGCCGCCCAGTGCCCAGGCAATGGCATCCAATACAGAAGTCTTGCCCTGGCCATTCCGGCCGCCGATGACGGTCAACCCGTTTTCCGTCGGCGTCAGCGTAACGGCCTTGACGCGCTTCACATTTTCAATTTCTAACTGTCTGATTTTTACTGACATATCTCTCATCCTTTCTTATGTCTAACTGTTAAAGAAGTGCGGTAATTAGCACTATATTTTCTCTGATTTCTCTGATGGTATCAGGGTTTATTGTAGTTACAGAACTATGCATTGCATCCTGTATTAAAAACAATGTCAGTTCTTCAAATGCATGGATAATTTTTTCTTTATTCTGATTTTGCAGTTCCATAAGTTACCTCCATCTGGTATAATGAATTTGAGTATTTTGGTATGTGGCTGTTGTCGGCGGTTGCCGGCAGCAGCCATTTTTTTTAGTATCTGATGACCAGGCGCTGCCCGGTTTTCAGTGTTGGGTCCGGCCCCAAATCATTATTGATTTGGATTTCATAAATTACTTCGCGGATGTCTTGTCCGCTCCGATCCGCAACGGGTCCGGCAATCTGCCAGAGAGTTTCGCCTTCGTCAACAACATGGACAATGGCCGTATCAGCGGCGACCGTTTCGGCCTGGGACCATGGCGTCGTGCTACCGATGTACAGCCCGACTCCGAAGGCCATGGCGATGGCCAGCCCCGTCCGGATCATCCGGAAGCGCGGCTTACGCTTTGGCCTGGTCGGTCCATGATCGTAAATTTTCATCGTCTTCATGATTTCTTCCACCTCCTTCCACGAATCCAATTAACTGAGTTTTTGTACACCGGACGGTACGCCCATACCGGAACCCGATTTCATGAATGATTTCGTAAGCCTGGTTCATGCCAATCCGCAAGAATTCGGCCACATCCTTTGCCGTTAAAATAGGGGGCAATCCCTTGTAAATGTCTTGATTCATATTCCATTGACTCCTTTCTTTATATTTCTGTTCTATTTCCTACAATATGCAGACTGATTCTTGTTTTATAACGCAATATATTGTATAATCAGCTGAAAGGTAGGTGATGTGAATGGCAAAAAACAGCAAACAGACTTCTAAAAAAGCTGCTTCCGCCGCGTCTAAGGTTTTACGGAATCCCCATTCAAGTAAAGCCTCGAAGACAGCCGCAGCCAGTGCGTTGGCACAAACACCGTCTCGTAAAAAATAGTTTTGTTTTAAGCAGGATATTGGCAGATGTCCTGCTTTTTTATTTGAAAAATACGTTTTGGATGTCTTCTTGGCTGAGCGGAATGTATTCGGCCATTTTATAGATTTCGGAAATCTTGAAATCCAATCCGTTTGACTGAATTCGTCGAGTGAACGTATCTCGATTGATTCCAATCGCATGGCTGACTGATTCATAGGTTTTCCCGTGTTCATAAATCAGCCCTTTGAGTTTATTCATATTAGGTGTCATTTCACCCACCCCGCCGTTAATGTTGCGCCGGCCTGCTGTTCGGCTTCATCAATCCATTCCTGGACTTTATCAGTCGCGTCGGATGTTCCATCAGAAGAATACACAAGGACGTCAATACAGGCTGCCCGATACCCTTTTGCCCGCGCTGCCATTTCTTTAGCGTCGTCTTTTTCAAACGCCGATTCTGGGAAGGTTAATTCCGGATTCTTTGCTGATTCTTGAGCATAGATGGCTGCTCTCCAGGCAGCTTTAAAGTTCGCTTCCAGCGTAGCTCTTTCGTTCTTCGTCATGGTAAAATCCTCCTATTTTCTCACCCCATGCTATACTTGTACTGAAAGGAGGTGAGAATTATGAAATCAATTTATGCTTGCTTATGTGGTACTTGGGTCAACTTGAGTGCTTCAAACGCTACTGTTGACGATGGAAAGCCGGTAAATACTTGGTGGGAGAATGAAGGCGATAAGCTTTTCGACTACGACTATCTCAACATCCAATACAATGGGAAAAACTACCGTATTCACCCCAGTTTTATTCAAGTTGTTACCGGTTAAATTCCATATCAAACCATCTTTTTATGGATTCGCAGGAAAGGTCATCAAGTGCCAGCTTGGTGGCCTTTTCTTCATACTGACGGTCAATGATGGTTTTGATACGTCGCCATTCGTTCGCTTTTAGCCCATTCACTAATTGCAATACAATGGCCAGCTTTTCTTCGTTCGTCATGCTGCTCGCCTCCTTTTATAAAAATCTTTCCATATCACTGGCGTCATACGCGTCTACGGCGCTGATTTTATCCACCAGCTCGCCGTCGTTGGCATTGATGACGGCCAGGTAAACGCCGCTGCCAAAGGTGCGCACCAGATAATTGTGCAAATCTGCGAAAGTGAGGTTCCCGCCTTTAGGACTTCGGAACGACTGCATCATAGTTCCGGTACAGTCCCGGGTTGGCTCCATGATTAGCTTTGTCATGCTCGCGCCTCCATTTCTATAAGTTATATTTCGTAACTCAAATGGGTAAAAAATTAAGTGTACAGATTTTCTATACTGCACTTAAGTATTTTTGCCATCATTGGCATAAGATTGGCAGTGAAGCGGCGATTACCGTTTTCATAGTGATTATACCCAGAAGACGAGCTAAGGCCTAACGCAGTAGCCATTTGAGCCTGAGTAATATGAAGCTCTTTTCTTCTCTTTTTAATGAATTTGAGATTAACCTTCGGCATGGTATCACCTCCTTTGTATGGTTACGTTTTGTAACTTTCTATGCCATTATTATAATTTACAAAACGTAACTTGTCAATATAATTAGTTATGATTTATAACTTTAATTGATTTTACAATTTGTAACTATTATAATTAAATCAAGTTACAAATTGTAAATAATCAGAGGTGATAAAAATGACATCTGGACAAAGAATTACGAAACTGAGAAAAGAACGAGATTTACAACAAAAAGAAGTTGCGGCTGCTATAGGAATGAACCGTATAGTCCTTAATAGAATTGAGTTAGGGAAACGCCCTTTGAGGGATGATGAAGCTGTCGCACTAGCTGATTTCTTTCATGTCACAACGGACTATCTGTTAAAAGGGGTTACTGCACAACCCAGAGATAAAAAAGGCGTCCGCATCCCGGTCCTGGGTCGTGTCGTGGCAGGCATACCCATCGAAGCCGTGGAGGAAATATTAGATTATGAAGAAATCACTCCGGAACTTGCCGCAACAGGCGAATTTTTTGCACTGCAAGTCAAGGGTGATTCCATGTTACCCAAATTGGAAGAAGGTGATGTAGTTATTGTAAAAAAGCAGGCAGACGTAGAGACAGGAGACATTGCAATTGTCCTGGTCAACGGAGATGAAGCTACTATTAAACAGGTAAAAAAGGTCACCGGCGGCATCATGCTTTATGGGTTCAATCCGGATGTGTATGAGCCCCACTTCTACTCCAACCAGCAAATAGAAGAACTGCCTGTCCGAATTTTAGGAAAAGTCATTGAAAGTCGTCGGTCTTGGTAAGTTAAAAGGAGGTAATGTAAATGAACGGCACACTTATTTTAGGTATTGTTGAAATTCTAATTATCATTTGGTACATATTGGCGAAGAAAAATCCACAAAAATACGCTCCATTTTTAAAAGCTCCTTATGGTAAAAAACGAGGGCTTATATTTTTAGTGGCTTTTATAATTTGTGGCTTTATTGGAATGGCCATAAAGCCCCAGCCAGCTACGCCAGCATCTCAGCAAACTCAGCAAACTCAGCAAACACAACAATCAACAGAAAAGGCATTAAAGCCCAAAGAACAAACTAGCAGTAAAGAATTTGATGCTTATAAAAAATTTGTTTCAATCCCCATGGGTAGCGATTACGATACGGTAAAAAACACATTAGGAGTGAATGGCCAATTAAAGCATGAAAATGAAATAGCCGGCATTAAGAGCCAGGCATATGAATTTAAAATCGGGTCGGCCATTGCTATGATGACTTTCCAAAAAGGCCGCCTTACCAGCAAAGCAATGGATAGTCTCTCCTTCTACAAACAAAAAGGAGAAAAAATTACCATGGCCGAATTCAATCAGATCCAAATCGGCATGTCGTATGAACAAGTCAAAGAAATCTTCAAACGTGATGGGTTGCTAAAGTCTGAGACAAATATCATGGGCACTGGATCACGACTAATCTCCTGGATTAATTCGGATGGTTCAAATGCTATTATTACTTTCGGGCCAAACGGAGTAGACTCTAAAACACAAACTAATTTAAAATAATAGCAGCATATGCAATATTCAACTCTGTGAATAAATTTATTAAAAAAGCAGTTGTCCATGTCGAAATATTGCATATTTAAATGAAATGGTGAATTCTCGTAATAAAAGAAACATATCCCGGTTATCGTGTTCCAGCACGGCCCGGGATATGTTAATAAAGGAAGGAGGTAACTCATGCACGTTTACCAAAAGCCGTCAGGGCTATGGGCCTACAAAATTGACATCGGTAAAAACCCGCGGACGGGGAAAAGGCAGCAGAAAGAAAAAGGTGGTTTCAAGCGGGCAAAGGATGCCAGGATAGCTGGGGAAGAAGCGCTGCAGCTGTATCGGACTAAGGGCTTCGCGCGTCCGGAAGCTGTGATGTTTGGGGATTTTGCAAAAGAGTGGCTAAAGGCATACGCAATTACTGCTAAAGTATCCTCTGTTCGGATTCGAAAGCACCAGCTGGGGCACCTTAACCGATACTTTGAAAAAATTCCCGTTCAAGAAATTCATAAGAAGCAATATCAGGATGCTTTGCTGTCTCTTACCAAAACGCTGGCTCCGAATACAATTTCAGGTATCCATGCTACGGCTAAAATGATTTTCAAGCGGGCCATAGAATACGAGCTTATTTATTCAGATCCGACGGAATTTGCTACAGTGCCCCGGCCGAAGCGGAAAATCGTAGATCCAGACGAAAACGTGCCTGCCTATCTGGAAAAGTCTCAACTTCTCGATTTCCTGCAAACAGCGAAGGAAAAAGGAATCGCGCCCGATTATCCTTTATTTATGCTGCTGGCTTATACGGGCTTACGGATTGGCGAGGCCCTGGCTCTCACCTGGGAAGATATAGACTTCGAGAAGAATGTGGTCAAAGTATCCAAGACGCTCTACAATCCGACGAATAACGCTGAAAAATATGAGCTGCTTCCCCCGAAGACAGAAACATCGGTTCGAGTGGTCACCATGCCGGCACACCTGGAAAAGGTACTGGCTGCATTCAAGTTCCAAGTCTCTAACCTCCGGATGGAATATAAAGAGCTGTGGCACTATCCCAAGGGCAGTAAATTGGGCTTCGTTTTTACGGCCCCGGCCCATCCTGGCCATCCTCTTACCCAGCGGCTCGTACAGACTCGTATAGACCGTATTCAGCGTTTGATGGATAACCCGGTGAGCCTTCACATACACCCCCATATTTTCCGTCACACCCATGCGTCTCTGCTGGCTGAGGCCGGCATAGACCTGGTACAAATCATGAAACGCTTAGGCCATGCCGACGATACGACGACACGACAGATATATCTGCACATCACCAAAACACTGGCGACGGAAACGGCGGAAAAGTTTGATAAACTCTTAAACAAGGCATAAAAATAAGCCCCTTGCAGTTGATTTCGCAAGAGGCTTATTTTTTGGTTCTCGTTTTGTTCTCTGGACACGATTTTCAAGGCCTTACAAACGCCTTAGTTATCGTATTTACGGCACTTTTAAATTTTTATTTACATCATGCCAGGCATACCGCCGCCCATGCCAGCCGGGGCTGCCGGAGCTGCCGGAGCCGGTTCCGGTTTGTCAGCGACCAGGGTTTCCGTCGTGAGGACGAGGGCTGCGATGGAAGCTGCGTTCTGGAGAGCTGTACGGGTTACTTTAGCCGGGTCGACGATACCTGCTTTGACCATGTCGACGTATTCTTCTTTGAGGGCGTTGAAGCCTACGCCGTCTTCGGAAGCTTTGACTTTAGCGACGATGACCGAGCCTTCGAGGCCAGCGTTTTCAGCGATCTGGCGGAGCGGAGCTTCAATAGCGCGTTTAACCAGGTTGATACCGGTCTGTACGTCGCCTTCTTCGTCGAATTCGTCGAGAGCCGGGAGGATGTCGATGAGGGTCGTGCCGCCGCCGGCTACGATACCTTCTTCAACAGCTGCACGCGTAGCGTTGAGGGCATCTTCGAGGCGATATTTCTTATCTTTCAATTCGACTTCCGTAGCAGCACCGACTTCGATGACAGCTACGCCGCCGGACATCTTAGCCAAACGTTCCTGCAATTTTTCTTTATCGAAATCAGACGTCGTTTCCGCAATCTGAGCTTTGATCTGAGCGACACGGTCTTTGATGGCCTGGGGATCGCCGTGGCCTTCGACGATAGTCGTTTCATCTTTGGTTACGCGGACCTGACGGGCAGTGCCGAGGTCTTCCATGGTAACGCTGTCGAGTTTACGGCCGACATCTTCCGTGATGACCGTAGCGCCCGTGAGGGTTGCGATATCCTGGAGCATTGCCTTGCGGCGGTCGCCGAAGCCCGGAGCTTTGACAGCGACGGCTTTGAAGGTGCCACGGAGTTTGTTGACGACCAAGGTAGCCAGTGCTTCGCCTTCGACATCTTCAGCGATGATGAGGAGTTCTTTACCAGCCTGGACAACTTTTTCCAGGACCGGGAGCATTTCCTGGATAGAAGCGATCTTGCGGTCCGTAATGAGGATGTACGGTTCGCTCATGACGGCTTCCATTTTATCCGGGTCCGTTACCATGTACGGGGAAATGTAGCCGCGGTCGAACTGCATGCCTTCGACGACGGAGAGCTGTGTGCCCATGGTCTTCGATTCTTCGACAGTGATGACACCGTCTTTGCCGACTTTTTCCATAGCGTCAGCGATGAGGCCACCGACTTCTTCGTCACCTGCCGAAATGGAAGCGACCTGAGCGATGGAAGCCTTGTCGGATACGGCGATGGAACGTTTCTTGATTTCTTCGACGAGTTTAGCGACGGCTTTTTCGATACCGCGTTTGAGAATCATCGGGTTAGCGCCGGCTGCGACGTTGCGCATGCCTTCCTGAATCATGGCCTGGGCCAGGATAGTAGCTGTTGTCGTGCCGTCACCAGCGACGTCGTTGGTCTTGGTTGCGACTTCTTTGACGAGCTGAGCGCCCATGTTTTCAAAGGGGTCTTCCAATTCGATATCGCGGGCAATGGTGACACCATCGTTGGTGATGGTCGGAGCGCCGAATTTCTTGTCGAGAACGACGTTGCGGCCTTTAGGCCCTAAGGTAACTTTTACGGCATTTGCCAAAGCGTCTACGCCTTTGCCGAGAGCGCGGCGTGCATCTTCGTTGAACAAAATCTGTTTAGCCATGTTGAACACACTCCTATGTGAAAGTTAAGTATTTTTTAGATTGATTCGAAATGATTTATTAGATGATAGCCAAGATGTCGCGTTCGCTGACGATCAAATATTTAGTGCCTTCGAACTTGACTTCTGTGCCGGCATATTTGGAGAAAATAATCTTGTCGCCTACTTTGACATCCAAAGCAACGCGTTTACCGTCGTCCTGCAGTTTGCCCGGACCTACGGCTACGACTTCACCCTGGCTCGGTTTTTCTTTAGCAGTGTCCGGTAAAAAAATACCGCTTGCAGTTTTTTCTTCCTGTTCCAATACACGGATAACTACGCGATCTCCTAACGGTTTTAACATTTTATATTCCTCCTTAAAAGTAAGTTGCTACTCTTTATTAGCACTCCATACTTTCGAGTGCTAACTTACAATATATATATTAGCCATTAAAGGTAAAAAAGTCAAGGCTTTCACCCTGACTTTTTCATCAAACGTTTTATTTTTTTTGACTTTTTATCTTTTCCGCACTGGCAATGACCGCCTCGGCCACGGCTTTCAAGGATTTCCGGTTCTTCATGCTGTACTGCTGCAGCCGTCGGTAGGCTTCGTGTTCCGGTATATGATAGAGGTCCATGAGGCAGCCCTTGGCCCGGTCGACGGCTTTGCGCGTCTCGATGCGTTCGTTCATGTCATCGAGCTGCTGTGCCACTTCGCGCTGGTGGCGGAACTGGGAAATGGCGATTTCGATGGCCGGGAAGAGGTTGACCGGACTGACCGGTTTGACCAGGTAGCCCAGGACGCCGGAGTCCTTGGCCTTGTCGACGATATCCTGCTGGCTGTACGCCGTGAGCAGCAGGACCGGTGCCAGCCCTTCGTGGCCGATCATGCGGGCCGCGTGGATGCCGTCCAAGCGGGGCATCTTGATGTCCAGGAGGACGATGTCCGGCTTTTCTTTGCGCACTAAATCGAGGGCCTCGACGCCATCGGCGGCTTCTCCGACGACGGTGTGGCCGGCATCTTCCAGCATTTCACATAAATCCATACGGATGATCGATTCGTCATCCCCTATTACAACGCGATATCCCATTGGTTATTCTCCCCTCTCTGGTAACGGAAAACGGATGGTGACGACGGTCCCTTCAGGCACGCCGTCATCGAAATCAATCGTCCCCTGCAGATCTTTTTCAATGAGCGTGCGCACGATGACCATGCCCAGATGTTTGCGCCCCGTATCGACGGGTGCGTGGGACATGCCGACGCCGTCATCACAGACGATGATGACCCCGTCCGGCCCGTCGCGGCGGATAGTGACAGCCAGGAGGCCTTCCCGGCGGCCTTCAAAGCCGTGGATGATGGCATTGGTGATGAGTTCGTTCAGGACCAGGGCCAGGGAGGTCGCCGCATCAGACGGCATGGGCAGAGTGTCGCCGGAAAACTTCGTCTCCACGTGGCAATCCTTGCTGACCAGGCTGTGCGCCAGGAGACCCAACAGTTTCTGGGCGACGTCGGAAATGTCGATGTTCTCTTCATCGTGATGGGACAACGTCTCGTGGACCAGGGAAATGCTGAGGATCCGGTTCAGGCTCTCGTTGAGGACATCCCGCGCTTCGTCGCTCGTCGTGCGCCGCATCTGCATGCGCAGGAGGCTGGCAATGGTCTGCAGGTTGTTCTTGACGCGGTGGTGGATTTCCTTGATGACCGACGTCTTGACCATGAGCTCTTCTTCCTTGCGATGCAGTTCCGTCCGCTCAGTCAGGATGGAAATGACCCGGCGCACTTTGCCGCGCTGCAGGATAGGGATGACCCGGCGGGAAACGACGGCATCGCCTAAGGTCACGTCATCAGCCAATCCCTCGGCCTGGGACAGGGCTTTTTTGGCACCGGTCAGGTCGAGGCGGGTATTATAGATATTGGTCCCCGTAATGGCCCCGCGCTGGCCGCACATGTGCAGGATGCTGTCGGCCATATCGTCGGCATAGATGACGACGCCGTTGCAGTTGACCAGGACGACGCCATCCTGGATGGACAGGGGCCGGTACATGGAATGGAAATCCATGGGCACCTGCAAGGATAAGAAGGCTGTTTCCGTCAAAATCTCCCGATTGTCTTCGACTGTGCCGACAAAGGAAATAACGGCAATCGTCCCGCCGCCGTTATCGACGAAAGGATAAGCCACGATGGGCGCCATGCGGCCGTATTCGATTTCTTTCTCACCGCGCATGGCCGTTCCCGACTGGAAGACCTGATAATTAAGCGGCTCTTCATAACGGGAAAAGGCAGCGCCAGGATCAGTCGCTTCCGTCTGCCTCCCCTTCTGCAGGAGCGGCGTCCGGTGCGCGGCCAGGACCAGCGTCCCCGCTTCCCGCCCGGGCACATAGACGAAGAGTTCCCGGTGCGACAAGTCGCTGGCGAACTGCAAGAGTTCTTCACTGTTCTGTAAAATATGGATCTGCACGGGCGACAAGGTGCTCCTTGTCCGGCAGACCGCTTCGAGTGTAGCCATAGAAGATTCCCCCATCTCTTCTCAGGATTAGTCCGATGTAATCGGCAGGGCCGGCTTGGCGTTGAGGGTCAAGTCGGCAAAGCGGCCGTCCAGGGCCATATAATATGCCCGGCAGCCGATCATGGCGCCGTTGTCGGTGCAGAGTATCGGTTCCGGCCGGTAGAAGGCATAGCCCTTGTCGGCACAGGCCGCACTCATGGCCGCAGCCAGGCCGCTGTTGGCCGAGACGCCGCCGGCGACGGCGATTTTCCTGGCTCCGCAGTAGGCCGCGGCATCCATGGTCTTTTCGACGAGCGTTTCGACGACGGTCTTCTGGAAGCTGGCCGCTACGTCGGCGGCATTATAGGACTGGCCCCGCTGTTCCTGTGTGTGCAGGTAGTTGAGGACTGCCGATTTGAGGCCGCTGAAGCTGAACTCGAAATTGTGCTTTTCATGGAGGGCCTTGGGAAAGGCGATGGCGTCGGGATCGCCTTCTTTGGCCAGTTTGTCGATCTGCGGACCGCCCGGATAGGGATAGCCCATGACGCGGGCGATCTTGTCGAAGGCTTCGCCGGCGGCATCGTCGCGGGTCTGGCCCATGAGTCTGAACGAATTATAGCCATTGATCTGGACCAGCTGGGTATGGCCGCCGGACACGACGAGGGCCAGGAACGGCGGTTCCAAATCGGGATGGCTGAGGAAGTTGGCAAAGATATGGCCTTCCATGTGGTTGACGCCGACCAGGGGCTTATCGGCAGCAAAGCTGATAGCCTTGGCCGCTGCGACGCCGACCAGCAGGGCCCCGACCAGGCCGGGCCCGTAAGTGACGCCGATATGGTCGATATCTGCCAAGGTGACGCCAGCCGTATCGAGGGCTTCCTTGATGATGGGCATGACGTATTCGATGTGCTGGCGCGACGCGATTTCCGGTACGACGCCGCCGAATTTCCGGTGGATCGGCACCTGTGTCGATATGATGTTGGAGCAGATGTGGCGGCCATCTTTGAGGACAGCAGCCGACGTTTCGTCACAACTCGTTTCTAAAGCTAAGGTATACATAGATTTCATCCTTTTTTCTATAGTGAATGGCCGAGCCATTGATACTTCTCTTTTTGACAATGCATGATGCACGCATCTTCCACAGGCTGGGAATAATAGTCCTTGCGGACGGCAAGGGCTTCATAGCCTAGCTTGCGATACAGGCCCTGGGCCGGCGCGTTGGATTGGCGGACTTCCAGGAAGAAACTCGTGCAGCCTTCCCGGAAGAGGGCTTCCATGGCCGTTCGCAGGAGAATCTCGCCATAGCCCAGGCCCCGTGCTGACGGATGGATGGCGATGTTGGCCAGCTGGCCTTCATCGGCGATGAGCCAGACGTCGGCATAACCGGCGACGCTCCCGTCTTCCTTTTCCAGGACATAATAGCGGGCTACGGGATTGTCCAGTTCCGCTGCCAGGGACTGATGGGACCAGGGCACGGAAAAGGACGCCTCTTCGATGGCGATGATATCCGGCAGGTCCTCCCGGCAGGCCTGACGGACCGTTACTGACATGGGGCACCGCCGTGGCGTTTTTCCCAGAGCACTTCGGCTTCGCTACGGCGCAGGTACGACGGCGTCAGGGTCATGCAGTCGTCGTAGTCACCGGCGGCAAAACGGACATTGGCTGCCAGGGCGACGCTGCCGGCACGGGGAATGACCATCGTCGGCGGCGCCATGCGGAACAAGGGGCTCCGGCCTTCGATATCCCGGCGCCCTTTGAGGGAGCCGTCACCGCAGAAGACGACGGGCTGGCCTTCCCTTTCCAGGGTATCCAGGACTTCAGTCCGCGGCGCGATGTAGATTTCTTTTTCCGTCGTCAGCGTCGTCCGGTCCCAGCGATAGACACCGGCATAGACATTGCCTTTCTGGGCGTCAATGAGGGTGCAGATGCGGTCAGAGACGCCGACGAAGTTCCAGGCCAGGCTGACCGGCGTCGTGACGCCGACGATAGGCACGTTCCAGGCAAAGGACAGGCCTTTGGCTGTGGCCAGGCCGATGCGCAGGCCCGTAAAGGAACCGGGGCCGACGGCAACGGCGACGCCGTCGATCTGGCTTTTCTTGACCGACGCCTTGTCGAGCATGTCGGCAATATGGGGCATGAGCTGTTCCGAATGGGTCAGCCGTGCCTGGATGGTGAGTTCAGCCCGCAGCGTGTCGTCATGGAGCAAGGCGACACTCGATACGAGGCTCGATGTTTCAATGGCTAAGAGCATATTTTTTTACCTCATTTTCTACAGCTTGCCAACGGCTGCCGTGGAAGTCAAAATGGAACAGGCGGTCCGTGGGACTCGTCTTTTCGATGGTGACGACAGCCGCATCGTCAGGCAGGCGGTCCGGGAATTTTTCCGACCATTCGATGACGGTCACGCCGCTTTCGAGATAGTCGTCGAATCCCAGATCGTCTAATTCATATTCCTCTTCCAAGCGATAAAAGTCGAAATGCTGGAGAGGAATGGTATTTTCATAATAATTCAGGATGGTAAAGGTCGGACTGACGACGACGTCGTCAATGCCCATGCCCTGGGCGATGCCCTGGACGAAATGGGTCTTGCCGGCACCGAGGTCGCCGCGCAGGGCCAGGACATCGCCGTCGCTGAGGACCGGCCCCAGGGCTTTGCCCAAAGCGATGGTGTCCGCTTCTGAATGAGTTGCTACATCAAAGCTCATGATATCCTCCTCCTAAAAATGGGTCCAGCCCGTCGGCGGCAGGACCTGTTCGCCCCCATCGTGGCGGAGCAGGACCCGGCCCGGCCCCTGGCGGACCGTCCCGATAGGCGTCACAGCCGGATAGACGGCCTGCAAAGCCTGGAAATCGTCCGGCGCCATGGTAAAGACCAGTTCATAGTCTTCGCCGCCGTTAAAGACGAATTTCCAAATATCCTTGCCCGATGCCGCAGCCCAGGCTTTCAGCTCAGCGCTCGTCGGCACCTGGTCCCGGTCGATGACCAGTTCGACGCCGCTGGCCTTGGCAATTTCATTGGATTCACTGGCCAGGCCGTCGCTGATGTCGTTCAGGCTGTGGCAATGATGCTGTACCAGTAAGCGGCCCAGGGAAATCTGCGGTTCCGGGTACTGGTGGGCTTTCTTCAAATGTTCATAACCGTCCTGTCCGGCCAGGAGGACGTCGAGGCCGCCTGCCGAATCGCCAATCGTATGGGATACGGCGATGACATCGCCGGCCTGGGCACCGCTGCGCAGCAGGGCCTTCCCTGTTTCGATTTCGCCAAAGGCAGCGACAGTGATGACGACGCCTTCTTTGGACATGACCGTATCGCCGCCGAGGATATTGACTTCATACGTGCGGCAAATATCCTTGATGCCGCGGTACATGTCAATGACGTCATCGACGTCCATCTGCGGCGCCAGGGCTGTCGACAGGACGATATGGGTCGGCACGGCCCCCATGGCGGCGATGTCGCTGAGGTTCGAGGCGACGGCCTTGAAGCCGACGTCATGCCAGGTCGCCGTCTGACCGATGATGAAATGACTGTTCTGGACCATCGTGTCGATGACAGCCACCTGCTGCCAGCCCGGTGTCGTCGTGTAGACGGCACCGTCATCGCCGATGCCGACGGCGACGTTTTCCGGATGGAAGAGGGTATGCTCTTTAATAGCATCGATGAATCCGAATTCACCGATATCTGAAATCTTCGTCATCTCCGGGCTCCCCTATTCTTCATAATCAATGTGGTTGTCTTCACACCACTTCTTGGCGATCTTGCGGAATTCCATGCGCTGGAAGGTATACCAGAACTGGACCAGACCCATGTCCTTCAATTCCCGTTCCAGCTGGGAAACGGTCTTGCCCGCTTCGATGGACTGCTGAAAAGCCGCCCGTTGCTGCGGGTCTTTCATCATGGGGACGAAGCCCTTGATCATTTCCGGCAAATCCAGGTCGGCCTGGGTCGGCAGCTTGATATACGCATCGGGATTGGCTGTGACTTCATTTTCCGCCTTGTCGTCACCGGGGATTTCCGTGACCAAGGCCATATGGCCGTCATTTTTATTTAAATAGAACTTGAGATAGGGATTATTCAGTTCAAAGGCTTTCAATAATTCTTCGAGCTGTACTGTCATAGCTTACACTTCCTTTTCACAATTTGCGATGTCTCTATTATAGCATGGATAGGGCCGGGCCTAAAGTGGGTAAAAGGGCTTGTCGCACGACGACAAGCCCTTTTAAGTGGCTAGTGGTTAGTGGTTAGCTAAAGAAAAAAGGACTGCCACAAAATGTGACAGTCCTTTGATGTGGTGACCCGGTAGGGATTCGAACCCTAGACCTACTGATTCGTAGTCAGTCACTCTATCCAGCTGAGCTACCGAGTCATATCTTGTCGTTCCTGACGACTCATATATAATAACAAGAAATCGGAGATATGTCAATACTTTTTTTTAAATAAAACCAAGTTTATAGTTTGCAGTTTGTAGTGATGGGTGAAAATTCAGCGCCAACTACTACAAACTACAAACTCTGTACTACAAACTACAAGGACAACCGGCAGGCCGCCTGGTTCAGGACGGCCCCTCTAGTCTGGCATTATTTATAATCTGCCGATGTCTTTCAGGTATTGTTCGCACTTGGCCTTGATTTCCGGTGTGGCGTCTACCAGGGGCAGGCGGAACGGGCCGGCCGGGAAACCGAGCATGTTGAGCATGGTTTTGACCGGGACCGGGCTGACCGTGCAGAAGCAGCCTTTCATGAAGGGCAGGTACTTCTGATGGAGGGCCGCTGCCTTCTTGACGTCGCCGTCTTTGTGGGCCTGGATCATTTCGTTCATTTCCTTGCCGATGACGTGGGCAGCGACGGAAATGACGCCTTCGCCGCCGACAGCGACGATAGGCAGGGTCAGGTTGTCATCACCGCTGTAGAGATGGAACCCTTCCGGTGCATTGGCTGCGACGTAACCGGCGTAGTCCAGGTCGCCGCTGGCATCCTTGAGGCCGATGATGTTCGGGAAGTCATGAGCCAGCTGGCAGACCGTCTGCGGTTCGATTTTGCCGCCTGTACGGCCCGGTACGTTGTAAATGAAGATAGGCATGTCCGTCGACTTGGCGATAGCTGCAAAGTGGGCGTAACAGCCTTCCTGGTTCGGTTTATTGTAATACGGGACGATGCACAGCAGGGCATCGATACCCGTATCTTTCGCTTTCTGAATCATGGCGATGGTCTGAGCCGTATTGTTGGTCCCGACATTGCCCATGACCAGGGTCTGGCCTTTCAGGGCATCGGCTGTGACTTTGAAGAGCTTGAGTTTTTCTTCTTCCGTCATGACAGCCCCTTCACCTGTAGTAGCACCGACGAGGATGGCCGATCCTTCGTCAGCATATTTCTTAGCCAATTCGACGGCAGCTTCGTAATTGACGGAGCCATCCTGATGGAACGGCGTAATCATAGCGACAATAACATTGGGAAACGTTAACATAAAGGATTCTCTCCCCTCTTCGTACTAGTGGATCATGTCGTGGGCCAGCATGTATTCGGCAATCTGCAGGGCATTGAGCGCAGCGCCTTTGCGGATCTGGTCACCCGATACCCAGAAGTTGATGGCTTTCGGGTTGTAAAGATCCTTGCGGATACGGCCGACGTAGCAGTCATATTTTTCCGACGTGAACAAGGGCATAGGATATTCCATTTCAGCCGGATTATCCTGGACCTGGGCGCCCGGGAAGGCATCGATGGCTTTGCGGACGGCATCGACTGTCAGTTCATCGGCCGTTTCGACATAGACCGATTCGGCATGGCTGCGGAAGACCGGGACGCGGACCGTCGTAGCCGTAATGGCGATGGAGTCATCGTGGAGCATCTTGTGCGTTTCGTTGACCATCTTCATTTCTTCTTTGGTGTAATCTTTTTCTACGAATTTATCGATCTGCGGAATGAGGTTGAAGGCGATGGGATAATGCTTGGGCAGGCTCTTGCTGGGCAGGATCTTGGGCTGCATTTCTTCGCCTTTGAGGTACGCTTCCGTTTCATCGCGCAGTTCGTCGATACCTTCTTTGCCGGCACCGGATACAGCCTGATAGGTGCTGACGATGATGCGTTTGATCGGCGACAAGTCGTGAATCGGCTTGAGGGCCATGAGCATGATGATCGTCGAGCAGTTCGGGTTGGCAATGATGCCCTTATGCCAGGCAATATCTTCAGGGTTGACTTCCGGTACGACCAGGGGGACATCCGGGTCCATACGGAACGTGCTGGAGTTGTCGATGACGACGCAGCCCCGTTTAGCAGCTTCGGGTCCCAATTCCTTACTGATCGAGCCGCCGGCGAACAAGCCGATATCAACACCGTCGAAAGATTCCGGTTTGGCTTCTTCAACCGTATATTCCTGGCCGTTGACGGTCAATTTCTTGCCAGCCGAACGGTACGATGCTAATAACTTCAACTTGCTGTACGGGAATTTTCGTTCTTCGATCAAGCGGATAAATTCCTGGCCTACGGCACCTGTGGCACCTAAAATCGCTACTACCGGTTCTTTTGTCATAACAAACTTCCTCCCCTAATGGTTCTTTTATAAATAGTTTTCCAGTCCAAAGGTCAAGCCCGGACGGGAGCTTACTTTTTTGACGGCTAAGACGACGCCGGGCATGAAGGACTTGCGGTCCATCGAGTCGTGGCGGATCGTCAGCAGTTCGCCGTACCCCCCAAATAAGACTTGCTGATGTGCGACGTAACCCGGCAGGCGGACGCTGTGGATAGGGATCCCGGCGACAGAGGCACCGCGGGCGCCGTCGAGGCTTTCATGGGTCTTGTCCGGAGCCGGTTTAGCACCAGCGGCCTTGCGGGCAGCTTCGATCTTATCAGCTGTCATGATGGCCGTACCAGACGGCGCATCCAGTTTATTGTTGTGATGGAGTTCGATGATTTCGACATCCGGCAGATACGGAGCGACTTCTGTCGAGAGCTTCATCATCAGGACGGCACCGATGGAAAAGTTCGGCGCAATGAAGATGCTGGTCTTCTTTTCCAGTGCCAGGGCGTTGAGTTCATCGCGCTGGTCTGCTGTCAGGCCCGTCGTACCGACGACCATGTTGACACCGTGTTCGATGCAGGTCTTGGCGTTGTTGAAGATGACTTTCGGCGTCGTGAAATCGACGACGACATCCGGTTTGATGTCGTCCAGGGCGGCGCCCAGGTCATTGCGGATGGCCAGGCCTAAGTGGCCGACACCGGCGATATCGCCGACATCTTCACCGACATGAGTGATGCTGATACCGCCGGCGACTTCCAATTCCGGATCTTCAAAGACAGCTTTGACGACCTGGCTGCCCATGCGGCCATCGGCACCATTGACTAATACACGAAGCATATTTATCCCTCCTATGGGTTCGTTTTCGTAGAACTTCTATTTTTTGAAATTATAATTAACTATATACCTATCACGGACATTCGTCAACCCGTAAAGCAATGTCGAACGAGAAAGAACCTATCTCGTTGGTCGTAGGTCGTTCATCGTTTGTCGTAGGGGATTAAAAAGGAGGTTACTGAAAAAGTCTTAATATAAAAAAATGCTCACGTCCAAAAGACA
>OIWO01000814.1_pt1 | contig 31602 bp, 21 predicted proteins | sample 1587641 | NCBI WGS metagenome assembly OIWO01 (sample SAMEA3888924, study PRJEB22519) | human gut metagenome | biome: human gut; feature: human-associated habitat; material: faeces | place: Denmark | collected 2010
CACATATCCGTGACGGTCTTTTATTTGTTTTTCTAAACTTACTGACATTGGCCTGTATGGTCCTCACACAGACACCGGACGGCGATACCATGCAACAGGCCGTGGAAGCGGCCCTGGCCAATGTCGTACCCATGCGGAAATACGCCAATACGGAAAAGCGTATGCCGTTCATCTGCTAGGGGGTGACTGAATGAAAGTAGAAGATGCCATTACCCGTATCCGGCAGGAGACGCACGATATCAGCAAGGAATACAGCGACGAACGTTGCCTGCAATTCCTCAATACCGCCACGCAACAGGTGGCAAGCCTGCTCATTGGTGCTAAATGGCCGGTACTCGTAGAGGAAACGACCATGAGGGACGGCGATTCCATCCCGAAGAACTATATGAGTGCTTGTGGGACGTATCCCCTGGCCATGACGGCCGGGACCGTGCATATCACCGACCCGGACATTACCGCCGTGAAATTCAGGTATTTTGCAACGCCCGCCCTCATCGACAGCGCGACGAAAGAGCTGCCGTTCAACCACGACGCCATCAACGATATCATCGTCAAGTCGGCGGTCCTCCTGGCACTCAATGAAAACGAGTACGACATAAGCCAGGATACGAATATCGTCAATGCCTTACAGCAGGCAATCAGCACAGGAATGAGTTGATGCTATGGCAGAATACAAGAAACAAGTACTGACATTCCCAGACCTTCCGACCGCTATCCAGGGCGACGGCAGACAGCTCATATCCCTGTTGCGGAAGTATCTGAAATCCGTCAATGAGCAGGTCAACGTAGCCAATGGATTCACGGCAGACGATGTAGACGCCTCTAACAAAGGCGACTTCCCCATGCCGCGTAACTTCACGCTGACGTTCGACCGGCTGGGCGGGGTACTCAACTGGGACGCCGTCGACGACGCCGACCTGGCTTACTACGAAGTCCGCACCAATGCCGACGTCGGCAACAGCTATGGCCTGCTGGAAAAAACCATAGCTACGTCCAGTTTATCTATACCGACGACAGCCAGCGGCAAGATATACCTGTTCGCCATCAGCAAGCACGGCAAGGTATCCAACGGCCGGACCATCACGTATAACAAGCGAAGGCCGTCCGCACCGTCTGACATATCCTTTACCAAAAACAACGAAGGGACACTCATTACCTTCCTGGAGATACCGTCTAACTGTATCGGTGCCAACCTGTACATAGACGGCGTGAAGTATCAGACCGTGGATAACGTCTTCCTGTATCCGAACCCGGATATCAAAGAGCTGTATATAGCCTATTACGACCAATTCGGAGAAGGTGAACGTGCTTACCTATCCTGTTTTGTCCCGAACGTCACAGGCTTCTGGGTAGAAAAGAACGGGGCCAACCTGTATTTCTACTGGGATGCTTTATCTATCTACAATATCAAGTACGTCGTGAAAGTCGGGCAGACGCAGGAGTGGGAACAAGGCACGGAAATCTTCCGCTCGAAGGTCAACAAATACCGCTATATCCGGCCGAACGAAGGGAATTATTACTTCATGATAAAGGCCGTCGACGACCACGGCAACTATTCCGTGGATGCGACCTGGTATTACCTCTCCAGCGACCCGGAAATCAATAAGAACGTCATCCTCGACTATAACCAATACAAGCTGGGCTATAGCGGGATAAAGACGAACATGTACTACAACGCGGCTATGGAAGGCTTGCGGCTGGAAAAGGAATCCTTCAACGGCGAATATCTCATGAAAGTATCGTTGCCGCAGAAGATAAAGGCTCGCAACTGGATTGACTGCAAAATCAACGCCGTTACGGAGCAGACGTTAAGGGTATGTGATATGACCTTTACCGTCGACAGCTATGAGGCGTCGCATATCCTGGTATGCGGTATCCTGGGCAACCTGGACGGCGTAGAGCTGAAAAAGCAGATAGCCCGGTATACCGGCAAGACCGATGATACCTTTGATGCTGTCATCGACGGCACGAGTAAGGCCACGGGCGGCACACTGCTGACAGAAAAGAACACAAGCTATGCCCCGGTACGCTGGAACGACGGCGCACTCATCACCGATGTAGGCCAGCTGGAATACTCGTGCAGTATCCCCGAGACGTTCTCTATCGGATTCTGGTTCAAGAAGACGGCCCCGCTCACAGACTGCTTCATAGCAGAGATACGCGGGAACAAGCCGAACCAGACGGACTATATCGCCGTCAAGGACATGGCCTTCACCGTCGACAGCTACGAAGCACAGCATTTAGGCGCTGACGGCATATGGCGCGATATTACGCTGTATATCGGCTATGACAAGCGGACGGACTCGTTCTACGTACGGGATACTGTCAATGAACGGATACTCAGCTTACAAATTGATACCGCAGATAGGGACTGGCTGTTTTTCGGACTTGCACAGAGTGCCGACAAGCGGCTTTTCTTCATCCGCGAATTCGACCTCGATACGACCAAATACATAAAGGCATTCATTCCGCCGTGTAGTGCATTTGATCGTATTTTCTTTAACCCAAAGGAGTAAAAGCACATGAATAAAGACGAAATGAAAATCAAAGGCTCTTTGAACGTTGTCATCCATCACGCCAACGGCGACGTAGAAACCCGCCATAAAGACAACCTTATCTTGAACGGCGGTTTTGACTATATCTGCGCCGCTATGGCCGACCCGACGCGCCCGGCCGTCATGGGCTATACGGCAGTTGGCACAGGCACGACCGCCGTTGCCGCTACACAGACGGCATTGGTTACGGAACTCAAGCGGAAAGCGGCCAGCTACGCTCATAGTTCCGGCACGAAAGTCTTTACACTGACGACGACCTTTGCCGCCGGGGAAGCAACGGGCGCCATTACGGAAGCTGGTATCTGCAACGCCGCCAGCGGTGGCACGTTCCTTGACCGCGTCGTATTCGACGTCATCAACAAGGCCGCTGACGATACCATGACGACGACCTTCCAGTTCACCTTGTCGTAACGCCTATGGATATTGCCAAAACGTTCACGCTGTACAAGCTGGCAGATACCACGTTCACCCCATCTGACAGCCGTGCCAGCAGGACGCTTGATGCTTTTGGCAAAACGGCGTACAGCGCGACGAACAAGGAAACCGTCTGGCTGCTGGAAGAATACGATAGAAGGCATGGAAAGCCCAGAATCATATTCGACACCGCACTCAGATACTACAGAGTGTCCGAAATCAAAGACAAGGTATCAACCATCACGACGCCCGTTGATGAGCTGTACCATTATCTCTTCAATACCCAGCCGCTGGAAAGCCTGCATACGGCAGACAAACGGAAGATTGCCAGTACCATCAGATTAAAGGACGCATGGGCCGTTCGGGAAACGTATTGGGATAACGTGTTGTTCAATATGCACTGTCTCGAAAGTCTGAAAGTACTGGAAATCAAGAAGAACGGTATGGCATTGGGGACGAAAAGGGAGTCTTTTTCACTGAAAGACAACGAGAAAAACCAATTCGCCCAAAAACAGCACTATTCGCTCCATATAGGCGATGAAAATTCTAAACGGCTAACTGTATCTAAACATGAGCTAACGAAGCTCACAGAGGCATATAGAAGGGAGAACATATGGAAGCGGACGGCGAAAGAGGTAGCTCTCGTCGCGGATAAGGAAAAATCGCAGACACGGAAAGAAACAGCCGAAGATATCGCCGTAAAGGAACGGCCTATCAAGGCTGTTTTCATCAATCCGTGGGAAGCGGTACTCATTGTCGACGATGCGACGGCCTTTTTCAACTGGTTCCGTTCGGTACAGGAAACGTTGTCCATTGCGGAGTATCACAACAAGCTCATACACGCTACGAGGCCGGAATCATTACGGATAACCCTGGCACTACCAAGAAAATTGTCACGGGCGTTCCAGGAAACCATAACCGCTATCGAACGATATATGAGCCACGCACAACCGAAATACGATGAAATGGCAGTGACATTCACGGACGGCGAAAACAAAGCCCTTGAGGTTGTCCGTAGCGAAATGATTCATACGACGGAAATATACTGGGACAATGTGTTATTCCTCATCCATATTTCAGAGGATATCCGGACCACGGAAGCCGTGAAGAAGACGGCTGTCAAACAGCTGGACGACGCCTTTAGCTTCATGGATTCATTGTGTAGAGCATCCCGATTAAATAAAGAAGAAAACCTGGCCGTTATCGAGGAAAAACGGCAGGCCATAGAACATGAGCTGTATGACGGACTGCATATCATGGACGAATGGCGGAATGATATGCGCACATTGGCGCGTGAACAGGTAAGGGCCATGGAGCATATCGCCAAACACGCCACGTCGGCGCAGTTCGATGGGTTTTATGTACGGGACGACTATAAAAAGATATGGCAGACCGTGCAAACCTTCCAGGAAGAGCTGAAAACACTTGATAAGGTGTACCGGAATATCTACGCCATTCGTGATGATCGTATCGCCATCGCCGATAAACGGCTAGTGAAACTCGAACGTACCCTGCATGAAGCCGTGGAAACCGACGAGTCCTTTAACCGGGATATGGTTTTTATCCGTGGATTCGAGGACCTGGCCCGTATCGGTGACGGCCTCACGCGGGATATAGGAAAGAACCCGGCCGAAGATATTGCCTTGTACGACGCGTTCGTAAGGGCTAGTAACTCCTACGTCGAGTCGGTGCAGGTACTCTCGTCGTTCAAGGAAATGGATGACTTTACGGCTATGTCGGATACCCCGCCACTGTACGAACAGTTCACGGACTTCAACGTAGGGGACTATGAATACGAAAAAGCCCTCTTGCGGCTCCGTGTGGTCAGCAAGGCCACGCAGGCACAGCCTTTGTTGTACAATGTATCGCCGCACGTTGATATCGACGATACCGACGATAAGGGCCAGCTTGAAATCAAGGATACAACAGCGGCCACGAAAGTCTATTACAACAAGCATTACTATAACGCCCCGGAAGTCAACGCCATGGTCAAGGGCGGTACAGGCACGACGACGCCCGTACCGAATATCCTCACGACCGACGGGCAGGACGACAAAGGGCGCTACTTTGAAATCGAATTACTGAATAGTTCCGGCAACCGTACAACGGGCATCGTCTCGTGGGTTGCGAAAGGATGGTAATATGCAGGAATATAACGAACTGGTCACGACGGACGCCTGTAATACGTACCTGGAGAAAGCGGACAAGAACATTCAGTCCGTAGCCAGTACGTTCTCCGGCACGGCGTTCCCGACGACGAACCTTGCTGTCGGGATGCAGTGCATGCGTACCGACGACAGCAACAATATCTATAAATTGACGTCTACAAGCCCGGTAACGTGGGAATTAGTACCGTCTAAATCTTACGTCGATAACGCCGTTACTACCGGCGTGAAGAGTATCACGAATTTCAAAGGGGCCACCTCGACCGCCGCCGGAGCGGCTGGCCTTGTCCCGGCCCCGATTAAGGGGCAGCAGGATACCTATTACCTGTCGGCAGACGGAACCTGGAAACAGGTACAACAGCGGACGGAAAAGCAGGTCATTGATATTGTGTACCCGGTAGGCAGTATCTGGGAAACCACAACGAATGACGACCCCAATACCTTATGGGCTGATACGACATGGGTCAAGATGGAGGCAGGCCGCGTGCTGGTAGCCGCTGGCAGTTATACCGAAAGCGGTACGACGTATACTTATAACCTCGGTGACAAAGGTGGGGAAGCGAAACACCAACTCTCTACCGAAGAGTTAGCCTCTCATGGGCATGGCATATCTATATCCACTACCTCACTTACTGGTGATACATATACTTGGCTCCCTGCTGAGTATGACAATGTTAAAGCAAATGGTGTTTTGTCTTGCTCTAAATACGGTGAACATTGTGCTGGCGATGGCGGCAAACAAGGTAACGGGCATATCCATATCGACGTAAGCCATGGGCATAGTGCTTCAATATCCGCAATGGGTGGTAATGCGCGTCACGAAAATAGACCTCCTTTTACGGTGGTTAATCGCTGGAAAAGAACAGCTTAGACAGTGCGTTTCCAACGATTAATTACACAAAATGGTTGCCTATTTTCATGTGCTATGCCACTACCGGTATAGCCAATAGAAATTGAGTGTGAATGGTCGCCGTTATAACTAGTATTCGTATACAACACAATATTTTTACTATCACCCCCATCAACGTATTCACCTACTCCACCACTATTATCGTTATTTGGTATTTTATGGTTATGATTACCATTTGTAGAACAAGTAGCGGTATGATTGTGATTTGGCATTTCATCGGTAGAGAAAGGAGATTTTATGAGAGTTTTTCAGATTTTAGATAACGACGTCCTTATCATCAAGGGCAATGAGCAGTACACCGATACTGCCGATAATTTCAAGGCAGACAGCGGACTTTCCAACCTGCCTGCCAAAGTCATTTACGACGACACCCAGAAACAGTGCCTTGTGAATGACGATTTTAAAGACTATCCCAACGCCGAATATGACGGCTATATCGACAACGTGACGGCCTATATCGAGGCGAAAGCGAAACGGGAATATGTACCGCCTACGCTCAGCGAATTAAAGGCGCAGGCGCTTAATGTGCAGTACAGCAAGTACCTTGCCAAGAAGGAAGCCCCCGTTACCGTGGATGACCTGCAATTCAGTACCGACGAAAAGAGTCAACGTGAATGGCAGATTGCCCTTACCTTGATTAGCGATAAAGGGCCGTATAAAGTCCATGATTCGTCCAACAGCCTCGTATTGGCTGATGTAACGAAAGAACAGCTCATGAAAGCCGGAGAGGCAGCCAGAGCGCAACAGCTTGCGGCTTACGAGTGGTTCATGGGTATCCGCGACACTATCAATAATTGCAAGAATGAGGAAGAACTCGCGCCGTATATGACCTAATGAACGGCATGGTTAAGCCATTCTTGCACCATTTACGATAAAGAACACATAAAGAGCAGTGATAAACCGCGTAGTTTAGCCGTTATCCTGCTCTTTTCTGTTGACATAAAAGAACACGTTAAGAACAGAAGGTGATTGTAACGAATGAGTAATGTTGCAATAGATTTGACTAAAACCGTAAAAGAAATCATCACGACGATGAAGACGGCTATCGACAATCTCAACTCCGACGTGGCGACCAATAAGACGGCTATCGACAATCTCAAAGGGCAGATTCTGGAGGCCGTGTATCCCGTCGGCTCCGTCTACGTCAGCCTTACAAATAGTAGCAACCCGGCAGATATCCTCGGCTTCGGCACGTGGGAAGCCATCCCGGCTGGCTACGGCCTCGTAGCACAAGGCACGGCCACAGCAGAGGACGGAAGTACGCTGACCTTCACGGCGGGGCAAAAATCGGGCGAGTTCAAGCACCAACTCACCTGTCGGGAATTGGCGAATCATTCACATACGGCATATCACGATGAAAATTTTTGTGCTGTAAATACTGGAAACAATAATAGTTGGAAACAAGCACTTATAAACGCAAGCACACCCGAAAAGGGAGTATCCTACGCATTACATATCGGGGCTACTGGATATGACCAATATCACAATAATGTGGGCCCTGTAATAGCTACATATCTCTGGCAACGTACGGTTTAGGCTGTTCTGTGCCACAAGTAAGCACCGACGCACGGGCTGACGTTATTGTGTCGTTCGTTATTACCAAAATTAATGGAATATCCAAATACATTTCCGTTTTCACTTGCTCCTGGGCGGTTTTCTGTCACACCAAAATCTATACCAGAGAATACCCCATTTGCATACCTTGTTGAATGATAATTAGGTACACCACACCCAAATTTGCCGTTAATATTTGGCAACTCCCCGACAGCTACGCGGTACGCTTCCAGATATATGACGCAACGCAGGGAGATAAATTATTGTGGTACTGACTACCACCGCTTGTAGCCGTTCGGTATGTCCCACCATTATTGTTTTGCTTTGCCGCTGTGACTCAGCCATCTTGTGATTTGGACCCCCAGCCCTCAAAAAGCCCCGCGGCATCTTCATTTGTTTCGTGATTATGGTTAGGCATTTCCCCGACAGCTACGCGGTTCTGCGCCAGCAATATGCCGCTATACAGGCACTGACATTATTGTGATGAGCCATAATGGCAATTTGAGCGGCGGGAAAGCCATAGTTCTTGGCGTCTAAAATATTGCAGTATCCCCATTGGTTAGGGGCAACGGTATCGTTTTTCGGGCCAGTGATAGCGTAGTTTTGTATGTTTGAGCTTCCAGAATTAACCCAAAATACGGCCGTCCTGCCTGGCAATTCCCCGACAGCTAGGCAGTGCGTTGCCAGCAGTAGGCCGCAATAGATGGCCCAATATTATTGTGATATTGATTGTCAGCTCCCTCTATGGCACTCCAGATATACTGGCCAGAATATGTAGCGTCATTCGGCACGCATACCGCAGAAAATGACCATCTTACTGCTGGGGTAACTTCTGCAAAGGTGTACGCGGCCGATGGAACCTTAGCGTTACATGGCGGCAATTCCCCGACAGGCTAAATAGAATCAATGGCTTTTCGTAGTTCATGGATGGTCTTATGGGTATAGTCATGTTTCGTTACTCCCCGGCAGGCGTGGCCTAGAATCTTCTTTACAGCGGTATCGTTGGCGCCGGAGCTGTCAAGCATCGAGGCGCACGTATGTCGGCACTCATGGGGCGTGTGATTCATGCCAAATGCGGCCATGATTTTATCGAAGCGACGGCGAAAGGCGTCATAGGTATAAGGCGTACCGTCTTCCTGCTGGCAGATATAGGCTTGATTTTTCCGTTGTACGAACCATGGGTAAATATCCTTATGAATCGGGACAGCACGGCCCTGCCCGGCGGCGGTCTTTGACTGTCGGACGATGAAATAATGGCTCCGCCACTTCACGTCTTGCGACGTCAATCGTAGATATTCACCGATACGAAGCCCGGTATAGATGAGGATAAGCACGTCCTGCACGGCTGGCATGGTATCTACGGCGCGCCATAATTTATTGCGCTGGCGGACGGTGAACGGCTTTTTCTTATACTTGCGTATATGCGGCTTTAGCTCTACATACCTTGCGTAGTCCGTGGTGACAATATCGTATTTGATGGCGTATTTGTACAGCTGTCCCATGAGTCCGCGGCATTTCTTCTGAGTACAGTACCCGGCTTGAATGCCATCTACGACATCCTGCAAATGGCCGTAACGGATACGGCGGAACGGCATGTCATGCAACTTCTGGCAATGGCGGTATGCGTTATCGTAGCTCTTGCGGCTGGACAGGGACAGCCTGTCGTACTTAGTAGCCTTCCAACGGGCGAAAAGCTCACTGAAAGTAATATCGTCGTCCAATAGTGGCGACTCATTGATAGACGAAAGGTAGGCGATTCCATGCTCAAATGTATCGAAGTACCCCAATATCTTTTGTCTTCCATCCACGGTCTTTTTCACGACAAACGGCCTCCGCCGATTCCCCGGCAGTCTATAACAGGTTCCGTATCCATTCGGTAATCTCATGTGTATCACTCCATTTTTTTGAATGATTATAACAAGGTGGTGATATTTTGACAGTAGAAGTTGGAGAATTCATTGTCGTTGGCAGTGCGCTGGCCGGCGGGATGATATGGATTTGCAAGGCCTTCACGGCCCCACTCAAGGAAACGCTCCTCAAAGTGAATGATACCTTGGCTGAATTAGACAAGACTATCCAGGGGGAGCGGGAACACCGGCACGAGCTGGAGAAGGATGTGCAATGTATCAAGGACACCACGCAGGATAACACGCGCCGTATCGAAGATATTGAAGAAAGTATCGAGAAAATCACAGGTGGTTAGTTAAATGAAAAATAAAATCGTGGCCCTTGGCCAGTGGGGCCAGAAGCACTGGCTCCAATTAATCATCATCATGAGTATTTTGATGATGATATTTTTGTTCCTCGTGCTGTTCAGCTGGCTTTTCGGCTACTGGAGCAACGCACTAAGAGGGACGCATTTTGAATTGATGAGCTGTTGGAGCGGCGTTACGGCCGTTATCGGTGGTATCGCGACAGTTGTAGGTCTTGGCAAGGCATGTTGGACGAAATACGGCTATGATAGTCGTTTCAACTCCGCACGATACGCAATGCCAGTACAACCGCAAAACGCGCCTACAGCGGCAAATAACACAGAAAAAACGAAAGGATGATGACTATGTTAGGAGAATTAAGCGCACAGTACGAAAGCAACGGCGACCCGGCCTGCATCAGTGACGGCTACGGCGACCCCGGCGGAAAATCATACGGGACGTATCAGTTCAGCTCCAATGCTGGCAGTCTGGGGCAGTTCGTCAGCTGGCTGAACAGCAACTATCCGCAGTACGGGGAACAGCTCAACGCATATCCGTTGTGCAGTGACAGCTTTGATGAAGCATGGCGCAACATTGCGGCCAGCGACAGTGACGGCTTTGCGCAGGCACAGCATGAGTATGTCAAGGCGGCGTACTACGACCCGGCCGTGCAGATTCTGGCAGACAACTACTGGCATATCGAGAACCATCACGACGTTCTCCAGGATGTCGTATGGAGCCGTGCTGTACAATATGGCGTCGGGAATATCCTCGACATGTGGACCGAAGCCGTTCACAGCATGTTCAATGCACAGACGGGCAACTATGACGGCTATCCGAATTTGAGCTACATCGACTCCCCGGAATACGACTACGATTTCATCGTGGCCGTATACAGCGTATGCAAGACCCCGGAATGGAACAGTTCATCGCTCCGGGACAGCTTGAACAACCGTTTCGACAGTGAAATGCATGATGCATTGTCGCGCTTGTAGGAGGTGATCCATTTTGTATCTTCCGCAGTTGAAGGAGGTTGATAAGATTGCCAAAAATAAAAAGACCCTTATTGTATCTTGCGTTGTCTTTGTCCTTGTGTTCGCCTTTGGTTGGCTTTTGTGCCGATACTACGACAGCCGCGCCCATGAAGACAGTGCAGATGTCATTCGAACAGTACAATCAGTTAAAGACGACAATCAGAGAGCAAGAGAAAACGTTAGTACAGCTACAGAGCAGATTAGACAAGCTGGACAGCAACTCGACAGCCTTGCAGAATCAATTGATGCAAGCGAAAGAACAGTTGACGACAACAAGGCAGTCATTGACGACAGCCGACAGCTCATTGAGTCAAGCCAGCGAAGCCTTGAACAAGCAGAGTCAATCCTTAGCGATATTGACAGAGCAAATCAACTCAATGACTAAGAAGGAAGCCAGGCTGACCCGGCAACGGGATACATGGGCCGTGGCGGCCGGCGTCCTTCTGATTAGCTGTATCGCGAAGTAGGGAGAGAACATGAGAAGACTGAACAAACATCAGACACAGTCCGTCGTCTTCTCATCCCTCGTCGGTGGTGTAAATGTATCGCAGGCCCCGGAACAAATCGACGCGTCGGATTTACAGATAGCGCAGAATTACATCTATTCGCGCGACAGTAAACGCCTGACGGGACGTGATGGGCTGGGCCTGCTTTATACCATGGACGGGAACGAGAGCGTACGCGATATGTGGTATGACGTAGACACCAACTTATTACTGGTTTTCACGAACCATAATAAAGCCTATAAGTACATCATCGGCCAGACCCCGGAATATATCGGCGACCTGGAAGGGAGCTACGACCCTGTTTGCGCGAAATTCATGGATAAGGTATGGATTGCCAGCGGCGGGAAACTCCAGTATTACGACTATACGCAGAACGGCCAGTTGACTGTAGTCCAGGACAGCCCGACGTGTAATATCGTATTCCAGCGGTTCTCCCGGATTGCGGTATCTATGGACGGCACGGACGGCTTCTATCTGTCCGGCGTCGGCGACGGTACAGACTGGGCCGAAGATACGAACCGGGCCGATAAGGAACAGTGGTTAGACGTCGGCTACGGCGACAGCGGCGATATAGCTGCCATCGTACCCCTTGCGACAGATATCATTTTCATCAAGACCAACGGGAAAATATATCAGCTGTCGGGGGATGCAGAACCTTCTAATTGGCAGGTAACGGAGATTGCCAATAATACCGATATTGCAGGCACGAGATGCGCCGTTAATATCGGCAGTTCCGTCATATTCCAGTCCATACGCGGCCTAAAGACCTTATCAGCCGTCATGGAATATGGGAACATCCAGTCGGCCGATATCGGCGATAAATTCAACGCCTTATTGACGACGAACATGTATGAACCGCGGTTCTATCATCTGCAACGGCACTGCATGATACTTATCCGCCCGACGAGTGATTATAAGTATTTTGTGGCCTATAACTATCTCCTGGGCAGTGCGACGACCCTTGAATTCAACATGCCGATAGACAGTATCGTAGAAACGACGTCAACTATCATCGTAGCCAGCGGCGGCAAGCTGTACGCCTGGGATTCGCAGTACCTAGACGACGACGGCAAGCCTATCGAGTACATCCTCAAGCCAAAGGCCACTATCAGCAGTGAACAGATGCTCCTAAAGAGCGTGGATACGAAGTTCACGGCCGATTATGCAGGCAAGGCGGAATTCATCGACGGCACTTTGGATGTGACAGTTCCCACGGCAGATCGTAATAAGTTCCGGTGCAACCACTCGACGGATTGCCTGGACATTACGGTAACGTCGAACGACCGGTTCACGGTAGACCATATTATTCTAGAAATTGCAGACCTTTAGGAGTGATAGAATGGAAAGCAAGGAATTAAGTGAATGGATAAGGATATACGAAGAAAAGACAGGCGATAAATTCCAGGCCCTGGCGGGATTCACTACGTGGTATCTGCCAGACCGGGGATTCTGCCAGTGGAAGCCCATGCCGGAAAACAAGGCTATCCTTTGCTGGAACCTTTGCAACGACGCTCATTTCTGGCGGGACGCCCTGGAATGTATGGGCCTTCAATTCGGCTACGACCGTATCATTACTATCTGCATCCTACCCATTAAGCCGTATATCCGTTTATGGGGCTGGAAGATAATGCAGGATTTTGATACCAACGGTGTACACCGCTATATCTGTATGGATAAGCAGGGGCGCGAAGTCGTCTGTACCCCGAAGGAAAACGACGACGGTACGATTGATTATTACGTTACCAATGAACTCAGACGGCCGTACAAGCCGTGGAAAAATGCGAATGAAAGGGAGTGATTGAATGGGGAAGAAAAGTAAGTCCAGCAGCTCGTCTCAGACCTACACCCCGTCGGCCGAAGAAAAAGCCCTGCAACAGCAGGCCCTGGAATACTCGAAGTACGTCATGCCGAACGCGAAGAAACTGAACGACACCGCCGCGAACATGCTGTACGGCTCTTTGGGTAGCACGCAGGTAGATTACAATGACCTCATGAACAACGCCCTGGACCAAATCAAATGGGGCCAGCAGGGCCTCAGAGGACTGGCGCAAGGGCAGATACCGACGGCCTACCAGGACGCCATGGAAGCCAGTATCCAGAAAGGCGTGCAAGGCTCTATGGGCAACCTCTTACAGGGCATGGGCGCCCGTGGGGTAGTGAACAGCTCCGTCATGGATACCGGCCTTAGAGGTATCAGCGACAGCGCCAGCGACGCCATGGCACAGAATTGGCAGAATACGGTATCACAGTTGGCGAATATCTACGGCCAGAACATCGACGCCGCAGGCCAGCCGATTGCCACGGCGGCGGCCGCGCAGGAAGGTGCACAGCAACCGGCTATCAACCTTTGGAACGCCTCTTTGGGCCTCAATGGCTCGACAACGGGCGCATTGGGCGCACTGGCAGGCAAAGGCACGACGACCACGACGCAGAAGACCAGTGGCGGCGGCCTGTTCGGGGGTATCCTCACCGGCCTTGCCAGCAACTCGGCTATCTTCTGTTTTGCACCGGAAACGAAAGTGCGCCTGGCAGACGGGTCCGAAGTGCCGATTACTGACGTCAAAGTTGGCGACAAGGTGCTTTGCCCGCATGAAGACGGCACGGAATCCGAAGAAACGGTCCTGCATACCATGGAACCGCACTATAACGACGTATGGAACCTCGTATGTAAAGACGGCGTAGATACCCACTATGTCATGGCGACGACGACACAGCCGCTCTTAACGGAGGACAAAGGATTCGTCGAAATCGGCAACATGACCCTGGGGACGAACCTCAAAGGCCGCGGGAAAGTCGTCAATATGGTTTACTCCGGTGAACGGAAAGTATATGATCTGCACGTTTCCGGGGACAACAACTACTATGCAGACGGCTTCATTGCCAAAGGCGGTAGTACCGACAACTGGGTAAAGGAGGATAACTAATGGCAGCCAAATCGAAATACAACTATATCGAAGATAATATCAGCCAGAACTATGCACCGCGGCAGTATTCTGCTCCGTTCACTACGCAGGCGTTGCCGCAGCTGAACTTTGCACAGTACGCGTTCCAGGACCCGCGCTTTGCCCTGGGGATGCTCATTGGCAATGCTGTCGGCGCGAACATCTTGAACCGCAAGCAGAAGGAAGCCGACCAGCAGCTTTGGCGGCAGGACAACCCGGTATCTATGCCGGATAACGTACCGCTGTATGATACCAGCTCGACCCCCACCTTGGCAGACGGCAAGACAGCCGCCGTCGGTAATGCGTATAGCGGTTTTGGCGCGAACCCCTCGCAGGTATCGGACAACTTCCTGGCGAACCTGCAAGGCGTGAACGGACGCTTGAATTACAATACCGATACCGGCGCCATCAATTACCAGACGCCGACCTTCCTGCCGTCGATGTATGCGGCCAATAACCTTGGGAACTATTACCCCACGGCGACCGACGCCGACGGCAACATGATTGGCAATATCTCGTTCGCGGACTACCTCAACAACCAGAGCAAGGCGGGCCAGGGGCAGGGCCTCTTTGACTTCAATGCCTTGCAGAAAATGGCCGCTGACGACGCCGCAAAGGCCGCCGCGAAGAATCCGCAGGCGACCGTAGCGCAGAGCATGGGCGTCCTGCCGACGGCCAATGTAGACGTCCCGTCTAAATCCGATAGCTACATCCCGGCCATTACAGGCAGGCTTGGCAATCCGATTAACGGTAGTCTGTCTATGAGCGGATTCAATTTCAACAGTAACGACCCGTACAGCAAGTTTTATAGTCTGAATTTAAAAAGCGGTGGTGACGTCGCCGACGCGTCGCCCGTTACAGCTACGTCGGCACAGACCACAGTACCCGGCATGATTGCGCCGGGTAATGTGGATACCAGTAACGGCCTTCCGAAAGTGCGCGTGACCGAAATCGACGGTAAACACTATATCCTGCCAGCGACGGGGGCCGACGGGAAGACACTCGACGAAAACCAGACGGCGTATAACTTCTATGAAACCGGGAATACGTTAGGCGTATTCGATAATAAGAAGGACGCGAAGAAATACGCCGACCAAATCAATAAGGATGCAGGCGATAAGCCCGTACCGGCCGTCCATGCCATGGAAGCACAGCCCATTAATGAACCGCCGATTAAGGATGTGCAGCCTATCCAGCCCGTGGACAACCGGCCGATTAAGCCTGTAGATAATCAGCCTATCAAGGCAGAACCGGCGCCGATACAGCCCGTAGAAGGGCCGATTCAGCCCGTAGATGCAACGACGCAGGCCGATACACAGCCGACGGCGCAGACCAACACGCAGGCGGCTACGCAGACCCCGCAGGCCAATGTCACAATCACGCCAGGCCAGCAGGCTTCCCAGACCACAGCCACCGATACTGGCATATTCCCGAACGACCCGCAGAAATTAATGGACCGCCTCTTCCCTGGCGAAACGCAGATTGATAACCCGTACTACAAAGACCTGCTCGACCAGTACAATAAGGAAACCGACCCGGCGAAGAAACAGTCCTTAATGGATAAGCTCAACAATACGCCGGCCTATATGCTCCGCAGTGACAACCCCGATTACATGGCGGCTAAGACCTTGTATGACAACGAAAAGGACGCGAATAAGAAGAAGGAATGGCAGGCCGCCCTGGATAACCTGCCACGGTACAACGTCCGCCCGTTCGACCAGGTAGGGCAGAGCCTCGAAACGGACATGAACGGCGGTCACCCGAAGCACATTGACGCGCAAAAGAACGAGTCTGACTTTGTCCATTGGGCCATCCAGCACGATATGCCGATTGATGTAGTGAACTCTACGCTCGAACGGTATAGACCGGTATGGCAGGCCGAAGAACAGAAGTATAACGACTATCAGACCAGCGCACTGTATCCGTTATATTACCAGGCCGCTATGAACGGCCAGTATGATACCGCCGCCACGATTGCCCAGGGCATGGCCCAGTACAACCCGCAACTGTCGGCGCAGATGCTGGCAACCCTGCCGAACGGGTTGAACTACTACGCAACGGCCGACGCAAAAGAACGTGCGGCCACGGCCCAACAGAATAAAGTGTATAACATGGGCTTGCAGAACAAATATACACTTGGCCAAATCGTAACGCGTGGCAAGATTGAAGATGCACAGCTAAAAGAACGACTGGAACACGATACCTGGAAAACCAACAAGACCATCGCAGAACAAGCCCGTGAAGCCGACAACAAGAACAATGTCACGATGTCGGTCGCACAAATGAGGTCGGCTAATAGTGGTAGCAATAAAATCAGCAAAGGTGACCAGAAGATAGCTAATCACGTTGAAAATTTGTGGCGAGATGTAATCACCCATGCTAAAAACGGCACCTTACCGACAGAGGAAGGACACAATGCTGTCGAGGCATTACAGAAATATGTCGATAAGGAAAAAGTACAGGACTTGGATGACGATGACCTGACCTATATTCGGTCCAAGGCTTATGCCGCTATGTTCCTTCTCATGAAAGCAGAAAGGAACGAAAATATGGCAGCACAGGCTGTTGGGGCTATCCCAGATTATTGGAGGCATGATTTATTGCCAGAATATTATTAATTTTTAATTACGAGGTGACAATATGTCGAAATTACTGGAATACATGCAAAATGCAAATCATCCCGCTGACGTATATATCGAAAAGGCTAGTGATGACAGTTCAGCAGATGATTCCAGCTCTTCCGAAGGTTCCGGCTTTTTAAGCGGACTACGTAATTTCCTGGAACACCCGTTCCAAGGCTCCGGCACCGTTATTGCCCCTAACTATACCCCGCGTCCCCTCGACGACAGCGTGTACTCGGATATTCCGGGTACACCTGTTGCCAGCGGTCAATTCGGTGATATAGAAGACGAAAGCGTCCGCGATGAACGCATGAAGGAATCTGCCGATTACATGGCGGCGAACTGGCCACGGTTATATGGCACCGTCGTCGCGGCAGACGAAGGCCTGGCTAACGTCGTCGGCGGCATCCAGAACGCCGTCGGCGGTGGCAATGGTATCTTAACGAATGTACAGCGTGCCGAAGAAGGAATGCAGAACTATCGTGACCAGTGGAACAACGAATACGGCGACAGCTATTTCTTGAACCCGAATAAGTTTGCTACTGACGCCGGTTCTGTCATTGGCTCATCTGTACCCATTATGGCATTGTCGGCCCTCATGCCGGGCGCCGCCGTTGCAGGTGGTACGCGTGCCTTGACGTCTGCCTTGTCCCGTGCCGGGTTAGGGCGTCTTGCCATGTCGAAAGCCGGGCAGGCCCTCATTGCCGATACTGTTCGTTCGATACCCACATCAAACTTAGCGGACTCCTTGTCTGAATACGGGACCGTCGTCAACGATATGATGCAGAACGGTATGAGCGAAGACGAAGCACGGCGCCGGGCTATCCCCATGTTCTTCAAGAATATGGCCCTCGACACCTTCACAGTACCGCTTGAATTGGGCGTCATGAAAGGCGGCAAGGGGATTGCCACCAGCCTGTTAGGCCGGAGCGCCGGGGAAGGTATGGCAAAAAGCATCGCAAAAGGCGCGGCCCGTACCGGTATGCTGGCAGGGGCCAGCGGCCTTACAGAAGGCTACCAGGAAGGCGCGCAGAACGCCCTGGAAAACGACGTACAGGGCAAGCGTGACGGCGGATGGTATAACCCCTTCACCTGGACCAACGAGGACTGGGAAGCGGCCCGCGGTGGTTTTGTCGGCGGCGCCTTGATGGGCGTCCCTGGCAACGTAGCGGCCGGATTCCATCCCGAAGCCAGACAAGCCCCGCTTAGTGCAGAATCCCAGGAACAGGCACAGAGTATCAAGGACACACTCAGCCACGGCAAACCAGCAGGCATGAGCAACGCCGCGTATAATGCCTATATCGAATTGGCCAATAGCGGAAATCCCGACCTCATCAAGCAGGCCGCGTCGTCGCTCGAATCATTCCAGCAATCGCAGGAAGGCTCCCAGGAAAGCACGGATGACGCCGCCACAGAAGCTTATAAGGATTATGAAACCTATGACCAGAAGCAGGAAATCGAGAACTTCCTCAACAACAATACGGTTGAGCAAATCGGCGGCGAAAAGAATTTCAACTGGCTCATGGGGGTATTGCGTAACGGCACGCCGGAAGAGGTACAGCAGGCTTATGATACCGTTATTGCGGCCGAAAAAGCCACGGCCGAACAGGAAGCCAAGAACCGCCCGGCAAGTGGTGGTAGTATGTCGCCGAACACCGGCAACGCCATGGCCAATATTGTTATCCAGGCGGCTAATGATTCCGGTGTAGAACCACGTCTAGGCCTGGCTATTGCCGCCCGTGAAAGCGGTGGGGATGACGTCAATGCCATTTCCATGCCAGAACCTCATGACGGCATTTATGGTATCATGCAGGCCCAGGAGGAAACCGTTTCCGAATTAGGCCTTGACTCCCAGTATCCCGACTGGAAGACGGACCCCTATCAGAACGCCATGGTAGGCATGGCAATCTTGAAATCCAAAATCGCCAATGAAAACGGCGACGTATGGGCTGGCGTCCGCGATTACAACGGGGCCGGTGAAGAAGCGGAACAGTATCGCCAGTTAGTCAAGAACAACTATGACAATATGGGCGACATTGGCGGCGGCGGTGGTGGCAGTGCCACTTACGACGGTTTACAGCTGACACTCCCGAATAGCGATGAATTCACCGACCAGAGTGGGAATGTAAGCGGCCTTACGGAAGATACACGCATGAAGTTGCGTGTCCTGGACAACCTTTGTTATCAGAAATTCGGCCAGCACCTTATTGTTTCTTCATCCTACCGAGAAGGCGACCCCAATAACCACGGGGCGGGAGTTGCCTTTGATGTTTCCGGCGGTATCGTTGATGATCCGGACGCACGTCAATGGCTGGAACAGGCTGGCCCGGCTGTCGGACTGTTCGTCATCCCGGAATACCAGGGAGAAGCCGGTGCAGAATTCGCCCACGGCGACAATGTCCATTTTTCCAACGTAGAACCAGGTATTTATGGACAGACCCGGAACGCAGAAGGCCATTGGAGTGAAGAACATGCAGCTCCTTCCATTCAAAGTATCTTGAAAGGTGGTGCATCTAGCGGCGTATCGAGTAAAGTTGCCGGTGATAATGGGCAGTTTGAACGTGAATTAGACCAGGCCGCGCAGGAAGCCAAGAGCGACATGGACAAGATTCAAGCTCAGAGCGACCAGGCCATGAATGAAATCATGAACGACGACTCCGCCGAAAAGACGGCGCAAGACGCCCAACAGGACGCGGAGAACGCCCAGAAGCAGGCCAAAGAATCACAGCAGAGCGCGCAGGACGACGTCGTCCCGGATGTTGCCCAGACTATCCGCGACACCTCGAACAACATTGATGAAATCAATACCCTCGATGGCATGTTCACAAAGGATAGCAACGGCAACGATAAATTCATTGATACGCCCGAAAACCGTGACTTCATTAAGACGAATTACAAGGATGAAATCGCGAAGGCTGTAAACGACGCTATGAGCAAGAAAAAAGCGCCGTCCGCTACACCCGTACCCAAGGCCCAGCAACAGACGCCACACGCCCGTTTAGGCCGTATTTTATCCACCTATGACCGCAAGGACCCGAAGTTCAAGGAATACATGAACACCTTCCGTAACGGCACGGAGCAGGAACAGAAGAAATTGGCCGACGATTTACAGACGACGCAGGAGCTGGAACGAGCTAATTCCTTAAAGGGCAATCCGCTTACGACCCAGCAAGACCAGAACACACCTCAAAACGCCCCTCAGCAGGCCGTAGAAGCCACCAAACAACCCGAACAGGTAAATACACCTGTACAAGCGAAAGAAAGCCTTGAAACGCAGAAGAAGCGCAAAATCTACCTTGCGAAGAAACAGAAGCTCATGGAACGGGTCCCGGCTGGCAAGACAGTCAAGGTACATGCCAGTACGAATGACGCCGGATTCGATGCGACGTATAAGATTGTCCCGGCCGGTGATATCACTGCCAGCCACGACATGAATTACGCCGTGAACGACCTCTACCCGGAAGAATACCAGCCGCGCGACCGCAATCGTCCTCAGATGCGCGGACAGGTGGAAAAGATGACGAAGGGCATGAAGCCGGAACTGCTGGCAGAAAGCCAGTTCGTCAACGAAGGCGCACCCGTTGTCAACAATAGCGGCGTCGTCCTTAACGGCAACGGCCGCGTCATGGCTGTCCAGAAGGCCTATAAAGGACTTACGGACGCACACAAGAAGAGTGCCAAGGCCTATAAGGACTATCTTGTTTCCATCGCTCCGTCGTTAGGGATTGCGCCCGAAAAAGTACAGAGCATGGACCATCCTGTATTGGTACGGCAGGCGGCCGACGACGCCGATACCAGCGCTATCATCAACAGCACCGAAGGCGGTGCGAAGTTGGGCGGCGCAGAACAGGCGAAGGCTGATGCGGATAGACTGAAACTGTCCACATTAGAACAATTCGTCGATAACGGCACGGGCGAATTTATGAACCCCTCGAACCGTGAATTCAGAAGGGCCGCCGCAAGTGATGTATTCAGCGATGCAGAAGGCAACTCCGTATTCAATGAAAAGGGCGATTTGTCGCCGACGGGGGCGTTTAGAATCCGCAACGCTATCTTTGCCAAGGCCTATAACGACAACTACCTCTTGACTCAGCTCAGCGAAGCAACGGATAATAACAGCAAGAACATTATGAACGCCATGATTGCCGCCGCGCCGGAAGTCGCCAAGGTCAACGAAGGTATCAAGAACGGCACCTTGTATCCCGATTATGATATTTCCGACGTCATCACAAAGACGGCCAAGACTATCATGTCGCTCCGTAATGAAGGCAAACCGCTGTCCTTCCACTTGCAGGAAACGGACCTGTTCTCGCAGGGGGAATCGGAAGCCGAACGACTCGTACTTGAATTCATCGAACGCAATAAATTCAAGAGCCGGACCATTGCCGATATGTACAAAGGGGCTTGCGACCGTATCTTTGCCGTCGGCAGTCCCAAACAATCCAAGCTGTTCGACAGCAAGGAAGCGCCGCGTATCAGCCTTGAAAACATCATCTCGAACGCCATCCAGGAGGTAGAACATGGACAATCGTTATTCGACACCACAGAAGAAAAGCCAGCCGAAAAAACTGTATCCGAAGTACCAGATAATCGACAGGCCGAACCCGCCGGAAGTGGACGCGTACATCAACAAGAAGCTGGCAGAGTACAGAGCCAAGAAAAAGAAGGGAATGAAGTAGATGAAAAGAGCAAGCAAAGTGACCATGTCGACGCCGAACCTCAGCAAACTGAAAGTAAAGACAAGGAAAGTACCCATGCCGAAGAAGGTTCCCAAGGTGACGTACAAGAAGAAGTAAGTAAATTCCATAATGTACTGGATGATGAAAAATCAACGTCTAAACAGGTTATAGACGCTTATAAAAGTGTCGTTGATAAAGTCATCGCAAGTGCCAACGGAAGCCGTAAAAACGCCAAAATAGGCGATAAAATCGTAACCGACGAATACCAGTCCTTGACTAATTCCAAGCATTGGGGCGCATTCATGAACGAAGACGGCGGACGGAACTGGCACGAAGTTGCTACTATTAATGCCAACGCGCACAAGTTTTTGCGTGGGGAAGCGAAAGAGGCAGGGACGAAAGAAAAAACATCCGGTGTTACGCCTTATAAGCAGGCTGTCGATGACATTATGGATAAGCTGGACCATAAAAAGCTTACCCCGGCGCAGGCTATCAATAAGCTAAAAACCATTATGAAGGATGCTAATGCCGCTCGTTGGGGAGAATTTAAAGCCATGGAAGCCATCGAATCAAAAGAAAAGTTATCGTTCGATGATTATAAAATGGCGCTCGATTTAGCCAATGACGCCATGAAAAAAGCCAATGACATGCGTCTCGAAGCCAGCCGTAAACGCAAGGCCCGGAAGACGGAGAAAGAATTGGAATCCGCTACGGAAGAAACGAATCCGGCGGAACAGTCGAAAGAAAAAGCCGGATTCACTGACGATGAAATCAATACTCTCACGGATAGAGGTTTCAATCGCTGGACGAAGAAACTGTCTAATGGCAAGGTGATGGACCGTCTCTATATTAAACCGGAATATTTAGGGCTTGAACTTACCCGGTACAAATCCGGCAATATTTCATCTGCAAAATTCAACGGTGAAACAATCAGCAACTCAGAAGCAAGACGTATAGAAGGTACAAAGTGCTATGTAGACGTTGCGACAAAAGAAGTCGTATGTGATAGAGATGACTTGAAACAGGTAGCACAAGAAGTCGTTGACGATGCGTTGTCAAAAGAAAAATCACAAGTCCTCGCACAAGCAGAAACAAAAAAAGCCGCCCCAAAGGACGACGTAAAGACTATTAAAAAGTCTCTGTTGAATTTAGCTACAAAAGTATGGCAAAACCCACGTGCGCAAGGAAAAGTAACTTTCTATCCATCGCAGAAGTTAAAAGACAAAGTAAAAGAATTATTTGGTCATGACATTGATACAGTATTTATTACTGCTGACGACATTCGCCATATAAAAAGCGGACATTCTGAACACGAAGAGAGCCGAGGACAAATAAATCTTTCCGAACAAGATATACCCGATATTTATGATGTTGTAAACGATTTTGATAACGCTACTAAACTTCAATCTGATGCTAAAGGCAATCAGAAAATAATGTTTGTGAAAGATGTCAATGGGAAAATGATTTCTCTCCTCATTGAAAGAGGAAAACACAAAGCGCAGGTAAAAACGGCATACAAAAAGCAGGTACAGATGTCCGATGTTACTAGCCCCGAACCGAACGTCCTAAACGACTCTGTACCTGCTTCCACATCCATTATATCCCAAAAGGCAGAAAAAGGGAATAAGCCAGACGAGTTACGTAATCAATTAAGTAATGGCGGGAAACAAGCTTATGACTACGCCTTTGACAAATTGTCGCAGGGGCATGAAAAGGTAGCGCAGTCTGCTAAAGAAAGCGCCTTTATCTATGCACGCATGGCGGAACGATGGTCTGAAATCATGCATGAGTATGGCAATAAAACATATTCCCCGGAAGATTACACAAAATCACATCCTATAGTCATGGGCCAACAATCGGGGAACGCCCAACTGGAACGAGCGTTTGAGCAACGGGCCTGGCATGGAAGTGGTGTAGATTTTGATAATTTTGATTTAGGGAAAATTGGTAGTGGCACTGGAGCCAGTATGCACGGCTGGGGAATTTACGCCGCAAAAAGCAAACGGATTGCTCAGAAATACAAAAAAGAAATGAAAGACCGCGGCCTTCCGTCTGTCTTATATGAAATCGACGTTCCGGCCAACAAAGAACTGCTGGATGAAGATAAGCGCTACAAAGACCAGATGAAAGGCGTTCAAACTAAGATTCTCAAGGCAGTGCAATCCCTGTCTCTGGAACAGAAACAAGCCTTCTGGACAAAATGGTTGCGCCAAGCTATGGGTAGCACCAAAGATGAAATCCAAGCAGAAACAGCCTTGCGGACAGTGGAATTAAACATAAAGCATTGCCACGACGCCAGTCTTGGGTGGGAAGGCCTTCCGGCGTTTAGGAAGCGGATTGCCTTAAACAGTCTAAAAAAACAAGGTTACACCGACGAACAGATAAACGATACTTCCTACATGGAATCAGAAAGTAAGAGGTGGGAAAAAGAACTACCAGCCGCGCAGCAACAAGTAGAAGATGCTAAAGGAGCTGGCAACAAGAAGCGTAAGCAGTTGATAGAAGCGGCTATGGAGAACCCGGAAGCCACATTGGAAAAAGGCATTGGGACAGGTAAAGAAATCTACAATTATTTGACTGATGCATTATCCGACGGGAAAGACATAGAAAAAACGTCGAAATATTTAAATGAACAAGGAATCCATGGGATTACCTATGATGATGCTTATGACGGTCGCTGCTATGTCGTATTTGATGACAAAGCCATTCAGATTATCGACAAATATAACCAGGATGTTCATAACGCCAAAGCTGCTTATGACGCAAGTACCGGAGCTATCAGACTGTTTGATATTGCGGACCAGTCGTCTTTTATTCATGAATCGGCTCATATGTTCCTGTCTGACATGGAAAGACTAGCGCAGAAAAAAGACGCCCCTGCCGGATTGGTTAGCGACTTACAAACCGTCAAGGACTGGGCCGGATATAAACTGGGACAGATGAATGGATACAAAGGTACGGCTCTTGAAAAAGAATTCCAAGAATATGCTGACGCTATACGGGAAGCAAAGAAAACTGGTGATGCTGTAGCAATAAAATCAGCAGAAGCACGCTGGATGCACGAACGGTTTGCTAGAGGTTTTGAACGCTATATTGCCGATGGCAAGGCTCCTAATGAATCACTGAAAAACGTGTTTGAAAAATTCAAAGGGTGGATGGTTAGTATCTATCAGGACTTGAAAAATTTAGGAAAGAAACCGCCTAAAGAAATTCAAGATGTCATGGCACGAATGATTACACCGGAAGTAAATACTAAATATTCAGTACGAGAAGCAAATGGCCAGTTGACTCGCTCCAAGGAAGACTTGAAAGCGGAAATCAAAGAAGCGTTCCCGAATGCCAAGGAAATCAAGGACGAAGGCGACCGCATGACCTTCACCATGCCGAACGGTTCCCATATCGTCGTCGATGTAAAGAATGAAATCCTCTTGACGGACGAAGAACTGGCGCAGGCGAAGAAAGACCACCATATCGACGATAATGGCAACGTCGTCGTCGAAGGCTACGCACAGCTCCATGGTAAAGACGCTTATATGGCCCTCTCACAGGGTAGCCGTGAAAACACGGGATTCCATGAAGCCTACCACCTTGCAGAAGGCGCCGTCTTGACGGACCGTGAAAAGGCAGCTATCAAGAAGGCTATCCCAGACGCCGAAAAACGCGCCGATAAGTACGCTGAATGGGTAGAAGCCCGTAAGCATGGCCGCGGCACGGCATGGGGCAAACTGTTCCAGAAAATCAAGGACTTTGCCGCAAGGATGAGGAAAATCTTCACCGGGGCTGAAACCGTGAACGACATATTCCGGCAGATTGAGTCCGGCAAAGTATGGGGACGCGACGCCCGTGACAATAACGAACGGCGCTACGCTGTCCGCCAGGAAGACCAGGAAGAAGCACCCGTCAAACCGCAAGACATTATCGACGCCATCAACGATATTGTCCATATCTATGAAGGAAGCCGTCTCACGGATAAAGAACGGAAGGAACTGAGAGAATCCAGTAAATTCGACCCGGACCAGAAGCAGGCCGTCCGTCCGCAGGCTACCGACCTGTATGATCGCCACGCCCACGCAGGCTTTAACCGTATGGGGTACTTCAATCTGAGCAACTACGGCCGTATCCTTGCCCTGCATCTCGACAACATCATGCAGCTGAAAGGCAACCTGGAATTGGCAAACAAGGTCCTGGACCGGCAGGATAAGAACGCCGCCGAAAACAAGATGAACGGCGTCAACGAACATCTCACTCCAGCACAGGCACGACAAAATGCCGTCATGGACTTTGGGGCCATGATGATTCGCAACCCGGAACTGGCCCGTGAAACCTATCCGGCTTATTCCAAGATTTTCGACGAAGGCCTGGAACAGCATCCCGATTTAAAAGAAAAGCTCGACAAAGTCATTCAGCTGAATGAAACCTACCAGGGACAGACCGCCGCGGAACGGGCCGCCGGAAGCATCGCCCGCGAAAAGGAAAAAGTACAGCTCCGTAAGCATCCCAAGGAATGGTTGCACACGCACTTTGATAAGTTCTACACGAACTGGGTAGATGACAAGCATGCCTTTGCGAAAGTCGTCGCCAGGGCAGAAGCTGAACTGGGTAGAAAGCTGGCCTATGACTATGACGTCCACAAGCAGGCACAAATGGCTATTAACGTAGCCTCCAGCCGTGCGCTGTTATTCCTTACAGGCGGCAAAAGCGTCGAAGAGACGTATAAAGTATTGAATAAGGTTTACGGCCACGCCATCACGAAGAACGTCACCATGAAAGATATTATGGACGCCCTTAATAAGGTGTCTAAGGAAGACGTGTCGAAAACGGGCGCTGAGAACGCCTATGACGCGCTGGGCAACTATCTGATTGCCATGCGTACGGAAGAGCTTGAAAAGCACTACCACGACACATACGCACGCTCCGCGGGCTTTGATAAAGAAGGTACGCGTGAAATCATCCAGAACACGCCCGAAAGCATCAAGAAGATAGCGCAGATGTACTGGGATATCAATACGAATATCGTCAACATTCTCCAACAGCAGGGCCTTATCTCCAAGGATCTTGCTGGGAAGCTCCGCAAGTACAAGCATTATTGCCCCATGTATCGCGATATGTCGGACGGTATCACGGATATGGATGAGATGATAGGTACTATCGGCGTATTCAATAAAGGCGGCGGCTATGCAAACGTCAGCAACGGTATCAAGCGTATCGAAGGCGGCGGCAAACGGCCTATCCTCGACCCGATAACCTCGCTATCGCAGATGGCGGTATCTATGATTAGCAAATGCGAACGGAACGACGTCGCCAAGACATTCGTCAAGCTGGGCCAGGACTTCTCCGGGCTGGGTGACATCGTCGTCCGCGACCCGACATTGAAACACGCCGACCCGACGGCCTTTGCCTTCACGGTATGGCAGAACGGGGAACAAGTCGTATACCGCACGACGCCGGAAATCTATGACGCACTCACGAACAACGACGCGCAAACGAACCGATTCACGATTAAGATGGCAAGCAGTATCGCACAGACCTTGCGGACTGGGGCTACTATCAGCCCGTCGTTCATCGTCCGTAACCTCTTGCGTGATACCATGTCGGCTACGGTAAACTCCAAGACCGGGTTTTACCTGCCGTTCGTCGATAATGTACGCGGTGCCTGGAAACTGCACTTTGATAAGGAATTCTCCGCCGAATACCACGCCAGCGGGGCCAGCATGTCGACGTATATGCGGGCGGATGCGGATAGTAGTCGTGACCTCACTAAAGAACTACTGGGCCATAAGTACGACTCGTACCCGGTTGTCGTGAAGCAGGTCCGCCAGCTCATCAGCTGGGCATGGCACAAGTACGAAAAGTTCGGCAATCTCATCGAAGACGGTACCCGCGCCGGAGAATTCAGACGCGCCCGCAAACAAGGCTTGTCCATCGACCAGGCAGGCCAGTTGGCCCGTGAAATCACGCTCGACTTCTCGCGCCATGGCAAGAAAGGCCAGATAGCCAATAAATACATTCCGTTCTTCAATGCGACGATTCAAGGTACCGACAAGTTTATCCGGACGTTCAAGGATAACCCCATGCGGGCTATTCTGAATACCGTTATCTGGATTATCCTGCCGTCGCTGGGATTGTGGGCTATCAACCATGACGACGATTGGTATAAGGAACTCGACGAAAACACGAAGTATACCAACTGGGCCATCCCACTGCCAGGCGGAACGCATCTGCTCATCCCGAAGCCGCAGGAAGTCGGCATTTTATTCGGCTCCGGTATCGAAGCCGTCTTGAACCAGATGACCGGCACGGACCCGCACGGGATGAAAGAATGGGCGCGCCAGTATTTTGACGCAATGACACCAGGAGTATTTCCGGCTATTGTCCGTCCACTCGTTGAATGGCTGACTGACTATTCGTTCTGGACAGGCCGCCACCTCATCCCTGCTGGATTGAAGAACGCGCCATCTGAAATGCAGTTCACCAGCTATACCAGCGAATTAGCTAAGGCCCTGGGGGATACATGGATTGCTAAGAACATCAGCATTGGTGAACGACATGGCATATCGCCTGTCGCTATCGACAACTGGATTAGTGGATGGTTCGGCAGCGCCGGGCGGTTTGTGGCCAATATGCTCAACGACCCGATTAGCTATGTACGCGGTAACAGCCGTCCGTCGGAACCGGCTAAGTATTGGTATGAAATGCCTGTCATTGGTTCGTTCGTTCGCCAGAACGGCCAGAACAGCGAATACGTCAACCGAATGTATGAAATCCAGAAAGACATGAACGACGATTACGAACGTTCCGACGCTGGCAAACAGCGCAAGGGCAAGAAGTCTTCCTCGAATAAGCCGAAGGAATTGAAGCAAGTCGACACCGCTGTAAGTTCGGTATCGAAGCTCAATAAAGAAATCAAGGCTATCCGGAATGATCCGAAAAAGGACCCGGACCGGAAACGCCAGGAAATCGACCAGCGGCGCACGAAGATAAATGACCTTGCCAAGAAAGTCGTCCTAAAGTTCGATAAATAAAAGGAACAGCCTGCTATCCATCACGGACGGCAGGCTGTTTTCCATTCACGGCTCGTCAAAAATTCGTCAAAAATAAATGTTACAACGTGGTACAATGTGGTACAATATGGACATAAAGAAAAATATAATCATTTATAAACGGCTATTTTGAGCGTTTTTGATTGGTATATAGCATTTCTGAGTATTTCATGCTATACTTTATTGTTATGTGACCTGATAACATACTTTGGTACTGGAGGTATAAGAATGGCTACAGTTCAGGAAAAGATTGACCAGCTCCATGAAAAGCTCGCGAAAATCGAGATGGGCGGCGGTCAGAAGCGAATTGATTCGCAACATAAAAAAGGCAAGATGACAGCCCGCGAACGGCTGGCTAAGTTATTTGATGAAGGCAGCTTCACGGAAATGGGGCAGTTCATCCATCATCGCTGCATGAATTTCAACATGCAGGAAAAGGAAATCCCCGGCGACGGCGTCGTTACCGGCTACGGTACGGTACGCGGCCGCCTGGTCTTCGCTTATGCCGAAGATTTTACGGTCGAAGGCGGTTCGCTCGGCGAAATGCACGCTCATAAAATCGCCCAGATGCAGGAAATGGCCCTGAAGATGGGAGCCCCTGTCATCGGCATCAATGACTCCGGCGGTGCCCGCATCCAGGAAGGCGTCGATGCTTTGTCCGGTTTTGGCCGCATCTTCATGAATAATACGGCCGCATCGGGCGTCATCCCGCAGATCGCCGTCATCATGGGGCCCTGCGCCGGCGGTGCCGTATACAGTCCGGCCCTGATGGACTTCGTCTTCATGGTCAAGAATACGTCGGATATGTTCCTCACGGGCCCGGCCGTCATCAAGTCGGTCACGGCCGAAGAAGTGACGGCCGAAGAATTGGGCGGCGCCATGACGCACAGCTCTATTTCCGGCGTGGCTCACTTTGCCTGTGAAAATGAAGACGACTGCATCGAAAAGATCAAGGCCCTCCTCGACTTCCTGCCCAGCAACAATATGGAAGAAGCGCCGGTCGTCGAATCGGACGATGACCCGAACCGCGAAGACGAAAGCCTCAATTCGGTCATCCCCGACGACAGCAGCATGCCTTACGATATGCTCGACGTCATCAAATCCTGCGTCGACGACGGCAATGTCTTCCAGGTTCTGGAAAACTATGCCCTCAATATCATCACCTGCTTCGCCCGCTTTGACGGCCAGACCGTCGGTATCATCGCCAACCAGCCGAAGTTCCTCGCCGGCTGCCTGGATATCAACGCATCGGACAAGGCGGCTCGTTTCATCCGCTTCTGCGACAGCTTCAATATCCCTGTCGTCACCTTCGTCGATGTACCGGGCTTCCTGCCTGGGACGACTCAGGAATACGGCGGCATCATCCGCCACGGTGCCAAGATGCTCTATGCTTACTGTGAAGCGACGGTCCCCAAGATCACCGTCGTCACCCGCAAGGCCTACGGCGGTGCCTACATCGCCATGTGCTGCCGCCAGCTCGGCGCCGACATGGTCATGGCCTGGCCGTCGGCAGAAATCGCCGTCATGGGCCCCGATGGTGCAGCCAATATCATCTTCAAGCACGACCCGGAAAAGGAAAAGAAGAAACAGGAATATATCAATGAATTTTCGACGCCCTATAAAGCAGCCGAACACGGCCAGATCGATTGCGTCATCGAACCGAAGGAAACGCGTCCGCGCATCATCAGCGCCCTGGCTATGCTTTACAGCAAGCGGGAAGAACGGCCGTCGAAGAAACACGGCAACATGCCGTTATAAGGAGGCTGCTGTATGATAGAAATTCAATTTGCCGTCATCGTCCTGCTGGTCGCCATGACATTGGTCCTGAGCCGGTACTATAATACCCGCTTCCGCGCCCTGGAAGACAAGATGAAGGACGTTGCCGACTTCCAGCAGAGCGTCAAGGAACTGGCCGAAGCTGTACAGGATTTGAAGGACGCTGTCAAGGCGGAAAAAACGGTCCCGCCGGAACCGGAAGAAGAGGAAAAAACGGAGTTGACGCATCCCGTCGTTCCTGTCGGCCAGCGCCAGCCAGCTGTCGTCGCAGCCCGGCCGATGGCTGTCGTAAAAGAAACGGCCCCCCAAGGTTCTCAAGATGGCCTAGACGATGAAGTCGTCGCCGTCATCATGGCCGCTGTTGCCGCCTATGGCTATCCGCCGTCGGCAATCCGTTCTATTCGTCCGCAGAAACGCAGTTATAAACGCCATCGGGAAAACTGGGCTATGGCAGCCCGCCTGGGTGGTATGAGTCGTTAATGAAGTGAATATTTAAATCCAGGAGGATTATATATGAAAAAATTCAAGGTTACCGTCAATGGAAAAGCATATGAAGTAGAAGTCGAAGAAATGGGAGGCGCTCCGGCAGCGGCTCCGGCTCCGCAGGCTGCAGCCGCACCGGCCCCGGCAGCTCCGGCAGCTCCAGCAGCTCCCGCAACGGCCCCGGCTCCGGCTGCCACTCCGGCTCCCGCCGTAGGCGGCCCGATCCCGGAAGGTGCCATCACCGTCAAGGCCCCCATGCCGGGCAAGATTTCGGCCCTCAAAGCTGAAGCCGGCAAAGCCGTCAAACGAGGCGACATCATCCTCGTCCTGGAAGCCATGAAGATGCAGAACGACATCACGGCGACGGCAGACGGAACGCTCCACGAAATCCGCGTCAACCCCGGCGATAACGTAAAGACCGGCGACGTACTGGCTGTTATTGTGAAATAGTGGCTCGTTGTTCGTGGCTCGTAGGGGACGCCCGGGCGTCCCGCAGGCCGCAGTTCGCAGGCCGTAAAAAAAAGTGGCTAGTGGCTAGCCGTTAGTGGTTAGCGGATGGCTTGAAATTTAAAACCATCCACTTTAAACTTTCAACTTAAAACTCAAAAAGAGGCTGTCCTATGAAGACAGCCTCTTTTTTTATACGAGCCACTAGCTTGCGGGCCGCCTTGACAGGGAAGCCACTGAAAAAGTCCCTAAAAGCGTCTGTCCTTTATAAGGCTATCCGTATT
>OIWO01000824.1_pt1 | contig 31326 bp, 32 predicted proteins | sample 1587641 | NCBI WGS metagenome assembly OIWO01 (sample SAMEA3888924, study PRJEB22519) | human gut metagenome | biome: human gut; feature: human-associated habitat; material: faeces | place: Denmark | collected 2010
CGACCACAGCCCATTCGGGTATAATAACAGGATTTTACGATGGATACGAAAATGGAGATGTCGTCAGTTTGAGTGTCTGCCGCCGCGTTGCGGCATCGGAGTCCGGGCGGCCTGCGGGCTATGAACTGTGCTCTGTGTCCTCATTTTCCTAAATCTACTGGAAACAGTTGCAAAATAGGCGCTAATCACGGTATAATGTGATATTGAAGGCATTTATACATATATGAAAGGGAGATACATCGATGGATAACGAAACGACCAAAAATTTTATTGAAACTATTATCGATGAAGACAACGAGAAGAATACATATGGCAAGCGGGTCCATACCCGTTTCCCGCCGGAACCGAATGGCTATCTCCACATCGGCCACGCCAAGTCGATCTGCCTGAATTTCGGCATTGCCAAGAAATATGGCGGAATAACGAATCTCCGCTTTGATGACACGAATCCGTCGAAAGAAAATACGGAATATGTAGAATCGATTAAACGCGATGTCAAATGGCTCGGTTTTGACTGGGACGACCGCATGTTCTATGCGTCGGACTATTTCGATAAACTCTATGAATACGCCAAGAAGCTGATCCGCCTGGGCAAGGCTTATGTCGACGATTTGTCGAGTGATGAAATCCGCGAATACCGCGGCACGTTCAATACGCCGGGGAAGGAAAGTCCGTACCGTAACCGCAGCGTCGAAGAAAACCTCCAGCTCTTTGAAGATATGAAAGCCGGCAAGTTCGCCGATGGCGAAAAGGTACTGCGCGCCAAGATCGATATGGCCAGCCCGAACCTCAACATGCGCGATCCGGTCCTTTACCGTATCGTCCATGCTTCGCACCATCGGACAGGCGACAAATGGTGCATCTACCCGATGTACGACTTCGCCCATCCCGTATCGGACGCCATCGAACGCATTACCCATTCTATCTGCACTTTGGAATTTGAAGCTCACCGTCCGCTGTACAACTGGGTCCTCGAAGATTGGGACGATCCGGAAGGTCAGAAACCGCGGCAGATCGAATTCGCCCGCCTGAATGTCACCAACATGATCACGAGCAAGCGTAAACTGCGCCTCCTCGTCGAAAAGGGCATCGTCAGCGGCTGGGATGATCCCCGTATGCCGACGATTTCCGGTATCCGCCGCCGCGGCTATACGCCGGAATCAATCCGTGACTTCTGCGAACGCATCGGCGTCGCCAAGGCGGACAGCATGGTCGATATTTCCCTCCTGGAATACTGCATCCGCGAAGACCTGAAGATGAAAGCACCGCGCCTGATGACGGTCATCGACCCAATCAAGGTCGTCCTCACCAATTATCCTGACGGCAAGACGGAAACGATGACGGCCGACAACAATCAGGAAAATGAAGCCATGGGTACGCGCGAAATGACGTTCAGCAAGAACCTTTATATCGAACGCAACGACTTCATGGAAGAACCGGTCAAGAAGTTCTTCCGCCTGGCTCCGGGCAAGGAAGTCCGCCTCAAGTATGCATACATCATCAAATGCGAAGAAGTCATCAAAGACGAAGACGGCAACATCGTCGAACTGCACTGTACGTATGACCCGGAAAGCAAGAGCGGCAGCGGCGCCAACGCCAACCGCAAGGTCAAAGGGACGTTGCACTGGGTCAATGCCGAAGATGCTGTCGACGTCGAAACCCGCGTCTATGACTATCTCTTGAAGGACGACGGCAGCGAGGAAGAAGGGGAAAGCAAGGATTTCCTCGACCAGATCAATCCCCACAGCCTCGACGTATACCACAGCAAGGCCGAAAAGGCATTGGCAACGTATCATGTCGGTGATAAGTTCCAGTTCCTGCGCCAGGGGTATTTCGTCATTGATCCCGATACGACGGCAGACCACCTGGTCGTCAACCGCATCGTCGGCCTCCGCGACACCTGGGCTAAGATGCAGAAGAAGAAAAATCAATAAGCGATTATTAAAAAAGGGGCTGCCTTTCTCAGAATGGATTAGAATTTCATGAGAAAGGGCGGCCCTTTCGTATCTTGCGTGTATAATGGAGGTAGGCCATGAAAACCCCTGGCTCACACAGTCTGTTGTTCTTCTTTATTTTCCTCATCGTCGGCGGTATCCTCGGTGGCATCGTCGGAGAGGCCCTGTATGCTGTTCCGGCCTTGAAGGGTATCCTGCCGGCCCTGACGCAGCATTATGAAATCTTGAATATCCAGAATATTCACCTCAATCTCTATCTCATGAAATTGCAGTTTGGCATCCATCTGGCACCGAATATGCTCAGCATCATCGGTGTCATCCTGGCAGCCATTCTCTTTCGTCATCTTCAATAATTTAGGAGGGATTATTACATGCTCATCTTAGCTTCTGGTTCGCCTCGTCGCCGCGAACTGTTGACGCAGATCGGCGTCGCCTATATGGTCAATCCGAGTACGTACAGTGAAGAATCACCGAAGAAAAAGGATCCGGAAAAATACGTCCAGGCCCAGGCACTGGGAAAGGCCCGTGATGTAGCCGGGAAATTCCCTGGCCAGTGGGTCCTCGGCGCCGATACGATTGTCGCCATCGATGGGGAAATGCTGGGCAAGCCCCGCAATGAAGCCGCTGCCATCGAGATGCTCCGCGAATTGTCCGGAAAGAAACACTCCGTCTATACGGGCATCGCCCTGATCAATGGCCACAAGGAATACACGAAGGTCGTCGAAACGAAAGTCTGGTTCCGCCGGCTCAGTGAAAAAGAAATCAAAGCCTATGTCGCTTCTGGGGAACCGCTGGACAAAGCCGGTGCCTATGGCATACAGGGCCGGGCTGCGGCTTTCGTCGATAAGATCAATGGTTCCTATACCAACGTCGTCGGCCTGCCCTTGTCCCAGGTATGCAAGTTGTTCCACAAAGCCAAGGTCCATGTATGAGCGACCCTTTCCGCAGCCTCGCTGTTTGTGAGAAACCGCGGGAAAAATTCCTCCGTCACGGTCCTTCGGCTGTGACCGACCAGGATTTGCTGGCGATTCTATTGCGGACGGGTACGAAGGGACAATCCGTCCTCGATGTGTCGCGGCAGGTCCTTCATTCCCTGCCAGGGGAAAATATTTGTTATCTCAGTGATACCAGCATCGGCGACCTCTGTCAGATTCCCGGCATCGGGACGGACAAGGCCGTCACGGTCTGTGCCGCCGTCGAGCTGGGACGGCGTATTTCCCGACAGCACGTAAAGGAAGCGGCGCCTGACTTCAGTACGCCCCAGGCCATTGCCGGCTATGTCATGGAAGATCTGCGCTTTTTGCCGCAAGAGCAGTTCGGCGCTGTCTATTTATCGACGAAGAACCAGCTCATCGCCTATCGCACGCTGACCATCGGCACGATCAATGCCAGCCTGGCCAAGTCGCGGGAAGTCTTCCGCTATGCCCTGCGCTACAATGCCGCAGCTGTCGTCCTGGTCCATAACCATCCGTCAGGCAACCCCGAACCGAGCCACGAGGATATCGTCGTGACCCAGCGCATTGCCGACGCCGGCCAGATCATGGAAATCCCCGTCCTCGACCACATCATCATCGGCGACGGGACCTTCGTCAGCCTTTGCGAGCGCGGTTACGTGTAAAGACAAATGTATCAAGACAAATGACAGGGTTTCATGATATAATGGATGTAAAATACCGTCCGCCTGCAAGCGGGAAACTGGCAGTGCGGTCTCTGAGGTGAGCCTTATGATTCTTTACTTTTCAGGAACGGGAAATTCATTATATGTGGCCAAGAAGCTGGCTGAACTGACTGGCGATACGGCCGTGCCGATTTCGGCCATCCATGAACGATGCCAGCGTATCCAGGATCGCATCATCGGCTTTGTCTTTCCCGTCTATTTCGGGGATCTTCCCGAACCCGTACAGGATTTCATCAGACAGGTCCGTTTCCAGAAATCGACCTATTTTTATGGCATTGCTACTTGCGGCAGTACGCCTGGCCGGTCGCTCAGGACGATGGACCGGATCCTCCGGCGTCAACATTGTTCTTTGTCCTACGGGGCTGTCCTGCCGATGATCGCCAACAGTACCATTGCGTCGCGGCGCCATATCCGCTACGATATGAACCGCCTGGACCACGCCGATGAACTGGTCGCTGCCGCAGCCGATAAGATACGCGGGCAGGTCCGGGATACGACGGCCATCCATTCGTCGCTGTCGGCCTGGCTCATGAACCTGGGCCTGATCCGCCATGCCGGGGAACGCTGGCTGACGCCATCTGTCGATGGGGGACGCTGTGTTGCCTGCGGCCTCTGTGCCCGCATCTGTCCGGTGAGCAATATCATCTGTACGGCGAAAGGGGCCGTCATCGGGTCCCATTGCAGTCATTGCCTGGCCTGTGTCCACTGGTGTCCCCAGCAGGCCGTCACCGTCCATGGTAAACAGGTCCTTTCTGAGGACCAGTACCATCATCCTGACGTCACGGCCGAAGACATGACGCGGCGATAAAATACGGATTGAAGTTGAACGTTTGAAGTTTGATGTGGTGGCTTTTCCCTTTAGGACGGCCTGCATCAAACTTCAAACATCATATATAAAAAACGCGCTTGTATTTATCTCCTTCATAGGGTAAACTAAAACAGGCTGTGATATTAACAGCCATTTTCAATGTATCCTATGGAGGAGGTATTTTTTTGAAACCTATACAGCTTCAGCTACAACGCTTCTGTCTGCTCTTTTTCTGTATCCTGGCTCTGGTATTATCGGGATGCGGGGAAACGGCCCAGCCCGCCCAGGAGGCGCAGCAGACGTATACCCTGACCGACCAGCTCGGCCGGGAAGTGACTTTGCCGGAAAACCCGCAGCGCATCGTCGTCTTGCAGCATCATTCCCTGGATATCCTGGTGCAGCTCGGCGCCAAGGATAAAGTCGTCGGCGTCATGAAGAACTGGGATAACCTGCTGGACAAATCCTTTGCCCATGTCATGCCGGGCATTGCGGACCTGCCCATGCCGGGGACGCTGAAAGACGCCAGTGTCGAAGAAATTGCCCAGCTGAAACCGGACGTCGTCATCGTTTCCAACCAGATGCCGCGGGAAACGATTGATAAATTGGAGAAATTAGGCATTCCCGTCGTCGGCATCACCCTGTATACGGCCGATAAGGAACAGGCTTCGACGCTCAGCCCGGATTTGAAGGACCCCGAAGAAGCCTACAACGATGGCCTGCGCCGGGCCGTCACCATCCTGGCACGGATTGCCGGCAATCCCGACCGGGGCGAACAGCTCCTGGCCTATATCCAGAAGAACCGCCAGATCGTGAGCGACCACTTGGCAGAAATTCCTGAAGACCAGCGCGTCCGCGTCTTTATGGCCAATGAAAATAATTATACCTACGGGACCGGGAAATACGTCGGCCTGGCTATGAAGCGGGCTGGTGCCAAGAATGTCGCCGAAACCTTGAAGGGCTATGTACAGGTCACGCCGGAACAGGTCGCTGCCTGGAATCCGGATGTCATCTTTGTCCAGAGCCGGTATGCGCCAATCCTGGAACAGATCAAGACGTCGCCTGCCTGGCGTGAAATCAATGCCGTCAAGAACGGCCGTCTCTACATGGCACCGGATTATGCCAAACCGTGGGGCAATCCGACGCCGGAGTCGATGGCTTTGGGCGAAATCTGGCTGGCTAAGACGCTCTATCCGGACCACTTCCAGGATGTCGATATGGATGCCCTGGTCAATGATTATTATAAAACCTTTTACGGTGTGCCGTATGACGCATAGGAGGGGCTATGACATCGTTTGCGCTTACTTCTTTTTCACGGAGCCGCTTTGGCCTCTTCGCTGCTATCCTGGCGGTCCTTTTGCTGGGCCTGTTCCTCGTGTCCATGACGCTGGGCAAGTATAGCATTTCCCTGGACCGGGTCACAGCCATCGTCCTGTCGCCATTCGTCCATACGGGTATCCCCTGGACCCGGATCGATGAGAACATTCTCCTGGAAGTACGGGCGCCGCGGGCCCTGGCCGCCGTCTTCATCGGTGCCGGCCTGGCTGCGTCGGGCGCCGTCTTCCAAGGACTCTTCCGCAATCCCCTGGCATCGCCGTATACCCTGGGCGTTTCCAATGGCGCCGGTTTTGGGGCGGCCCTGGCCATCCTGCTTTGGGATAATACCTGGATGGTCCAGGTATCGGCTCTGGTCTTTGCCCTGGTGTCGGTCTTTTTGGCCCTGCGTCTGGGGAAGACGGCCCGGCACAGTACGGTCACGCTGGTCCTGGCCGGGGTCATTGTCGGCAGTCTCTTTGCGGCGCTCGTATCGTTCATCAAATTCACGGCCGATCCCTTTGACAAACTGCCAGCCATCGTTTTTTGGTTGATGGGAAGCCTGGCTTCCGTGAATACGACAGCCCTTTGGGTAACGGTACCGGTCATGATCTTATTGCTGATCCTCTTGACGCGCTATGGCTGGCGCATCAATATCCTCTCCCTCGGCGATGCTGAGGCCCAGTCATATGGCGTCGACGTCCGGCGGGCCCGGCTGGGGCTCATCCTTTCGTGCAGCCTCTTGGCAGCCGTTTCCGTTTCCCTGGCCGGCGTCATCGGCTGGATTGGCCTCGTCGTGCCCCATCTGGCGCGGACCTTCACCGGTCCGGACTATCGCCGCCTGCTGCCGGTATCCAGCCTGCTCGGCGGCATGTACTTATTGCTGATCGACGACTTCTGCCGCCTCATGGCGGGGACCGAAGTGCCTTTGGGCGTTGTGACGGCCCTCATCGGGACGCCGGTCTTTGCCTATTTCATGTTGAAAGGGAAGGTGAGCTGGTAATGGACATCACGCTCCATGACGTCTGTTATGGTTACGGCCATCATCGGGTCCTGGATGGCATTTCTTTTTCCCTGGAGACGCCGGAAATCTTTTGCATTCTCGGCGCCAACGGGGCCGGGAAGAGTACGCTGCTGGCCTGCATGGCCGGGCAGCAGGCCGTACAGGGCGGGCAGATTGCTTACGATGGGCAGGACGTTACGGCTTATTCGGCAGCCGGCCTGGCCCGGAAAATCGCCTATATCCCACAGTCCCACACGCCGACGTTTCCCTTTTCCGTCCGGGATATCGTCATGATGGGGCGGGCTGCCTCCCTGGGACCGTTCTCGTCGCCGGGACGGGCTGAACGGCGTCTGGCTGATGAGAAATTGGAACTCCTCGGCATTGCCTATCTGGCCGACCAGGCCTATACGGAAATCTCCGGCGGCGAACGCCAGCTCGTCCTCTTGGCAGCCGCCCTGGCTCAGGAAAGCCAGCTCCTGCTCCTCGATGAACCGACAGCCCATCTCGACTTTGGCCGCCAGTTCCGCTTCCTCCATATGCTGCAGCGCCTGCAGCATATGGGAATCGGCATCGTCATGACCACCCATTTCCCGGACCAGGCCCTGCACGTCGCCGACCGCACGGCCATCCTGGCCGAAGGGAAGATCCAGGCCATCGGATCCCCAGAAGACGTCATCACCGCCGAAAACCTGACCCGCCTATACCACATCCCCATCGCCATCTATGACGTCCCTGACGCCCATAAGAAAATATGCCTGCCTGCCGAGCCGCAGTGTTAGGATGTCAGGTTACGGACCACGAACCACGAGCCACGAACCACGAACCACGAGCCACGAACCACGAACCACTAAAAAGAGGCTGCCGCACATGCGACAGCCTCTTTTTTTCGGCCCCCTTACTTCCAGACGAGGAGCAGGGAAGCACCGAATTCTTTTTTGAATTGTTTGCTCAGTTGTTTCATTTCGTAGTCAGCGGCGTTGTACGTCGAGCCCGGTGTCGTCGTGATGATCATGACGGCGACGTTTTCGGCCAGTGTGACTTCGACGTCGGTGACGATTTGTTCATACGTCAGGTCCGAGGCTTCAGCCAGGGCCAGGATGGTCGAGAGTTTGCGGATCATGATCCAGTCTTCGGCAGAGGCCATGTTGGCGTAACGGTAAGCCCGGATGATTTTGCGGCTGATGCCGTGATGGAAGCCGGCGATGAAGCCCGTAATGATTTGTTCGACCTGGGTCAGGCCGTAGAGCGGGGCATGAGCGATCATGAAGGCCGAATGGCGGGCGTGGTCATAGAAGTTGATGATCTTGCCGACGTCGTGCATGCGGGCGGCTGTCTGCAGCAGGAGGCGTTCCCGAGGGCCGTAGCCGTGGAGCGGCTGGAGCTGGTCGAAGAGCTGGGTAGCGATGCGCGTGACCTGGTCGTAGTGGGCCTGGTTGATGATGACGCCGCTCAGCGTACCGAGGAAGTTCTTGACGCTGAAATCGAGGATGTCGTCGAAACGCGGTGACGGCAGCTGGCAGTACGAAGCGTAGTATTCAAAGAATAAACCTTCGCGGAGGCCACAGCCGCTGACGACCATTTCCGGGCTGCCCGTCATGTCGAAGATGGTCTTGATGACGGCTGCACCGGCGACGATGAGGTCAGAGCGTTCACTGGACAGGCCGGCGATTTTCTTGCGGTTGGCACTGGTCCGCGTCGTGATTTCATGATAGAGGTTTTCAAAATTTTCCAGGGGCATGATGTAATTATGGAGCTTCGACAGTTCATAATTCGTCGCCCGCTGGTCCATTTTGGCGAAGTTACGGGCTGTACCGCCGATGCCGACGATGGGCAGCTGGATGTCCTCTATCCAGGGGACAGCGGCCATTTTTTTGCGGACGAATTTCATTAGGCTGGCAATGGCTTCGGAATCGGGATTGCCCTGGGTGCCGAATTTTTCCGTCAGCGTGACGGCGCCGATGGGGACCGACAGGGAATGGACGGCTTCTCCGTCGCGGACTAAGGTCATTTCGACGCTGGCACCGCCCAGATCGAAGATGAGAAAGTCTTTCATGGCGATGGTGTTGATGACGCCGAGATAGCCCAAGTACGCTTCCCGTTCACCGGTGATGACGTTCATGGTGATGCCCGTTTCGGCATTGATGCGCTTCAGGAAAGCTTCGCCGTTGCTGGCATTGCGGACGGCTGCCGTCGCGACGGCCCGGCATTCATGGATGTCCATGACTTCCATGATGTGCTTATAGACGTGCAGGCAGGTCAGGGCCCGCTGCATCCCTTCTTCACTGATGACGCCGGTCTGGCTCAGGCCGTGGCCCAGGCGGATGGCTTCTTTTTCCTGATAGAGCAGGGAATAAGACTGGTTGTCGGCAATCTGCATGACGACAAAACGGATGGAGTTAGAGCCCATGTCGATGATGGCTAATTTTTCCATGGTATACCTCGTTTCTGCGGATGTTTATCAAGTTTATCGTTTACTTTTTCCATTATACTACAGAATAGAGAGGCATGCCGAAAATTTTTACAAAAAATATACATACATACGGTGACTTTCATGTATAATAAGAAGAGTATCAGCTAGACAGCAACTATACCGTCAAGAAAAGTGGGGAGAGTAATGGAAAAACAGACCCGGAATGTTTTCGGTATCATCCATATCGGGACGGTCAATATGACCTTGAAGGTCATTGCTTACTCGTCTTTGGATGATATGGAAATCATCGAAAACGTATCCCGAGAAGTAAAATATGGGGAAACGGTATTCCAGCGCCATCACGTCAGTTTTCAGTCCCTGAACGAAATCTGTCAGGTCCTGCTGGGATTCCGCCAGCTCCTTTGCGACTATGATGTCAAAGATGTCCGCGTCCTGTCGACGACAGCCATCAGCGAAGCCGACAACTTGATCAGTGTCCTTGACCAGATCCATATCCGTACGGGCTTCGACGTCGAAGTCATCCACATGACCAAGGAAATCTATTATAAGTTCTTTGGTCTTTATTATAATGTATTGAAAGGCAAATTCAATTTTGCCGATAAAGCCGTCATGCTCCTGGACATCACGTCTGGCGGCGTCGGCCTGACCTGCTGGAAATCGGACCGCCTCTTGTTCCAGCAGAACATCCACATCGGGTCCCTGCGCATCCTGGAAAATTTCACGGAAAAGCAGCGCGATGAGCTGACGTTCCCGACGGCTGTGCGCGAATATATTTACGGCACCCTTTATCCGCTCTGGAAAGGCGTCCAGCAGTATGATATCAAGTATATCGTCCTGTCCGGCCGCGGGGCCAACCTGGTGGCACGCCTCATGGGCAAGACCAGTGAAAACGGTCTCTTCCTGATCACGCCGGATGAACTGCGCCAGTTCGTCTATTCCTTCCACGGTGTCACGCCGTTCAAGCTCATGAAGCGCTTCGGCCTGTCCCAGAACCTGGCCAATGTCATCATGCCGACAATCCTCTTGTATTATGAACTGCTGCGCATCGTCGACATCGACATGCTGGTCGTCATGCCGACGACCTTTACTGAAGGCTATACCATGCATTATGTGGCCGAAAAGACCCATAACGATTATATGGCCCATCTCCAGGGCCTGCTCCTGGACATGATGCGCCGCCTGGCCAAGAAGTACTTGTCCGATTCCATCCATTCCGCCCGCATCGAAGAATACTGCAACGTCCTCTTCCAGGCGCTGTACCAGTTCATCGGCCTCGATTACAGCTATAATTATCTGCTCCGCCTGGCCGCGATTTTCCACGAAACGGGGAAATTCATCAATATCCGCAAGCACAACCTCTGTACGTATAACCTCATCAGGGAAACGGACCTCTTCGGCCTGGCCGACGATGAAAAGGAAATCCTGGCCGCCGTCCTCTACTATGCCTTCGACGGCACCTTGCAGGAAGCGTCGCCGGTCTACCATTCCCTGACGCCGTGGCAGAAGGTCATTACGGCTAAGCTGACGGCGATTTTCCGCCTGGCCGATTCCCTGGACAAGAGCCATTTAGGGAAAATCAGCGCCATCCGGGCGGAACTCAGGGAAGACGAGCTCGTCGTCCATTATACGGCCGATGCCGATATTTCCCTGGAACGCTGGACATATCTGAAAATGGCCGTCGACTTTGCCGAAGTCTTTGGCATTTCGACGAAATTAGTGAAAGGATAAGATAATCATGGCAGATTTTACGGATGCTCAATATTTTTTAAATCGTGAATGTACATGGGTCAAATTCAATGAACGGGTTCTGCGCGAAGCCATCGTCCCGTCCAACCCGCTGCTGGAACAGCTGAATTTCATCGCCATCGCAGCGTCGAACCTGGATGAATTCTTCATGATCCGCGTCGCCGGCGTCAAGCACCTCGTCGAAAGCGGGGTCAAGCACATCGACATCGCCGGCATGACGCCGCAGGAACAGTTCGAAGCCATCCAGTCCATGGTCCATAAGCTGGTCGGCGACCAGTACCGCTACTATGAAGATATCCAGCAGAAGCTGCAAGCTCACGGCCTGCACTTCATCGGCGTCGATGCCCTCGACGATGACCAGCGGCTGTGGCTGGAAAGCTTCTTTGAACGGGAAATCTATCCGGTCGTCACGCCCATGGCCGTCGATTCCAGCCATCCCTTCCCGTTCCTGTCCAGCCTGAACCTGAACCTGGCCGTCCTCTTGCGCCGCAAACAGGGGGACCGCTCGGTCAAGACGGCCATCCTGCCGGTCCCGACGTCGGTCATCGACCGCATCATCAAGGTCCCGGACAGCGTTTCGCCGGCTGGCAAGCAGCATGAAGGCCATCAGTTCCTCTTCCTGGAAGACGTCATCGCCGCTTATGCGGAACGCTTCTTCCTGGGCTGCGACATCCTGGAAGTCGAACCGTTCCGCGTCACCCGCGACGCCGACCTGGATATCGACGACGATGCCGAAGACCTCCTGATGGAAGTCGAAAAGAGCCTGAAGAAACGCCGCAAAGGGGCGGCTGTCCGCCTGGAACTGGCTGCTTCGTCGTCGCGCATGATCCGCGACTTCCTGCGCGATGAACTGCAGCTCGAAGAACGGGACATCTATTCGATTCCGGGTCCCCTGGACTGCAAGGTCTTCTTCTCCTTCGTCGGCATCGACGGCTACGATAACCTGCGCTATCCGCCGGTAACGCCGCAGCCGTCGTCGGAACTGGCCGCCATCGACGCGCCCGATTTCTGGTCGGCCATTGCCGAACGGGACGTCATGGTCCATCATCCCTATGAAACCTTTGAAACGGTAGAACACTTCATCCAGCTGGCTGCGACGGACCCCCATGTCCTGGCCATCAAACAGACGCTCTACCGCGTCAGCAGCAAGTCGCCCATCATCGCCGCCCTGGCCCAGGCCGCAGAAAACGGCAAACAGGTCACGGTCCTCATGGAAGTCAAGGCCCGTTTCGATGAAGAAAATAATATCCACATGGCCCGCAAGCTGGAAAAAGCCGGCTGCCATGTCATTTACGGCATCATGGGCCTCAAGACCCATTCTAAAATCACTCTCGTCGTCCGCCGTGAAGAAGACGGCATCCGCCGCTACGTCCACTTGGCGACGGGCAACTACAACGGCAAGACGGCCCGCATCTATACGGACGTCGGCATCCTGACGGCCAATACCCTCATCGGCGTCGACGCATCGGCTTTCTTCAACCTCTTGTCGGGCTACTCCGATCCTCCTCAGTGGAATAAGCTGGCCGTTGCGCCGCTCAACCTGCGGGAAACGATTTATCAGGAAATCGATCAGGAAATCGCCCAGGCCAAGGCCGGCAAGAAAGCTGTCATCGTGGCCAAGATGAATTCGCTCCTCGATAAGTACGTCATCGCCAAGCTCTATGAAGCGTCGGCAGCCGGCGTCAAGATCCGCCTCATCGTCCGCGGCATCTGCGTCATCCGCCCGGGCCTGCCTGGCATCAGCGAAAACATCGAAGTCCACAGCATCGTCGGCCGCTTCCTGGAACACAGCCGCCTGTTCTACTTCTACAACGGCGGCAAGGAAGACGTCTTCATTTCTTCGGCAGACTGGATGCCGCGCAACCTCAACGAACGCGTCGAATTGATGACGCCTGTCGAATTCCCGCCGCATAAAGAACGGATCAAGCGCATCCTGAAAGTATACTTCGACGACAACGTCAAGGCCTATGCCATGAACAGCGACGGCTCGTATCGCTACCTGGCAGACGAACGCAAGGGCAAGCCTGTCAACGCCCAGGATACATGCCAGCGCGAAGCCGAACGGCTGGCATCGGAACGGAAGAAGGCAGCCCGCCAGTTCCGCAACGTCGTCCTGCGCCCGCGTCCTGCTGAAGAAGACAAGTAAATTGACAAGCCTGCCAGTCTTTGCTACAATGAAAAGAAAAGCATTAGGAGGCATGGCATGGACTGGAAACGATTCAGCATGACTGGATTCAAGAATAAACGACCGATTACACGCATGTACGCGACGATGATCGCCTTATTGGTCATCGTGTCCCTGACAGGGTTCATCGACAGGGGAAAATCAGTGACCCTCGTTGCCGATGGCGAAACCCGCCAGGTATATACCCACGCTGTCAATGAAAAGGCATTGATGCGGGAAAATAATATCGACATCGGTGATTACGATGAAATCGACGTTTCGACGCAGAAACTCGACGACGGCAGCTACGTCAAGGTGCGCCGGGCCATCCCGGTCACCCTGGAGTACCGCGGACAGACCCAGGAAGTCTACACGGCCAAGCACAATTCCCAGGAAGTAGCCGAACAGTACGGCTATAATAAGGAAAAGTACCGCCCTTATGGCGACGTCCAGAAGCCGCTCCAGGCGGGGCAGCACATCGTCATCGGCCACGTATCGCGCAAGACCATCACGGAAGATGAAGTCGTGCCCTATGCCATCGAAAGCATTCCTGATGAAACCTTGGGCCAGGGCGAAGAAAAAGTCATCCAGGAAGGGCAGAACGGCCGCAAGCGGGTCAAGCTGAACATCGTCAGTGTCGACGGCCAGGTCGCCGACAAGGAAACGCTGTCGACGGAGCTCATTTCGGAAATGCAGCCTCTGGTCCGCAAAGTCGGCACTAAGGAAACCGTTGAAATCAATACCAGCACAGGTGATGTATCCCACTACCAGAAGATCATCACCATGGAAGCGACGGCCTATCTGCCGACGGACGGCGACGGCCAGTGCATCACCCGCATGGGGACGCGGGCCCGTTACGGCGTCGTCGCTGTCGACCCCAACGTCATTCCCCTGGGCTCGACGGTCTTCATTCCCGGCTATGGCGTAGCCCGGGCCGAAGATACAGGCGGAGCCATCCTCGGCAACCGCATCGACCTCTGCATGGAAGACTACGATGCCTGCATGAACTTCGGCCGCCGCACCGTACCGGTCTATGTCCTGAATTAAATTTTTAATTATCCGCTACAACTACGAACTGCAAACTTACAACTCAAAGCAAGGGCAGGCATTTGAAAAAATGCTTGCCCTTGTTTGTCATATATGCTATAATATCAAAGGTTTGAATACCAAACTCTAAAATACACACGCTTGGCGAGCTCAGCACTGTGCCCGTTCCCCGTGGGAAAGGGTGAAGATGAGCGATGACCGGGCGGAGGAAAAAACAGGAGGAATTACAATTATGGCAGTAGTATCTATGAAACAATTATTGGAAGCCGGCGTTCATTTCGGTCATCAGACCCGCCGTTGGAACCCGAAGATGGCTCGTTTCATCTTCACCGAACGTAACGGTATCTACATCATCGACTTGCAGAAAACCGTTAAGAAAATGGACGAAGCTTACAATTTTGTCCGCGACCTGGCTGCTGAAGGCGGCAAAGTCCTCTTCGTAGGCACGAAAAAACAGGCCCAGGAATCCATTAAAAACGAAGCAGAACGCTGCAACCAGTACTTCGTCAACGAACGCTGGCTCGGCGGTATGCTCACCAACTTCCAGACCATCGAAAAGCGCGTAAAACGCTTGAAGACATTGGAAAAACAGGCCGAAGATGGCACGTTCGAACTCTTGCCGAAAAAAGAAGTTACGCTCCTCAAACATGAAATGGAAAAACTTCAGAAATACCTCGGCGGCATCAAAGACATGAAGAAACTCCCGGACGCTCTCTTCATCATCGACCCGAAAAAAGAAGAAATCGCTGTTTCTGAAGCCCGCAAACTTCACATCCCCATCATCGCTACGGTTGACACCAACTGCGACCCCGATGTCATCGACTATCCGATCCCGGCTAACGATGACGCTATCCGCGCCGTCAAACTCTTGACCGGCAAAATCGCTGACGCTGTCCTCGAAGGCAACCAGGGCGAACAGACTGAAGAAGGCGCCGCTGAAGGTGCTGAAGCCGCTGAAGAAAAAGCAGCAGAATAAGATTACTCGTTCTTTGAGAACTGAATGGTTATTATAGGAAGGTAAGGAGCCTTTGCTTCTTACCTTTCTTCAAACTGTATAATTCACATTACTTTTAGGAGGAATACTCATGGCTATTACAGCAGCAATGGTAAAAGAATTAAGAACAAAAACCGGTGCAGGCATGATGGACTGCAAAAAAGCATTGACCGAAAGCAACGGCGACATGGAAAAAGCCGTCGACTTGCTTCGCGAACACGGCTTGGCTGCAGCAGCTAAGAAAGCAGACCGCATCGCTGCTGAAGGTTTGGTTTATTCTTACATCCATGGCAACGGCCGTATCGGCGTTCTCGTCGAAGTCAACTGCGAAACGGACTTCGTCGCTCAGACAGATAACTTCAAAGCACTCTGCAAAGACATTGCAATGCAGATCGCTGCTGCAAAACCGGCATACCTCAAACGCGAAGAAGTTCCGGCTGACGTATTGGAACACGAAAAAGAAGTTCTCCGCCAGCAGGCCCTGAACGAAGGCAAACCGGAAAAGATCGTCGAAAAGATGATTACCGGCCGTATCGAAAAATTCTACAAAGAAAACTGCCTCCTCGATCAGGAATTCATCAAAGATTCTGACAAGACGGTCCAGCAGGTCGTTACGGAAGCCATCGCTAAGATCGGTGAAAAAATCGACATCCGCCGTTATACGCGTTATGAATTGGGTGAAGGCCTGGAAAAACGGAACGATGATTTTGTTTCCGAAGTAATGGCACAAGCTAAATAAGATTGCATAAGAGAACACCCAACCCGTGTTCTCTTATTTTCTAATTGGACTTGTATACCGACAGAGGAGGCACTTCTTTTATGGAATCGAAAAAGTATCATCGCATCGTATTGAAATTGAGCGGCGAAGCACTGGCCGGCAAACAGGGTTACGGCATCGACCCGGAAACGGTCGAAACCATTGCCAAGCAGGTCGTCGAAGTCAATAAGCTCGGCGTCCAGGTCGCCATCGTCGTCGGCGGCGGCAATATCTGGCGCGGCCTGTCCGGCTCGGCTAAAGGCATGGACCGCGTCTCGGCAGACTACATGGGCATGCTGGCTACGGTCATGAATTCCCTGGCCCTCCAGGACGCTATGGAAAAGAACGGCGTCGCTACCCGCGTCCAGACGGCTATCAATATGCAGCAGGTCGCTGAACCGTATATCCGCCGCCGGGCTATCCGCCATATGGAAAAAGGCCGCGTCGTCATCTTCGGTGCCGGTACGGGCAACCCTTACTTCTCGACGGATACGACAGCCGCACTGCGGGCTGCTGAAATCGAAGCCGATGCCATCCTCATGGCCAAGAACGGCGTCGACGGCGTCTACGACAGCGATCCCAAACTCAATCCGGATGCCAAGATGTTCAAGCATCTGACCTATCTCGACGTCATCAACAAAGACCTGAAGGTCATGGATGCTACGGCTACGACGCTCTGCCGCAACAACAACATCCCCATCGTCGTCTTCAACATCGACCAGCCGGGGAACATCGTCAAAGCCGCCAGCGGAGAAGATTTAGGCACTGTAGTCGACAAAGAAGACTAAAAGCTGTATGATATACTTATAAAAATAAAATAAGGAAGTGATTGACATGGAAGTAAAAGAAATCATTGCCCAGCACGAAGAAAAGATGGACAAGACCATCGAAGCCCTGAAGCGGGAATTGTCGTCGATCCGCACGGGCCGCGCCAGCACGTCGCTGCTGGACCGGATCACCGTCGACTACTATGGTACGCCGACGCCGGTCAAACAGGTCGCCAATGTGGCCGCTCCGGAACCGCGCATGATCACCATCGCCCCGTGGGAACCGAAGATGCTCGGTGAAATCGAAAAGGCCATCCTCAAGTCCGACTTGGGCCTGAACCCGAACAACGACGGCAAGATCATCCGCCTAGAAATCCCCCAGCTGACGGAAGAACGCCGTAAGGAACTGAGCAAGAAAGTCAGCAAGATTGCCGAAGACTCGAAAGTCGTCATCCGCAATATCCGCCGCGACGCCAACGAAACCATCAAGAAGATGGAAAAGAAGAAGGAAGTCACAGAAGATGACAGCAAAGAAGGTCAGGAAAACATCCAGAAGCTGACGGATAAAAAAATCAAGGTCATCGACGAAATCAAAGCGAAAAAAGAAAAAGAAGTCATGGCCGTATGATGGATATACGGATTTTTATTGGCATGCCGTTACGGTATGCCAAATCTGTATTACAGGAAAAAAATATTCCTTTTGTCATAGAGCGGACGCTGTCGCGGAGCCACTTTTTCCACTGCGATCCTGAGCAGACCTATGTCATCCGCGCCCAGCAGCGGGATGACGGCACAGTCTGCCTCTTGGTCAACGACAGCCTGGAGATGAGCGGATCCGTAGCGGCAGCCCTGCGAAATGGAGACGTACAGCATGATTAACTTTTTTGGCAAAAAGAAGGAAACAGCAGGCTCCGTGTCCGAAGCCATGCTGGATCCGAACAACATTCCCCACCACGTAGCCATCATCATGGACGGCAATGGCCGCTGGGCCAAGCGCAAGGGCCTGCCCCGCAGTTACGGCCATCGCGCCGGTGCCGATACGCTCAAGCGCATCGTCGTCGCTGCCGACGACCTGGGCATCAAGGTCCTGACGGTCTATGCCTTTTCTACGGAAAATTGGAAGCGCCCTGATGAAGAAGTGTCGTACATCATGAAGCTCATGAAGAGTTACCTGAGCAAGAATCTCCTGGAACTCAAGGAACACAACGTGCAGCTCCACGTCATCGGCGATATGAAGCGGCTCCATCCGGATTTGCAGGACGCCTTTTCTCAGGCCGAAGCCGAAATGGCCGCCAATACGGGCCTCATCCTCAACGTCGCCGTCAATTACGGCGGCCGCCTGGAAATCACCCAGGCTGCCCGCAAAGTGGCAGAAGCCGTCCGGGACGGCCAGATCCGCCCCGAAGACATTAGCGAAGCGACGCTGGCCCAGTATCTCTATACGGAGCCGGAAAATGACGTCGATCTGCTCATCCGCCCCGGTGCGGACAAGCGGGTCAGCAATTTCCTCCTCTGGCAGATGGCCTACGCCGAATTCTGGTACACCCAGCTCTGCTGGCCCGATTTCAGCAAAGATACCCTGGTCGAAGCTATTTTATCCTTCCAGGGCCGGGAACGGCGCTTCGGCGGCTTAAAATAAATCAGGGAAGGTATATGATATGTTGGCAAAACGAATACTGACAGGCATCGTCGGCGGTGCCTTTACGATTTTTGTGATTTACGAAGGGAACTGGCTGTTTTTCCTCATGATGGCCCTGTTATCCCTCGTCGCCTGGTATGAATACGGCAACCTGGTCCACAAGCTCCACGCCGTGACGGCCGACAAGTGCGGTGCCGTATGGCTCGTCGCCATGCTGGCCGCCTATTGGTTCGGCAGCACCAAGGTCATGCTCGTCCTGGCCTTGGGCCTCCTTTTCTGGCTTATGCTGCGGACCGTCTTTTTCCACAACAAGATTAAGCCCGTAGACAGTGCCTATACCTTGTACGGCCTGCTCTATATCGGCTGTGGCTTTCTGGCCATGCTGGCTCTGCGCAGCGGCTCTGTGGCTTCCTTCATGGGCAGCAGCTTCGGCGCCGTCATGTTGGAACCGGCGCGGTTCTTCGTCTTTCTCCTCATCTTTTCGACCTGGGCCAGCGATACTTTCGCCTTTGCCGTCGGCAAGATGATGGGCAAAGTCAAGCTCTGTCCGGCCATCAGCCCCGGCAAGACCCGCGAAGGCGCTATCGGCGGTTTCGTCGGTACCCTGGCCGTGGCCATCATCTTTTCGCTCATCTTTAAATTCTCCGTCCTCCATGCCCTGGCCATCGGCGTCATCATCGGCGTCATGGCTCCTTTAGGCGATCTGGTCGAATCCATCTTGAAGCGCGTCTGCGGCGTCAAGGATTCGGGGAACATCATCCCTGGCCACGGCGGCGTCCTCGACCGCTTCGACAGCCTACTCTTTGCAGCGCCGGCTATGTACGTCTATTTGATGCTGGTCATTTAAAGGAGGGCAGGGAATGAAGGATATTTTGATTTTAGGCAGTACCGGCTCTATCGGGACCCAGGCCGTCGACGTCATCGACGCCCATCCCGAGGCCTTCCGCCTGGCCGGCGTCGCTGCTTATTCCCATTGGCAGGAAGTGGCCCGCCAGGTCCGGGACCATCAGGTGAAATGGGCCTGCATGGTCGACGAAAAGTCGGCTGATGAACTGCGCCGTGCCGTCGGTCCGGCGTGTACTGTCTTTTCCGGCAGTGACGGCCTCTTGAAACTCATCGATGAATGCGACGCCCAGATCGTCCTGACGTCCCTCGTCGGCGCCGCCGGTATCGAACCGACGCTCCACGCCATCGAGAAGGGGATGGACATCGCCCTGGCCAACAAGGAAACCCTCGTCGCTGCCGGTGAACTGGTCATGAAGGAAGCCGCAGACCGCGGCGTCCGCATCCTGCCCGTTGACAGCGAGCACGGGGCCATCTTCCAGTGCCTCCAGGGGCGCCGCCCGGAAGAAGTGGCCAAACTGCTGGTCACGGCTTCCGGCGGTCCCCATTTCCGCCGGCCTGCATCGGAATTTTCGTCGATTACGGTCGAACAGTGCCTCAAGCATCCGACGTGGAACATGGGTGGCAAGATTACCATCGACTCGGCGACGATGTTCAATAAGGGCCTGGAAGTCATCGAAGCCCACTGGCTCTTCCACATGCCCTTCGACAAGATCGAAGTCGTCATCCAGCCGCAGAGCATCATCCATTCCATGATCGAGTTCATCGACGGTTCTGTCCTGGCTCAGCTGGGCATGCCCGATATGCGCCTGCCCATCCAGTACGCCTTTACCTATCCGGAACGGATGACTGTCCGCGGCGCCCGGCCCATCGACTGGAAGACGCTGGGGACGCTGGAATTCTTCCCGCCTGACGACGAGAAGTTCCCGTCCATCGGCCTGGCCTATGAAGCCGGCCGCATCGGCGGTACCATGCCCTGTGTCCTCAACGGGGCCAATGAAGTCGCCGTCTATGCTTTTCTGCGTAAAGAGATTTCCTTTACGCGTATTTTTGATATTGTCCGTACAGTCATGGAACGGCACACGGTCTCGCACGACGTCACACTGGCGTCTATCCGCCAGGCCGATGCCTGGGCCCGCCGCTGTGCTGCTTCCTTGCTGTAGAAAGGGGATTTCCCGTGGGTCTTACTATTTTAGCGACAATCTTCGTCTTCAGTGTCATCGTCTTCGTCCACGAACTGGGCCATTTCGCGACGGCCAAGTGGGCGGGGATGCAGGTCGATGAGTTCGCACTCGGCTTTGGTCCCAAAGTGTACAGTGTACGCCGCGGCGATACAGAATATTCCCTGCGGGCCATTCCTCTTGGCGGATTCAACCGCATCGCCGGCATGACGGAAGAGGAAGACTTGAACGATAAATCTTTCCTGAGCAAACCTGTCTGGAAGCGCATGATCGTCATCGCTGCCGGCGGTATCATGAACTTTGTCCTGGCCATCGTCCTCTTGTGGGGCCTGTTCTTCGTCGTCGGTACGGTGACCGTTTCGCCGGAAGCCGTCGTCGGCTCGACCATTGCCGGCTCACCGGCCGAACAGTCGGGCCTCGCAGCCGGCGACCGCATCGTCCGTATCGGCAACCAGGACATTTCCAAATGGTCTGATATTTCTCAGGCCGTTGCGCCGTACAGCCACACCGTAGTCACCGTAGAAATCGAACGGGACGGCCAGATCCAGGGCGTCGAAATGGTGCCTGACGTAGACAGCGCCTCGAAGAAAGCCATGCTCGGCGTCATGCCCATGACGACCAAAGAAGCCCATGGCTTCTTTGAATCGGCGGGCATGGCTGTCCAGCGGACAGGCAAGCTCTGCCAGCTCATGATCGTCGGCCTTTATGATATGGTGACGGGTCGGGAAAAAGCCGAAGTCGCCGGTCCTATCGGCGTCGCTCAGCTGGCCGGTCAGGTCGCTGCATCGGGCTTTGCCAATTTGCTCATGTTCACGGCCTTCCTCAGCCTCAACCTGGGCATCTTGAATCTCCTGCCCGTACCGCTCCTCGATGGAGGCTATATTATTTTATTGATTCTCGAAGGTATTACGCGCCGGCGGATGCCGAAACGGGCGTTGTACTACATCCAGGTCACAGGGGCCGTCCTCTTGGGCTCCCTGTTCCTCTTCGCCATGTTTCAGGATATCAGCCGCTTTTAGAAAGGCAGGCCTTGCATGAAACGTAGAAAATCTCTTCCCGTCCAGGCGGGCAGCGTCACCATCGGCGGCGATGCACCCGTATCGGTCCAGACCATGTCGACGGTCAACCCGGCCCATATGGCCGAAGCCGTCGTCGATGCCCGCCGCCTGGCGTCGTATGGCGCTGAAATCCTGCGCTTTGCCGTTCCCGACATGGAAGCGGCCAAAGGACTGGCCGCCGTCGTTCAGGCCGTGGATATCCCCATTGTCGCCGATATCCACTTCGATTACCGCCTGGCCCTGGCCGCTGTCGACAGCGGCGTCCAGGCCCTGCGCATCAATCCGGGCAATATCGGATCTGACGACAATGTCGTCAAAGTCGTCGAAAAAGTACGCCCCAAGGGAATCCCCATCCGTATCGGCATCAATACAGGTTCCCTGCCGGAAGATATCCTGGCTCAGAGCGGCGGCCATCCGACGGCAGAAGGCATGGTCGAAGGGGCCCTGCGCCATATCCGCATTCTGGAACGCATGGATTACCGCAACATGGTCATTTCCCTCAAGTCCTCCGACGTGCCCTTGATGATCGAAGCCTATGAAGCCCTGGCCGATAAGGTGCCTTATGCCCTGCACTTGGGCGTAACCGAAGCCGGCCTGGTCCGCGAAGGGAGCATCAAGTCGGCCATCGGTATCGGTACGCTGCTCCACGAAGGCATCGGCGACACGATCCGCGTATCCCTGACGGGCGATCCCGTCGAAGAAATCAAGGCCGGCCAGACCATCCTCAGTGCCCTTGGCCTGCGCCGTTTCGGGCCGACCCTCATTTCCTGTCCGACTTGCGGCCGGACCCAGGTCCACCTCATCGACCTGGCCCAGGAAGTGGAAGAGGCCATTTCTCATCTGACTGTGCCCATCAAGGTCGCCGTCATGGGTTGTGTCGTCAACGGTCCCGGTGAAGCCAGGGAAGCCGATTTCGGCATTGCCGGCGGCAAGGGGAAGGGCATCGTCTTTTCCCATGGCCAGGTTCTGCGCACCGTGCCGGAAGACCGGCTCGTGTCCAGCCTGCTGGAAGAAATTGAAAAAACCATTGCAAAGGAGTCTTAACTCATGTTAGCATCGAAATTGTATAGTCCGACGCTGCGGGAAATCCCGGCAGACGCCGAAATCGCCAGCCATCAGTATATGTTGAAAGCCGGGATGATCCGCAAGAACGGCGGCGGCTTGTATTCTTTCCTGCCTTTAGGCCGCCGGGTCGAACTCAAGATCGAAGCCATCGTCCGCGAAGAAATGAACAACATCGGCGCCCAGGAAATCATGATGCCCATTATGCAGCCGGCTGAAATCTGGCATGAATCGGGCCGCTGGAATGCCTATGGCCCGGAAATGTTCAAACTCGAAGACCGCCATGGCAATCATTTCTGCCTCGGGCCGACACACGAAGAATTGATTACGACCCTGGTCCGCAATGAACTGCGTTCGTACAAGCAGATGCCCGTCACGCTGTGGCAGATGCAGAATAAATACCGCGACGAAATCCGCCCGCGTTTCGGCCTCATGCGCAGCCGTGAGTTCGTCATGAAAGATGCTTATTCCTTCGACGTCGACGAAGAAGGCCTGCATAAGAGCTATCAGGATGAATACGATGCCTATACGCGCATCTTCACGCGCTGCGGCCTGAATTTCAAGCCCGTCGAAGCCGACAGCGGCCAGATCGGCGGCAATCACACCCATGAATTCATGGCCCTGGCCCAGGCCGGCGAAGCCGAAATCGTATCGTGCTCGAAGTGCGATTATGCAGCAGATATCGAAAAAGCCGTTCCTCAGGCCGTCGAAATGCCGGCAGAAGACGCCAAAGATGTAGAACTCATCGAAACGCCGAACTGCTCGACCATTGAAGACCTGGCCCAGTTCCTCCACATTCCCGTCGAAAAGACGATTAAAGCCGTCGCCTTCACCATCGACGGCGAAAAGACGGTCCTCTGCATGGTCCGCGGCGACCACGAAGTCAACGACGTCGCCGTCCAGAATTTCGTCGGCGGCAATGTCATCGAACCGGCGACGGAAGACGAACTGAAGGCTCACGGCCTCCAGCCGGGCTATATGAGCCCCATGGGCGCTGACAAACCGGATAATGAAACGTTCTTCGTCCTCGTCGATCCGTCGGCCATGAACGTCCCCAACGGCGTAACCGGTGCCAATAAGGCCGGCTATCACTATCAGAATGTCAATCCGTCGCGGGACTTCAAAGACGTGACGGTCACGACCATCCGCAACATGGTCGCCGGCGACAAATGCCCGCACTGCGGTGCACCCGTCGAAATCGTCCGCGGCATCGAAGTCGGCCAGGTCTTTGAACTGGGCACGAAGTATTCCGAAGCCCTCCATGCGACCTTCCTCGACCAGAACGGCAAGGCCAAACCTTACGTCATGGGCTGCTACGGCATCGGCGTCACCCGTACTATCGCCGCTGCCATCGAACAGTTCCACGATGAACACGGCATCATGTGGCCTGTCGCCATCGCGCCTTTTGAAGTGGCCATCGTCCCGGTCAGCAGCAAGGACCAGGATCAGGTCCGTATCGCCGGTGACCTCTATCAGGCCCTGCAGGCTGCCAAGGCCGACGTCCTCCTCGACGACCGCAATGAACGGGCTGGCGTCAAGTTCAACGACGCTGACCTCATCGGCTATCCCGTCCGGGTCACGGTCGGCAAGAAGAGCGCTGCCGAAGGCACTGTCGAAATCAAGATCCGCCGGACTGGCGAACAGGAAGTCGTTCCTATCGACCAGGCCGTCGCCCGCGTCCAGGAAATCTTAGCTGACCTGCGTAGCAAGAATATGTAAATCGAACGCATATGTTATAAAAATATTTCCGTAAAACGAGGAAAAATGCTTGTATTTTTCCTCGTTTTATTTTATACTTTTAATTAGCAAGCTAATCAAAAGAGGGGAAGACGTATGAGATTTGAAGCATTCCCGACGCGGGAAGAATTGAAAAAACACGCCCGGATCATTCCGGAAATCGAACCGTCGGCGGTCCTGGCCATGCTGCGCATCTCCCAGGCCGCTGAAATCATCCGCTCGTCCATCAACGACGTTCTGGCCAAGCAGTACCACTTGTCCCAGGGGAAACTGCGGGTCATGATTGTCCTGCACCAGAGCCCGGAAGGTATTGCACCGTCACAGCTGGCTGAGAAGACCGGCGTGACCCGGGCGACGATTACGACCATGGTCAAGCGCATGGTCCGCGACGGATTGACGACGGTCGTCATCGACCAGGAAGACAAGCGGGGCAAAAAGGTCAGCCTCACGGCCCAGGGCCGCCAGTTCATGGACCGAGTACTGCCCGGCCATTATCTGCGCATTTCGACGCTCATGAATCGCCTCAGCGAAGACGAACAGGCCGAACTCATCCGATTGCTGACGAAACTGAGCCAGAAATGATTTTCTCAGCAAATTTTAACCTGAAAAGCACTGCTTTTCAGGTTTTTTTCATTTTTCCCTGTTACACTGGGGGAAAAATGGAAAAAGAAAGAAGGTTTGCCCATGTATCCGACTCATCACTTCCGCCAGGACTTCCATTACTTGTCCCTGCGCTCATCTCTGCTGGAAGAACTCTCTCTGCTCTATGGCCTGCCCCTGGGCCAGGCGAAGGGCCAGGCCGGCCGGATCTGCCGCTGCCGCCGTATGGTCCGGGAACTGCTCGCGGCCTGCCGACAGCAGCCGGACCAGCCGGAATATCCCTATCTACTAGGCGTCCTCCTGGAACGGGCCGGTCAATGGCCGCTGACCAGCCGCCCCCGATGGGCCTATGACCAGGCCGAGGGCTATTACGACCGGGCCCGGCAGCTCCAGCAGCGGCAGCCTCCCGGCACGTATGACCGCCAGCACTATCTGCGCCCGTCTGTGGCCCTGCTGCGCCTGAGCCTGCGCCGCAGACAGGAGGAGCGGTTCTATGCCTGGTGGGACCGCTGCGGCGGCCTGCGCCGCTTTCACCGCGATGTACAGGCCCTGTTCCAGGTGCGCTGGCTCATCGTCAAGGAAGACTATGGACGGGCGGCCTTTACCCTCCGGAATCTGCATGGCCTGGCCGGCAGGCATAGCGCTTTTTCGCCGGCCCGGGCCCGGATCCTATCAGATATCGTCACGGCGGCCTGTCAGGGGCCGGGGGCGATATCTGATAGGATCCGGGCCCGTATGTCCGCCAGGCCCTGTGGGACGCCCTTTTTCCTGCCAGGCCGCGACAAATGACGGACTCCGTGTTATAATGACAGGCATAGGCATATTTGCCGGGAAATGAGGAACTGCTATGGAAATCAAGATCATCCCGCTGGGGAGCGACGACAAACCCTTGGATTCGTATGGCCAGGACGGCCAGTCTTTTGCCGAGACTTATGCGCCCATCGTTGAGCTGCTGCTGCGCGAAAGCCGCCTCCAGGCCGTCGTCCATACCGTCCCGGGTGGACCGGCGATGGCCCAGGCCGTGTGCCGTCTCATCGAAGAGGCCCGGAAGCGGCAGGGGGACGGTGCTGAGGCCATGCCCTTCGACGTAACGCCCATCGTCGACGTGACGGCACGCCTGCGCCGCGAAGACGGCTGCCCCTGGGACCGGGCCCAGACCCACCGGACCTTGCGCCGCTACCTTATCGAAGAGGTCTATGAAATGCTCGATGCCATCGACAGCCACGACGTAGCGGGCATCCGCGAGGAATTGGGGGACATCCTCTATCAGGTCGCCATCCACGCCCGCATCGCCCAGGAAAAAGGCCTTTTTTCGGCTCAAGATGTCGTAAAAGACGTCACGGATAAGATGATTCGGCGCCATCCCTACGTTTTTAGCCAAAAAAGCCTTGAAAACATAGGTACGAGTATGTTAAACTGGGATAGATTAAAGCAAGGCGAACAACGCCAGCAGCATGCTCACCTGCTGGACGGCGTCGTTCCCGGACTTCCGTCGCTCCTGGCTGCAGATAAACTTCAGGAAAAAGCGGCCAAGACCGGTTTCGACTGGCCCGATGTCCAGGGCGTCTGGGATAAGTTCCATGAAGAATGGGAGGAATTCCGTCAGGCCCTTGGCGAAGGAGATTCCGTCCACGCCGAAGAAGAAGCTGGGGATGTCCTGTTCGTCTTTGCAAATTTATGCCGACACTATCATATAGAGCCGGAATGTGCGTTACATCGGGCTAACTGTAAATTCCGACGCCGCTTTGCTCACGTAGAGGACCGGGTCCGCCAGTCGGGCCGGCCGTGGGATGCTTTTTCGCTGGATGAGCTCGACTCGTTCTGGCAGGAAGCCAAACAGATAGAACGGCAGAAGGAAAATACAGACAGTTAGCGTTACGCAGATGTAACGATTTAAAGGAGGACCTAGTATCATGAACAAAACAGAATTAATCGCTGCAGTCGCACAGAAATCCGATTTGACCAAGAAAGACGCTGAAAAAGCTGTAAAAGCTGTATTCGAAGCTATCAGCGACAGCCTCACCCAGGGTGATAAAGTACAGATCATCGGCTTTGGCACTTTTGAAGTCCGTCAGCGTAAAGCCCGTGAAGGCCGCAACCCGCGCAACAACGAACCGATTCAGATCGAAGCATCCAAGACCCCGGCTTTCAAAGCTGGCAAACAGCTCAAAGATTTGGTCAACAACAAATAAGGTACGATTCCGAAGGGCCGCATGAAAAACGGCCCTTTTCTTTTCTTGCAAATTGTCGTACCATAGTAGTATGAGCTACTAGACTAATGCTGTTTATAAAAGAGGGTATCATGCATGACAAAGAAGAAAGTCCTGATCCTGTCCGCATCCATCGGTACGGGGCATACACAGGCAGCACGGGCGATAGAAGAATACGTCAAGACCATTCCCGAAGAATGTGAAGTGGAACACCTGGATTTCCTGTCCAACGACGTCCTGTCTATCGACAACATCGTCAAGGAAACGTACATCAAGATCCTCGATGTCTTTCCCATGCTGTACGATTTGATGTACTATTCGTCACAAGGATATAAGAAGGGACTCGTCGTCAAGACGCTCTTTGCCTGGGGCCTCAAGCGGCGGATGCTTAGGGTATTGGCCGAAAAGAAGCCCGATGTCCTCGTCTTTACCCATCCCTTCCCGGCAGGGGCGGCAGCGCTCCTCAAGCGCCAGCACCGCCTCGATATCCCCCTGGTCGGCGTCATCACCGATTTTGCCATCCATCAGCTCTGGGTCTATCCTCAGATCGATGTCTACTGCGTCGCCGCGTCCCAGCTCAAGGACCTGCTCGTCGAACAGGGCATCGATGCCGGCAAAATCGTCGTCTCCGGGATCCCCGTGCGCAAGGCCTTTGAACAGGAACGCTGGCATTGGGATGCCGCCCATAAGGCGGATAAGAACGTCCTCATCATGGGCGGCGGCCTGGGCATGGGTTCCATCAAACAGTCCCTGACGCTCCTCGACCGCCTCGACGCCGTCGACAGCTTCACTGTCGTCACCGGATACAATGCCGATCTCTATGACGAACTGTCCAAGATGCGCAGCGAACTGCATCACGACGTCAACATCCTGGGCTATACCAACCGGATTCCCCAGCTCATGTGCCAGGCATCGCTGCTGGTCACCAAACCGGGTGCCCTGACCTGTACTGAAGCGGCCGCCGTCCAGGTACCCATGGTCCTGTACAGTCCCATCCCGGGCCAGGAAGAAGCCAATGCGACGTACATGCAGGCCAAAGGCTGTGCCCGCTGGGTCAAGAAGCAGGAAGACCTCGTTTCCGTCGTAGCGGACCTGTTGACACATCCCGATAAGCTGGCAGCCATGTCCGAAGCCAGCCTCGACTGCCACCGCGACGGTGCGCGGATCATCGGCAAGGAAATCGTCCGCCTTCTGCGGCCCCAGACAGCGGGAGCGGCGGCGGACTTGATATATGAACACTGAGAAAAGGGTCTCCTCGGTTTCGCTCTGCGAAGCAAGAGGAGTTTTTTTCCAAAAGGAGTAATTTTTTCATGGAATTCCAATTTTTTCATACGACCCTGTCGGCGTCGCTGCTGCTCTTCATCATGGCCGGCGGCTTCCTGGCCGGTTTCGTCGATTCCATCGCCGGCGGTGGCGGCCTCATCTCGCTGCCCGTCCTCTTGGCAGCCGGCCTGCCGCCGCACCTGGCCATTGGGACCAATAAATTTTCCGCGACCTTTGGCGCCGTCATGAGCGCCTGGCAGTTCTGGCGGGCCGGCAAGGTCGATATGAGCCTCTTGAAGCGGATCCTGCCGGGGACCTTCATCGGTGCTATCCTGGGCTGCCTGGTCATGCTGCACTTGAAGAGCGAATGGCTCCAGCCCATCATCATCATCGCCCTCATTGCGGCGGCGGTCTTCGTCTTCAGCCAGCGTCAGCTCGGCGCTGCCAGCACGTACAGCGGCAATACCCGGAAGAACGTCCTGGCCGCCCTGGCCATGGCTTCGGCCATCGGCTTCTATGACGGCTTCATCGGGCCGGGGACGGGGACTTTCCTCATCGTCGGCTTTGCGGCTTTGGGCTTCGACTTCGTCACGGCTGCCGGCAATGCCAAGATCCTCAACCTCATGAGCAATGTGACGTCCTTCGTCCTCCTCATCTGGTGGGGCCAGATCCTCTACGTCTACGGCATTGCCATGGCCCTGTGCATCTTTGCCGGCGCCTTCTTCGGTTCCCGCCTGGCTATCCGCCGGGGTACGGGCTTCGTCCGCCTGGTCATGCTGGCCGTCACAGTCGTCCTCATCGGCAAATTGGGCTTATCTTATTTCGGTATTATGTAGGAGGGACACTATGGATACGGTACTCATCAGCGGCGGCACGTCGGGCATCGGCCTGGCGGCAGCGGCGGTCTTACTGGAAAGGGGCTGGAACGTCGCCGTCAGCGGCCGCCATCGGGAAAAAGGGGAGGCCGCCCTGGCGGCGTTGTCTGCGCCGGACCGGACCTGGTATATCCAGGGCGACGTGGCCTGCGACGACGACTGCCGCCGGATGGTCGAAGAGACGGTTTCTCACTTCGGCGGCCTCGACGGTCTGGTCACGTCGGCCGGCGTCTATGAACAAGGCCTCTTGGAAAATGTCACGCCTGCCGACATGCAGCGCCTCTTTTCCATCAATGTCTTCGGGACGATCTCGCTCTGCCGCTATGCCCTGCCGCACTTGCGGCGCCGGCCGGGCAGCATCGTCACCGTCAGCAGCGACGCCGGTCTCCAGGGCAACATTGCCTGCGCTCTCTACGGGGCGACGAAAGGCGCCGTCGTGGCCTTCACCCAGTCCCTGGCCCTGGAAGCGGCACCTCACCAGATACGGGTCAACTGCGTCTGTCCCGGTGACGTGGAAACGCCTATGCTGGAGCAGCAGCTCCGGGACCATCCCGATACGACGCGGGATGCCATGAAAGAGCAGTATCCCTTGTACCGCCTGGCCCGGCCCGATGAAGTGGCCAAGACCATCGCCTTTCTCTTGAGCGATGACGCGTCGTTCATTACCGGCGTGGCACTTCCTGTCGATGGGGGTTTGACAAGCTGGTAGAAACATGGGAAAATATAGAGTATAAATTTTAATACGTTAAAGAATGGGGTGTTTGTTATGGCAGAAGAAGTATACAAAGAAGAAGCCAAGACCGTAGAAGAACTGCAGGCAGAAATCGCCGCATTGAAACAGGAACTGGCCGACATGAAGGCCCAGTCCCAGCCGGCCGACGATGCCGCAGCCAGTGTCGTCAAGGCCATGGAAGAGTCGACAGAAGACAAAGACGTGAAAGTCGAAATGTTGTGCCGCTGGGCTGCAGCCCGGGCCGGTGCCATCGTCATTGCGCCGCTCGTCGGGACCGTCGCCCTCATGGCCAACGAAGTCTATCTGGTCAGCCGCATTGCCAAGGTCTATGATGTCAAACTGAGCGAACGGGCCCTCATCGCCTTCCTCGGCGCCGTCGGCAGCCGCGTCGCCGGCAGCCTGCTGACGACGATCATTCCTTTCAGTGCCATCCAGGTACCTGTCGCTGTCGGCATCACTTACAGCCTGGGCCGCGTCACCCAGCGCTGGCTCAAGGACGGCATGCCTACCGATATGGGTCCCTACGTCGACATGATGGGCGAATGGAAGGATAAGGCCCGGGAACAAGTCGACAAACTCAAGGAAAATCCCTTGAAGAACGTCCCCCTCGGTGATGAAACCATCGACTTCATGAAGAAATGGGGCGGCGTCGCCAAGGACCGCTTCCAGGACGTCAAGGAAAAAGGGGAAGAACTCTATCACACTGTCCGCCATCACGATGACCTGGTCGATGAAATCGTAGAAGAAAAGGCCGAAGAAACCAAGGCCGGTGAAGCCGAAAAGGCAGAAGGAACGGTGGAAACAGCAGAAACCGTAGAAAAGGCCGAAGCCACGGCTGAAACGACGGCAGCTGCCGAACCGGAAACGGCAGTGGTTGCAGATGGCGATACGGCGTCTGTCGAAGACAAGGTGAAAGCCGCCGTAGAAGATGCCAAGATCCCTTTGGAAGATAAGAAGTAAGGTGAAGGCCCATGTGGAAGGTACTGCGCTTTTTTGCACGTTTTTATACACCTGGCAAATTCGTCACCTTTGTCCGCAAGACAGGGAGGAAGGTCCACTTTTTGCCGAAGCTCCTGACGATTTTTTACTGTATGCAGGATGAAGACACGCCGAAATTCATCAAATTGGCCCTCATGGGGGCCTTGGGGTATGTCATTCTGCCTTTTGATTTCGTGCCCGATGTCTTTGCCGGCTTCGGCTGGCTTGATGATGCCGCCGTCGTCGCTGCGGCCCTGCGCCTGGCCGGGACCTACGTCAAGCCGGAACACCGTGAAAAAGTACGTCATATGTTCCCGTTCTTCCGCGTCCGCGTGTGAAGGCGGGGAAAGCCGTCTGAAGGGCTTTGCCATCATGCACGGTCCATTTACTTATCGTTTGTAGTACGGCGTTTGTAGTTTGTAGAAGATGGCTAAACTGTCCCCTTTGTCAAGGACACTTTTAAAAGTTTATACCCTTTATTTTTAG
>OIWO01000829.1_pt1 | contig 31194 bp, 44 predicted proteins | sample 1587641 | NCBI WGS metagenome assembly OIWO01 (sample SAMEA3888924, study PRJEB22519) | human gut metagenome | biome: human gut; feature: human-associated habitat; material: faeces | place: Denmark | collected 2010
ATAGGCCAGTGCCGCAGAAACACCTTTAGTCGCATCATTGGTCTGTACGCTTACCAGATCGCTGATCTTAAGCAACTTAGTAGCAGCCTGATCTACTACCCAGTTTATCAAATCCTGTGCAGAAACTGTACCGCCCACTTCTCCAAGCACTCCGCTGGTATCCTCTGCCTGCACTGATTCCAGGGCTGTAGGGTTAAAGCCTTTAGCCATCAGCTGATAATTAATATGATCATCTGTAGGTGTGATGCCTTGTACAGTCTTCAAGGTAATATACGTACTGTTTTCATACATTACCATTGTAAGTTGTTCATATGCTGTTTCCGGATTGTATTCTCCACCATTGGTAAGCATCCACTTACCAAGATCTGTTGTGCTTGCCACTATGCCACCTCCACTAATACATGGTTATTTTCAACTTTAACTGTTACTGTTTTTCCTTGTTTGCACATCAAATGCCCTGTTGATGCATCCAGATAAAACTCCGGTAAGATCAGATTTGCATATGTCCCAGCCTTTTCAGCTTCTTCTTTCGCCTTTTCGCTATAATATTTGCTGTTATCAGTATCTTCCCCTGTTCTGGAACCAGTACCACCCACAGCATAGCTTATAGATGATTTATTATATGCCTCTGCCTCTTGCGCTGCTGTCTGAGCATCAAGCATATACTGCCGTAAAGTCTTCTGCAATGTAGGCTCTAGCTTATCTGCTGTTATTGACCCGTCTACCACATTTGCAGATATAGTCGTTCCATCCAGGTTCATTGCAATAGTCGCTGTACTGGAAACGTTATAAACAAAACGCTGGAAGCTGATCTTCTTTATGGTTCCGTCCTGCTGGACCAGTACGAGATTACCGTCTTCGTCCAGATCAAGCTTTGTTGGCATCATCTCAATAGGAAAATCTACTGTTTCTACAGTGCCATCCTTATGTGTTACAGTTACAATCCAAGTGGATGTGTCAACTTCCCATCCAGTTATAAATTTGGCCGCATCCGATGCTTCCAGTTTGTCCTGGGATAGGCCAAGGATATATTGCGCACATTGCAGGATACCATTATCCATATGGCGCAGATTTGTCTTGCCAACTGGTGTGGATGTGTCCGGGTAGTTCACCCAGCCTATAATGCTATAAAACAGCTCACTCAGCTTCATTCTTTGCTTCCTTTCCGGACTGCTGTGGTTTTTCCGGGATTTCTTTAACGATTCCACTGTCAAGGATAGCCGCAGCCTGTGCCATAAGCTTTATATTGTCAAATCCTTTTACAGCCACCATATTAAGTAGTGCTGTTAAAAGCTGGATATCCTCTTTTTTGTACTCTACCTTAGCCATGATCAACCTCCACTTTCCGCAGGATAAATTGCAATGCCTTTACTATCACCGGGATGTAATTTATGTACGGGATGGAATAGTATTTACCATTTTTAGTATACAAGGGCATTTCCGTGCCCAGATCTGCACACATTTTTTTTACTTCCTGTGCAATAAATCCCAGGCTTTCCGCATCGTTTACATTTAGTGCATAGGCTACCGGCCGCAGCCCTTTTATCACTTCTACAGCAAGCTTTTCATGAACATCTCTGATGTCATGCTTTAATCTTATGTCTGACCAGGTTTCCCCAGCCATTGATGAATAAACGCTTACACAGCTTATTCGATTAGCATCGATATTTTGGCAGTTAATCGCTCCTGAAAAATCCGCTCCTGAATTAAATACCGCATTACCTCCAACTTCCAGATGGTTTGTGTAAATCGTACTCGCACCGATGGAACTTGTATTTGCAGTTCCATCAATTTCTGCACCGGTAATCTTCAGTTTTCCATTTGCCAATATAATACTTCCATCATTGGTTTTAAAACTGTTCGCCACCACATCACCTGTAAATGATCCGCTGCTTGCTGTCAGTTTACCGTCTGCCGTCATAGAGGAATATGTAGAACTCCAGCTAAAACGATTCCCTTTTATGCTGATCCCACCGGTTTCCACCGAAAGCTGATTTGATATGTCTCCCTGGCTGACTTTCAGTTCAATCTTATCACTGACTACGTTAATAGCTGATCTCAGTTCTGCTTCCTGACCGGTAGCTCTCGTAACTTCCAGGGAAATCTGATTAGCCATCTGGATAAACTTGGAATTGGTTCCCTCTTCCAGATTGGTAAGTTCATTTGATATTTCTTCTACAGATCGCTTAAGAATAGCAGATAAGCCTTTTATCTGTATCAATTCACTTTCAATGCTAAAAGGTCTTGATAATTCCTGACTTCCAGTGCTTTCATAGCTGTCCATAGCTCCCTGAATGCCCGTAAAGGTTCTTTTCATCACAAGGGTATTAACTATCCCGTCTGTAGTCTCCAGACTGATCCTATCCCCTATTTCAATCCACGGGGAACCGTTTGTAGATATGGTTGCGGGCTGGTATTCCAGACCGTTTACGACGTTTTTAATGTTATTGGCAATTCCTATCATCTCTGATGTGGTCTTGCCATATACCAGCATGTTTCCTTCAATGATATAAACATTTTGACCGTCTCCTGTGCTGGTTCCGCCTATGTCCCCTTCTTCCTGACGGATCTGTACGGTATCTATATCTGGAACTGTGTACTCTTCACTCTCGGCATTCTGATAGATTGTGATCCGCGCGGATATATCCTCTTTTTCCGGAAGTGCGATATACCGCAGTTCCCCGTTCTTATTGATGTTTCCAAATACTCCATTGATCTGGCAGATCTGCTGCAGTACTTCCCGCCCTTTCAAAGCTGTAGGATTTATGGTCTTTTCTATCTGCATTTCATCATTAACAAGAACTGCATTTTCTTCCCGCACACCTACAAATGAACAGAGTGATTTACGAAATGCTTTTAATGTCATTGGAAAACTCAATGCATTATACCAACCGGACACATCTACATCAAAACGCTGCATCCTGTCATAGGCTATTATCTTTCTGGTATTCTTGTCTTCCTGCTTGGGTGTAGACTCTACTTTAAACAAGCCCAGGACCATGTTATAGCCACCAAATGACTCTGTAGCCATAAATTCGCGGCCTGAAATACTCTGGGTCAGTCCCGTTACTGTGATTTCAAACTGGGCTGCTTCACACGATCCAAAGCTTAGATCTTCGTCTGAACACAGGCTTTCTGTAATGGCAAGGGAATCTGTTACTATCTGATCATCTTCTATGGAAAAATCCACAGCGTCCGCAGACATTTCAGAAGGATATAAATCCTCTGAAGGATACAGTGTTTCAGACGGGTATAGAGCATGATATTCTTCTTTAAAAAAAGTCAGCTTAAGACTTTTTCCACCATATTCGTTAAACAGGTCTTTATAAACCTGATCGATCTCTATCATCTGCTCCACTCCTTAATACTGGATCATTTCAATGGTTACTTTCTCATAGTACATTTCACCGGTGTCATTGTCTGCTATGTGGTCAATAGCAAACTCTGTATCTGGGATATAAAAAGAACCGGTGTCATATACACATGTATCTAAATTCCAGTAGGTCACTCTGTACTTCTTTTGGGTAGCATCCTGCAAGCCATTGGCCTTAATAGAATTGAACAGATCCTTTTCCCTCTGGGATAATGGTCTCAATTCCAGATTAAGAGTCGTTTTGAAATTAGGAGAGGTCACCCTCTGCAAGGACTCATTATTATCTCGCCAAGCCTTTTTCTCTATTCGCTGGTCCGGTGTTGACCTGTACCGGGTAAGGAAACTGTTTGGGAGCTGTGTGTTCCCAAACATTACCAGATAACCTCTATAGTCTTTCTGCATGCCTTACCTCCTACACTAAGACAGGATTTTTTCCCGTCCTTTTCTTTTCCTGACGGACAAATTTAACCGTAGATGCACCCATTTCTTTGCCGTCCAGATAAATGTATCCTACTATATCACCACCACCCAAGCCACCAGCTTCCTGAAGTGCCTCTTTTAGTGCCTGTTTCATGGTTGACAGCGGAGAGACAACCTCTGTTTCTTTCTTGTTATCTCCCAAGATTGCAGCAAATTCACCAGCACGAGGCGGAACCACTGTACCAGAAGCAAGGCGGGGAAGTCTGACTTCCTGAAGCTGGAACCCAAAAGTCTTTCCACCAATCTCCGGGATCCAGTCAGGCACATCAAAACTGACCCTATTCAATGCTCTGACAATATAATTCACTGCATTCTCTGCAATGGATACAATGCCATTGAAAACACCTTTAAAGATATCCTTAATACCTTCCCAGGCTTTTCCCCAATCTCCGGAGAATGTTCCATTGATAAATGTTATGAGGCCGTTTACTGCCTGTTTGAGGCTTTCTATGACCTCATTCAAGCTGGGAAGCATATCTGTGATACCCTTTTTCAATCCTTCAATCAGATATCCGCCCATTTCTGCCATAACAGTTGACGGGCTATGTATACCAAATGCATCTTTAAAGCCATTTAGGAACGGCTGGAATACATGTTCTTTGATCCAATTCCCTATGTCCTTAACTGCATCTATGATACCATTAAGGATACCTGAACCCCAGTCTCCACCAGCCTGCTTTGCGTACTCTGTAAAGTAGCTATTCATGCTCTCTATAGAGTCATGGAACAGACCATAAAGGAACTCGCCTAATGATGCAAGGGCCGCTCCTAACCCATAAAACAGGCTAGCAGCAATTCCTGCATAGTCTATAGTGGCAAGTCCCTCGGCTATCTTTTCACCGGCCTCTTGCCAGTCTGTTTCTATCAATGCCGCACTGATACCATCACATATACCTTTTGCAAGCCTGCTTATAGCTTGTGCGTAGCTTTTAAGGTCAATATTTGCAATAGCTCCATTAATGCCTTTTCCCAAGGCAGTTCCCGCTTTAGACCAGTCAAAGGTTGTTACAAATCCTAATAATGTTTGAAATACAATATTAAACTTTGCTACAAACAGCTTTCCCAGGTTTTCCCAGTTTACTTCATCAACAAAACCGTTAAAGCCCTCTGCAATCTTGCTTCCAAGTTGTACCCAGTCAATACCATCAACCAGAAGATTTAATGTATTCACAAGGGTATTTAAACCAGCGCCTACCGTCCTTCCCATTAAGTCCCAGTCAATATTTTTGACCAGGCTGTTAAAGGTCTGTGTAAAGGCATTTACAAAAGCTGTGATCTTTGGTCCTACATGATCCCAGTTAATAGCATCATAGACTTTCTGAAGACCTGCATTGATCCCCTGAGCCAGATATGCGCCTAATCCGGTCCAGTCCTGGGCCTTGATCAGGCTGCGGATCTTATCAGCCATGCCCTTGATCGAACTTTCAATAGGTGTAGTCTCAAACATCTGGGATGGGGATACGCCACCGTCTCCACCACTTCCGGAAGAAGAATCTGCTTTCTTAACATTTAATTTGTCAAATGCGGCCAGTTCTCCCTCTGCTTCCTTGGCAGCACTTCCAGTCTTTTTTAGAGACTTAGCATAATCCTGCTGTACCTTTGTAGCTTTTACTACTGTGCTTTTTCCGGTCAGTGCTGCCATAAACTGAGCAATGGCCGTTACTGCGGTATTAAGCAGTCCGATCAAGTAATTAAGCGCCGGAGCTACTGCAGATAATATGGGCGCAAATGCTGTTGCAAAACTGTTCTTAAGCTGTGTCATGGAAGACATCAGACTGGAAATATCTTTATTGGTTGATCCAGAATATTGCGCCAGGTTCTTAAAACATTCAACAACAGCACTTCTCATCTTGCCGAACAGTGCATACAATGTCCGGATACCCAAGCCATACTTAACCAGATTTTTCAGGCTTAATGTAGTCTTATTCGCAGATTTATGGATTCCAAACATACCGGTAGTCATCTTTACAAGCCCGTTTAAGATCGGCTTACCTACCAGTTTTCCAAGGCTTACAGATGCCTTTGCCGCCAAGGAGGCTATGTTTTTAATTCCTTTTGCTGCTGTTTTCAGTATCCCGCCAGACAGCATTTTGACACCTAAGCCCAGAGAGTGGAATCCCTGTTTAACTCTGTCAAGTGTTCCTCCATAATCTGAAGTTTCTCCTTTTGCCGCTGCCAGACTTCCGCCATATTCCTGTATCTTCTGTTTAAGAGCCATAAAGGACGTATTCACCCGGTTATTGACATCAGAAAGCTTCTGTTGCTCTGTTTCCAGCTGGGCTGCTGCCTTCTGAGCGGCAGGTGTATCCGCCCCAGAAGTAAATGCACCGCCACTTTTTTCAAGATCTTCTTTTTCGGCCTTTGCGTACTCAAGGGTCTTTTTCAGCTGTTCAATTTCGTATTGCATGCCAGCATAAGCTTTGCTGTTCGTTTTGCCTCCAGTGTTTACAAATTTTTCCTGGCGTTCATTTAATGCTGCGAGTTTCTTTTCCGTCTCTGCTATCTGCTTCTGGATCTCTGCATATTCTTCTGTAGGGATCTTCTGGGAGTTAAATTCTTCTATTTTCTTTTTCAGGGCTTCAACCCGTTTTTCCTGTGCCGCATACTGCGCATTTAACTTTGAAAAGGAATCCAACTGTTTCTGAAGCGCTATCTTAGATTTATCTCCAATATCACTGACTGTCTTTGCCATGCGTTTGGCAGCAAGTTCTATATCTTTAGATCCGGCTTTAAAGCCATCTTCCGAAATTGTGGTATCAATCAGTATTGTTCCGTCTGCCTGCACGCTCATACCTCCTTACAGCCACTTTTCAAGGTTTGCAATCTCCTGTTTCTGCTCTTCACTCTGGACTACCGGCAGCTTAACCAGGTCCAGATTTTCCTTTTCAAATTCCTTCTCCCATTTTTCCAGCTTTTTATGTCTTGCTTTCTTTTGCCTGATCGATAACACCTGGGAAAAGAGACCGTCTTCCACTTCCATGAAATATCCCAGGAATGTCCACCAGTGCATGTATTTCTCTGCACGAAGTTCTTTGCCAGCCACTTTATTAACAGCTGGCATAATGATAGCTGCATCATGCTGCCAGTCAATGACCTTTTTCTGTGGTCTTCGCTTATCATTCAGACCACCATCTATAAAATCAGCGGCCTTTTTGCATGCCTCTTCATAGCAGTGTACAGGGATTGTATCCGAATCCACATACAGGATCTGATACATGGCATCCTGCTTTTCATAATCATTCAGTTCCGGATCTGCACAGGCTATGAGAATATCCAGTATGACCCGAAAGTCCGACTGGATATTGTAATCAATGCCTTCGATATTTATTACTTTTGGAAGATCATAACCTATCATTTCTTATACTTGTCCGTGTACTTCTTTACCTTTGCACTAGTCTTCCGTACTCTAACATCCAGCTCTTTTTCAATGAATCCTGCAACAACGCTTAACACATATTCACATAAAAGAGTTCCGTCTGGACGTGGGGTAAATGGATTAGCTCCGGCAAACAGAGCTTCTGATGCATTGGTATTTAACAGATAATCAAACTGCTCTTTTACTTTATCTGAGATGGCATACATCTTATCAATGTCTTCCCCTTCTGGAAGCTGTATTTTCTCAAATTCTGCTGCCACTTTCTCATAGCGTTTTACTATATCCAGATCCGCAGGGTTCCAGTAAAATCCGCCTGTCACATTTCCTTTGCTGTCAACAATATCGATCCACTCCCGGTTATCCAGTACCAACTGCTTTCCCATTTAAATCTCCTTTAACCTAAATCTGATGGTGTGAATGTTTTCTTGCTTACATCCCATGTACCTTTAACCCTGTTTCCAGCTTTGTACACAGTAAATGGAGTCTGTATGCCGGATGTATCGCCGCCTACACTGTTCGGGATTAAGTAAACATCTTCTCTATAAGCCCATACTGCAGTAGGCGCAGCATCCTCGGTTAATCCTGGCTTTAACAGCACATCAACCATAGTGGTCTTGCACTTATCGCCTGTGGCTCTTGTATTGGCCAGATCCATGATCTTGTTGCTAAGGGTATCGTCATAATCTTCGTAGTAAAAAGGATCTACATCTGACTGTACTTCATAGCCTGAGTGCTGCACTGACTGTTCGCCTAAGATGTTTTTAGTAACCTCAACATCAGGGTTCAGCTCTTCATTGTACTCTTCCAGGTTTTTTCCGATTCTTACATAAGTCGGAGTTGATGTGCTAAAGGCTGCGTCAATGTAATGCGCCAAGTACTTACGTTCAATCATGCTATCATTTCCTTTCTATGGTTAAAATTCTATGTCATTTGTATACTGAACTGTTACCGGCAGTACCCAATCCTGTACTGCGTTTTCATTTGGCTCCAGTCCGTATGAGTTATCGCGAGTGATTCGTTTTATAACCCGGCCTTCTGACAATGCCGGGAAAGTCGTAAGACGCGTTTGAGCACCATTTATTACTACCGGTTCATGGCACAGCCACTTCCCAAGAGTGTCGAGAAACTCTTGGGCGCTAAGCTTTAGCCTCTCTTTATTTGAGGCCGTCCGGTATACAACATAAAACGGGTACTGGCACTTTTGATGCCTGCCGCCGCATACGTCTTCAGTTTCGGCGTACACCAATGCGCCGTTATCAGCCGAAAAGGCTAATCCAGAGTCTTTAGTAAGCTCTTCAAATTTAATGATTTCACCATCCTTAAGACCTGGATATTGATTTAAAAGCGATTTAACGGCACGTGTCAAAATCTCATACCCGCTGGCATCCATGCCGATTGGCTTACTATCCATGTTTTCCTCCTCCGGCTATGCGTTTAACGTCTTTAATCCATGTCTTTCCGTCCGCTTCTTTTGCAGCATCAAACCAGTGATCTTGCGCTTTAGGATGTGCCTGATGCGTGTAAGATATGTTTTCTCGAGCATTTGTCTTGCCAGTGTATTCACTCACAAGCACCTTCCGCGCTCCACGCCTCGCCCAAGGTGATCCGGTCTTTTCGTCAACCATGACTTTACCCTCGTACAGGTATCTGCCTTGTGGTCCATAAGCAGCAAATACTTTTCCTGTTCCCTGTTCCGCAGCACTAGCGGCTCTGGTTGTGTTTATAAAGCTGCCTGTAACCATTGGCATAAAGGGTACCATGCTATTCATTACAGCACCGTCAAGCTGGTATTGTGCCCGCTTGTATTGCGTTTCAAAACGGTCATATCCTATCTTTACGTGTACATCCCCATCAACAACGGAAAAACCCTTAAAATGTCGTGTCTTTGAGCTCATTTACTTACCTAAAATTTCAAAATGAGGGATAACGGTATACGGACCACCTACACTGCTGACCTTATAAACATTATCCCTTTGGGTGTTCATATACTGATAAAATCCGCCAAGGTAATCATCATCCGTTACCGTTCCGCCCGTCCATTCTCCAAGCCAAAAAAAGTCATCTGGCCCAAATGTTAGGCGCTCAGGCAGATCATCATTGACCTGTCTACTCCACTCTTTTGGCGCTAACCATAGTATAAAGCTGTCACCGCTTTGCCGTACCATCACGTTACCACCGTCCGGAACGTAAGATACATGCAGCACTGCATTATCAGCACTATCAGGACCATATTTTTTTAAAATGGCGCCATGATCCGTCACCAGATCGACATCGGGGAGGACATGCGGATACCAGTACGCTTTGCCGGTTATGGCAGACTCGTAGTAATTGAACACCGTCACTGTTTTGTCATACATACTTACCACCCATTACACTTCGCCTCATTAAATCTATCCGCAAACTGTTTTATCTTTACAATATTTCCTTTGCATTCGTCCGGCACTTTACCATAAAAGATAATGCTTTCCGGATGCAGTCGATCTATCATTGCCTTGTATCCCTGTAAAAACAGTTCTTTCTTTGCTTTGCCATTCATGCACCCGACCGAAGACACCGCCACAGTCCCGCCCTCCGGCTCACCACTGAAACACCAATCGTAAGAATCCGGCGTGCTCCATGAGATTGTTGGAATTATACGGCAACCATATTCTTGCAGATACACACCTATCCAGTGCTTGCGGTAATGGTTGTATATCTGGATAGCTTTCGGGAAATCGGTGTAAGTGCTGAAATCTGGTGTTAGAATGTACTGGAATTTGCTCAGCTTATCCGCATACCTGTCTGGATTCCTCCATAGTGCATCGAATTGGTAATCATCTAAGAAGAAATGAACGGCTTTTTCTTCTGGATTATTGCATTTTCCTCTGGCATAATTAAAACCGACAAATTCGCAGTTGCCCTCGAATGTCTCAGGTTCTATCTGCGGTATACCGTATTCACCAACGCCAGGAAAAATACGGCGGTTTAGATTTTCGTAAGCCATGCTGGTTGATTTATTTGCCATAATCATTTCCTCTTGTGTGTATATTTCTCATAGGATAATATATACCCGGTTCGCTTAGCCGCTTTTTTATGAATTTCAAAAACGCGTGAAATGTATTGATCTTGGGAAATTTTTCTCTGTTTAAGGTCTTGCCTAGCCCTATTCAACTGTTCATTTCCTCGGTTCCATCTCAACGCAGATATAATTCCTTCTCGTCCAACATTTTTATAATCAGGGTCTTTTCGCAATCGCATAGTATATTTCGGTGACACGATTACCATTTCTTTTGCGCCGCTTTTCTCAAATGTTTCAAAATCTGTTTTAGATGCAAATGGGTAATATCCATTTGGGTGGTTGTGAACAGTTATTTTTCCAGAATAGTCTACTTTTTCGTAGCCTGTATGACCCTTTGTTCCGCCTTCCGAATGCACAAGATTTCCATTTGAATCAAAAACCCGTAAGTTTTCGGATCTGGAGTTTCTTATTTTTTCGACTTCTGAATTATATCTGGAAAAATTAAATCCGCTACTTCCACCGCGTCCACCCATAAAATCACTCTTTCTGCACTGTCTGTTTAATAACCTGATTTACACCAGTAGCCGACAGCCCGTTAAACATACCAACCGCAACTGCTGTGATATAATCCGTTGCCGGAAAATCCGGGATAACTCCCATTCCGACCGCTCCAAGAATTCCACCAATAACCGCCATTATTACCGGAATCCATTCATCAGAGATTCTTTTTGATGCTTTACAGCCCATTCCTATGATGTAGCAGATCATAACGATTGCTATACACGAGCCTAATGTTGAAATGTCCATCATTCAGATACCTCCTCATAAGTTTTTTCAAAAATATCTGGTTTGCACGGATATAATTCTCCGTTTACACCCTGGATAACATAATCGCCAATAGATACATGATGATTGCCTTCCAGAGTTTTGATATACAACTCTGGAGTATCAGATGGTTTCGCCCTTGGAATGATATAATACATTGTTCCTGCTTTAAAGGCTTTTACTGCCCAGTCCGGCACATAATACTTACCGTCCCTATCTTTCAAATCGCCATCATACTGAAATGCTTCAATTACAACTGGTTTCTTTCTAAATTTCATTGATATACCTCACGCAATTACATCAAATCATATTCGTTGAACACTTTAAAAATCTTCGGTGACTGAATAGCAAACCAGTCGACCATTTCTTCATTCACAGCCCAACTGTCAGCACTGTTTGAATTGGAATCAAGTCCAGATTCGAGCAGAAATGCATGAATGATTTCGTGTCTAACAACCTGCTTCTGATAGCTTTCAAGGTCTGCCTTTGCTCCAATCTGTCCCTGCGATGCCTCCATATCATCAACCACAATTTCCCGTGTTGATAAATCAATATAGCCATCTGCATTTGTCAGATTCGGATATTCTTTCTCGTTCCCGAACTTCATGCTCCATTCAGAGCCTAAGATATTAACCTTGAAATCCTGCATATAAAATCGGTATCCCTTCATCCGTCCTTACTCCCATCAGAAGCGGTAAAGCTATCTTTAAGAGTAAGTCGTTCGTTTTTTGTGCATCTCCGGCGGCGGCATATACTGCGCTCCATTCTTTAGCACTTGCCCCCATTTGCTGAGGAGTGGCGTAAGATTTAGACTCACTACCAGACGATACAGATGTAACTATTCCAGTAGCGGTACCACCTCCAGGGATAGAAATTGATGTGCCGATTGCGGCTGATAGTGCATTTTTCTCAGCTATATCAATCTGATACAGTGCTTCTGCAACAGCACAGATCGCCTTTTTTATACGTTTCTGCTGCCGATCATCGGACGGTAATCCGTCTGCCAACCGGTCAAATGTCAAGCTGTCAATAAAGTCACTTGCTCTCTCAGACATCCTCATAAAATCAGATTCCGGCACGACATTGCCGAAAAATGATTTTTGGTAAAACTCATAATCTACATATGCCATGCCGGAACCTCCTCATTACTGTGCGGTTACAGTCGTATGACCTGCGCTCAGCGCTTTATATGTGCTGTCGCACTCAACTACAGTGATAACCTGGCCGTTGGCCGCTGTGATATCGCTCTTGCCATCCCATGCGCTCCAGTTTTTCACATTCTGTCCATACTCTACAGTGGTCTCAGAAGATGCCACTTTGTACTTATAGACGTTACCAGCGTTGCCCTTTTCCGGATTAACAGTAATCTTTGTGGTACCGCTGGATGATCCAGCTGTAGACTGTACAGTCAGATCGCCAAGAGTCTGAGATGCCCCAAATGTAATCACAGAAATAGCATCCAGATACTCAGCAAACAGCACCATACCCATGATTGCGAATGCCTCAGATACAGCAGTGCTGTAGTTGCCCTGAGTATGGAAGCCGATCAGATTGGTTTCGCCGGACACTGTATAGGAGAGCCCAGCACGTGCAAAGTCTGAATCGCTCGGATCAACATAGTAAAGCACAATGTTGTCTACCGGTGTAGCGATCACCTTGCCGCGCGGGATCTCGCTGTCAGACAGCAGGAACACGGTATTGAATCCCATAAAATCTTTCAGATACTGGAATCCGAACTGATTCTGAACGGTGATGTTTGCAGCGCCAAGATACTCATATACGTCAAGGATGTTTACAAAACCTGCGATGCCGTTCGGAATGGAACGATGCATGTTTTTGAATTTATCCTCAACGCGGCCTTTTGCCATAGCAAGAGCCATCTGAAAAGTGTTCTCGGTAGAGGTAAGGGTACCGGTCTTAAGATAGGTGTAAAATCTTCCGGTTACATCCGTCTGGAGCTGGAAGAGGAACTCTTCATCTGTCATCTCCACAGCCACATCGTAGCCATAAGTCTTGATTGCCTCGATGGATACAGCCTTTGCGTACTTCTCCACATCCATTTCAGCATACTCTTTTTCTTTTACCTCGAATTTGGAGTACGGAATTTCCTCTCCCTCTGCGACCTTACCGCTCTGTAAAGTTCCGGTTGCATATTTGGATTTCAGAGTTGATCCCGGCTCTTTTTTTATCATTCTCAGCACACCAAGAATTTCGGATAAGTGCTCCCAGTTGCGTTCAAATCTGGTTACAAAATCTACCTCTCTCGCGCGTACCTGAATGTTTTCTGTTTTTATAAGATTTGCTTTTGCCATAAAAGTTAAGCCCTTTCTGCCCGTAATTTGGGCGCCAGTCAAATCACTGGATTAACAACGATCACTCAAACAGTGACATGTTGCTTGCAATCGCAGCCTGTCGTTCGCTTGCATCTTTAATGTCCATGATTTCTTTTTTGGTCATCTTTCCACCCGGATGATTATTGCGGGTTATCCCCGTTGTAAATCTCGCCTGGTTCTGCATAGCGGTCTGCTGATCTTCATCAACAAATGCAGACGCATCGTCTTTTTTCATCTGATCCAGCAGATCATTAAGCCCCAGTATCTTTCCATCCTTAAGCTTAAGACCGGCGTCTTTGATGTCTGCCATAACAGCCTTTTTAGCAGCCTCGGAAGAGAATTTAACATCTTCCAGTGCAGATTTAAGAGCATCAGCAAAATCTCTTTCATAAATTTTATTGTTAAAATTTTTCTCTGCATCTGCTGCTTTTTGCTTCCATGTGTCGACCTCTGCCTTGACGTTCTCTGGATCAATGCCATCAAAGCTTTTGAGTGTAGCTTCTGCTGTCTCTGCCCGTTCCTTCCAACTGTCACGCTCACTTTCGACCTTTGACAGTGTTTTAGAAACTTCTCCGGCATTCTTGTAATGCTCAGACAATGCTTTTTTTACATCTGCCTTCTTATCTTCCGGGATGTCAATACCAAATGATTTGAGTGTTTCAATAAGTTTCTGCATATCATCCTCCTGGCCGTGTTTATTGACCTGCCGCCGCAGGTAATGGATTAAGCCCGATAGACCACGGGCGGGGTAACTCCGGCAGCCGGATTCGAACCAGCGCTATGAGAGTCAAAGTCTCATGCCTTAACCGCTTGGCAATGCCGAAAGCTGATAGCCGGACTTGAACCGACAACATATTGATTACAAGTCAATTGTTCTTCCATTGAACTATACCAGCAAAATGGACCGCCAGGGACTTGAACCCCGGACCACCCGGTTATGAGCCGGGCGCTCTGACCAGCTGAGCTAGCGGTCCTAAAATGCCTGGCATGATTACATACCAGGCATTTACAAGGGGAAAAGAAAAACTCTGCTTATAGCAGCGGAATCCTCGCTGCGGTCGTAAGCCGCATTAACAGCCTATCAGCTACGAGGTGAAAGGAGGAAATTCAAGGCCAGTCAAAGCACTTGAATTTTGATCTGGCAAGCGCACGCCGGAAATTTCATCCGCTTTTCAACCTCCAGGAATGGCCTGTTTATATTAAGGACGTGCGCGGGAGGTGTGTGAGAAAACCATGAAAAGTAACCAATCCTCTTCACATCTATATTCTATCATTTATCTATAAGTGCCTTGTCCACACATCTACAGCATATCTCTAAGCTTATCCACATAGCGCTTCACAAGATCGCGTTCTTCGCGGCATTCTGCGTCCTTTGACATATCACCGATTTCTGCCGTAAGCCCATCCAAGTGTTCCTCTAATGCGGCCAGCATTTTACGCTTACAGTCCTCTGATTTTCCGGATCGGTAGCTTTGCTTTTGAGTCATGTAATCATCATAAGCATCCCGTCCATCGCTCCGGCTGTAATGTCCACGCACATAATGCTCACCACGGCGCATATAGGATGATCCGCGGTCATAATCTGGCATTCGGCCATCAGAAGCGCTATAACGCCCCATGTTATCACGTCCGCGGCGCTCGCTGTAGTCACCTACACGCATCTGTTCCAAAACGGTCATATAATACTCGCCCTTTTTATCCCAATACTCTGTGTTTTTAATGTCTTTATACATATCAATCAGCTTAAAAGCCGTGTCCAGATTGCCGGAGGTGAGGCCTTTTTCAGCAATGTTAGATATCTCATCTTCAATACGTGCACATAAATCTTTAATATCTCTCATCATCCCACCTCCTTATGCTACCCGTGTTACCACAAGATTTGCATTTGCTACGGTGATAGCCTGGGTACTGGTATTCTCTACCGCAACATTAAAGCAGCATCCGCGCGGCACATCAATAAAGATTCCGGCAGATACGTTGTTAAACGCTTCTACCGCGGTCGGTGTGGAAATCATCTGGGACGATAAGACAGGCTCACCGCCGATTGCAATAGCAAGAGAAATTGCTTCCGCTGTTCCTCCGGTCGGCACTGCGATATTCGCAGAAAAGCTAACAAAATAGCGGGCCTTACACTGGTTCGTCATTCCTCTGAGAGTAACTATTCCGCTGCCCTCCCGGTGCTGCACACATGCGGTCCCTTTTACCGCTGTGTTGGTATATACTACATTTCCATTCGCTGCCACTTCCTGAGCGGCAACAGCTACATATTCAGCCATATTGTTTTCTCCTTTTTCATATCGCAAAAAGGCAGGACTGGGCCTGCCGATTTGCGTAATACCGGCTCTGGGCCGAACATCTGACCATATTGCCGATGTCAGGAAAATGGTCAGAAGATACAGATATGAGGTTGTCAGCAGTTGCATCCAGTGTTACAGCCATAGTATACGTTCGGGTTCGGCACCTGGTAAGCCGGAATCGGTGCCGGATTGATCGCATTAATGAGCTGCTGGGTCTGTGCTGCCATAGCGGTAGTAAGCAATGCACTCTGACGATCCTGAGATGCAGCACGTCTGAGATCATTGTTTTCAGCCTGGAGGGAAGAAATCTTCTCGTTGCACAGGTAGTCCAGAATGGCTCTGGTTCCGGCGTTCTGGCTGTCGATAATGTCTCTGGTGTTGTTGTTCATGGTGTTCTGGAGTGCACAGGTGTTCTGCGCCATGTTGTAATTTACACCCTGGATTGCTTCCCGGGTCTCGCAGCAACACTGAGCAAGCTGCGCCTGGAGTGCGTTAGTGTTCTGCATGTTGGCTACAGTATCGGCATTAATAGCCTGCTGGATGCCGAAACCAGTCTGCATGACGTTTGTATTGATGCCGTTGAATCCGGTAAGCATACCGTTATTCATGGCATAGAAGCCATCACACAGGCCGCTGGACAGGCCGTCCAGTTTGCTGATAACTGCCTGGTTGTCAAAGCCGCGCTGGATCGCAGAATCGGTGTATGCGCTTCCGGCTGCTCCACCTCCGCCGTTTCCCCAGCCATTGCCGTTGCCCCATCCGCAGAACACGAACAGGAACAGGATAATGATCCACCATGCGCCATCTCCGCCCCACATGCCATCATTGTTGCGGTTATTGGTTCCGGTAGCTGCCGCAATATCGGCTAAGCTATAATTTCCATCCATTTTGATATCTCCTTTAATTTTTATTTACATTCCTGGCCAGGATAATGTACTACTTCATTCCACGCAGCATACTCTGGAACTGCTGCGCCATCTGCTGCACCTGATTAAGTTGTGCCTGTGATATCCGTCCAGATTGCAGCATCTTCTGTACTTCTGCTTTAGGATCCCCTTTAAAGCTTTGTTTAAACTGCATAAACTGCTGCATCATTTGCATAGGGCCGTTGCCCTGCGCCCTTCCAAGCATCTGAAATAGTGGGTTACTCATTTGCTGTACCTCCTTTTACTCTGCGGTTTTCTGTTTTGGCAGAGGTTCCACCAGGCTCCACATTTGCAGAAAATGAGTTGAGCCTATTTAAAATTTCGTTATATTTGTTAAAAAGATCTTGGTACTCTTCTCTAGTTACATACATGTCAGCCATAACATTTTCTTGCCGCTTCTGCGGCATTTTACCGTTAATTTCATGATATTCAAAGATGCGAAGCGGCTGAGGCATCCCAGATACGTCCGTAGATTTGATATAAAATCGCTCTGATTCACTGTCCATCAGCAGCACACTTGATCCCGGTGCTACAAGATAGGACTTAGCGCCTGTCTCGCCCTGTACCCATAAAATACCCTGATTATTTGCTGGCGCTGGTGTTGCCAAAGGTTGTGGCGCGGGCTGATATTGGTTCATTTGTGCAATTCTGTCCTGGTATGCCTGATATGGCTGATACATGGGGGCATTTGGATATATTGCCATGTTCAATTCCCTCCAAAAACTTTAAAATGTCACGGTAATCGGTTACTATAGGTATTTCTATTTCGTCTTCCATACCTGTATTTTTGCAAAAAAAATAAGTCCCTGACAGGTCGTCAAAGACTTAATAAAGTAGCACACGCGTTATTTTTGCGTTTACCCGGCGGCTGATCCGCTTTGCAGTGGATAAGCTCACATTCATGTTTTCTGCGCAGATTTCCATTGGCACGCCTGCGGCTCGGTATTCAAATAAAGCTCTTTCCTCTGGTGTAAAATTTGCAAGTTGCCGGAAGCGGTTCAGCTCCGGTACTGTAAAATCATACACTTTCAAGATGAGATCTATTATCCCTCACTTTCTATCGGCTCATATGGTAGAGCCAGACATCTATTATAAAGATCTTCGCCTGTTCCATTGCCTCCAAGTGTCTTGTATGGACGAAACATATACTCAAGATTGTCTCTGTCTTCCAGTGTACAGTACTTACGTTTTAAGTAAAACGTACACGCCTGATAGAGCCGATCATGGAGAAGTGCCAGAACTCCCGCATTAATAGCATTTGTTCTCGCGCGTTCCGTCTTCAGCTGTTTAGACAGTTTATGATATGCTCCCGAAAGTACTACTGATATAAGGCCAAACAGCCATGATACCCAGTGTGCTGTTATGTACTGTATAATCATTTCCATTGTATACTCCTTAGTTATGATTTTTCTCCCAGTAATATATAGGAATTTCTCCCCCGCTATCCCAGGTATCGTATATATGGCCGTCCTGCACACAAACAACATGGCCATCAATGCAAAGTATGTACGTCCCATGCTGATGCTCCGTGCAAAAATCAGCTACTGTATAGATATTTTGGGTATGATCGTCTATCATATGCCGTCGATATCCCTTTTCTTTTAGATATGCGCCCCATACGTAATTAGCACTTGGCATATCCGACAGCATACAAGCCTTTACCATGATGCCGGAGAAAACCGTTTCCCAGTCCTGCCCTGTTGCCTTACAGATGGCCCGGATAACGCAGTCACCTACGCGCTTACCGGCTGGATTCGGATTGTAATACTGCCACTCAACATCATATTTCATAGCATTATCCTTTCTTCAAATACGCATATCTTTTTGCCGCTCCTCGCGCCTTTGCCGCCTGTTCTCTTCCCCATTTGGCAATTCTGAGGCGGTCATCCAGTATGCGTAAGTCATTGGCTTTGCAAAAATCATTGTACGCCCGGTTCTGCCTCTGTAAAAGATACGACTTTCGATCTAACTCCTCTTGTAGCTCTATCCTCAGTGCATCATCATTGCAGGTGTCTACAGCCGTTTGCAAGCCCATAACCATTTGCTTTGTCTTTCTGATTCTTCGCTCTAATGCTCGCTGCCTCTGCTCTAACTTTTCCAGCCTCACATTATCCTCTGTCTCTATATCCTTATACGGGTTGTTTACCCCGTCACCGGGTCCAAAGCTGTGGCGGCAGTTCCAGCCACTTAACCCTTCGCCTGTCCCGTATCCAGTCACAGAAAATGGCGGGTATCGTTTATCTTGTCCCGTCCGGCTGTAAAACTGTCCTTGCCACCACAGATGATTGCCTGGATTCTGCCCGCCGTCTCCCGTTCGTGCCCCAATATGTGCCGATACAAGGATTATATCCCACTCCTGTTCCTTCATGCGCTCCATAGATATATCACCGGCCGCCTGGGCGATTCCGGTGCGCACCGCTCGCGCCGTGGCCGTCTCAATCGTGTCTCTATGGCCTGTTGGGTATTTCACAGTTACGCCATTCTGAGCGATAATGTCAACCGCTTCTCTTACTGCCTGTGTGTATGATACAGCACCGGTCATAACTTTATGATAAGCGTTATCGCACTCGCTTATAAAAAGGCTCTGCGCGGCTTCTGCGGTTGTCCTTGTCATGTTTGACCACTCACCTACAGTCGCTTCGTAATCTCTTTGCAAGATCCGCGTAATTACAGGAGATAGTTCCAATGCTTCCTCTGTAATCCCGGCCGAAGCATACACAGAGTTGTCATACTTAACCGCTTTTATCTCTGCCTCTTCCATCGCCTCGGCTATCTCTTTTTTCTGTAAGTGTGTGTGCTGTGCAATCTCCTGCATGATATCCTGTAAAAGATAACCAGCGTCTTGTAGCACCTGGATACGCCAGCGGTCTGAGGAAGTAAATAAATAGTCTTCTCCACGCCCCAAACGAATCATGACTGCTTCTATGAGTCGTCCAATGATATAATTATGCAGTGATGATGCTATAGCTTCACTGCCCTCTGCTACCCTTTTTAGATAATCTGGTGTCAGCATGGTCTTTCACCTACTCTTCATCAAACAGCCTTTTTTCATCTGGCTGGGCTTCTTCAACCATCGCTTTTGCATCCTCCTCGGTCATGCCCTCGAATTTTGTAAAGTATAACCACGCCGGGACCTTTCCTTGCATTACGTACTGCCACCAGCGGCTGCGATCTGCTTCGCGGTCATAAAGGATATCACCAAAATCATAGGTCACATCATATGTACCGACAGGTGCCAGGCCATACAGGTCCGCATACACGTTAAGCGCATATAGTGTATCATCCAGACATGACTCCAGCTGATCACGCACGTCCTTAATGAATTGTACGGTACGCTGCTGATCTGCTTCCACTCCTGTAGCCGTCTGGATGCCCGATGACTGGTTAAATACAAAGTACCCATTTGCAAATCCGGCCTTGTATCCTATCTGACTTAACAGATTGTTGATGCCTTTTACTCTGGTATCCGTATTAAGCTGAGGGTTGATCTCCTGATAAAACTCTTTTTGATCGTTGCCAAACACATTTTTAACATAGTGCGGAAGTCCCTTCACATCTGCAGGGCCTCTGTGCTTAATGTTTTTTCCACTTTCATACAGTAATCGATCATCCGCCAGTATGATTTTCTGACTGTCAAAAATCTCACCCGCATTCCGGCTGTATGCTATATCAAGGTCTTTCAACTCTTCCAGTGCTTCTCTGAAGATTGGAAGTCCCATAGGAGAAGATATGTCTACGTTATTGGCTTGTGGTGTGCGCAAGATGCCAAACATAGGCTTATCAAGTGGCTCTCCTGACGCCTTAAGGATTGGCGGCGTGTCTGCTGCCATGTCCGCCCATTTAGTCTGTGTTAGCGGTATCGGATCTCCTATACTGTCCGTTGATTTTGAAACATATGCCCGATTGCTGATATAGTACGGGCGCAACATTGCACCGTCCATCTCTGTCTCAACAAAGCGATGATGTTCTAACCTGGTGTACCACTTTTTCCCAGACTGATAAGTATCTTTAAATATAATCTCCCGTACTCCCAGGTTGTCATAGTCTACCAGTAAGACATCCGCAGGAGTAAAAACGTCTAGGCTTGTGCCGTTTGGCTTTAAAAACACAGTGCCGTAAGCGCATCCGTACTCCACCCAGTCACGAAGCTTAGGATAAATCAAATCTATCTGCTGCTGCAACCACTCTGCCCGGGCACTGCCTTCCAAATGTATACCGATACCCAAGGTTACCAGGCGGGCCGTCTCTGAACAAAGGGCTTTTGCAAAATTAATTGTTTTTATGCCTTCTTCATCATCCAGCCACTCCGGATTGCCGTGGTAGACATCTGCGCATTGATTTATGGCCTTTTCCATGTCTGGCGATACAATCGATTGAACATTAAAAGCCTTTTCTGCCTGACGCTTAAATATCATATTAATCCACCTTTTTACCGTTGATAATATACCCATTATGCACTATTCCCCCGTCTCTCCCACAGCGATTCCGTAGCGTAACGGGTCGCATCAATGAGATGGTTATTTTTGTCTGGATATCCGCTTATGACGTTGCCGTCCTTATCCCGCTCGTACTCATACTCTTTAAATTCGTTGCAAGCGTTAGGCGTTCTGTTCGGATCCATGACAAATTTTTTCCCTTGTAACCACTTCATTGAGTACTCAATGCTGCCAGGTCCTTTATGTGCTGCTCTGGCTGGTAGCCCTGAATCTCTGTAATCCTCAACAGATTTTGGCTCTGCACTATCGCATGTTATAACATAGTCATCATATTTGCGCCGTTTGATTTCGGCGGCTGTCCAGCTGTTCTTTTTCTTGTTTTCATAAATCTCGTCTATGAAATATATGGTTTCACGCGCCGAATCGTAATATATCCTTACAAAAGCATATTTATCTGGGTACCATCCCCAGTCAACACCTTGATATATGCGATCCATGATTTTGATTTCTTCATCTGTGATAGTGCGCTCTTCGATAAATTCGAAGACGTTGCCGCCGTTTCCGTTCGCTTCACCCATATACTCATTTTCATATGCGCTTGGATTGACCTCTTTTAGATGTTCTGCATCGTTAAGAAATTCCTCTCCCAGCCAGTCATCAGGGACATCTTTGTATGTGCTTCGCATAACAACGGCGCTCGCGTTTTTAAACTCTGCCTCTACAGTATACTTATTGGCCCAGTTGATCTTGCTTCTCGGTGGGTTAAATGATTTAAACTTATATGCTTTGTCGCCGCCACGTATAGCAGACTGCTGGATACTTCTAACTTCTTCCGGTCCGGCAAACTGGTCTAATTCCTCGAACCACACAATACCGATATATCCGAACTTCGGCTTAATTGATTTTATTTTAATCGGATCATCCGCGCCTCGGAAATAGATTTTCTGTCCGGTTGGCTTATACGTAATCTCAAAAGGCGATTGTTTGAATTTAAACTCTGCATCAATGCCAAGCTTTGAGATCGCCCATTGTAGCTGCGCATATACAGAATCTTTTATGGTGTTTCCGACTTTTCGCAGCACAAGCGCATGCATATCAGGATGTTTTTTTATCAGCTCCGGGATAATACATGATATGCAAGACGATTTCGAGGATCCTCGCCCGCCTGGGAGCACATACTCCGTATGCATACCGCGCCGGATGTCGCGAATCATCGGGTGGAATACATCCGCCACCACATCAAGATCGATGTGATATTCTTTTGCTGCTTTGGCTTCATCTTCTGCCTTCTGCTGTGCTTCTTTTTCCTCTTTTACAGCTATAGCTTTTTCCAAGTCAGACATGGCCTTTAGCTGTTCGGAAAAAGCCGGAGCGAAGCCGAATGAATCTTTTACTTCCCCCCGTGCAATCATGGCACGGCGCTTCTGGATGTCAGCAAGAGACATGGTGTCAGTACCGTTGAGCTTATCCAGTTGATCTTGCTTCTCGGCTATATAGGCTGATACATCAGCATTTTTCAGCAGTCTGTATCCTTCTGCCTCAGGCTTCCTATATCCAGCTTTTCTCGCCGCATCAGTCGCATTCCCGCCATTTTCTATGAAATTTTTTGCGAACGCTTCCCGCTTTGGCGTAAGCCTCATTTACTCACCGTCCTGTCACTACTTCCAACCCTCTAGCGCTTCCCACATTTCTTTCAATACCATAACCGCATCCACCTGTGATGCCGTCCTGATGATTTCATAGTCCTTTGTCTTCCACTTGTCCCGCACATATTGCAGCGTAGGTGTGCTCACGCTGTACATAGTTATCATCCGGTTCTGATCCGCGCTGTAAAACTGGCTTGTGCCTATCTTTGTTACAAACCGCTTTGTGAGCAACGCTCTTTGCAGCTTTCTTTGTATCTGGTTAAGGTTCATACTATCACCCTATTTTCATTTTATTCCAGTGCTAAACAAGGCGTATCACCGTTTTTGCGATGATGCGCCTTGTTGATTACCGTCTTGTTTAAATAGAAATTTATGCAAATCTCAACTGCCCATCTATATCTTCTTCCAAGCGGTCTGTCCGGCAATTCGGCAATCGCTTAGCAACACACAGCTCTTTCAGATTCGCCCTCACCAGTGCCGTAGGTATCGGCGGACAAACTGCATTCCCACAGCGTCGCACCTGTTCGGCCCGGGGATATGCCTTTCCTTCGCAGTCTCGGTCAATTATGTAGTCTGCCGGAAATCCTTGGCACCCATACAACTCCTTCGGCTCCAGCATCCGCAGACCAATATCAACAATCTGGTATTCAGTGCCGTATATAGTTACAAGACCGAATCTATCCTGCGCTGTGATCGTATCAAGCGGCTCTTTTATATCCTGTCCGGTGCCTGATCCATAATACTTTGTCAAAAATGCTCTTACCTCTCCAAAATGTCCATCTCCAGCAGTGATCGTATGCAAAGGTTCCCGCATATACTGTCCTGTTCCGCTTTTGTAAAACTTGCTGATAAAGGATGTCACAAGACCATAACGATTCGAGCTGTCCACTGTCATGATCGGATCTTCAATGCCCTGCCCGCGGACTTCATCTTTTGTTGTTTCTGAATGGTATTGAATCAGAATCGGCATTTTTATGTCTTCTGATTCGTCCTCGATGATGAACGGATCTGGATTATCCAGCACGAACTTTTTCACCCCTCTCGCGATTCGATCCATCGTCTTTCTGGCAAGTGGGCGCACCGCGCGGATTCCGTATTTCTTTTTGATTTCTTCAGATGTGTCAAAAATACTAGGGCACGGAAGCGAAAAGTCAAGCTGCGTATATGCTCCCACATATGGTAAACGCAATCCTGCGTTCACCTCTGCACAGTCCGCCGGTCCGTGTGTAGGCTTCGGCCATACAATCTCTTTCCCGTCGCATCTTGCGATCAGAAAGAATCGTTTCCGCATGGTCGGCGCACCGTAGTCCGCTGCAATCAGCTCTCGGTACTGCACTTCATAGCCCAAATCCATAAGCTGCTGCACGAACTTATCAAATGTCTTTCCCTGTTTGCTCTTGATTGGATGATGCCCGCGGTTTAATGGTCCCCACGTTTTAAACTCTTCTACGTTTTCCAGCATAATAACTCTCGGCCGAACCAGCCCGGCCCAGCGACAGGCAACCCACGCAAGTCCACGAATAAACTTGTCCTTCGGCTTGCCACCTTTTGCCTTACTAAAATGTTTGCAATCCGGCGAGAACCATGCCAGCCCAACCGGATGCCCTTTACAAGCCTTTACCGGATCCACCTGCCACACATCCTCGCAGTAATGCTCCGTGTACGGATGATTGGCTTTGTGCATCTTAATAGCTTCCTGATCGTGGTTGATGGCAATGTCTACGCAACATCCCGTTGCATCTTCAATTCCGGTGCTTGCCCCGCCGCCTCCTGCAAAATTGTCCACAATAAGTTCTCCGTTAATCATAATTGCTCCTTAGATCTGCACCATTTCCCGGACATTTCTCAACGTCTCCGGTGTAGACTGCGCATAATACATGCTTGTTACCGCCGGGCTTGCATGTCCTAGAATTTCTTGGATGATACCGATATCAACCTTTCTATTTTTTAAATTCATTCCAAGCGTTTTCCTCATTTTATGAGGATATACCGCGCTTTTTACATCTGCCCGCGCTCCGATGTCCTTAATGATTCTTCGAAATCCGCTCACGCTCATTTTTCCGTGTGGTGCTTTCGACTGTGGGAACATATACGGGCTGTTGTCTGTTCTACTTCCGAGGTATTCGTTATAATAATGCCGTGCATCATCATCAAGGTATAACGTACGGTATCTTCCGCCCTTCTCCCCTTTAATGAGGATATCCCCAGTTTCTGTGTTAATCTGGTCAATCCTGATCTCTGCGACTTCTCCGACCCGCGCTCCAGTGCTACGGAACACCTCAATGATTGCACGCTCTCTTTTTGTGCGGCAGGCGTCACGCATCTGGATAATCTCCGACCTGCTAAAGTAATCAATGGGTTTTAGCGCAATCTTTTTTGCTTCTGTTGCTTCCACTGGATTTTCATCAATGAGTTTTGATTTTCGCATCCATGTATAAAAAGCTGAAATGAATCTACGCTCATTATTATATGTACTATCCTGCACCTTTTCACTTTTTGTACCTGGACGTTTCTCGTACTGTGCTAAATACCACTCCACGTCAAATGTATCTACACTGTCCAACGATTTCCCCACCATATCAGATAATCTTTTTACAGATCGGATATATCCGCTGATTGTCGCCGGGCTAAGCCCACGCTTCTTGATTTTATAAAGTTCCAGCAGATAGCAATTTCTTTTTTCTACGTCTGTTTTCCACTCTGCTGGAAGAGATGTGATTTCCTGCATGGTTACCTTTGTAAGCTCACTCGATATTACACTGTCTAAAATTGCAAGTGTGCCCGGTTCAGAAATGTAAATTGACATTGCAACAACGATGTTATCAACGATTTCTCTTTTGATATTCTGGCCCATAGTAATTCTCCCTCTTGCAGAATCTGCAAAGGTCTGATACAATTGACCTAAGCAGATTAGGTAAGTGGTGGAATCATCTTGGCGGGTGTCCACCACTTATTTTCTTGTGTCATTGTCTAGCTCCCTTTATACTTCCAAAAGCCAAAAAGCTTAAGTCTGTGGTAAAATTCTGCTTTTACTTTCCGCCTATACCCATAAAAATCATCTGCCTTTGCCGGAATATCTCTCCCGCGCCGGATCAGCGTATAATATCCGTCTCCAGTCACCAAGCTATCATACGTTTGGATTTCAAGCCCTGGCGCTTTTGATATCGCACAGCCAAATAGTATGATTTTTATCTCAGGATCCGGACTCCTGCAATATAGGTCAAGTTGTGATTCGTCCTCTTTTGGCACGTTGTAGTCAGATAACTTAGCTTCTCTTGTCCTCATCTAATCTCCTTCTTCTTTTTTTGCTGTCAGATATATCGTAGACAAATTATAGCCACTCCGTTTGAGGCGTTTTACAATCTCGTCCCAGTCTTTTAACAAACTTCTCTTTGCTCTGTCTTTTACTGGTTTTTCTTCTTTTTTCTTGGTTACAAGTTTCGAGCATCCCCAGCAGATCCTATAGTAGCCACCTCTAGCTTTCTTTTGCCCGTTACACCAACCTGTCCCGTTGTCGTAGTAGCATGACATTCTTTTCCCCTTTCCGCAGCTATCCGGCGCATGGCTGCTATTACGTATTCCGTGCCCGGGTTTGTTTTTTTCCACATGGCTGTATCTCCGCTAAATTTCAGTTTTACTGCATAACGTTATTAATTTTATGCAACTTTGTCCTCTGCCTCCAGGAAGGCTGCAACAGCCTTTTTTATCAGCCACGCTATGGTTCTTTCATTCTTCTGGCAGTAAGCCACTACTTGCCGGAGCTGCACAGGATCCATGCTCACGCTCTGTCTGACGGCTTTATCTTCTGCTTTCTTCTTCGGTCTTGCCATATCACTACCTCCCTTTCCGTATGCTTATTAAATTTTGGGTTATTTTGATTTAACACTGAGAATTGATTCATAAATCTTTGAAAAATCGGATGTTGAAATTCGATTCATCTTTATGTTGTGGTCATTTCCAAATTGCATGGAAAACTCCGAAATGGCTTCCGAATTTGAATATTCAATAAAAATCAAACGATCCTTTAATTTATCAAGTTTTTCCTGAGATAAACAATCAGAAATAGTTTCAAATATATTTCGGATATTTCTATCATTAAGAGAATATCCTAAAAATATAATTGGATACTCTAAAAAAATAGTAAGTAATTTTGCAATTAAGTAAGAAGCTTTTTGCTCAAAGTTTTCATAATCCTTTGAAGTAAGGACCAAGCTTTTAGCATCAGTAATGGAGCCATGTATTTTATAAATTTCTCCAATTCCTGTAATATTTGAAAATAAAAGTTCTTCCTGGCCAATGTAGGTATCAAAGTTAGGGAACAGAGTCTCTAGTAAAGTATCGTAGTTGGTTGTAATAATTCCAGAAATGCTTCGTTTGGCCAATTTTTTCAAAAGTTCTACTTCTGGATCATTATCTGGAAGAACCGGATTAGAAAGATGTTCGGATATTGCAATTTTAAGGGCGGACACATTATTAAGTAAATCTTGTTTGTGATTTAACCGAAAGTTTTTGTATTGCTCGTCAGTTAATACAGCTCGGTTATAGTCTTTTTCAAGAAGGGATGCAATGGCTGGTTGAAGTCCATAATAGTCTTTTGTATCAATTTCAATTTCATATACATTGTATTGAAAATCATTTCCGCTGAATTCTGTACAAAACAATTTTAATAATTCATCCCATTTTTCAGTATTTAAGTAGCGTTTACTTATCCCAGAACCAATGAATAGGAATGGATGATGGCCAGTTATTTGAATTGCATTTTTTATGATATCTAATATATTCATGCGATGTCCCTTCCTTTTTATTTTAATCTTAATTCGATTAATTCTTTAGGATATCCCGTACAATCACAGAATTGTATTTTCGCTGTAATTCTTCCGCATAATCCTTTACGGTTTCATACTGGCACCCAAACGGGTCCACGGCGTCCATCATATCGCAAAGGTTGATAAACGCATCCTTCCATCTTAACAACCGATCACGACCAAATCCAAACGCCTGATTAAGTGAAAACATCACTGTAGGCACGAATGTGGCCAGGATTCTGTGCGCCAACATTTCACTAAGCTCTTCAGCTTTTTTGCTGGATATCTCCATAGGGATAAAGTAAGCATTTCTGACTTTCAGCTCTTTTTTCAATGCCTCTACTCCGCCTTTTTCTACGATCTCCAGGGCGTATGCTAAACCATCCATCCTGGCTTTGTAAAATTTGTCCGTTTTCATCTTTCTTCTCCTCTTGGTGCTTCCTTGTGGTCCCTCCTTTTGGGGCGGGTTTTTGGAGGACTATGATAGGTTCCCGCCCCAGGTTAATGGTCAAAGAGTATATCGTGACATATAAACCGACCGCAAGTTTTTTATCTATGTATCATCCCCGTTTGGGATCGGGGTGGATACCTTTTTTATAGCTTTATGCGTCCGTCTGTTTGGATCTGGGCATAAAGCCGTGCCGTCATATGCTGGTCTCCTGAAGCTTTCGCTCATGGGAGATGGGTATTTTTCCAAATCTGCCAGTTCAGCCATTTTCTTTTTTCTGCTTTTTTCCTGGTATATAACTTTATCCTTGTGACTTATCATTATCCATCCACTCTTTTACTTTATCTTGCATTATGCTGTCATAATCAGTGTCTCGCTGATCGTAGTTAAAAAAGGCATTCTGTTTCTTAGTCTGGCTTTTCCCAGACTTTGCTGACTTATCTTGTTCCCTTGCAAACCAGCTGTTCAAAAACCGTAGTGCACCTTTTCGTGTTTTTCGGCGTGTAGGGTTCGAATCACACCACCCAATAATCTTGTTAAGCTCTTGCTCACACTCAACGCCCGGGTACAACTTTTGCATCTTATCAAGTACAGTTTTTGTTACTTCATATAGTGTTCCATCATTAAGCTTAAATGCTCCAACTACAGGCCCGTTTTCTTCTTCCGGAATATCTTCCACCGGTCTCCCACCTTTTGCTCCATTGGCCTTTCGCTTGATATTGGCATCGATTTGAGGCTTAGCCATCTCGTATATGGACATATACAGCTCTCCATTGTCTTCCGGTTCTTCTCCTTCCAGCCCATAATCAATGATTGCCCATAGAGCTTTAAGCTGTTGGTTTTCTGGTAGCCGCTTGATAGCTTTCGAAAAACTGCTGTAAAAAATCAAGCTATCTCTCATTTCGCCCAGCCTCCCACTCCCGGTAAATTTTTATCCAGTCGGAAAGCCGCATGGTCACAAGCCATTCGCAGCGATCCCGCCTGTGGAATACCGCCGGGAGGAGTCCGGGAAGCGCATCATGCACTGCCTGTGCTACCGCATCCAGAAGATTGAGTTTCTCAACCCTCTTGCACTCAACGTGGATGCCTGGAAGCCCGATTACATCCGCATCACCGCTGGCACCGCAATACTGTTGCCCTCTTCTGGCATCGTATCCGTACTCCCGTAACACTCTGGAAAGTTCCCTCTCTCCGCGTTTTCCTTTTTCTCTCTGTGTCTTACCCATCACAACAACCTCCAAACAATGATAGCTGCTCATATTTCTCTTTATCAGGTGGCTTCATGTTCCTAGCGAAACGCTTAGCACCTCTTTCTGCCGTCTTTATGCTTCTGCATCTTCTATCCTGTGTCTCAATCCATCGGGCCGCTTCTCGCCGTCCCTGTGCGTCTGTACGTGGGATATAATATCCCAGTCCGTTGTCTGCTGTGAGAATTGGGCGATCATACCGCAGTATCTCAATCGCTTTCCGCACCGCCCTGTCTGGTAATCCAGTTACCCGGCATAATTCCCTGCGGCTCGTGGCGTTTTCCTTACCTACACCAATCGCATTATATACAGTTGCTGTTGCAGCAGATGTTAATCTAAAATCCATAGCTTTTCCTTTCTGCTTGCCTGCATGTCATAAATATGATTTTCCAAACTCCCTCCGGAAATCTTCCCGGCTCCCGTAGTGAGTCTCATAATACTTCTGAGCCTTGCGCTTCAGGCTCTCATCAAACCTCTGATCCATGTGGACACTGTACGGCGTCATATTGTGCCAATCCGGACGGAGCGGAACCAGAAACCCATACTTCTCCGACAGCTTCCGATTTGCCCCGTTAAAGACGTGATGGATAGCCACGTTGCTTGATCTGGTGATGATGCAATGCTCCAGATCATCCGTTAAAGTACTATACAGTCTTTTCATGTTTTAAGCTCATAACTCGTTTTGGTGGTTTCAACAAAACGTTGGTTGTTTTGCTCATAGAGCTGTTTCATCCGTTCCAACTCCTCTGGTGTGGCTGTCTCTATCCCGATCGCCTTACATTCGCTTATCAGGCCATCCAGAAGGTGTGTCATTTCTGCGCTGTCGTAATTGCTGGATCCTTTAAGTAGCACATAGGTTATATAGCTTACGCCATCACTTCCAGCCACAACCTGTGATGTAGGTTTTAAATGAAATGTTTCTCTTTCAATCACATCATTTTCTGCTTCCTCTGTGTCAGGTATCCGCGCATAGTATCGAGAACCGTCAAACAACTCTACCTGTCCATATCCTCTAAGCATAAGGTTATGCGCTCTTGTCTTTGAGATATGTGCTGCCTCTGCCAGCTTAGACAGCAATACCCAGTAATAAGAATTGCTGTCAAGGCTGCGCTTGTCTCGCCACTGCTTTGCAGTCAACCTAAGGGTTTTATCCCGCATGCCATCAATCTGGCCTGATATATCATCTTCAGCTTCGAAAGTTACATGGAGTTTTCCCGTTGCCCAGTCTCGCGTTACATCAGTTAATGTGCATTTACACTCCATAAGCTACCTCACTTCCGCGTAAGACTCTCATCTGCCTTGTCTGGCTTTTTATTAAGTATTTCCATTGTTTTTTTCCAATCCTCAAGTCTAAGATCATGCACGTCAGTCACATTGTATGTCTGCAATATTCCTTTAAGGCCTACCCCAGTCCGCTGAAGTTCGCCAAACAGTGCATTGACTTGTCCCGCTTCAAGCACTGGCTTACTCGGTGGCGGTGTCTCTGCGTCCGGGTCTTTCATTTCTTCTGTCGGGATACAAAAAACCTGGAAACAAGCATATTTAAATGCGATTGACATCGCCTTGTTTGTTGCTTTATCCCCGCTGTCCATTCCTTCACCAATCACCGTTGCAGATACGGAAGATCCATCTTCTGCATAAAAAGTATATTTCACAGTACAGATGGAGTAGATCAGATTTCCGCCCTTTGCCGTGAGACGTTCTTCACGTCTCTGTTCCAAGATCTCCGGCACAACAAATAATTTGTGTTTTATCAGCGCCGGATTGATCGCATTCATGACAGCATCAATACCGCGATACATGAATCGTTGCTGTTCATTTCGGCTATCCTTTCCAACCGCTCCGATTTCAGCCATGACGGCAGTTATCGTCTCATAAATATTTTTCTTTTTCTCATCCATACTCTCACCTACTTAATCTGGAGATTCTGCCTTGCAACCAGCCGTGCCCCTTTGACTTCTGTGCCACTTTTCAAGAGCTTCTTAAGTGCTGTCTTATCCACTA
>OIWO01000843.1_pt1 | contig 30746 bp, 31 predicted proteins | sample 1587641 | NCBI WGS metagenome assembly OIWO01 (sample SAMEA3888924, study PRJEB22519) | human gut metagenome | biome: human gut; feature: human-associated habitat; material: faeces | place: Denmark | collected 2010
ATGCGCCCTTGTGGGACTGTGCTATACAGTCTTTAAGGGAAAAAAGTAGCCGCCAACTACCGCAAATAGTTGACGGCTGAAAGATACAGCTGCTAACTGTCTGAGGGTAAGCCGCTTCTGTGGCTTTCCCTTTTTCTATATTTAGTATATCATATCTGAAAGAAATTACAAGTATCAGATATCGCGGATAAAAATAAAGATTGTCATCCAGATATCGCTATTATATAATACCAATATGGGAAACCACAGAGCCAGGGCGGCTTACCCTCTGATGATTCGGAGGGCCTATAACCCCTCCGGACCAAAGAGGAAAGGAGGGCGTTGCTTATGTATATTACATATTCTGATATGATTCAGACGGGAATATTCATATGCGCCCTTGTGGGACTGTGCTATACAGTCTTTAAGGGAAAAAAGTAGCCGCCACATCTCGCACATGTGACGGCCGCCCGTTAGGGTAGTAATTCATTGTTCGGGGTAAGCCGCTTCTGTGGCTTTCCCTTTTCTACATTTAGTATATCATATCTGAAGGAAATTACAAGTATCAGACCTCCGTTTTATTCCCCATCCTGTTTTGTGAGCTTTAAGTACAGAGCCAGCTCCATTTCCAGGGCAATGGCCAGTCCGCGCTCATCCAGCTGGAAGCTGCAGTTGTGATGGGGGCTGGAGGTGATGGGACGGTCCGGATCGGCCATACCCACATGGAAGTATGCGCCGGGCTTTTCCATCAGGAAGTAGGCGAAGTCCTCCCCGCCCAGGGAACCGGATTCCTCCACCGGTGTGTACCCCATGGTATCTGCCGCATCTGCGATCACATCTGCGTATTCCGGCGTATTGATGGTGGCCGGGTATCCCAGGGTAGTGGTCACGTCGCAGGTCATTCCGTGGGCCTCGCAGATGCCGTGGCTGATGGAATCAATGTGGCCGAAGATCTGCTGGATCAGGTCATTGTCCTGGGTACGGATGTTGCCGCCCAGGGTAACGGTATCTGTGATGATATTGGGGTACTGGCCGCCGTTTATGTAGGAGACGGTGAATACTCCGGTATCTGCGGGGGCCTTCTTTTCTGCCAGGATCTGGTTTAAGGCAGAGGCCAGGAGACAGGCCACGGGAACCGGGTTTTTCGCGTTGTGGGGAGAGCTTCCGTGTCCTCCCTTGCCGTGGATAGCTACTTCATAAATACCGATGGCCGCGGAGCTGGAGCTGTGGCTTAAGGTGATGGTCCCCAGGGGATGGTTGGAGGAGCTGTGCATTCCGAATACCATGTCCACGCCGTCTAAGGCATGATCTGCGCAGAGGGCCTTTGCTCCGCCGGGAAGCTTTTCCTCCGCTGCCTGGAAGATGAATTTTACAGTTCCTTTTACCAGATCCGGATGCTCAGATAAGATCCGGGCCAATACTAAGAGACAGGCGGCATGGGTGTCATGGCCGCAGGCGTGCATGATGCCGGGCGTTTTGGATTTATAGGGGAGATCGTTGTTTTCTTCCACAGGAAGAGCGTCGATATCTGCCCGGAAGGCGATGCAGGGACCAGCCTCCCGGCCCTTTAGGATTCCCACCGTGCTGGTGCCGGTGATCCCGTCCTGGAGGGCAATCCCCATGGAGCCAAGGGCCTTGCGGATGTACTCTGCGGTCCTGTATTCCTCAAAGGAAAGCTCCGGGTTCTCATGGAGATGGTGGCGGATCTCTTTTAACGGTTCTTCATAGGAGTGGACCAGGTCTTTGACAAATTGTTTCATTTGTGTGTTCCTTTCTTATATTTTATGTTTTCTGATAAAATAAAGTATATAAAGAATTCACAGATTTTACAATAGCGGGGAAGGAAAAAGGATGATATAATGAATTTAGACAGGAGGCGGGGAATATGATCGATCTGGATGGGATGATCTCCATCCCATATTTGAAAAAAACCACGTTTACGGGAAGTGAGAAAGAAATGAATTTCATGATACGGAAGGAAGCGGGAGAGAATGGCGACGTTCTTCAGGCTGCTGCCTGGCCAGGACCCTATATTTTTTCTGTGACAGAGGATGATAAAAAGACGTTTCAGGAATTTTCCTTCGATAACGAGGGGATCCGGAATGCAGTGGACTGGCTGAACCGATTTTATGGAGAGAACTACGGAACGGATGAGGAAAAGGCGGATACAGAAAAAAGGCAGCTCTGATGGATTTCAGACTGCCTTTGCTGTATCTGTTTTTTATATGGTCACAGACCGGGCGGAAAGATCCAGGAGCACCTGGGAGAAATCTGGTTTTAAAAGCTCCAGGACCTCCAGGCGTTTTTCGGCCAGAAGGGAAAACTGGGATTCCGTAAGCTGGAGCCTGGCGTTCCAGGAATCCTGGCCTGCGGGATCCTTCCAGACGCGGACGCGGAAATCAGAAAATCCCAGCCTGGTGAGACCGGTCTCCGCCCGCTCGATCTTTTTTAGGATCTCCTGGTCGATGGAGCAGCCAGTGGGGACTCTGGTGGCAAGGCAGGCATAGGCCGGCTTGTTCCAGGTAAAGAGTCCCGCGTTCCGGGAATATTCCCGCAGGGCCTTTTTGGTGACACCGCAGACCCGCAGGGGGGAAAGGACCCGGAGCTCCCGCAGGGCCCGCATCCCGGGCCGGTCTCCGGCGTCGTCGGAGGCGTTGGTACCGTCCATGACCTCCAGGAAGCCGTCTTTTTCTGCCGCCTCCAGGATCCTTGAAAAGATGGCGTTTTTACAGTGATAGCAGCGGTCGGAGGGGTTTTCCCGGACTGCGGACAGCTCCAGGACGTTTAAGGGGAGTATGGTCATCGGGGCTTTCAGGGAAACGGCCAGTTTTTTTGCGTCCTCCAGTTCAAAGGCCGGCTGGAAGGGGGAAGCTGCATAATAAGCCCGGACATGGCAGCCGCAGGCCCTGGCCGCGTATAGGAGATAGGCGGAGTCAGTCCCGCCGGAAAAAGCCAGAGCCATCTTCGGGTGGTCCTGGAAAAATTCCCGGAGAGCGTCGGGAATGGTCTGTCCGAAGGTCTCCATGTACAGGTCCACCGTTCCCAGAGCTTCGTGGACCAGGGCTCTGGCAGCAGGGTTCTTAAAATCCGTCCGTTCAAAGGGCTTTCTATAATACCCCTGCTCCTTTACAATCTGGATGCTTTCCCGGTAGTTTAAGTCGAATATAAAGCATAAAAAGCCGATCCACTGGTCCAGATGGGTCTTCCTGGCACGCCGGTCCACGGAAACATGGTCCCGGAGAGCTTCCATGACCGTTGGTGTAATGGTTTCCCGGGATATCTCTTCCTCGGAGGCCCCCACCACATCGGTCATGTCGTCGGTGGCGAAGACGCGGAAGATGTCGCATTTATCGGCATCCCGGATGAGGCGGCACAGCTCCAGGACCTCTCCGGCGGAGCAGCAGGGCCCGGGCGCTCCTAAGCTTTGGGCGTCATCGGAACAGGAAGAGGCTGCGGCCGTCACTGTGGGATCGATCCTCAGCCTGTTATGGTTTTCGATGGCAGTGAGGACGGCTTCCCTGTCCGTTTCAGCCAGCCGGTCCAGTACATGGTTTTCCCGCAGGACCCGGCAGCTTAAGGATGCGTGGTCCACGCTTTTATGGTCCAGGAAGGTGTCGTACTGTTTTAACTGTTCAAAACGGCCGATATCATGAAAAAGGGCGCATAAAAGGGCCAGCCCGGCGGTGTGGGGCGGCAGAAGGCGCTTCTGGCACAGATTTTCCATGACGGAGACAACGGCATAGGTATGGACGATCTTAAGGGCAACACGGCCGTCTGTGTGATCATAGCGGGCCGCATAATCGTCAAAGTATTTTTTATATTCATTGAAATCGATCATTGGCAGGAAATTCCTTTCTTGGGGGATCCGTATCCCTCCGGGAGAATGAAGCGCCGGCTTTTGGCGGCGATCGGATCTGTTTGTAACGCATTATATCATGACCGGTCTGGTTTCACAATACGGGGCCTGGCGGACTTTCTGGTGATTTTCACGTTTGGATTTTCTGAAAGGAAACCCTTGGAAGAATCCGGCCCAGAGTGCTATAATAAAACTGTCAGGCTTCTGGCCAGGCTCTGGCATCGGCCAGAAAAAACAGATAGAAAGAGTGGAAAACCATGCCGGCAAATCAGACAGCAAAAAAGAAGAAATACGACATGCTGACAGACCATCCAGGGAAGGCGCTTTTATTTTTTGCCCTCCCCATGATCTTCGGCAACCTGTTCCAACAGCTTTACAATATCACAGACTCGGTGATCGTGGGCCGCTTCGTCGGGGAAAATGCCCTGGCGGCCGTGGGCGCGTCCTACGCCATCACCAACGTGTTCATCGCCATTGCCATCGGCGGCGGAATCGGGAGCTCGGTGATCATCTCCCAGTTTCTGGGAGCGGGAAAGATAGGGAAAATGAAGACAGCCGTATTTACGACCATGATCAATTTCCTGGTGATCTCTGTGATCCTGGGGACCGTTGGTGCTGTTTTTAACCATCAGATCCTTTCGTGGGTCAATACGCCGGAGGACATTTTTTCCGATGCAGCCCTGTATCTGGCCATTTATTTTCTGGGTCTTCCGTTTTTGTTCATGTACAATGTCCAGGCATCCATTTTTAATTCCCTGGGAGATTCCAAAAGACCGCTGTATCTTCTGATCTTCTCCTCCCTGTTAAACATTGCGCTGGATATGGTGTTCGTGATCTGCTTCCATCAGGGAGTCCGTGGAGTGGCGGTGGCAACGCTGATCGCCCAGGGCGTCTCGGCGGTACTCTCCTTTTTCCTTCTGATGCGGAAGCTGAAGGGGTATGAGGAAGAGGAAAAATATGGCTGTTATGATTTCGGGATGATGCGGTCCATGGTGAAGATCGCCGTTCCCTCCACGCTCCAGCAGTCCATCGTCCACATGGGCATCCTTCTGGTCCAGTCCGTGGTCAACAGCTTCGGTTCCGCGGCCCTGGCAGGCTATTCGGCAGGAAGCCGGATCGAGTCCTTAAGCATCGTTCCCATGCTGGCCATGGGAAATGCCATGTCCACCTTTACGGCCCAGAATATTGGCGCTGGAAAGCTGGACCGGGTGAAGGAGGGCTATAAGATGTGCTATGTGACCGTGCTCACTGTGGGCGCGGGTCTGTGCATCATGTACCAGCTGTTCGGCGGCGCGTTTGTGTCCATGTTTTTAGAGAGCGGCGGCAGCACTGCCTATTCTGTGGGCGTTTCTTACGTGAAATTTCTTTCCTTTTTCTATGCCTTCATCGGCCTTAAGGCCACTACCGATGGTCTTCTCCGGGGAGCTGGGGATGTGGCGGCATTTACGGCGGCCAATCTGGTGAATTTGTCCATCCGGGTCATCGTCACCAACGTGTTTGCCCCTGTTTACGGGATCCAGGTGGCATGGATGGCCGTTCCCATGGGCTGGGCGGCCAACTATATCATTTCCTTTGGCTGGTATCTGACGGGAAAATGGAAGCGGGTGAAGGTAATATCTGCAGACCAGGGAGAAAAGCGTAAAAATTAAATATATAGGGAGGGATCCATATGGAGGAGAGACTTTTAAAGTATTTCAGGGATCACGAGGCGGAGATCTTTGGGGATCTGGAGCGGCTGGTGAAGGCAGAGGCCAGCACATCGGATCTGGAGGCTCTGGCCGAAACCAGGAAGGTCCTGGAGGCTTTGATCCGGGAGCGGACGGGAGAGGAGCCGCTGGTCTATGAGCGGGAGGGAGGACATGATCTGGTGCGGTTTGAGCTCGGACAGGGAGAGGAAAAACTCCTGATCATTGGCCATTATGATACCGTACATCTGATCGGCGCCATTCAGTACCGCACAGAGGGAGACCGGCTGTATGGCCCTGGTGTTTCGGATATGAAAAGTGGTCTTATCTCGGCCATATGGACGGCCAGAGCCTATAAGGAGCTGGGGATCGATCCGGGGAGAAAGCTGGTCTTTATTTTCAATGGAGACGAGGAGACGGGAAGCCATGAATCCTCGGACATTATCTGCGGACTGGCAGAAAACGCCCGGGCGGCCCTGGTCTGCGAGCCCTGTGTGGGAAACGGGGATCTTAAGACAGGAAGAAAGGGAAATATAAAATTCAATGTGACGATCCATGGGAAGGCCTCCCATGCGGGAAATGCCCATAAGGAGGGAATCAACGCCATCCAGGAGATGGCTGCGGAGATCCTGAAGATCCAGGCACTGACGGATTATGAGGCCGGCACTACGGTCAATGTGGGCATATGCCAGGGAGGAACGAAGGTCAATGTGGTACCGGCTGCGGCCAGCTTTTCCGTGGACTGCCGCTATAAATCTATGGAGGAGGGCCAGAGGATCCGACGGGAGATCCTGGAATTGCCGATATCTGTTCCTGGTGCGTCCAGGGAGGTGGAGATCGTGGAAGGGAAGCTTCCCATGGAGGAGACCCAGGGGAACATGGAGCTGTTTGCGGCTGCGAAGGAATGCGGCAGGAAGCTGGGACTTTCGTTTTCCCACCAGTTCGTAGGCGGGGGCAGCGATGGAAACGCTGTGTCAGCCATGGGGATCCCCACCCTGGACGGCCTGGGAGGCTGGGGGGACGGGGCTCATTCTGAAAGCGAATACCTGCGGATCAGCCAGTATATTCCGCGGATCGCGCTGCTGGCTTCGCTGATTCTGGATATCCGGTAGAACAATATAGAAGAGAGCTGCTGCGGCAGGGGGATTTTGAAGATCCTCTGCTGGCAGCAGCTCTTTTTTTGAAATACAGATACAGATCCGGCTAGTTTTTAATGGCAAATGTCAGCTCTGCCTTAAACAGATCCCCGTCAATGGTGATCTCGAACCGGCCGCCCTGGAGCTGGGTCAGGTCCTTGGCAATGGAAAGGCCCAGTCCGCTTCCCTCGGTGGTACGGGACGTATCGCCGCGGACGAAGCGCTCGGTCAGCTCGTCGGGGCTGATGTTTAACGGCGTGGCAGAAACGTTTTTAATGGAGAATACGACCTCGGAATCCCGGTCCTCGATGCCCACGTAGACGCGGGTGCCTTCCATGGCATATTTAAAGGCGTTGTTGTACAGGTTTTCCAGTACGCGCCACAGCCGTCTGCCGTCGGCCTCAATGAGGATCACCTCATTGGGGAGGGTCGTAACGATGTCCAGATGACGGATGGCGTATTTTTCCTCAAATTCACCATTGGTCTGCTGGACCAGTTCCACGATGTCGATATTGGCCATATCCAGCTTGATATTTCCGGAGCTGGCTCTGGAGGCCTCCACCAGATCCTCGGTCAGCGTTTTAAGGCGCTGGGATTTCTGGTCCAGGACCTCAAGATATTTCTGGATCGTGGGATCCTGGGGCTTTTCGCGCTTGATGAGATCCACATAGTTGATGATGGAGGTCAGCGGCGTCTTAATATCGTGGGATACGTTGGTGATCAGGTCTGCCTTTAAGCGCTCGCTTTTTACCTGCTCGGCCAGAGCCGTTTCCAGACCGTCGCTGATGCGGTTTAAGCCCTCAGCCAGCTGCGCCTCCAGGTTGGAAAACTGGGAAACGTCCACCTTGTAGCTGGTCTCTCCGGAAGCCAGCTTGTCGATGGCCTGGTGGAGCTTATCGGTCTGGACTGCGTTGCGGTACAGGAAATAGAATACGACCAGATTGCCCACCACCCAGAAGGAGAGACCGGCCAGGAAGGGAACAGAGGTAAACCCGCTTCCCTCGCTCTGGATGAGGTAAAATGCCCCCAGGGTGATCGTAAACACATTGGCCGCCAGATAAAGTGCAAAGCTTAAGGTCAGACGGTATTTGAAGGTGCTTTCGGAAAGGGTCTCCGTCAGATCATGGAGGAGGCTGTTGGTCCAGAGGCTTTCTGCCTTATAACGGCGGACCAGGCTGAAAAAGGTCAGGATCCCCACCATATACAGGCTTCCGAACATCATGAGACGGCTGGCGCGGTCCCAGTAGCCTTCCGTCACCAGAAGGTGAAGGAGCTTTGATGCCAGAGGGGCCAGAAAGGCGGCGCTTATGTAAGCGGCAAAGGCCATTAACAGCAGCATCAGGTCCGTTTTGATCTTATCAAAGGGATAAAGGACCACGGACCGGTCCCCAAGAGCCGGATGGCCCGAGGCAAACATAAGGAAAACAAAGGTCAGAAGGCAGCCGGCCAGGCCGATGGAGGCCAGGTAGAGCCCGTTTACGAAGGTCTTCCTGGAGCTGTTATACTGGGTATATGCATGGGCATAGTCGTCCAGGGCCTTGTAGGTGGTGTCCAGGCCGATGACCACATAGTTGTTGGAGCTGTTGTAGGGATTGGCCTTGGCCATGAGGGCCGGAACACTGGGAAAGGTGGAATTAAAGTTCGTCCTTACGGCCAGGTCATTGGAATCCCCGGAATAATAGATATATTTTCCCATGGCCATCATGTCGTCGATGGTCATTTCCGGCGCATTGGTGTGGATTTCATAGATGGCGTCATTTTTGGAATAAAAAGCCACACGGAAATAAAAGTTGGTGAAATCCGACATGAGCCGGGAATATATGGAGTAATAGGAAGAGAACCGCTTCAGGATCTCATAGGTCAGCTCCGGCAGGGTGGCAAAGGACTGGTCGGGTCCCGTCAGCTCCTCCTCGGACTGATAGCAGCGCCAGCGCACATAATACTGCTCCTCATCCTCTGCGCTGAGGTTTTCGGGCCCGCCCTTTAAGGCATAGTTGTCGGCCTCATCCATATAATAGCCCAGGGACTTTCCGTATAGGATGATGTCGTTGAGGGTATAGCTCTTGTCTCCGCCGGGGCCGGAGGAGACGTCCAGGACCATTTTATTGTAGTCCACCTCTCCATTGGTCTCAAAAAGCTCCTGGTACTGGATATAGTCGAAAATACTGGCGATGTCGGCCTGCACCTTCTTATTAAAATCCGGAGACTGGTCGAAGGTCTCATCCTCGATCCAGTCCAGTCCGCGGCCGTAGTTGCTGTTCAGATACATGAACCCGACTCCGGTGAGCGCGATCAGGGCAAAGATAAAGTGCAGAAAACCGGAAAAACGCTTCAGAAAAAAACTCGGTGTATTCTGGCTCATCTGGATTCTCCTTACTGTTTCTCGATCTTATAGCCCACGCCCCAGACCACCTTTAAGTAGCGGGGTTCCTTGGGGTTGATCTCAATTTTTTCGCGGATATGGCGGATGTGGACGGCTACGGTATTGTCGGCGCCGATGGCATCCTCATTCCAGATCTTTTCGTAGATCTGGTCGATGGAGAATACCTTTCCGGCATTCTTTACAAGGAGCAGCAGGATGTTATACTCAATGGGCGTGAGCTTGATGGGCTCGCCGTCCACCGTCACCTCTTTATTTTCATCATTGATCATGAGACCGCCGCACTTATAGACCTGGGAGCTGTTCTGCTGGTTCAGGTTTCCAAGCTGGGTGTAGCGGCGGAGCTGGGATTTGACCCGAGCCACCAGCTCCAGGGGATTAAAGGGCTTTGTGATATAGTCGTCCGCCCCAATGTTTAAGCCCAGGATCTTATCGGTATCCTCGGATTTGGCCGACAGGATGATAATGGGGATGCTGCTGGTCTCGCGTACCTTTAAGGTGGTGCGGATCCCGTCCAATCCTGGCATCATCACATCCACGATCATTAAGTTCACCTCGTGGTCCTCCAGGTATTCCAGGGCCTCGTAGCCGTCATAGGCCTTGATGACCTCAAAGCCCTCTCCCGTAAGATAAATATTAATAGCTTCAACAATCTGTTTATCGTCATCGCATACAAGAATCGTCTGCATAAGTTCCCTCCTTTAAAGTTTTATCCAGGTAAAAATACGTTCACCACATCCAGTATAACATAAAAATGCGGTGAACGTATTAAAAATTCCTGTCAATTAATTAAAACGGAAAACAGCGGTTCCGTAAGCCGGAAGCGGGTAGGCAAAGGAATAGGGCTGGCCGTCGCATTCAGATTTTACGGAGCGCTTTGAGAAGGCATGCTCCCCGCGCTTATAGAGGCCGTGCTCATTGTCCAGGATCAGCGTATAGGTTCCTGATTTGGGAACGCCCACCCGGTAATCGTCCCGGGCCATGGGAGTGAAGTTGATGACGAACAGGAGGTTCTTTTTCCCTGTTTCATCCCGGCGGATGAAGCTGAAGATGCTCCGGTCGCCGTCGTTGGCGTTGATCCACTGGAAACCGTTCCAATCGCTGTCCAGCCGGTAAAGGGCCGGATATTTCTGGTAGATATGGAGCAGGTCGCTGTAATATTTTAGCAGGTCCCTGTGCTGGGGCTCCTCTGCCAGATACCAGTCCAGGGCTGTTTTTTCGTCCCACTCATGGTACTGGCCGAAATCCTGACCCATGAATAAGAGCTTTTTGCCTGGATGGCCCATCATGAAGGTATAGCCGGCCTTCAGGTTCGCAAATTTATCGTCCGGGAAGCCGGGCATTTTATTGATCATGGAGCATTTTAAATGGACCACCTCGTCATGGGACAGGGTCAGGATGTAGTTTTCGCTGGTGGCGTAGGTGATCCCGAAGGTCATCTTATTGTGGTTGAATTTTCGGAAATATGGATCCAATTTCATATATTCCAGAAAGTCATGCATCCATCCCATATTCCACTTGAAGGTAAAGCCCAGGCCGCCCTCCTCCGGTGCCTTTGTGACGCCGGGCCATGCGGTGGATTCCTCGGCGATCATGATGGCTCCGGTCATATGGCCTGTAAGGACGCTGTTCAAATGGCGGAAGAATTCGATGGCCTCCAGATTTTTATTTTCTCCGTACTGGTTGGGGACCCAGTTCCCGTCGCTGCGCCCGTAGTCCAGATACAGCATGGAGGCCACGGCGTCCACCCGGAGCCCGTCCACATGGAAATTCTCTACCCAGTAAAGGGCGTTGGCGATCAGGAAGTTTTTCACCTCGTTTTTCCCGTAATCAAAGACCTTTGTTCCCCAGTCGGGATGCTCGCCTTTTCTGGGATCTGCGTACTCATAAAGCGGTTCCCCGTCAAAATCCGCCAGGCCATGGGCGTCTTTTGGAAAATGGGCCGGGACCCAGTCTAAGATCACGCCGATCCCCTTTTTGTGGAGATAATTGACGAAGTACATGAAATCCCTGGGACCTCCATAGCGGGAGGTGGGAGCGTAGTAGCCGGTCACCTGGTAGCCCCAGGAGCCGTCGTAGGGATGCTCCGCGATGCCCATGAGCTCCACATGGGTGTAGCCCATTTTTACCACATAGTCGGCCAGCTCGTGGGCCGCCTCCTTATATGTATAATAGCCCTCCTTTTCCGGCCGGCTGGCCTTTCTCCAGGAGCCCAGATGGACCTCATAAATGGCCATGGGAGCTTTTTCCGGCTCTGTGTGCTTCCGCTTCTCCATCCATTTCTCATCGCTCCAGGAAAAGCCGGAGATATCGGTGGTGATGGAGGCGGTTCCCGGCCGGAACTCGGCGCTGAATGCATAGGGATCCGCTTTAAAAAGGATCTTGTCATCCTTTGTGGTGATGGCAAATTTATAAAGCTCGCCAGTTCCAAGGCCTGGTATGAAGGCTTCGTAGATGCCGGAATCCTCCAGGGGCTTCATGGGAGACGTCTCCGGATCCCATCCATTGAAGTCCCCAACGACGCCCACAGACTTTGCATGGGGCGCCCAGACGGCAAAGTACATACCCGGCTTTCCGCCATAGGTGCGGGGATGGGCCCCCAGCTTTTCAAAGATCTTATAGTGGGTACCCTGACCGAACAGGTAGCGGTCCAGTTCTGTAATGAAGCCGGTACCGGCCGGTCTTCCGGCCTTTTTTGCTGTGGTTTTACTGCTTTTTCCTGAATTTTTCATACTCTTATGCCTCCCGAAGTTTAAAGATCGCGCCGCCTGACGGCGGAAGGGTCACAGAAAGCCTTCCGTTTTCCACCGGTATGGAAGGAGCCTCCCCGTCCAAAAGGTTTATGGCCTGGGACGCCGGGAACGGGACCGGTATGGAAAGGGCTGCGGGCTGGCTGTCATTGTTGACTGCCGAAAGGATCATTGTATTTTCTCCCAGCCGGCCAAACGCATACTGGCGGTTGGTCAGAAGAAGCTCTTTATACGTTCCGTCATGGAGCTCCGGATTATCCCGGTGGATCCGGGCCAGGGCGGCGATATGGTCCGTGATGGGGCCGGTCTTCTGTTCCATATCCTTTAAGGAGAGGGCTGGGCGGAGCGCCTCGTCAGATTCCCGGGTGCGCGCTCCCTGGATCCCCCATTCGCTTCCGTAGTACACGGACGGGATCCCGGGAAGGGTGAATAAAAGCTGGTATACGGGGAACAGGTGGTCTGGTTCCCGCAGCTTGCTGGCGATCCTGTCCTCGTCGTGGTTATCCGTAAAGGTATACAGAGCCCTTCCCACAGATTCCAGCCGCTTCACATTGTGGGCGATCTCAAAATAGTTATGGTCGTTGTGACCGGAGTAAAGAGCCTTATGGAGCTCATAATTGGTAACAGAGTGAAGCATTTCTCCATTGACCCATCTTCCGTATTCTCCGTGGATCACCTCGCCCATGAGCCAGAAATCCTCCTTCATGGAGGCGGTGCGGCTGCGCAGCTCCTTCATGAAGGCAAAATCTAAAACATTGGCGCAGTCCAGGCGGAGGCCGTCGATGTGTAAGGTATCGATCCAGAATTTTACGGTATCCATCAGATACTCTCTGACCGCCGGGTTCTGCAGGTTCAGGCACGGGAGCTCATAGTGGCCCTGCCATGCCTCGTATCCGAAGGAATCGCCCATGGGGCTTCCCCAGCCGAAGTTTACGCCGCGGTACCAGTCCTTATAGGGAGAGGCTTCTTTCTTTTCCTGGATATCGCGGAAGGCGGGAAATTCCCGTCCAGTGTGATTGAACACGGCGTCAACTGCCACACGGATCCCATGCTGGTGGCACTGGTCCACGAAATTTTTAAAATCTTCATTTGTCCCCAGTCTCCGGTCCACCAGGCGCAGATCCCTGGTGTCATAGCCGTGGCCTGTGGATTCAAAGACCGGACCGATATAAAGGGCGGTGCAGCCCAGATCCCGTATGTGGGGGATCCATTGGAGCAGCTCATCAAAACGACAGGCTGCGGAGGCTTCATGATTCGTCTTAGGAGCTCCCAGGAGCCCCAAAGGGTAGATGTGATAAAAAACTGCTTTCTGATACCAGGGCTTCATAGCCGGTCAGACCTCCTGTAATTCCCGCTTTTTAAGGCTCTGGAGAAGGAACTGGTAGCGGAGCTGGGCTGCGTTCAGTTCATAGATGTAGCAGTCGATCAGCGCAGGGTCCACCACCTGCTCAAACTGGTTCTGGGCGGAAAGGATCGCAGTCTGGCTGGCCATGATCTGCTTTTTCAGCTCCAGAAGCTCCTTCGTCCGTTCCTTATTTGGCGCGGATTTTTTGTTTATGAATCGCATACTTCCATTTTCCTTTCTTCTGGTATTGGTCTTTTCCAGTCTCCGGCCTCCCGGCAGCCTGCAGCTTCGTTTGCTGGAGGTCGTTTTTTCAGGTGTCCGGAGGCTTCGGAGCTCCCGGCTCCTGACTGGTCTGACTTCCTGTGCTGTGCGGCGCGTTCCGGAGCATTACAAAGGTCAATGGTAGTATTGTCTTTTTATGGGCGAGATATTCATTTACTGGAATTCTGCTGCAGCGCCTCGTTTAATCTGAGAAGCCGGTCGATGGCAGACTGGCTGGTCAGATGGTAATAATTGCAGACGCCGCGTTTTTCCACAGCGATCAGCCCCGAATCCTTCAGGATCTTCAGATGATGGGAGACAGCCGGACGGGAAAGACTGGTTTTTTCTGTGATCTCTTTCACGTTGAGACCGGGTGCGCGGCGTTTTTCGGATACGCTGCGGCCGCCTTTCTGCTCCGTCTCCAGGGATCTGCGGTCCTCCTCCACCTCATAAAGCTGCTGGATGATGGCTAGGCGGGTACTGTCGCCCAGGGCGATGAAAAGGGGGATACACTCCCTGAATGAAGTTTTTAACCGGCTTTCATCCGGCGTATATTCTCTGTCGTCCGGTTCCTGCGGCATAGGATGGCCCTCCTGTCTGTGTGTTCTGATTCCATTGGTTTAAAAATATAAACTAAATGTATTCTAGCATTTTTTGAAAGGTACGTCAATGTTTTGGATAAAACTTAGTAAAGTTATTATTTTGTATGAAATTTTTTTGTAGAATATTGCTGAAAATATAGAGGGCGATTTTACGGTTTTGAAATTGACTTTTTTTCCTGTTTGGCCGATAATAGGAGCACATTCAGAAATGAGCTTCTTCATTTCCAGATCATTTCCAACCGGGCGTCCGCCCGGGACAGGACCGGCAGTTTCGCCGGAAGCCCCAGGATCGGGGCAGGATTCCAGAAAACAACAAAAATAAAGATGGGAGGTGTCTGCCCTTGGCAGTTTTATTTGTCGTACTGCTTTCAGCCGCTGTGACGGACTGAAGGTATGGGAAGGTGTTCCACTGGCAGATCCTTCTGGGGCTGGCAGGCGGGATTGTGGGAGCCATATGGGGAGCCGGGACCGGCGGAGATGTGTTTATATTGCTGGCGGGACTGGCGGCCCGGGTCATTGGTACATGTGCTGTATTTTATACCCTGTTTTTATGCAGGATGCTGGGAGCAGGGGACATTAAGCTGATGGCTCTCTGTACAGGTCTTCTGGGTATGGGGCCGGGGCTCCTGGTGATCTTCACCGGGCTTTTTCTGGCCGCCCTCCGGGCGGCGGGGATGATCTGGCGGCAGGGCTCGCTGTGGATGCGGATGGAGCGGATCGGAACCTTTATCATCCGCTCCGGAAGGGAGGGGAAGCTCCTGGAATATCCGGGAAGGGAGGATAAACGGAATATCCTGCGGCTGGGTCCCTGGCTGTTCCTGGGATATTGTATATGGCTGGCTGGAAGATATCTCTGAGGAGGTGAGGGAAGATGAAAAAGATCATGGCAGTTTACGACGAGGATCCGTTTTATGCGGAACGGCTTTCTGATTATATCAACCGGAGGGAGGACGGGATCTTTTCCGCCCGGGCCTTTACATCCAGGAAACGGCTGGAGGAGTTTGCCAGGGACCATGGGATCGATGTGCTCCTTACGGGAACGCTGTCCGAAGGAGGCTTTCCTGGTCTCCCGTCGGTCCAGCGGATCCTTCTCACAGAGGAGGAGGGACGGACAGGGGAGGGAGGCGGGCATGGGATCTATAAATACCAGTCCGGTGACGATATCCTGCGGGAGGTGATGGCGACCTACTGTGAAACGCCGGAAGGGAAAACAGATTTTCCGGGGCTTCCGGCTTCGGGGAAACGGATCATCGGCGTGTATTCCCCGGTGGGAAGATGCGGAAAAACGTCATTGGCCCTGGCAATGGGCCAGCTTCTGGCCAGAGAGGAAAAGCTGCTGTTCATTACGCTGGATACGTTTACCGGTTTTTCTGGTCTTCTGGACGAGCAGTGGAAGCGGGATCTTTCAGATCTGATCTATTATTATAAGCAGGGCCGGTTCCACGGCCTTCAGCTTAATTCGGTCATTTACTATCTGGGAGATATGGCCTGGCTGCCTCCGATCCGTTTTCCGGATGATTATAACCAGATCACTTCAGAGGAAATGGCGGATTTTCTGTTAAAGATCCTGGAGGAGGGAGGATATGGGACCCTGGTCCTGGATATTGGGAACTATGGGAGACAGGTCATGCCGCTTCTGGAGATCTGCCAGGCGGTCTATATGCCCATCCGGGAAGATGCCGTTTCCAGGGCCAAGCTCCAGGAGTTTGAGCAGTATGTGGAAAAAAGCGGGAAAAAGACGGTGGCGGGAAAATTCCATAAGATCCATGTTCCCATGGTCACAGGAATGAAGCGGATGGAGCATTTTCCGCAGGAGCTTTTGTGGGGGGATCTGGGAGATTTCGTCCGAGGGATGTTAAAGGGGCAGAGAGGGATATGGGAGAGCTGATACAGGATCTGAAACGGGAGCTGCGGGAGGAGATCCTCCAGGGAATGTCCTATGAGCGCCAGATGACGGATGAGGAGCTGGCCCAGGTCATCGACGGGAAGATCCTGGAGCAGATGGAGCGGGAACCCATGGCTCTCAGGGACAGGCTGAGACTTCAGAAGGAGCTGTTCGATTCCTTCCGGAGGCTGGATATCCTGCAGGAGCTGGTGGATGACCCGGGAATCACGGAGATCATGGTCAACGGCCCGGAGGAGGTGTTTGTGGAGACAGAAGGGAGGATCCGGAGATGGGAAAAATCCTTTGAATCCCGGGAACAGCTTCTGGAGCTGATCCGGCAGATCGTCAGCCGGGTCAACCGGACGGTCAATACGGCGTCCCCCATTGTGGATGCCAGGCTGGAGGACGGTTCGAGGGTCCATGTGGTGCTGGAGCCGGTGGCACTAAACGGACCGATCCTCACGATCCGGAAATTCCCGGATCCGATCACCATGGACCGGCTTCTGGAATACGGGAGCGTCACAAGGGAGGCGGCGGACCTTTTAAAAATACTGGCGGCGGCCCGATACAATATTTTTGTCAGCGGAGGCACGGGGGCGGGAAAGACGACCTTTTTAAACGCTCTTTCGGAGTTTATTCCTCCAGAAGAGCGGGTGATCACCATTGAGGATTCAGCGGAATTGAAGCTGGCCCACATTGAGAACCTGGTACGGCTGGAAACAAGAAACGCCAACGGGGAGGGCCAGGGAGCCATTGGGATCGGAATGCTGATACGGGCGGCTTTGCGTATGAGACCGGACCGTATAGTGATCGGGGAGGTCCGGGGACAGGAGGCCGTGGACCTGCTCCAGGCCATGAACACCGGCCATGACGGGAGCTTTTGCACCGGCCATGCCAATAGCTGCCGGGATATGCTGGCCAGGCTGGAGACGATGGTCCTTATGGGGATGGAGCTTCCCCTGCCGGCCATAAGGAGCCAGATCGCGTCAGCTCTGGATGTGATGGTCCATGTGGCAAGAATGAGGGACAGGAGCCGGAAGGTGACGGCAATCGAGGAGGTGGTGGGAATTGAAAATGGTGAGATCGTCCTCAGACCTTTGTTTTCCCTGGACGGGGAGGGAGAGCTCCGAAAGGCCGGAGACCTCAGATGCCAGGAAAAGCTCAGAAGGGCAGGGTATGGATTATGAGGTATACCGGCTGAGCAAAAAGGAGTGGCTGCTGTATGGAAGCCAGGGAATTGGGTATCTGGCGCTTCTTGACTTCGTATTTTACAGAAGCGCGGCGCTGTTTGCGGTGCTGGCGCCTATGGGGATCTGCTATCCGCTTATCTTGAGGAAGGATCTGAAGCGGCGGCGGAAAGAGGCCTTAAAGCTCCAGTTCAAGGATGCGATCATTTCGGCTGCCTCCGGACTCAACGCAGGGTATTCGGTGGAAAATGCCTTTGCCGCTGCATTGGAGGAAATGGACCGACTTTATGGGAAGGATTCTATGATATCCCAGGAGCTGCGCCTGATCCTCGCCAAGACCCGGATGAACCGGGCTTTCGGGGAGGCCCTGGGGGACTTTGCCAGGAGGAGCGGCCTGGAGGATATCCAGAGCTTTTCCGAGGTGTTTCTGGCAGCCCGGAAAAGCGGAGGGGAGTTGGTAAGGATCATTGCCAGGACAGCGGAGATCATCGCGGAAAAGATACGGATCCAGGAGGACATTATGACGGCCACAGCAGCCAGGCGGATGGAGCAGAGGATCATGAGCGCCATTCCGCTGCTGATCGTTTTTTATATCGAGCTTACGTCCCCGGGCTTTTTTGACCTTCTTTATGGGACGGCAGCCGGACGGGTGGTGATGACAGTATGTCTTGGAATTTATTTAGGGGCCTGCAGCCTTTCAAAAAGGATCCTGGAGATCCGTATATGAGGGGAACGGTATACAGATATCTCCGGTATGGGGGATGCGCTGCCCTGGGAATCGTTTTCTTTTTGGGAGCCGAAGCGGCGGATACAGACCGGCAGACTGTGGATAAAGGGATCTTAAAACGGAACCCATGGGGACAAAGGGATGCAGTATACGAATTTTATGCGGAAGGACTGGAGGAGGGAGCTGTTGAACTGGCAGTAACGGTTCCGCCCCGGAGACTTTCCCCAAAGGAATTCCACCAGCGTATGCCAGAGATCTCGGAGATCCTCCTGTCCGGTATCCTGGGAAGCAATGTGTCTTTGGACCAGATCCGCACAGATCTGGAGCTGCCGGAGGAGTTTCCGGAATATGGGATCCAGGTGGAATGGGAATCGGAGAGGCCGGAGCTTCTGAGCAGCATGGGGCTTTTAAACCAGGAAGGGCTCCGGGGGGTGGACCCGTCCAGGGGGGAAACGTTCTCTTTGATGGCGGAGCTTTCATGCGGAGAGGAGAAGGAGCTGGTGACGGTCCCAGTCACCGTCCTTCCGGAGGAGATGACCCAGGGAGAGCGCCTGGCGGAAAGGATAGACAGTCTGGCGCTGGAGGATATGGAAAATGAGACGGTCCGGCTTATGGAAGAATTTGAAGGAGTCCCCATTACATACCGGAGAAAGGGACGGTTTCAGAATGCGGTCCTTCTGGTTTGGGGAGGCGTTCTGGCGGCCTGTCTCTGGATGAAGGAAAAAAATGACGAACAGGTCCAGAAAAAGAGAAGGGAGGAGAGCCTGACGGCAGCTTATCCGGACCTGGTCTCAGGCTTTCTGGTACTGACAGGGGCCGGTTATTCCATCCGCCAGGCCTGGAAAAAGACAGTCCAGGACCGGAAACAGTCGGAGACGCTTCCGTTTTCAGAGGTTTACCAGGAAATGCAGGTCACGTTGAACCAGATGGAGACGGGGACGCCGGAGGCTTTTGCATACGTCCGGTTTGGAAAACGCTGCGGACTCCGGTGTTACACGAGATTTTCCGGTATTCTGGAGAGCTCTCTGCGCACAGGTGGAAGCAGCCTCAGAAGCCTTCTGGAGCCGGAAATGGAAGAAGCCTTTAAGATACAGGCGGACCTGGCCCGGAGAAAGGGGGAGGAGGCGTCCACAAAGCTGCTGCTTCCCATGTTTGGGATGCTCGGAATCGTTATGGTAATGGTAACTGCGCCGGCGTTTTTCTCGCTGGGCTGAAAGGAGGGACCGTATGAGGATCATGGAGTTTTTAAAGGAAGAAGACGGTGTTGGCGTGATCGAGGTGGTGCTGATCCTGGTGGTACTGATCGGATTGGTGATCATCTTTAAAAAACAGATCAATCAGCTTTTGAACAATATTTTTTCGGAGATCAGCAAGCAGTCAAAAGAGGTGTACTGATCATGAAAAAAAGGGGAGAGATCACTGTGTTTCTGAGCCTTACGCTGGTGTGTATCCTGTCGCTTTTTATGGGACTTCTGGAGTCGGCCCGGACGGCGGGAGCCAGACTGTACCTTACGATGGCCGCCAATTCAGCCATGGCCTCTGTTATGAGCCAGTATAACCGGAATCTGTGGGATATGTACCATCTTTTGTTCCTGGAGTATGAGTCTCCAGAGGCCATTGGGCGTTCCTTCGATACGTATCTGGATTTTTATCTGGAACAGGAGAACCTGTATCCGATGAAGCGGAAGAGCCGGGAGGTCACAGCCATTCTGAATATGCAGGACCATGCGGGAAAGCCTCTGGAGGACGGGATCCTCTCCTATGTCCGGTACCGCCTGCCGGATATTGCCGGAGATCTGTCCGGGGTCGCGGAGAGCGCAAGGGACGCTTCCCGGGCAGGAGACTTCAGGACTGTATTTAAGGTATGCCGCCAGGCCGGAAGGCATACAAGGCGGCTTGAAAAGGCCAGGAGGGAGGTGGAGGCTGCGCTGGAGGATATGGAGCGGTCAAGGATACGGGCAGCAGAGGCGGCTGCGGATGAAAGGGCCGGAAAAATGGAAACGGAAATAAAGAGACTTTTGAAAAAGATCGGAAAGTTTCCTGCTCTGGCGGATCGGTATCAAAAGGAGGTGGAGGCTCTTTCTGAGGACAGCCGGTCTGCCAGAGGGGAAGAAAGAAGGGAAGGGATGGAGCCGCAGGCGTCGGAAACCATGGATATGGAGCTGGCGGCGTATCAGAGTGTGGAAGAGGCCGCCAGGGAATTTCAGGGGCGCTGTCAGGAGATGAAAGATCAGCTGGAGGCGGAGGCTGTCCGTCTGGAGGAAATTTCAGAGCTTCTGGAGGAAGGAGGAGATGAGGAGCATGAGGAAAATGGGGAAGAAGATGAGACGGGGCCGGACTGGGATCAGATCTAGGAGCTTATGGATATGGTCCAGATACCGGAAGCAGCAGTGCAGGAGCCTGTGGACCAGGAAAAATCCAGCGCTCTGGACCGGCTGGAGGAGATGCTGAGCGGAGACCTTCTGAAGCTGGTAATACCAAAGGGAGTAAAGCTTTCAGAAAAAAGAGTCAGAGTCGGACAGAATGGTCCTTCAAAAGAACAGTCTGAAGAAAAAACAGAGTCCAACGGGCTGGCAGCCCAGCTTCTGGTGAACGAATACATACTCCTGTATTTTGACTCCTTTCTGAAAAAAAGCGAAAGCCGTGAGGAGCTGGCGGATCAGGCCCTGGATTATGAACAGGAATATCTTCTCTGCGGAAAAGGCTCTGACCGGGATAACCTGGCCCAGACCGTGGAACAGCTCCTTATGATCCGGGCGGCCATGAACCTTTTGTATCTCCTTAATGCGGCAGATAAGAAAGCCCAGGCAGACGGCCTGGCAGCAGCGGTTTCCGGAGGAAATGCGGCGGCAGGACTGATCATCGATTTTCTGATCTTAAGCCTCTGGGCTCTGGGAGAGGCCGTCTGGGATGTGCGTGGGCTTCTGGACGGCGGGAAGACCGGATTCTGGAAAACGGACAGCACATGGCATCTGAGTCTGGACGGGCTGCTGGCCATGGAGTTTCTGGAGGGGAGGCCGGATATGGAAGCTTCCGGCAGCGGATATGAGGATTATATCAGGATCCTGCTGTTCCTGGAGGATAAGGCTGTGAGAAATTACAGGATGATGGATGTGATCCAGTGGAATGTAAGAAAAAAACAGAAGGACTTTTCGACGGATGCCTGTGCCTGTGAGGTGGAGATCCGCACAGAGATATCCCAACGGCATTTGTTTCTTATGAAGAGTGAGTACTGGCAGACTGTGGAAACAGCCTGGGCGTATTAAGAACGGAGGTGAATGGCGGTGCCCTCTTTTTCAGATTTTCATTCTCATATGCTGAAAGGCACATTTCTAAAATCCAAATTGCATTACCAGTGTGCAATGTCTCTCCAAGTACCTTGCATTCTCCCCTTAATAAATATTGTTTTTATCCTGGGAAAGAGGGTACTGCCATTCATCTCCGGACATTCCCGGCGCGTCTCTGCCAGTATGACAGTGGAAGCCGCCCTTTGTCTTCCGCTCTGGCTGTTTTTTGCAGCTGCGCTCATGGAGCCTGTGCGGTGGCTGGACCGGCAGAGACAGGTCCAGACGGCGCTGGAATGCTTTAGCGAAGAATTAAGTCAGGCTGTGTATCTGAAGGAACTGGAACCTGGGAGCGGTGAGGGGACTGGAAATGGATCCGGCTCCGCAGGTGGAGCTGTGGACGGGGAAGGCGGTCTATCCAGTGGATATATGGAGCTTCTTTCCGGAGCAGCAGCCGGACTGTGGATCCAGGGAAAAGCAGAAAAGCTTGTGGACCATGTGGCCGTGAAGGATGCAAAGGCTCCGGATCCATCGGGAAATATCTGCCTGGAGGTGGAATATACGGAAAGGATCCCATTCTTTCCTGTATACAGACAGGGAATTACCATGAAGGCAGCTTCCAGAAGGAGGGGATGGATCGGTCTGGAAGGAAAGCTGACGGAGTCGGGAGAGCATACGACAGAAGCCGGTGAGGGAAACGGACATGCCGTGTATGTGGGAGCAGGTATGGGCAGGTACCACTTGTATAGGGACTGCCATTATATTTCCAATGCATATGAAGCTGTATCCTTAAATCAGGCAGAAAAAATGACAAACCAGTTCGGAGAGCATTACCGCCCCTGCTCCCGGTGTGCGGACTCCGGGCATGGGGACCGGACGGTGTATGTGACCGCAGGAGGCGGGCATTATCATTTTAACCGGGCCTGCAGCTCCATGGTCTCCTACGTCCGGAAAGTGGATCTGGAGGATGTGGGACGCCTGGGCGTATGCTCTTACTGTGCATCCAGAAAGAAAGCAGAGGGAGGCGGTTAACTGAATGGGGAAATGGATATTTCTGATATTTCTGGTGTGGGCGGTCTGGCAGGATCTCCGGAGCAGGACCGTGGGGCAGGGGTTCCTGGCGGCGGCAGGGAGCCTTGGCGCAGCCGTTTCATTGCTTTCCGGGCGCAGTGTACTTGGGCTGCTGTCATCAGTAGCGGTAGGGATCTTTCTTCTGATACTGGGACAGATCACGGATGGAGGGATCGGGGAGGGAGACGGATGGTTTTTTATTGTGACCGGTTTTTTTCTGGAGCCAACAGAAAATTTTATGCTTTTTTTATCGGGGCTCATTTTTTGCAGTGTGTACAGCCTTGCATATATGGCCGCATCCTTCATCGGAGGTGTCGGCGTCCGGCAGAAAAGGCTTCCGTTCCTCCCCTTTCTGCTTCCAGTGGGACTCTGGCTGGTGCTTTCCTGAAAAAAGAACGGCGGCTTGCGGCCAGCTTTACGGTGGAGGCGGCGCTGGTCCTTGGTCTGGTCTTTATGGTTATGGGAATGACCATAAAAGAGGCCTATACGATCCATGATGAGATAACCGGTTCTATGATCCTGGAAGAGGCTCTGGAACGGGCCTCCTATAACAGGGATGAAAAGAAAGAGGATACTTATTTTACCGGGCAGGCAGAGGAACAGGGAAATCCCAGGCTCTGGCTGGGGAAATACAGCGCCAGGCTTAAAAGAAAAACAGGAAAGATTTCGGGATATGCGTCTGCTGGAGCGTGGGCGCTGGAAATAGAAAGGGGAGCGTTCCGTCCGGAGCTATTTTTACGGAGGACAGCGGCCCTGACAGAAATGGGGAATGGCCAGGATGATGGGGGAAGTGGAGTTCAGACGGGAAATGAACCGGAATTATATGGTCCTGAAGCCGGGACCGGGAAAAAATGAAGAATATACGGTGCGGATGCTGACAGAAAACAGGATCCCGGGCTTTCTTCCATTTCGAGAAAAGCAGGTGGATGGGGAGCGGTGGTTCTATTATGATGTTACGTCCAGACAGCCGCTGGGGAGGATCCTGGAACACAGAAATTTAAGGGGAAAAGAACTGGAACGGCTGGCGGCAGATCTTTTATTTTCTCTGAAGCAGACAGAGAGATACCTTTTAGACGAAAAATCCATGGATCTGACCCCGGAAATGATCTATGTGGATCCAGATTCCTTCCAATGCTCGTTCTGCCTGGTACCTGGGGGCAGATGGGATTTTTCCCAGGGATTCCGTGAACTGTCTCAATATCTGCTGGATCACGTGGACCACAGGGACGGGGAGGCCGTGGTGCTGGCATTTGCCATTTTCCGTGAGTCCAGAAAAGAGAATTTCGGACTTGAGGAGATCGGAAAGTGTCTGGAAAAGGCTAGGGCAGAGTCAGAGGCTGGAAAAAACGGCGAAGCGGAAGAAAAAGAGGTCTCCAGGAACCGTACAGGCGGGCAGACCGGAACGGAGGAGGAAAAAAGGCAGGATCCGTGGAAAATGGATACAGAAAACGGAGCGCGGGGATCTGGGGAATGGATGAAGGAGAGAAGGACAGAAAAATCCTCTTCAAGGGTCTGCGGATCAGACCATGGAAGGGGAGGGGAGAGGGATAGGATCTTAAAGACAGTGGCCATAGCCGTCGGAATACTTATGGCAGTTCTTCCGGCGGCTGCAGCTGCTCTTTTTGGAATCCATGGCCTGTTTCAGTATAAATGGATTCTTGGGGCTGCAGAGATGGTCCTTTTGGCAGTGGAAGTGTTTCTGTTGTCGGGGGTGAAGGCCGGAACTGGGAAAGGAAAGGCGGATTCCAGGCGGCAGGAGGAGCGTGGTCCAGAGGGGGAGGACCGGGAAAAGACAGAACCATGGGAGGTATATTTTAGGGAAGAGGAGGCGGATGCGGGGAGAATTTCCAGCCGGCCTGCTGCAGAACAGAGGGAAGAAAAGGAAGAGGAGTTCCAGACGATCCTTCTGGCAGCCAGGCCTTTGGAAATAGAAAGCCGGAAGCTGACAGCATTTTCCGGAAACCTGGAGATCCCTCTGACATATTTTCCATTTCTGATCGGGAAAAGCCGGGAAATGGCAGATTTTTGTCTGAATGAGCCGGGCGTCAGCCGGCTTCATGTAAAAATAGAAGAGAAGGACGGAGCCTATACCATTACAGACCTGAATTCTACTAATGGAACAAAAGTAAATGGAAGACTTCTGGAGGCCAATGAGACGTGCAGCCTTGAGTCGGGCAGCGAAGTGGAGATCGCTGGAAGAAGGTTCCGGTTCCGGTAAGACCCGAGTGATCGTCCTTTCTCGGAACCAGATACGCAGAGCATGCGGGCGGCGGACTAAAAATTTTCATTTTATAATTCCAATGTGCACCAAAAGAATAGGGATTTATGATATAATGAAAAAAATATATCCGCGTGAAGCGGGCGAGAGGAGGAATGACATGCCATTCAAATTACCAGAATACCATCACCCGGACTTTTCGCTCCCTCAGTTTGTGAGCGCGCCAGAGGTAAAATGGGAGCTTGTGGAAAAAGATGGAGTTGCACCGGAATATTTCCACAGTACATCCATGTATCCGGAATATTTTAAGATCGGCGGCCGGTGGGTGCTGGCGGAAGAAAGCCGCATGGATTCCAGCGTGGTGATCTGTGAGGATGGACACCTGGAGGTGGTGGAAAACAGAAACCTGAAACAAGGGCAGAAGGTGATCCTGGGCCGCAGCGAACAGTGCCAGGAGGGAATTTATGTCCATAATACAGGCTTTGAGACCGAAGAAACGTCTGAAAAGGAAAAGTTCGTGTTCCGGCAGGGGCGCAGCAGAGAAACGTCTTATGCCAGAGATTACGATAATCTCCTGGAGCTCTTGAAATATGAGAAGGAGCATGGAAATATCTTATGGGTCATGGGACCGGCATTTTCATTCGATCATAATGCCAGAAAAGCGATGCAGGCGCTTGTGGAGAATGGGTATGCCCATGGACTGATGGCCGGAAATGCGTTGGCGACCCATGATCTGGAGGGGGCTCTCCTCCATACGGCCCTGGGACAGGATATCTATACCCAGGTTTCCATGCCCAATGGCCATTATAACCATCTGGACGTGATCAACCGGGTCCGCAGGAGCGGATCGATCCCCCAGTTCATTGAAGATTACAAAATCGACAATGGGATCATATACAGCTGTGTAAAGAAGCAGGTTCCTTTTGTACTGACGGGATCGATCCGTGATGACGGTCCGATGCCGGAGGTGATTGGAGACGCTTATGCAGGCCAGAGGGCCATGAGACAGCTTGTAAAAAAATCCACCTGTGTTATCTGTCTGGCTACCATGCTCCATACCATTGCCACAGGCAATATGACGCCGTCGTTCAGGGTCCTGGAAGATGGCACCATACGGCCGCTGTATCTTTATACAGTAGATGCAGACGAATTTGTAGTCAATAAGCTTCTGGACAGAGGAAGCCTGTCAGCCACTACCATGGTGACCAATGTTCAGGATTTTATCACGATTGTGGCGAGGGGCCTGGGTATCATGGACTAGGCTTATCCAGTTACGTTCCATTGCGGGACTGTAAAAGGTATGATATTATGACGGCAGGAAAGGGCTGAGGGAATGGAAGATACCGCCAGGAAAAAGTCATATATAAACTGGATACTGATGGCGGTGAACGCTCTGGTTTTTTTATACCTGGAAGCGGCCGGATCCTCTGAGGATGCATATTTTATGTATACAAAAGGGGCAATGCTGAAGGCGGCAGTCATAGAAGACGGGGAATATTACCGTCTTTTGACGGCCATGTTCATGCATTTTGGAATCAGCCACCTGGTGAATAACATGATCGTTCTGTTTGCTCTGGGGGATAACCTGGAAAGGGCCCTGGGACATGTAAAATATCTGATCCTGTACCTGTTCAGCGGAATCGGAGCCAACTGGATCTCCATGATGATAGGAAATAAGGACCCTATGGTGGTATCTGCCGGAGCATCAGGGGCGATCTTTGGAGTGATCGGCGGACTGTTTTATGCGGTGGCTGTCAATAAGGGACGTCTGGAGGATCTGCAGACGAAGCAGTTAGCCGTTATGATCGTTCTTTCCCTGTATATGGGGCTCACCAGTTCGGGTGTAGATAATGCAGCCCATGTGGCCGGATTGATCCTGGGAATCCTTCTGGGGATCCTTTTATATCGAAAACCAAAGAAAAAAATGGATGATGGAGGAGTTTGGAATGAAAGATAAGGATTGTATTTTTTGTAAAATTGCCAATGGTGAGATTCCATCGGCTACGATCTACGAGGATGAGGATTTTCGTGTGATCCTTGATCTGGGACCGGCATCCAGAGGGCATGCTCTGATCCTTCCAAAGGAACATTTTAAGGACGTCTGCGAACTGGACGAGAAGGTGGCGGCCAGGGTCCTTCCGTTGGCAGCTAAAATCGGGGCAGCGATGAAGGATGCACTTGGCTGTGCCGGATTTAATCTGGTCCAGAATAACGGAGCGGAAGCGGGACAGACGGTCTTTCATTTCCATGTACACGTGATCCCCCGTTACGCAGGCGGACCGGAAATGGTGACCTGGGAGCCGGGAAAAATGGCTTCAGAGGAACTGGCAGAGACGGCAGCAAGGATTGAAGCGGCCTTATAAGGGATGGTTTACTTAGGGAGAAGATATGCCGCAGAATAGCATTGAACTGCTGCAAAAGCTAATGGAAAAGTATTCAAGGGTGTTCATGAGCTTTGCCGGAAAACAGGGCGTTCCATATGATGATGTGGAAGATATCGTAATGGCATCATTCTGGTCTTGTTATAAGGGTGGTTACCTGGAAAAGATGACAGAGCCAGAAATAAAAAGGTGCTGGTCAGGATTGTATACAATAAATGCATGGATTATCACAGAAAAGCGGCTCCGACGGATATCGCCGCCATTGAGGATTGTGAGACAGAGCTGGATAAGATCAGCTATCGTGCTGGCAATGCAGTGGACAAAACGGTAGTCAGCAATGAAAACTGCCAATATATCCGCGACACGATCGACGGTCTGAAGGATATCTGGAGGGAGCCGGTGAGGATGTATTTTATTGAAGAACGTTCTATCCCAGAAATAAGCAGGGCTCTTGGAATCACGGAGGAGGTCTGTCGTTCCAGGATTTCAAGAGCCAGAAAGTGTTTAAAAGAAAAGCTGAAGGGGCTGTGGGAACAGTTCCAGTAGCGTCTGCAGCCTTACTGGACGGCCTGGATCAATTCCATAATAGTATGAACGGCATTGTTCAGGTGGCTTTTTTCCATGGCCTCTACGAACTTACGCCGGTTTTCATAGGTATCCGTGATGGCGTTTAACAGAGTATCATCGGTCATCTGTTCCTCTTCAAGGACCTCAGAGAATCCCTGTCCAGCAAAGGACCGGGCATTGAGGATCTGATCGCCCCGGCTGGCGGCAGCAGACAGAGGGATCAGGACATTGGGTTTCCTTAAAGCCAGGATCTCACAGATGGAGTTGGCGCCTGCACGGGATACGATCAGATCGGCAGCCGCAAAAAGGTGCTTTAAAGGACTGTCAACGTATTCATACTGGACATAACCGGCTGTGCCGATGAGGGATTCGTCCAGGTTCCCCTTTCCACATATGTGGATCACCTGGAATTTCTCCAGGAGCCGCGGGAGAATACTGCGTACAGCCTGGTTTACCTTTACGGAGCCAAGGCTGCCGCCGATGACCAGGATGATCGGCCTGGCTGCTGAAAGATGGGTATACTGGAGACCGGCCAGACGGTCCCCTTTCAGCAGCTCGGCGCGGATCGGAGATCCGGTAAGCACCGCCTTATCCTCGGGAAGATACTTAAGGGTTTCCGGGAAGTTGCAGCAGACCTTTTTTGCTGAGGGAATGCAGAGCTTATTGGCAAGACCCGGAGTCATATCGGATTCGTGGATAATAGTGGGAACATGATAATGCTTTGCTGCCAGGACCACAGGAACCGCAACAAAGCCGCCTTTGGAAAAAAGTACGTCCGGTTTATATTTTTTAATGAGCTTCCGTGCCTCCCCGTATCCTTTCAGGACGCGGAAAGGATCGGAAAAGTTTTTAAGATCGAAATAACGGCGCAGCTTTCCGGAAGAAATACCATCATAGGGAATCCCTGCGTTTTCGATCAGCTTTCGTTCGATCCCATTGTAGGAGCCAATATAGCGGATCTCATATCCGGCCTCCTTCAGGGAAGGGATCAGAGCCAGATTTGGGGTAACATGACCGGCAGTGCCGCCGCCGGTGAGTATAATGGTTTTCATAAATCATTGCCTCCATGGATTTTTCATGCACATTGATTGTTTTATGGCTGCCGGATGTCTGGGATACAGCGTCAGACAGTCACAGCTATTTTAATAGTAACGATTGGGGAAGAATTGTCAACCCCAAAAAAGAAATCGCCAATGGAAAGCAAAGGGGTCAGAGTCATGACAGACAAAGAAAGACAGGAAGATGAAAAACTGAAAAAATGTCTTCAGACAGCATATGGGGCAACCGACGAGCAGCTTTTAAAGGAGCTGGAAGAAGCGGAGGCTTCTCTGGATGCTTCAGAGTTCCCCGGAGCCGAAGAGCGTATATTCCGGCGGTTCATGGAAATGGAGATGGAAGAGCGGGAAAAGGAAAATCTGTCTGAGGATGCGGCACAGGACAATATGACTGTGCCTGGTATGGATACCGCCGGAGGCGGAATGAGTGCAGATGGAACGGATAAAAATAAGAAAAAGATACGGCGCCTTGGGAAAAAGAAGGTATTTCTTGTGGCCGCGCTGGTGGCTGTGTTTGTCGGAGCACTGGGCGTGACGGCAGTGGGGGAGAAGAATTATTTTTTTAGGAATAGGGATGAATATGAGCTAGTATTAGATAATGATAAGAATAAATCGGATATTAGTAAATTGGAGGAGGCTTATATAACTATTGGTGATGAGTTGGATATTACTTTATTAAAATTAGGTTATATACCATCAGATCTTTTTTTAGACGAATTTATTATTAGTCAAGATAGGGTAGTCTTCCAATTCGAGTGTGGGGGTAATAAGATATATTTTGTTCAAGGAAAAAGAGATAGTTCGACATCAATGATTGCAGAGTCGGATAGAAAGAACGGAATGGACCTTGTAGAGAATGAGTGGATGGATCAAAAAATAGAAATTAGAGAAAATTTATTAAATAGTGGACAAGTAGAATATGAAGCTAAATTTTATTATAGGGATGCGTACTATTTATTAAGCGGAAAAATGGATAGAGAGGAATTCATAAAAATAGTAAAAAACTTAAATTATTTTTAAATTTTGGTCACAAATTAATATCTACATACGTTATTAATAATATAACCAATAATAAAAGGAGGACATACAGATGAAAAAAAGGTTATTATTAATAATTACTATGTTTCTATTATTGACCAATACTGCTTATGCTTCAGAAATGAAGTGGGAATTGGTTCAAGGACATCATAATAGGAGTCTTTTATTAGAGCCAGAGGTAAACTCCTCTAAAGATACAATACAAAATTTTCCGCGGGGGGAATATATTTCTAATGGTATGTTGGAGATTGTTAATCAGAGAAATGGAAGTATTTATATTTGTGTAGATACATTGGCACATACAAATGTAGATAGAATAAAACATACTGTCTTTTTAGATAGGTGGGATGATCGAAAAGAAGTATGGGTACAAGTGGATGCTTGGGATTTTGAACGTACCAAAGAGGAAGAGGGGGGCGAACTTTCTATGTTGACAAATACGCTTACGATAACAGGCCTTCCGGTTAATTGCTATTACCGTGCCCGCGGCCTTCACATGGTAGAAATCGGAGATGAGATTGAGGGCTGTGCAACTGAAACCCACGGCGTTCTCATCACCAAAGACTAATTCCAATTAATCCTGTATATAATTTAGGCCTAATTATATAAATACATATTTTTGAAGGGAGATGATCTATGGGGATCATTACGATACGACAATACAAAAATATATTTCTCATCAACAGAACGGACAAGGGATTGGCGTTTTGGAAGGTCATGCCGGAATGACAATCCCTCTCTGAAAAATGAACTGGAAAAAGCCTGGAGAAATGGGACTCCAGGCTTTTGACATTTCTAAATCCTTATTGTCAGATGCCGCAAAGCTTTCCTGGTTTAGGAATTCTGCTGGGCTTTGTACTGCTTTAATGCCCTGGCGAGCTGATCGGGACAAGAGGTGGGGCGGGCGCCGCAAAGGATGCCGTCGGTTCTTTTAATCACTTCGTCGATATCCATGCCCTCTACCAGCTTGGAAACCCCCTGGGTATTGCCGGAGCAGCCGCCGAGAAAGCGGACATTGGTCAGCTTATTGTCTACAACATCAAAAGTAATCTGGCGGGAACATGTGCCCTGGGTCGTATAAACCATTGGAAATACCTCCTGAATATAAATAAGGGGAATAAAAAATTTCCCATGACTGTCTGCAAATCCGATTATACTCAGCCATGGGGCGTCCTGTCAAGCAAAGAAATATCTTCCTGCTGAACGGCTGCAATTTTCCTGGCAAACCTGCAAAAATGAAGTTAGTGTATAATTATCATTGGCAAATATAGGAACTATTCCTAAGACAAAAAAGGGAAACAGAGAAAATCCCTGCTTCCCAATCACACAGTTTTTCTTT
>OIWO01000845.1_pt1 | contig 30699 bp, 42 predicted proteins | sample 1587641 | NCBI WGS metagenome assembly OIWO01 (sample SAMEA3888924, study PRJEB22519) | human gut metagenome | biome: human gut; feature: human-associated habitat; material: faeces | place: Denmark | collected 2010
CAAATCTGCTTCCCCCATCGTTCAGAGATGGGGGTTTTGAAGAGCTTCCTTAGGTCAGTTTGCTCTAAGGCCTGGGTGGGGAGAAATCCTCGCCCTCTCTAATTCCTTGGGTTACCTATGAAGAAAGCTATTGTGGCGGCCATTGCGGTCGCCTTTTTCGTTTCTACAGCAGCTGAAGCACGAGGTGGTCGTGGGTTCAGCGGCGGTCGTTCGTTCTCCCGTCCTGCTCCTACGAAGAGCTATGCACCGAAGCGCACGACCGTTGTGAAGAAGAACACGACCGTCATCAACCAGACGGTTCACCAGAACACCTCCTCCAGTGGCGGCGGCTTCTGGTCGACCGTCATGGGGGCCGCCGCAGGCTCTATGGCAGGCAATGCCATCTACGACGTGATGACGAAGGACAACGAACCGAAACAGCCCGCACAGGCTCCTCAGCAACCGCAGGTCGTTTATGTTCCTGTCGGCTCTGACGGCAAGCCAGTACAGCAGGCTCAATAAAACAAACCCTTTTAATTTGGAGGTGCTATGACTGAAAAAAAGAAAAGCCTTGGTGCTTCCAAAAAGGCGCAGGGTCGACCAACCGATTACACGCTTGATAAAGCCGATCAGATCTGCGAGTGGTATTCCAACGGACAGACTTTGACCGCTTGCTGTCGAGAACTGGGAATCGGAAGGACAACGCTCTATCGATGGATGGTCGCACATCCTGAATTTTCGGAACGTCTCGCGCGCGCGCGGGAATTGTTCGCAGACTCTCTCGCTGATGAATGCCTGGCTATCGCAGACAACACTGAAGAAGGTCAGATCATCGAAGAGGGCACGAACGAAAACGGAGCCTTCAGCAAGATCAAGCGAGTGGACATGATCGATCATCGCAAGCTGAAGGTCGACACCCGGCTCAAGCTACTGGCTAAATGGGCACCGGCTCGATACGGCGATAAGAAACAGGTTGACGTGAACAACGTCACGCCCGTGCAGGTTGTCTTTAAGGACGACTTGGAGGACTGATGAAGGCTACGTCTCTGAAATCAATCGTCGGACAAGGGTACGGCGGCTTTTGGAGATGCAAGCAGCGCTATCGAATCGTGAAGGGCAGCCGAGGATCAAAGAAGTCAAAGACGACTGCGCTTTGGTACGTCCTCAAGCTCATGGAGCACCCTGACGCAAATTTGCTTGTGGTCAGACGCTATGAGCGAACTCTGCGCGATTCGTGCTTTGCCGACTTAAAGTGGGCAATCAGTCGCCTCGGGTTCGACGCGCTATGGAAGTCGACGGTTAGCCCAATGGAGATTACGTATCTTCCGACTGGACAAAAGATTCTCTTTAGAGGTCTGGACGACGGCCAAAAGATCACGTCCATCACTGTAGAGAAAGGCGTGCTCTGTTGGGTCTGGTGCGAGGAGGCCTATCAGTTCGAAAAAGAGGACGACTTCAACAAACTCGACATGTCGATCCGAGGACAAGTACCGGACGGCCTCTTCAAGCAGATCACGCTGACCTTCAACCCATGGTCGGAACAGACGTGGATTAAGCGCCGCTTTTTTGACGAGCCTTCGTCCGACGTCTTCACGCTGACGACGACATATCAGTGCAACGAATGGCTCGATGAGCACGACCTCGCGCTCTTCGAAGATATGCGTGAGCGAAACCCCAGACGATATCGCGTCGAGGGTTTGGGCGAGTGGGGCATTGCGACCGGACTCATCTATGAGCGTGTTGAGCAACGCTCCCTTGATTTGCAGGTGCTTCTGCAGGACAGAAGCCTGCGCCCGTTCCACGGCATCGACTTCGGCTTTACCGACCCGACCGCCTACGTTGGCGGCCTTATCGACGAGCAGTCGAAGACGATCTACATCACTCAGGAGCTCTACCGACGCGGGATCACGAACCAGCAGCTCATTGAAGAGCTGAGGCGGCTCGGCATCCGGCGCGAGGAGATTTACTGCGACTCCGCAGAGCCTAAGTCGATTGAGGAGCTCCGTGCCGGCGGCATCAATGCACGCCCGGCGCTCAAGGGACCCGACTCGGTCCTCTACGGCATCCAGAAGCTACAGAACTTTCGAATCGTCGTGGACGACTCCTGCAAAGAGACGTGGCGCGAGTTTTGCTCGTATGCATGGCTCGAAGACCGGCAGGGTAGGCAGACTGATAAGCCGAATCACGACTTCTCGCACTGCATGGACGCTCTGCGATACGGGGCGACGCCATACATCAACGCTAAAGGATTCTCATGGAGCAAGGTGTTCTGACCATGCGCAAAGACAGCGCGGACGACTGCCTCGCGGCCGCAAAGGGCCGTACAGAGGGCAGCGACGTCCCTGTCGAGATGTCGCAGGATGCGGCGATCAAGCTTTACCGCACGTCATGGCTCGCGCGTAACATCATCGACATGTACGCCGAGGACATGACGGCGGCCGGCGTCAAGTGGATCTGTGACGCTAAGACGGCTCAGCTCATCGAGCGTGAGTTCCGTCGCCTCCACGTGTGGGAGGTGCTTACCGACGCTCTGCGTTGGTCGAGACTGTTCGGCGGGGCGATTGTCTGTATCGACATGGGCGACAATCAACCCGCCGAGCGGCTCAATCCATCCGCGCGCCTCATCGCCCTTCGCGCTTTCTCGCGCTATGAGGCGACGCCTAACGTCGTGAAGCTCGATCCTGAACGCCCTGGTGAGCCGGGCGAGTACAAGGTCACGCCGCGCATTTATCAGCAGACGTTCGACCTGCACTGCTCGCGGGCCATCAGGTTTACGGGAGCCAAGCTTCCGCCCGAAGCGGCTGCACAGCAACAGCTCTGGGGCGACAGTGTACTGAACGCCCTCAAAACGCCAATCGAGCGTTACAACTCTGCGCTCGAGTCAGTGGACGAACTGCTCAAGCGATGCTATCTGCGCTTCCTCGGCCTGCAGAACTTCTGGCAGGCAATGCAGGAGACCGACAGCGCTTCGGCAGTGGGCAAGGCCGTCGCTTTCATCAACGAGATGCAGAACATCTCCGGGTTGACGATTGCGGACAGCTCGGACGTCTTCTCGTCACAGCAGTACAGCTTCGGCGGGCTGAAAGACATCCTGATGTCGATGTCGCAGGATAACGCGGGTGCGGCTGGCGTGCCTCTGGTGCGCCTCTTCGGTATGTCGCCAGCGGGCTTCTCAACTGGCGAGTCAGACCTGCGCAACTACTACGACAACATTCTGAGAGCTCAGGAGAGCAAGCTTCGAGAGCCGATCCAGCGCATCGTAAAGGTCGTCCTCGAGAGCGAGGGAATCCAGACCGACGTGGATTTCGAGTTCATTCCGGTGCAGCAGCCTACAGAAGCCGAGAAGCAGGCGGCTACGCAATCCGCCGTGGATACGATCATGCGTGTCTACGAGGGAGGGCTCGTCACGGCCGACAAGGCGCTTGAAGAGATTCGTCGGCGCTCCGAAGTGTCGGGGCTCTTCGCATCGATCACGGAAGCCGATGTCTCAAGGCTCAAGGATCCTGAGGTTCCCCTGCCTGACCTCTCAGGCGTCGACTTTGACGCGATTGTGAGAGGAGAAGGGAATGCCGGCGTTTAATCACGAAAAGACGATCTTCAATCGCGTTCGGCCTCAATACGCACGCATTGCTCAGCTCGTGCAGGCGATCATCTCATCGCACATCACGCCCGAGGGCAGGATCGATGATGTGGACGCCTTGGAGCGAGACCTGAGACGCTACAGCCTGAACGTGGAGGCGTGGGCGACCGCCTTCTGGCTTCGTCAGGACGAAAGCCTGAGTCGATCCATAGCACGCGACTTCAAGCGGGTGGGCCTGACGGTTGATCCTCAGTCGCCTGTCGTTCGAGCCGCAGTCGAGCGGCTTCACAGGGAGCAGGTTGACCTAATCAAGACGTTGCCTATCGACGCGGGCAAGAAGGCACAGGACATGGTACGCCGTGCCGCGATGGAGACGGGCAAGCGAGCGGAGATGCTCATCGACCAGCTCCGTGGCATGAAGCCAGGATATCCCGAGTACGCCGCTAGACGCCTTGCGCGAACCGAGACGGCGAAGGCACAGGCCGCGCTCGTGCAGACGCAGTCATCCGAGCTCGGCATCAAACAGTACGTATGGCGAACCGTGCGCGACGAAGCCGTGCGCGACAGCCACGCCGCGATGGAAGGCAAGGTCTGCGACTGGGACAACCCGCCAGAGGTCGAACCGGGCCTGCGGCATCATCCAGGCGGCATCTACAACTGCAGGTGTTATAGCGAACCGCTGTTGCCGAAGGTGAAGAAATGAATTTTGGAGACGGAATTTCGATCTCCCCGACGAGGAAGGTCACGCCAGAGGGCTACCTCCTCTGCAAGGGATGTCGCATCGCGCGAGTCGGCGGGCGTGAGTATCTCGCTGAAGAGATCGCGAACGTGCAGCCGGTCGACGGCAAGGTCACGGTCATGAGGTCTGCGGACTCGCTCTTTGCTCCCGAGACGATTGCATCGCTTGAGGGCAAGCCTGTTTGCCTCGAGCATCCGCCCGGTGCGGAGATGTTCGACGCGAACACTTGGAAGAACTTCATCAAGGGCGTGATGCTCCACGTCGCGCCTGGGTCGGGAGCCGATGCAGGCTGCTTGGTTGCCGACCTTCTCATCTACGACAAGGACGCCATCAACGCAATCATGTCGGGCGAGGCCACAGAGCTTTCTCTGGGTTACTTCTCCGAAGTGAAGGATGCAGGTGGTGGCATCGGCGTCGAGAGCCCTCTACAGGGCAACCACGTCGCACTCGTCCCTCGCGGGCGGTGCGGTTCTATCTGCGCAGTCAAAGACAGCGCAACAAACCAAACGGCTACAGGAGACAAAATGTCTTTTTTCAAGAAAGATGCCGATCCTGCAGGGGAAGCCTCTCCTGCAGCTAACGACGAGAAGCTCAAGGCCTTGCAGGATCAGGTGACTGCTCTGCAGGATCAGATCGCCGAGCTTCAGAAGTCTGCCCCCACCGCCGATGCCGACCCTGAAGGTCAGCCGGAGCCGAATCCTGAGGAAGGCGCACAGCCGCCCGCTCAGGGAGGCAGTCCCGACGACAAGAAGGACGACGGCATCGTTACGCCGGCACAGCCTGAACCCGCCAAGTCCCCCGACTTCGTCGCCACGCCCGAAGCGATCGCCGAGATCGTGAACCGCGTGCTCGAGGCTCGAGAGGCGGCCAACATCGTCGATGAGTGCGTCAAGAAAGACGCGGCTACGGTCGCGCCGAAGCTCGATGCCGCTACGCCGAACCTCGCTCTTGCCGCTCTTGCCGAGTACGCCAAGACCGAAGCGGGCAAGGCCATTCTCGACGAGTACGGCGGCCTCGATGCTATCAAGAAGGACGCCGCTCCGGATGTCCTGAAGTCCTGCGCCATTGCCGAACGCATGCGCGCCAAGAACGGTCTCGCCATGGGTCGCAAGGACTCCGCAACGGTAGAACGCCCGTCTTTCTTCGAGCAGGCAAAGAAACTCTGGAACTAAGGAGATCAAAATGATCGTTAATCCGCAATACCGACAGGTCGCCGGCTTCGCTGGTTCTGTCACTCAGTCCGGCGCTGTCATCAAGAGCGCTGCGGCCGCTACCCGAATTCCTGCGGGCACTCCGGTCAAGTACAAGGACGGCAAGGTCGTCGCCCTTGAGGGAACGGAAAAGGCGCAGGATATTTTCGGCATCGTGATGAAGGTCGCGACGCCGTTTGAGCCGTTCTACCCGGGCGATCTTATCGAGGTCGTTCACGAAGGCTACGTTCAGGTCGCTTTCGACGAAGAGGCCGACGCCGCCCCCGTGCGTGGCGGTCAGGTCTTCTTCGATACCGAGAAGAAGCTCTTCACGACGGACAGCACCAAGGTCGCCGTCCGCGCCATCTGGGCTTCCGATGGTTTCGGTGACGGCATTGCCGAAGTCCAAATCTTCCCGTTCATCCCGTCTGCTGCTGCCGCTTAAGGAGGAAAGATAGATGCTTACCAACGAACAGGCTGTGCAGATCCTGAACGCGCAGCTCTCTAAGATCGATCCCGAGATCATCAAGCCGCTCTCCGTCTACACGTGGACGCGAGATCTTCCGGAAGGTAAAGACCTCGACCGACTCGTTGACTCTCTCGTGCTCACGAAGATCACGGCTGGCTCCGGTCAGGGTACGTCGAAGGTCGCAGGCAAGTCCTGGATCGCCAAGAACGGCAACGACCTGAAGGATGTTGACATCGGCATGACCGCCGAAGCCGTCCGCGTCTATGACGCCGGTCGCGAGCTCTCCTGGACGGGAGCCGAGCTCGAGCGCTTCCAGAAGTTCGGCGTTCGCTTTGACTCCGAAAAGCTTGAAGTGCTCAACGACATCTTCAACCAGGAAGCTCAGGCCACCGGCTATCTCGGCGACAAGGACTTCGGGTTTGAAGGCTTGCTCAATCAGTCCAAGACCGTCGAAACGGTCAAGGGTGCAGATCTGCTCGCCGCCGACACGGTTGATACGTCGAAGCTCATCACGGCTATCGATTCGGCCATGCGTCAGGCTGAAGAAGCCTCTGGCGAAATCATCATGCCGAACCGTCTGCTCCTGAGCCCCGCCGACTACGTGAAGCTCCACTCGATCAAGATCGACGTGAATAACACGAACACGGTCAGCGCCATCGAGTACATCGAAAGGTTCTCCTATGCCGCCACTTCCACGGGCGACTTCAAGGTGCTCAAAGTTAAGGAATGCAAGGGCATCGGCACGGGCAAGAAGAATCGCTGGGTCTTCTACACGCCTGACAGCCGCTATCTGAAGTTCAACGTGATGCCGATGTGGCGCGAAAAGGTGTACGACAAGGGCTTGCAGTACTGCGCTGCCTATCTGTGGCGCATCGCTGAACTTCAGGTTCGCCATCCCGAAACGATTCTCTACGTCGACGGCATTTAATCGACATCCGAGGCGACCATGGAACTTTATGAGAACTTTCGCGAAGCCTTCGTTGAGTTCGACGACTATCCAGAGTCTCGCGTGAGGTACTTCCTCGAGCGGGCGGTGGACGCGATTCCAGAAGGTCGCTTCGGCAGAGAGACGGACTTCGGTCGCTTCCTCTACGTTGCGCATCACTTGACCGTGCTCGGATCTGGTGAAGCGGGATCGTCTGTAGGGAGCACACCGAAGACCGGCATTGCTTCGAAGACGGTCGGCTCTGTATCGATCAGCTACGACACAAGCTCGAGCACCGAGGCCGATGCGGGCTACTGGAACGCAACAGGCTACGGTCGTCTGTTTTGGGGCCTGCTCAAGCGCTATCGTCGGCTGCCGCTCATTGCGGTCGGGAGGGCGAGATGGCCATGAAGCTAAATGCGAGCGTTACAGCGCACGGCGACAACTGGCTTGTGCAGTCGGTCAAGGAGCTTGCGGAGGCCAGACGGCACTATGTTAAGGTCGGGTTCGTTCAGAACATGAGGCAGAACCGAACCGATATGCCTGGCACGAACGCTTTCATTGGCTACGTGCAGGAGCACGGGGTCCCGTCGAGGGGCATACCTGCTCGTCCATTCCTGATCCCCGCTTTTCTGGACTGTGCCGATGATGCAGAGGCATACATCCGACAGGGGTTCGAGGAGGCGTTGACCGACAAGAGGTCGATTGAGCGGGGCCTTGGATACGCGGGGACGCTTATCCGGGAGCGTGCGAAGAAGAGAATCGTCGACAGTGAGGGTTTTGAACCCTTGAAACCGTCCACTCTGAGAAATCGCGAACGTATCGGATTCAAGGGAACGAAGCCTTTGATCCATACGGGCCAGCTTCTCAACGCAATCACATACAAGGTGGAGTGATGGCCTGTCTTGATGTTTCAGAGATCCTTGACGATCTCGACCTATGCGACAAGTGCAAGGTGATTCATCGCGTCACCGAGACGGTAAACGGGCGAAAGCTCGCGCGTGGCATCGAGCACATGATCGTAGCAGTCATTCAACCGGCGTCCCCTATCGAGATTCAGCAGCTTGCCTCTCAGGTCGGCCCCGGCTTCGTGGGAGAGACGCTTTCAATCTGGACGCGAGAGAAGCTCACCATCGGGTCCGACGGAACACTCGGAGACTTGATCGACTTCAAGGCTCAGCGCTACAGCGTTGCTTCGGTCGAGGACTTCTTCGCTAACGGACGCTACTACCACGCTCTGGCAACGAGGTTTGGAGATGTATAAGGTCACTTCTCAAAGGCCCGGCATCGTCGGACAGACGCCCGGCAAGACACTCATTGGGTACGAGTTCGAGGACGCCTTCGGAGCTTGGCTCTCTGATGCGCTTGAGCTCCCGCGAAACTGCGTGAGCCCCGGTTGGAAATTCGCGCGTGAGAAAGCGCCCGACTGGGCGGACTGCGCGTTCTTCTACCTCGGCACGGTCAAGGCCGACGAGGTTGATCAGGAGCCAACAGAAGACGGTGGCATGGTCATCGACTACTACGGTTGCCTGACTGTGACGGTCGTGCTCTACGGCATGAACGCTCGCCTCCTGTCGATGCTCCTATGCGACACATTCTCGGTCGATCAGAACGCGGAATATCTACACAAAGTGTGCGGCCTGGCTTACGTCGACTCTCAGGTGCAGGCTCAGCTCCTCGAGCCTGTGGGTGGCGATTACCGCCAGAGAGCCGACGTGTCGATCACTTTCAACTACCACTATCAGCGGACGTGGGCGGTACGACCGATCGCCGAAGCGCCCGACGCAACAATCTTCAAATCGTGAGGTCTGTGATGACTCTTTCCGTATCTCGCGTCGTGAACGTCTCTGTCAGCCTGAGCCCTCAGGCAGCGCAGAAGCGCGGCTTCGGCACGCTCTGCATTCTTGGTGACAGCGGCGTCCTCAACGACTCTGAAACACTCCGCTTCTACAATGGTGCGGATGAGGTGGCAACCGACTTCGGCGTCGATGCCCCCGAATACCTCGCGGCGACCTGCTACTTCTCGCAGTCGCCCAAGCCGAAGGAGCTGTGTGTCGCTCAGTGGCGCAACGCTCCGACTCCCGCCGCCCTCATGGGGGGCACGCCGTCTCAGATCTCTGAGCTTCAGATTTCCGGTGCGGGCTTCAAGATCACGATCGACAGCGAGGTGATCGACGTGACTGATCTCGACACCAGCAAGGCCGTTTCGGTCGAAAACGTCGCCTCGCTCATCACCGCAAAGCTCGGCGGCAAGGGCGCTTGCACCGTCGTTGACGGTCGCTTCGTGATCACCTCTGCCAAGTCTGGCTCCGCATCCAAGATCACAGTCGCATCCGCTCCGAGCAGTGGCACCGACATGTCGTCGCTTCTCGCTCTGACGGAAGAGACTGGCGCTAAGGTTGTTGCCGGAAAGGACGACACGGAGACCGTCACCGACGCTCTGTCTCGACTCTTGCTCGAGCGAGGCCGCGACTTCTATGGTCTTGTGCTCGCAACGACTCAGAAGGTTGAAGATAACGCTATCATCGCCATCGCGCAGCAGATCGAAGCGAGCGACGATGCTCATGTCTTCGGCGTGACGCTTACCGATGAGGCGCTCAAGAACACGGCCTATAGCGAAGAGGCCGAGGATGTGGCCTCAAAGCTCAAGCGCGGGGAGTTCTCCCGCACGGCGGTCTTCTACGCAGACTTCGCGCAGGGTGACAGCGCTTACCGCGTCAATCCGTATTTCGCCGCATCTGCTTTTGGTCGCATGTTCTCCGTCAACTTCGAAGGCTCGAAGACGACGTTGACGCTGAAGTTCAAGAAGGCTCCGACGATCCAACCGAGCAACCTGAACGCGACCGAAGTCAAGAATCTCGAAGACCGAAACATCAACGTCTACGCGACCTACGCGAATGGCACGACGATCATCGAGCAGGGTGTCATGGCGAGCGGTCAGTTTGCCGACGAACGTCATGGCCTCGATTGGCTGCAGGATGCCGTGCAGACCGCAGTCTTCAACTGCCTCTATCAGAGCAAGACGAAGATTCCGCAGACGCGCGACGGCGTAGCGATGATTCAGGCCTCGATCGAAAACATCCTCGCCCAGGGTGTGGCCAACGGCCTGATCGCACCTGGCAAGTGGACGAGCGACGCATTCGGCAACCTCGAAACGGGCGACTACCTGCCGTCCGGTTACTACGTCTACGCAAACGATCTTGACGAGCAGGATCAGGCAGACCGCGAAGCCCGCAAGTGCCCGCCGTTCCAGTGTGCCGTCAAGCTTGCCGGCGCTATCCACAGCGTCGACATTACGCTCAACATCAACCGCTAAGGAGGGAAGATGGCTAAGGAAAGCTACACGCTGGCTCACGTCAGCATCACCTATGCGCCCTTCGGCGCGGCGTCTTTTGACTGCAAGAACGGCATCGCCGAGAGCGGCTGCACGATCGCCATGTCTGAAGACTTTGGCGAGCGCGTCAAGGGGGGAGACGGCTCCTCCATGTGGACGGAGTACTGCTCGCAGGACGGCACGATCACGCTCAACGTGAACCCGTACAGCCCTGCCTACGCCTTCTTCGTCGCCCTGCAGAACGCTCAGCGTATGAGCGGCACGAAGGGGCGAGACACGATGACGATCCTCAACCGCGATCTCAATGAGATGATCAGCTGCGCTCAGTGCGCGATCCAGTCGATCAGCGGCGAGACCTACGACAAGAGCGGCGCGACCGTTCGCGTCGTGACGATCAACTCTGGCACGATCACGAGGATGTCAGCCTGATGAACTACAAAGACATTCAGATTAACGGGGTCACCTTGCGACTCTTTAAGATGTCGCCCTTCGACCAGTACGACATAATCAACACCTTGATCCCGAGCCTGTCTGGCGTGCTGCGTGCAGTGGCGAGCATGAGAAAGGGGGCGGGAATCGCGGTCGATAACGCAGAAGGCCTCGCGCTCGCGGTTGACGAGTTCCTTGCCAAGGTCTCGCCGGAGCAGCGCCGAGATTTGCTCTTTCGTCATCTTCTCTCGCCCGAGTCCGTGAAGATCGTTGTGAACGGCTCTGAACTGCCGCTCATCAGCGACACTGGAACGGCGAAGACTGTGATGAACGAACAGCTCAACGACATCACGTACCTCCTGCAGATCGGCGCTGAGGTCTTGAAGTTCAACTTTGAGCGTTTTTTCGCGTTCGGAAAGAGCACCCTTTCCCGAAAGTAAGGCGCGATCAGCGAGTGGAGAGCGCGGGGCTTCTGGAGCTTCCGCGCTCTTTTTGCATGACCCCGGTCATGCGTGGCTTCATCAGCTACGCAGACCTCGTCGAGAAGCGGGTCGACCTTGCTGACCTGTGGCTCATCAACGTCTCAATCCGGATCACGGACGAGAACCAACGACGACTCATGGAGGTCATGAAGCATGATCGAAACGCTTAAGGAGTTCGCGCTCAAGCTGACCGCGATGGTCGACAAGCCGGCTCTCAATGAGATGACAGATGCGGTCGACACCACGGCCGCTTCGATCTCGGACTTCGCCCAGAAAGCAATTGGAGTGCTGACTGCAGGTGCGTTCGCGATGGCAGTTCAGGACACAGTCAACCGCTTCAACGGTTTGGCGGACGCGGCCGCACGAATGGGCAACATCACGGCGAAAGAGCTCGATCGTCTGGGGTACATTGCAGACCACACTGGATCGAGCGCGGACGTAGCGTCAGCTTCCTTCGAGAATCTATCGAAGATGATCGGCGAGGCCGCGAACGGCGTCGGCGGCGGCGCAGAGCTTTTCACGAAGTACGGGCTCTCCGCGAAGAACGCAGACGGATCGATCAAGAGCGTGACGCAAGTCCTTGACGAACTCAAGGCCAAGATGTCGAAGCTCTCGCAGTCGCAGAAGGCAGCGATCCTGCAGCAGATGGGTATGGACAAGACGCTCGTCGACATGGTGAGCACTGACACCCAGGCGCTTGCATACGAGTACGACAAACGCACTCAGCTGCTCGGTGTCAATGCTGACGAGATGGGAGAGCTGTCCGCGGACTTCAACGACAACCTCGGCAAGATGACGCGGAGTTTCTCCGACGTCATGACGGCCGTTGTCGTGCGCATCCTGCCGCCGCTGACGGACGCGTTCAAGACCGTCACGAGGTGGATTACGGAATCGGGCGACAAGATCGTCAAGATCATCGAGCCCTTCACCGCCGTCATCCGCGTGATGGTGCGCCTTATCAACGGCGCGCTCGTCGCAGTTGGTTCCTTCATCGACATCGTCGGCGGCCTACCAGGTTACCTCGCCCTTGCGACTGTGGCGTGGAAGGCGCTGAATGTTGTGATGAATGCGTCGCCAATGGTGAAAGCTGCCTCGCTCATTGCGGGCGTCGTAAGCGCGATAGGGCTTCTGATCGACGACTTCAAGGTGGCAAAAGCGGGCGGCGAGAGCTTCTTCCAGTTCTGGAACGAGCCGTGGTTCGACAGATTCCTGAAGGGGGCGGAAGGCGTCATCAGCTTCTTCGGAAACTTGGAGAATCTCCTTCTCTCCTTTGGCGGGACGCTCTCCGGGGTGGTGGTTGGGATTTTCACGGGAGACTTCGCTCTGCTCGAAGAGCAGGGACGGGCATTCTTCGATGCCTTTAAGGGGATGTGGGAGGGCTTCAGAGACTTCGTCTGGGGCATCTTCGACGGCCTCGCAGGAGCGCTCGAGTACGCCTTCCAGAAGTTCTTCCCTGATGCTCATGAGACAGTCACGGCTTTCGGTGACGCGATTTCGAGCGCTGCCAATACCTTGCTCAAGGCGATCTCCGACCTTTTCGACAGAGGGCTCGGAGAGCTTGGTGACAAGGTCTTGGGCTGGGTTGCTGGCATAGGCGGAAAGATCTCTGGCGCGATCGGGGGAGTCAAGAGCTTCCTCGGGTTTGGGGACGATGAAAAGGGCGGGGTGCTAACGCCTGACAGTGCCACAGTTGCCGCGATTGCGCCGACGACCTATGCGCAACAGAGCACGATGACCAACATCAACAACACGGTGAACCAGACGTTCAACGTTAAGAGCCGTGAAGAGGCAGGCTTCCTTGCGACGAAGACACCTCGCCTGATGGGAGGTGCAGCATGAGCTTCTTTGAAAACCAGATTGTCGGTATTGCCGGCACGCTGATCGGGAAGATGCTCACGATCAGCCCCTCCCGATCATTTGCTGGCTTCAGCGAGTTCTGCTCCATCACCGAAGTACACAACGCCGCTGTGCAGGCGACGCAGTATCCAATCGAAGACGGGACGCAAGGGACGGATCACATCGTCCGCCTCCCTGATGTCTTGCAGTGGGAAGTCGTCTTTGAAGAGCGTTCGAATCCGCGTCAGACCTACGATCGCCTGCGCAAGCTGATGATCTCTGGCCAGCCGTTCAAGGCTGAGACGGGGCTCAAGTCCTACACGAACTTGATTCTCCTCTCGATCTCTGCCTCGCAGGACGTGCATACCGGACGTATCCTGCGGTGCACCCTATCACTGCAGGAGATCATCATCACGAGCGCTGTGGCGACCGCCTTGCCGCCTCGAGCGAGGCAGGCTCTGGCGAACCAGACGGGATCGACAGCGAAGACGGGCAGCAAGAGCCTCGGAGAAGCAAGCCCGAAGCAAAAGTCCGATTTGAATCACATGGCCGAGGACGTAAGAGGATTCTTCCGATGAGTTCAATTTATCGAGTTCCGCTCAACCCTTTTGCAGAGCAGTTCCAGATCGAGATCAACGGAACTAACTACCTCATCCGGACCCATTGGAATGAGGCGATCAAGCGATGGACGCTTGATCTTGGCACTAGTGGAGAGCATTGGCTCATCTGCAATATGGCCATGGTCGCGGGCGTTGATCTGCTCGCCCAGCACGCGCATCTCGGCCTCGGATTCAAGATGCTCGTGCAAGTCGACGGGAACTCGGCGGCCGACGTCGGAGCCGAGGGCTTTGGCGACGGATCTGAGCTCTTCGTCGTCATAGAGGATGCGTGATGAGAAACTACGGACGAAAGATCGGGCTTCTCATCGCAGGCAGCTCTGGTGATGCGCTCGATCTCTCGGGATTTCGCGTCGTCTTCTCTGTCGAAAAGACGGCTGCCGAACAGCCGAACAAAGCGAAGATCGAGATCTGGAATCTGTCTGATACGACGGCTTCTATGCTCCTCACGGGCAAGATGACGCGCATCGTCCTGCAGGCCGGCTACGTCGACAACTCGGCAGTGCTCTTCGACGGAAACATCATCGCCGCCAAGCGCATCCGACAGGGGACTGACGTGATCGTCTCGATTGATGCGGGCGACGGCGATAAGTCGTACAGCTTCGCGGTCGTTCAGCAATCGATCGCGTCAGGATACTCCAGCGCAGACGTCGCCAAGGCCTCGGTCACCGAGCTTCAGGCGAAGGGCGCACGAGGCGCAAGCGTCGACGCCATCAAGGCCGAAACCAAGTTCCCGAGAGGTCGCGTCATGTTCGGTGCAGCTCGCAAGTTCGCACGCGAAGTTGCGAAGACGACAGAATGCCAGTGGTCGATTCAGGACGGGCAAGTCGTCTTCTGCAAGGTAAAGTCCGCGACCGAGGGTGCGCAGGCTTTCCTGCTCTCGCCATCGAGTGGCTTGGTCGGAGCGCCAACGGTGGACAAAGACGGCGTCAAAGCTGCCTGCTGTCTCAATCCTCAGCTCCACATCTACGACCCGATTCAAATTCACAGCGAGTTTGTCGACGGCACCTACAAGATCCTGACAGTCAAGCACTCGGGCGATACGCACGGGAACACTTGGACGACAGAGATCTCCGGGACGCTGCTCGATGCCTCCACATCGGAGACAACGCAGACATGAGACAGGATGAACGCATCGCCTCGCAAGAGGAGATCGACGAGAAGCGCGGCGAGGACATCGCTTCGCAGATCCGATGCGCCATGCCGGCGATCGTCACAAAGGTGAACCTCGAGGCGCAGACTGTCGAGGTCAAGCTGGCGCTGCAGGGCAAGGTCGGAGACGAGGACGGCGGCATCAGCTTCGTCCAGTATCCAATTCTTCCCGATGTGCCGATCGTATGGCCGCGTGCCGGAGGCTTCGCTCTGACTTTCCCTGTGAAAGTCGGAGACGAATGCCTCGTCGTATTTGCTGACCGTTGCATCGACGCGTGGTGGCAGTCCGGCGGCGTGCAGAAGCCTATGGATGAGCGGATGCACGACCTCTCGGAGGCCTTCGCCATCTTCGGGACGACGAGTCAACCGAAGCGCCTGCCGTCCGTCAAGAACAACGCAGTCGAGCTTCGAGACGACGATCGAGCAAACTGGATCAGCCTTCGACAAGGCTCACTCGATATCAACATCGAGGGGGAGACCACGGTTCACTGCGCCGATGCCACAGTCAACGTCGACGGACAGACGACGCTCAACTGTCCGACAAACACGATCAATGGGGACGTCCTCATTAACGGTCAGTTGACCGTCTCGAAGACGATCATCGGTCAGGGCGGCTTCGTCATCTCCGGAGGCTCCGGCGCGACCTGCACGGTCACGGGGTCGATCGAAACGACGGGCGATGTGACGGCGGGCGGCATCAGCCTGCAGGGTCACGTCCACACTGAACAGGGCGACGGCAAGGATACGTCCGCCGCCAAATAGGGAGGCGTCATGCGCTACCGAAAACTCGATGCGGAAGGCGATATGGTCTTCGGTCACGGTCGGGACGACTACCTGAGCGAGACCGAGGCGGTCGCTCAGTCAGTGCTCACGCGCCTGCGCTTGTGGATGTCCGAGTGGTATCTGGACACGGAAGAAGGGACGCCGTACATGACCGACGTGCTCGGCAAGGGTACGGAGTCGTCATCGGTTGCCGCCCTTCAGTCACGCGTCCTCGATACGCCTGGAGTGCGCAGCATCCTCGAAATTCATGCAACTCAGGATCCCGAGACGCGACAGGCGAGCTTCTCAATGACGCTCGACACCATCTACGGAGAGGTCACAGTCAATGGCTAAGAAACTGGAAGAGCTCGCCTACATCGACAAGGCGGGCTTTCATATTGCAGACTTCGAGGACTTCCTCGAGTACCACAGAGACGCGATGCGACGAATCTACGGATCTGACATCAACCTCGACGCGGACTCTCAGGATGGTCAGTTGGTTGCACACATCGCGCAGAGTCAATATGACATGGGCGTGCTTTGCGCGGCGGTCTTCAACGCCTACAGTCCATCAAGTGCTGTCGGCGAGAGTCTGTCCCGTCAGGTGAAGATCAATGGGATCAAGCGCCAAGCGTCAACGAACGGAAAGGTAGACTTGAAGATCATCGGCAAGGCCGGCACGGGCATTAAGAACGGTCGCGTTAGAGATGACGCTGACCGCCTGTGGATCCTCCCCGATCTCGTGACAATCCCGACTGGTGGCGAGATCGTTGTGACTGCCACATCTGAAGAGCCGGGCGACATCCGAGCAGCATCCGGATCTGTCTCGCGCATTGCGACGCCGACCGAAGGATGGTACTCGGTGACGAACGAGGCCGAGGCTACACCGGGTGTCGACGTCGAATCCGATGCGACGCTACGTAGACGTCAGACCGTATCGACGGCCATGCCGTCGCAGACGGTACTTAAGGGAATCCTCGGCGAGATCCGAAACGTCGAAGGTGTGACGCGAGCAAAGATCTACGACAACGACACGAGCGAGCCTGACAAGAACGGGATCCCCGGTCATACGATCTCAGCAGTCGTCGAAGGCGGAGATGCGGCAAAGATTGCCGAGGTTATCCGCCGTCGCAAGTCGACCGGCACAGGGACGTATGGCACGACCGAGATCGTCGTAGTCGATCCTCAGAGTATGCCGATCACGATTCGATTCTTCAGACCATTCATCGCTCACGTCTACGTGCGTGTCACGGTGCGCCCGCTCACGGGCTTCTCGTCAACCTACGTCGAAGAGATCAAGTCCGAAATCGTCTCGCACATCAACGATCTCGGCGTTGGGTCGACCGTCTACCTGTCGAAGCTGTACGTCCCGGCGAACCTCGCCGCGAACGACCACGACAACACCTACGACATCGACACGATCGAGATCGGTACGGATAAGGGCGCTCTCGCCGCGAAGAACATCGTGACGGCCTTCAACGCCGTTCCGTTCAGCCAGGCGAGCTACATCGAGGTCGTGACCAATGACGACGATTAATGACTATCTCGAGCGCGTGCCATCGCAACACCGCGATAGACCACGCTTCAGGGAGACGCTAACCGCTTTTCTGAGCCCGATGGTTCGACTGCAGGAGCTCCTTGATGAGACACCACGAAACTATGACGTCGACTTTTCCGTCGGCAAGCAGCTCGATGTCGTGGGCGAGTGGGTAGGCGTGAGCAGATATATCTCAGCGCCGCTCTCTGGCATCTACTTCGAGTGGGATGGGACGCGGTCGACCGGGTGGAACGCTGGGCAGTGGAAGGGCCAGTATGACCCGTCCACGGGGCTTGTCGCGCTCGATGACGATACGTACAGATCGCTCATTAGGCTCTATATCGCCGCAAATCGGTGGGACGGAACGACTGATGGCGCTTACGATGCGTGGGAATCTATCTTCGATAGATCCGCAATCGTGATCGAGGACCATCAGGACATGAGCTTCACGATCGGCATCGCCGGGCGTCTCAATTCGAGCGCCCAAAAAGCAATCTTCACGACGGGTATGAGTCCCTTCAAGCCCGTGGGCATTCAAATCAAGATCTACTTCATTAGCTCAGACGGAACTTCGCCGCTTTTCGCCTGGGGCGTTCAAACAAGCGCCCTAGGCGGCTGGGGGAGAGCCGCTTGGGCAGAGAAGTACGACATGACCTTAGACCGCTGAATTTCAGCGGTCTTTTTTATTGGGGGAAAAATGGCTTCAACAAACTTCGTCCGTTGGGCGTCGTCGCCGGGCGCACAGCTCATGTCGGACGACAAGTACAAAGCTGCTGCCTCGACCGGCCTCGTGCCGGGCATCGCTGACCTAGAGCAGGCGAACAAGTCCTGGCTCCAGGCGAGCGCGATCGCCGAGGCGTTCGGCCATCTCGTTACGACCAACAAGGCCGCCTACGATGGCGTCGACTTCCTTGACACGGATACAGCCGAACAACTCGCCGAGAAGGTGTTCGCGGTCTTCGCAAAGCGTCTTCCGGGCGAGATCCCAAACAAAAGCATTGTCACGTCGAAGCTCGCTGACGAGTCCGTGACGATCGAGAAGCTAGCAAAGAAGCTCGACTTCGGCAGTTCTGAAATCCAGATCCGAGGAATGCCCTTGTCTCAGCTCAAGCTGGTGACGCTCAAAGACCGCGAGCTCGCTCTTGCGACGGATACCTATGACCTCTATGTCGGCGACGGTGTGACCGCAGGCGGTCATCTTGTCGGCGGCAGTAAGTACGACGAAATCACCGAAGTGCTGGCGAAGCTGACGAACGCTGTCGCTACGCTCGGCCACCAGGCGCAACCTCTCTCAGGAGTTTAACTATGGCCCTGCCTAATCTCTCTCAAATTTCCGAAGCGCTCGACAAGATCATGCCTGAGCTGACGCCTGTGCCGGTCGGCACTGTGGCCTATGCGCACGAAGTACCGACGGGTTGGCTTCAGTGCAATGGTGCTGAGGTCAGCCGCACGACGTATGCGCGACTTTTCAGGAAGATCGGCACGAAGTATGGTGCTGGCAACGGCTCTACGACGTTCAACCTTCCTGACCTTCAGCATCGCGTTTTGGAGGGAACTAATACCACCAGCGAAGTGGCTCAGAAGGTAGAAGCTGGCTTACCTGACATCACTGGTACTGCCGGAGATGTGCATGTCGGAACGAACGCGAGTGCGGCCGGGGGCTTGGAATGGCAAAAAGCGGGGAATCGACAACATATGCCACTCGACGGCATTTGGCAGTTTGGTAACTTCTTTCTTAGCGCATCCCGCTCTTCGGCCGTTCACGGAAAGTCTCAGACCGTACAGATGGCTTCGGTCCGTCTGCTCGCCATAATCCGTACCTGACATTACGGGTGAGTTCAACGTCGACACTCAGAATTTCGCCCGTTGGGGTACAGTGGCACTCGGCGGCGCGTTTACGTCGGTCAACCCCTACAATGTCTACTCTCACGACGGTGCGGGAACCGAAATGACGCGCACGACAGGCATCAAGATGGAAGCATCGAGAGCTAATGCAATTTACGGTGGCACAGCCGTGCAAATGCCTAGTCTCCGCTTGATGGCAATCATCAAGGCCTGACATTACAGGCTCTGTGCACACCGTTCTTGTCGAAAACCCCAGCGTCTTAGGCGCATTTGAAATCACTGCCAATTGGGCCAACAACCTCGCAGGCGACGTCTCTGGGAGCGTAGAATTCGGCCAGAACGTGTCTTTCCTAGCCAGTAGGTCAAGTAGCACATACGGCAACGGATCGACTGTTCAGCCTGCGTCTCTCAGGCTTTTAGCCATCATCAAGGCCTGACATCACGGGCGAACTGGATGACGTTCACAGCGGTGAGTTCCCGAAGGGCATAGGATGTGTTTCGTGGACAAAAAACGGCGAGCGCGACACCTGTGCGCTCAGAGGACCGTGGTGTTACGGTGATTACGACATCGTGCATCGCGCTCTTCATCCGTTTACGGCAACTCGTCAACTGTTCAGCCCAAAGCTTTGCGCCTCTTTGCCGTCATCAAATTTTGATGATCGCAAAAAGCCGAAGCGAAGCTGGCTGAACGGTTCCCGAGCCGCCGTAAGTGCTGGCGACGCTTCTTGCTGAAAAACGCAAGTCTGATGCAGACATATAGCCCCCGTGAGCCGGATGGTCTGCTAACCACCGGCTCTCGATCTGGAAGCATCCGCTGACAGTTGCGCCGCCATTATCTACAACGTCATGGAATTTTCCGCTTATGTCAGGCCTTGATGATTGGCATCAGGCGAACACTCGCAGGCTGTACAGTTGAGCCGCCGTAAATAGAGGCGGACTTTGAAGCCTGAAAGTCGACCCAGCCAACGTACTCGCTCCCCTCGTTGGTTACGTTTCGGTTCACTGACTGCGGGGTTGTTGCGCCAACAATATGAGCACCTCTGACTGTTCGTGTCCACACGACGTCGCCAAAACCGCCTGTGATGTCAGGTGCGAATGATCGGCATTAGACGCAGGGAGGCGGGTTGAACCGTGGCCGAGTTCCCGTAAGCGTTACTGCTGCGTTTCGCCTGAAGGGTGATGCCCGCAAAGCGTCCCTTGCCTGTCGTACCGAAAACCTCTGAGTTATCGGTAACGTCGCCTGTTAGTGCGCGGCCATTGAAACTCATGGTTGCACCACCTGCTACGTCGGTCAAATTGCCTGTAATGTCAGGTGCGAATGATTGGCATCAAGCGCAGGGAGGCAGGCTGCACGGTCGACGATGCGCCGTAAGTCGCATTTGATAATTTTGCCTGAAAACTCAGGATGCCAAAGTAGAACAAATCGTTGGGATGCGTACCGCTATGAGGGCCTTGGGCCACTGTGTTAGATAGCGCTCCTAAATGCAACTTCATGTCCGGGCCGCCGTAGTTGTCGTTCACCTGTCCAGTAATGTCAGGTTGTCGGAGTTTTTCGAAAAGCCCGAAAAATCGGTCCTTTTTCGGCACTGTGCGCGGCACAGGCTCGATTGATGCCTCGAGCCTGAACTTTTGCCTGCGGCCTAGTCGGAATCGACCTTTATGCCGGCACAACGGGCACAGTCGAAGACATAAAAGCACCACTGCGCGTAGACATTTTTCCTAGCGTCCAGAAAGTCAGAACGCTGATACGCGCGGGAAACGGCTGAACCTGTCAGATGGGCAAGACAGGCTTCAGCGACTTCATACGAGACCTCGTGGTCGGCCATCCATGAGCGAGCGATAGACCTGCATCCGTGCGCTACGAGTTTTCCTCGCAGTTCAGTTGAGTGCAGGTACTTCGCAAGCGTCTGAGATGACATCGGCCTCGAGCCTCCAGCGCCTGGAAAGATGTAGCCGGACTTCGGGTGTCTCGACACGGCTTTTGCTTCGTCGAGCAGATACCTCAGCGCGGGGATGATCGGCACACGGTGCTGGCGACGTTTCTTCATCTTCTCAGCTGGGATAGTCAGAACGTCGTTCTCGATCCACTCCCACCTGATCGAGGCAACTTCACCTGGACGGAGCATCGAGCAAAGAGACCACAGAAAGATGACCTGCATCCTGCGCGAAGCGTAGGAGATGACGCTCATGGCAGAGGAAAGTTCCTGCCAGTCAATCGCAGGCATCGGAGTTACTTCGGCAGGCGAGTAGATGCGGTTCAGTCTTTCGACGGGATTGTGCTTGATGAGGCCTGCGGCTACCGCAAGGTCGAGGATTTCACGGCATCGCATGATGACGCGCTTCAGGGTCACCTTTCGGTCGGCCTCGAGGAGCGGCTGGACGATGTGAACGATGAGAGGCGCGGTTATCTCATCGATCTGTTTGTTCTTGATATGGCGTAGTAGATGACGCTCGATCATCCTGCGCTCGTTCTCATACGAGACGATGCGGCCACGCTTCTGATCGCACCAGATACGGAAGGCGTCGGCAAAGACATAGCCTCGCGGCGGCTCTTGTCCCCGTTCTTTTCTCTTCTGTCTGGTGATTTGACGGGCTTCTTTCAGTCCCATCTCGGGGAAGTTCCCGAGCTTGATATCCGTCACCCGCCCGAGGGTGCATAGGCGCAAGACCCATGTTTTCGCGCCAGTCGGATAGACGCGAAGCGTCAACCCGTGACTATCTGTCACGACATACCTTTTTTCACGCGGCTTCAAGGCCGCGATTTTTTTAGGAGTCAGCATGACTACTTCCTTCAAGAAGGCGTTCAAGTACGACGCCTCCGGTTACTTCGAGCATGAACTCTCCGTTCAGGTCGTGGACGGTAATGTGCTCATGCCGCTGTCCTGCACTCTCGTCGCTCCTTTCGGCGATGAAGGTGAGGATGGCTCGAAGTTTTATCGCTTCGACGGCAAGACGTGGACTGCAGAGCTGAAGCCGACGTGCGCAGCCGACCTCGTCGGCGTGGTGGTCTCCCACCAATCTCAGACGCCGCATGACATCGAGATGCGCTCGCTGATCCAGAAGTTCTCGCAGGAAGAGGGTTATCGCGAAAAGCGCGGCGAAGATCTTTCTTGGTCTGTCGAGAAGATTCCCGAAAAGACGCCCGAAGAGAAGCTTGCTGAAACTGAAGAAGAGGTTCGATCTAAGCGTGATCGCCTGATCGCGGATACGGACTACTTGCTGATGAATGACTATCCGGTCTCTAGTGAAGATCTTGAGTCTGTCAAGGCGTATCGCACTGCACTTCGCGATGTGCCTCAGCAGGAAGGGTTCCCTTACGAAGTGGTGTGGCCGGAGGTTCCGGCTGCTCTTGTTCGAGCCCGGTGAAAGGGGAAACATTGAAAAGTTGAGATGCCGCCTTCGGGCGGTTTTTTCATATGTGGGATTTGATTGTCAAGGCGATGAAAGATGCGCTCAAGGAAAAGGTGACTGAAATGACGAAAGAAGAAGTGAAGGAGTGGCTCGATAAGATCGGGGTCAAGGTCGAGCAAGTGACGGACGATCTCATCGCCAAGGTGGAGGCCCGGAAGGCTCTGCTTGATGCGGAGACACGTCGGAAGACACGCCTCTTCTGGGGGCCGGTTGGTTTTTTGGTTGGCGCGGTCGCCGGCTATGTCTGCGCGGCCTTTTTCTGAGAACTGCGGGGTCCTCTTTCTTTGAGCTTCGCGTCCCTAAACCAACGTCAACTCCCCCAAGGATATCCCTCGGGGGAGTTTTTTGTGCGCGTGTGCTTGAAGTCTCGTTAGAGACTCAAGGCATGCGGGAGGTTGCATGCCATACAGAGATTTGAGTGACGGGCAGATTCTGGCCGCTGCAAGTGGTTTTGCGGCGATCTGCGGTTGGCTTTCGTACCTGCTGAAGGTACAGGAAGGAAAGGCTTTCACATGGCGAGAGTTTTTGCTTCATGGAGCGATCAGTGCTGTATGCGGGCTGATCAGCTACGAGGTGCTTTTTTACGAAGGGTTTCCGCCGCAGTTGTGTGGGGCCTTGAGCGGCATGGCTGGGTGGGGCGGCACGCGGGTGATCCGTCTTCTTGAGGTCGTTCTGCAGAAGCGCCTTGGTCTGGATAAGGAGGATTTGAAGTGAAGAATTTTGGCGAGTATTCGGCGGAAGTCGCGATGGACTTCATCGAGGCTTGGGAGGGCTGCCGCCTGCAGGCGTACAAGTGCCCCGCCGACATTTGGACAATCGGCGTCGGTCACACGAAGGACGTGACGGAGCATGACGAGATCACCTACGAGCAGAGCCGTGAGCTCCTGCGCAAGGACATCGAGGCCGTGGTCAAGGCCCTTGCGCCGTTCGTGAATGTGCACGTGACTGAAGGGCAGTTCGTGGCATTGGTGAGTCTGGCTTTTAACGTGGGTGTGAGCTACGTCGTTCACCAGTGTCCGCGCCTCATGCGTGCACTCAATGCTGGAGATGCGGAGGCGTGTGCTCACGAATTTCTCGATATCAACCGGGCAGGCGGCAAGGTGCTCGCGGGGCTGACCGAGCGCCGCCGCGCCGAAGCAAAACTCTTTCTCTCGGAGGTCTGAACATGGTCTATCTGAAATGGCTGGCACTCATGCCTGCGTCGTTCATTATGGCCATTGTTGGCCGCCTCCTCGCACCGATCCTGCCGTTCTTCGTGGACAAGGAAACGCACCGCCTGCCGAATTGGCTGTCGTGGTTTGCCACTGATGACAATGATGCGGACGGGGATCAGGGGCACAGGGAGCGTTGGCCGGGCACTGACCCCTGGTCGACGTACAAGCGCCGCGTCGCTTGGCTCCTGCGCAATGTGTGCTACGGCTTCGACATTCAGGTTTGTGGCGTCCCTGTCCACACCGCCGACGAATGGGAAGTGACGGGCAATGAGGACGCAAGCGACACGAACGGCGTCTCGGGCACGTGCCGCAGGCGTTGCCGCCGCGATGGGAAGCTCATCGCGTTCCAGCTGTACTACATCAAGCACTACAGGTTGCTCGGCAGGCCGTGCTGTGTGCGGATCAACGTGGGTTGGAAGCTGTGGGGATCCCGAGACAAGAAGGCACAGTACGTCGGTATTTACCTGAATCCCGTGAAGGGATGGAAGCTGTGAGCTAGACGCCACAGAAATGAAAAGCCGCTCAGGGGCGGAATCCTGAACGGCTCGTAAGACCCAAAACGCGAAAGGTGTCTATGGGAGATATTTTACCAAATTTGATAGCCGCACTGCGGCTTGGAGAGCTGATGATGGAAGAGGAACTGACGTGGCAGGCTGTCGGGATGTACGTCGTTTTCTTGGCGCTCGGGGGCGTAGCGATTGCGTGGGGAATGGCGAAGGCGGTCAAGGCGTGGCGTGACGCGTTGAAATGATGAGGAAACGAGATGGCTTCTTGGATGAAGGCGGCGGGTTCTGTAGCCGCAGGCGTCGGGATCTTCGTCGCGGGCTACCAGTATGCCGCCGCCCTGTACGGGCAGGACATCGCTGAACTGCGCGAGGACTACGCCACTCGTGCGCAGGCCCTTGAGGCCAAGTATCGTGAGAAGGAGAGAACCTATGCACAGAGCCTGGTTGAAGCGTGGGAGGTGCGCGATGCCGCACTGGCTCGCGCTAGTGACTTGTCTGGCGACCTTGACAGGGTGCGCCGTGAGGCCGCCGCGGCCCGCAGTCGACTGTCCGCAGTCACCGCAGGTTCCTGCGGCGCTGAAAGAAAGCAGCTTGCCCGCTGCGCAGACTTACTCGAAAGAGGCACGGAGTTGGTTCGAAGAGGTGTCGAACTATCTGAGCGCACTGCGATAGACAAAGATGCTATGGCGATTATTGTGAGCCAGTGAAGTGCTAAACTCCCTGCAACAACACCGCGCAAGCATAGCCGGGGACGGATTGTCCCCAGGAAGCTCACTCCGCGCGGTTACCTATACGGGCTACGATAGTACCTGCGCTCGATCATATGGAGCGTCGAGAAATCCTGCCCCTGAAAATGCCCCACTTACCTTCGTTGGTAGGTGGGGCGTTTTTTTGTGCCTGTAGTAGAAATTCCCCATCCAATGCAAAGCGTTGGGGGGGGGCGGATAGCGGACCGAGCGTCAGAGTCAGGCCTACTTCGGGTGATATACTCAAACATATCCGTACTGATGTCGCATTTCCGGTGGGTGGTATGACTGAAGAGAAAACGTATTCAGGGATGAATCTGTGCCGAGAGTCCATTGGCAACTATGTAATGGCTTTTTGTAAGGAAAACGGTTTGGGCCATGAGCTCGTTGATCGGTCTCCATCTTGTAAAAGGGTTATCTTTGGAAAAGTAGGCGGGGTGTCTGCTACGGTTGATCTATTTCTCAATAATAATGGAACAACAACTGTTCACTACAAAATCGGTAAAAATCAAGAGTTGGGCTTATTGTTAGCAGAGTACCTCAAAGGAACAATTGACCCAGCGGAATTCGAAACCGTCAATCTGGTGCTGACTAGCATCTTTGACGATGACGTTGATCTAGTTTTCTCTGGCATTGACCGCCAAGATTTTTCTGTCAATGAAAAGTCTAGGCGGGACTCTTCCGTTTGCTGGGAAATAATTTCCACTCAATTCTCGGATCGCTTGGTAGTGACTTACCACGCGAGCACGCACAAGCTTCAACTTCAGGGGAGGCCTCTATCCTGCTACAAGGCATTTGTGTACTGCTTGGCGGAGGTGTTGGATAAAACTGGGCTCGAAAAGGTTCTGACCCGCTGCGGCGACGATGATCACCGTGTGAGCTACGTACAAGAAAGCGTGGCAGAGACGGGGCTCAAAGCGGTGATGGGAAACGCATACGAAAAAATGGATGATGTATCAAAGCGACTTCTTCTGTCAGGGCTATGCGTAAAGCTTGCATCTCCAGAACTCCCGGATTATTCGCTGTTGCTGTACCCGGAGCTTCGTGTGCTCGAAGGGGCAATGAAGAGGCTTCTGAGTAAACTGGGTATCAATGTTCAGTATGAAAGCTTTGGTAGGGCGTTTGAAAAAGTCGATGGGGTGTACGTCTTGACTGTCCCAGCTGATCCCAGGGAAAGAGCGGCTCTGGAAAAGGGGTATTGTTTCTACCAAAAAGAAAGGCATACATTATTCCACTCTAACATTGTTCCGGTGATGAACAGAGTGATCTCGACCATCTCTGAGATGAACCGGCTATCTTCTGAGTGTCAGAAAGTGATAAAAAATATCTATGAGCTAATATAATGTTTAACGTGAGAGCTATAGATCACGGCGGATTTCAGGCAATTGTGACCGCCCTGAGCTACGAAAGCTCGCTAGATGACCTCCAATATATCGAACAGGTGCTAAGGGAGTTGTTTGGAAGCGACCGGCACGCAAGCGTCATTTGGGATTTGCTGTGTACAAACGGCCTATCTTGGAATCGGTTTTTGAGCGCTAGCTTTGATGGCAGGCAGTTTGATTTGTCTTCTTTCAAAGCTCTTCCTGAATCTGAAGTCGACGAGAAGATTATTCATGACCAGAAGGTCTTTTTTAGAGAGAGTGGAGCTCTTGAAAATTCAGTCTTGTCGAAAGAGCAGATTAAAAGCATCTTGGGCTAATGGCAAAACCCCACCCGCTTTTCTGCGGATGGGGCGATCTTTTTATGCCTTCTTTTCGGTTGTCAGCGTGAAGGCCATGCCAAGCATGTCGAAGGCGTCATCAAGCGCTTCCATGCTTGCACCGTCCTTGGTGAGGTCTACGAGGCGCTGTGCTTGCGTCTGGGATACCTTGAGCATTCGAGCCATGTCGGCGACGCGATAGCGGTTGTTGACCATGTAGTTCCAGAGCAGGATTTTTGCTTGAACGCGGGTAGGGACGCGAATCGGGTAGTCGTCTTCTGCGATGGGAGTCGGAAGCGGAATCGCGCGGCGTTTCTGACGATAGAAGAGTTCCATAGCGCCAGGCATCATTTCCGTTGCAAGCTCTGTAGCCTCATCGATGCTGTCAGCGTCGAAAACACATTCGGGGAGGTCAGGGCTACTGGCTTCAAACTTACCGTTGTCCAGAGGTTTTACGTGAAGTCCGTAGAACATATAATGTCTCCTTGGAGGTGATCGCCTTGTGTGGACGCCTCCCCAGAACCACTGGGGAGGACTTTGGTTGATTAAGAAGCGTTGTACTGATTACTTTTCAGTTCGGGGCTTCGGAGCCGATTTCCCTTCTTTGATCGTTCGTTTGAACTTGAATTTGATGATTCCCAAGTTGAGTTCGATCTGGAAGGTTTTGGTTTTTGACTTTATGTCCACATGGCATCACCTCCTTTTCATTAGTAATTATACCTATCTTGCTGAAAAAGTCAAGCCAAAACGGATAAATAAACACCACTGAAGTGGCTTTATTTGTGGAAGGATTACTTATTTTTCGGCATGATCGTGTCAGCCCATGCCTGCATAACGGTCCGCCTTTGCTCGAGCAAATCAGAACGTTGATACGCTTGTTCGACCTCGTTGCCGGTTGCATGCATGAGGCTTTTTTCTGCAAGCACCTGGTCGATGCCGTTTTCTGCCGCCCAATCTCGGAAAGTCGAGCGGAACCCGTGCATCGTGCCGTGGCCGACCTTCTTCTGTAGCACAACGCGCGGCGTCTCCAGTGAGATGTGTGAACCTGCTGAGCGGGCAAAGACACACTCGCCTTTGCGCTCGATCTGGCTGAGGATGTAGACAGCCTGGTCAGAAAGCGGCACGCGATGCGGATAAGGCTTCTGGTCCTTTCGGCGCTCTGGCGGCACTGACCAGACTCGGGCATCGAAGTCGATCTCGTCCCATCGCGCCTTGACGAACTCTCCGACGCGTGAGGCGGTCAGGATGCCGAAGACAATCGCGCTCGCACTGATCGACTTGGGCGGATTCCAGTCCTCGAGGAGCGCCCGAGTCTCATCAAGGGAGAGCGCCTCATGGTGCTCGACCTTCTGGACACGAGAAGGTGGCGGCAGAAAGAGGTCGAGGTTTCCCCTCCACGTCGCCGGGTTTGCTGCGACTCGCTTGGCTGTTGCGATCGCGTAGGAGAAGACGGCCTCGAGCCTGCCGCGCAGACGACTCGCGGTCTCGGACTTGGAGTCCCAGATCGGCCCGAGGACGGCAAGGACGTCGTCGCGCGTTACGTCCTCGACGGGCTTGGGTCCGAGTACAGGCAGGGCATATGTCTCGAGCGTGGACTGCCACTGCGCTCGATGCTTCGCGTTCCTCCAGCGCTTCGCCTTCTCTATTGTCGGCAGCGCCTCGCGGAGCAGGTCGGCGAAAGTGTACGCGGCCTTGTCAACCGATCCGGCGTCTCGCATGGATCGGAGCTTTTCTTTCTTTGCGGCCTGCGGGTCGACGCCAGTCTCGAGTAGATGATGGTACTCAGCGGCCTTTGAGCGAGCCTGAGTGATCGTGATGCCTGACACCGGACCGATGGAAAGCTCCTTGCGCTTTCCGAGGATTGTGTAGACAAAGTAGAACGTGGGGCGCTTGCCCTCCCGTTGACGGACGTACAGACACCTATCGACTCTGTGCATGCCCTCTGGCAGGCTATTGATGTTTTTTGCTGTGACTTTCATGGGTGAGAACCTTGGCCATAAAGCTGACCATAAAGACTGGCGGCGAATTTTCGGCGAGTTCGCGTCGCACGTTTGTCGCCAATCTTGTTATAGTACCTCGTTCCCCGTTGATTGGCACCGTTTTCGCGCCAATTCTGTCGCAGTCGTGTCGAGGGCGTGGCGAGGTGGTTCTACGGACACCGCTTCCGCCAATGGAGCTATACCTGGTCGACTGAGGGGCGGTCCTACTACTGTGCGTTTGGGCCGCATGTAGACCAGTCAGACAACGTACAGACATGTAGTACGATTTGGAGCACGTTTCTTAGCGCTGAAACGTGCTCCATTTTTTTGCTTTTTTGAGTCCGGCGGTGTCAGAGGTCGTCTGGATCAAGCTCCGCGAGTCTGCCGCGCACGCTCGACGAATGCGAGGATCCACTGCCAAAGCGGCAGGAACCAGAGGTAGAACGCCGCGAGCACGCAGGCCGCGGGTGCGCCGACCGAGGCGATGGGCACGGCGCCCGCGATCGACCACGGGATGAGCGGCGCGATCACGATGACGGTGTTCTCAAGGTCGATCGCCATCTTCTGGCGGTCGGGGCGGACCTCGTCGCAGAGCTGGTTCGTGAGCATCACGGGCAGGGCCTGGTTGCAGGCGATGCCGCAGGTGACGACGGCCGTCGTCAGGACGGCGCCAAAGGGCGTTAGGCGGCGCGCGACGCCGGGCAGCAGTCCCTTGAGACGGGCGATGAGGCCCGTGCCCTCGAGCAGGCCCGAATAGGTCGAGGAGATCAGGATGATCGCGCAGACGGGGAGCATCGAGACGAGGCCGCCGCCCGCGAGCATCTTCGCCACCCCCGGGTCCTCGGGCGCAAAGCCCAGCACGAGCGTCTCGCCGATCGTGCGCCAGGGCATGTCCTGGACGAACGCGCACAGCAGGACCGCAGCGAGCGTGCTGGCCACCATGGTCAGGCGGATCGAGAACTTCAGGAAGATGAGTGCGAGGAGTACGACGGCGGGCAGATAGGTCGTCCAGTGGAGCGAGAAGGCGCTGCGGAAGATGCCCGTGACGTCGATGCCGGCATCCCTGCCGGGATTGAGAAGGCCGATGGCCGCATAGACGGCGCATGCGGCCAGAAGCGGCACGACGCTCGTCTTCACCATCAGCTTCAGGTTGGTGTAGAGGTTCGTCTTCGTGACGACGGCGACGAGCGCGGCGCTCGTCGAGACGGGGGAGCACCTGTCGCCCATGAAGACGCCCGCGAGAATGGCGCCGCCCGAAAGGAGCGGGCTCACGCCCATGGCGTCGAGCATCGTGGCGGTGATGACGCCCATCGTCGCGACCGTGCCGAAGGCCGTGCCCGTCAGCGTGGAGAGAAGACCGTTGAGAAGGAAGGCCGCAAGAAGTCCCCATTCGGGCGTGATGAAGCCCGCCGCATCCGTGACGAGACGGGCGATCGTGCCCGAAGCCCTCCACGAGCCCGTGAGCATGCCGATGAGCGCCATGACGATCACGATGCCCATGATGGTGCGCACGCCCTTCGAGGCCATGGCGCCGAGCGCCTTGAGGCCGTGTCCGCGGAAGAGCCCGTAGCCCGAGAAGAGGAAGAAGCCTGCGATGAGTGCCCAGATGACCGTATGGCCCGTGAGTGCGCAGGAGAGGATGGCGGCGGCGAAGAGGCCGAGGACGATGCCTTCAAGCATGATGAGGTGTGCGTATCTTCAAATTAGAGCGGCCCGGACGCGGAATGCGCCGGGCTGGACATTCAAGTGAGCATTGTGCCAAAGGCGGGCGCCTTTGGAAACACCTCTTTGTGGGTGTCTCAGAGGAACGGCTGCGCCGTGTTCCAGAGCACCCAGCAGGCGAGCAGCATGAAGATCACGGCGCTTGCCTTGTTCATGAGCTTCGGGCCGCTGCCCCTTGCGAGGAAGACGCGCATGCGGTCGGCGATGAGCGCGTAAAAAATCATGCAGACGAAGACCATCAGCGCGTAGACCGCGATCATGAAGGTTACCTGCGGGATGTAGGCGATCTCCGGGTCGATGAACTGCGGCATGAGCGAGACACAGAAGATCATCGGCTGCGGATTCGTGACGGCGAGGATGAAGCACTTCGAAAAGAGCCCCTCGCCGGCGTTGTCGGGCACCTGCACGCTCGGCGCATCGATCACGATCTTCGGCGGGACCTTCCGCCAGGTCTTGACAGAACCCGTGCGCCTTACCTCTCATTTCAATGAGAGGTAAGGCGCACAAAGTTTTCGAACGTGAAGTAACATTGCCTTATGCGCACCT
>OIWO01000848.1_pt1 | contig 30660 bp, 18 predicted proteins | sample 1587641 | NCBI WGS metagenome assembly OIWO01 (sample SAMEA3888924, study PRJEB22519) | human gut metagenome | biome: human gut; feature: human-associated habitat; material: faeces | place: Denmark | collected 2010
TGTAATATTTCATTCTTTATTATATCTTTGTTGCACGAACTTAAAAATTAGGACAGTATGTTTGCCAAAGAGACGTATATGCAGCGCAGAGCCCTGCTGAAAAAGAATTTAGGCTCCGGAGTTTTGTTATTTCTGGGAAATGACGAGTGCGGGCTGAATTATGAGGATAACACGTTCCGTTATCGTCAGGACTCCACTTTTCTTTATTATTTCGGTCTTTCGTGTGCCGGACTTTCGGCCATCATCGATATTGACGAAGACAAAGAAATTATTTTCGGTGACGAATTATCCATCGATGCCATCGTATGGATGGGCTCACAGCCTACGTTACGCGAAAAATGCGAACGTGTCGGCATCAGGGAAATGATGGCTTCCGCCGATATCGTCGGCTATCTGCACAAATGCGTCCAGAGTGGAAAAGCAATTCATTATCTTCCTCCCTACCGCCCCGAACATAAACTGAAACTGATGGACTGGCTCGGAATACCACCTGCACGTCAGGAAGGTTCCGTACCTTTCATCCGTGCCGTCATAGCTCAGCGCAACTACAAGTCGGCGGAAGAAATCGTAGAAATAGAAAAAGCCTGTGACGTGACTGCCGATATGCACATCACCGCCATGAAGGTGCTTCGTCCGGGAATGTACGAATATGAAGTAGTAGCGGAAATGAATCGCGTGGCAGAGTCCAACAACTGCGAACTGTCGTTTGCAACGATCGCCACCATCAACGGGCAGACGCTGCACAACCATTATCACGGAAATAAAGTGAAACCGGGCGATCTGTTCCTGATTGACGCAGGTGCGGAAGTCGAGTCGGGTTATGCAGGCGATATGTCGTCCACGATTCCTGCGGATAAGAAATTTACAACCCGCCAGCGCGAAGTTTACGAAATCCAGAATGCGATGCATCTGGAATCTGTCAAGGCGCTTCGTCCGGGCATTCCTTATATGGATGTATACGAATTGTCCGCCCGCGTCATGGTAGACGGCATGAAAACTCTCGGACTAATGAAAGGAAATACGGAAGATGCTGTCCGCGAAGGCGCGCATGCCCTGTTCTATCCGCACGGATTAGGACACATGATGGGACTGGATGTTCACGATATGGAAAATCTGGGTGAGATATGGGTAGGATACAACGGTCAACCGAAGAGCACGCAGTTCGGACGCAAGTCGCAACGCCTCGCCATTCCACTGGAACCGGGATTCGTACATACCGTAGAACCGGGCATTTACTTCATCCCCGAACTGATTGATATGTGGAAAGCAGAAAAGAAGTTCACCAATTTTATCAATTACGACAAAGTGGAAACTTACAAAGACTTCGGCGGTATCCGCAACGAAGAAGATTATCTCATCACGGAGACAGGTGCCCGCCGACTCGGCAAGAAAATTCCGCTGACACCCGAAGAAGTGGAAGCTTTAAGATAACCCCTGCTTTATTCACAGATGGCACCGGAATTCACATAAAACGATAAATGCCTGTACTACAACAAGTATAGGCATTTATTATTTCAAGGGGACGGTCATATTTTTAAGTATTAGTATCAAAATTCTTATGTCTATCCAAGACAATAAGCACTATATTTGCAAGTATCCCCCATCATAACAAACTATTAATACTTTAAACTAATGGCACGAACTACTTTGTTACTTTTATCTATTCTTTTTCTGCTGCCCACGAATGCAGCAATCAAAAAACTACAGGTTGAATATCTGACCAATCCTATCGGGCTGGACATAACAGCTCCCCGATTCAGCTGGCAACTAGAGTCAGCGGAAAGAGGAGTCAGACAAACAGCCTATCAAATCACGGTAGCGACCGATGCAGCCTGTCTAAATCCGGTCTGGACTTCCGGAAAGGTGGCATCTGACGAATCATTGCACATCTGTTATGCAGGACCGGCTCTCACCCCTTCCACCCGCTATTATTGGAAAGTAACCGTGTGGAACAACAAAACCGGAGAAGAGACTTCGACGGAAAAGGCTTTCTTCGAAACAGGACTGCTGTCCGACGGATGGTCGGGAGCGCAATGGATCAAGGCAACTCAAATAAACAAGAATTCCAAAATCAATCCGGAAGACAAGAAACAGACAAAGGCACGAATGCTGCTGGAAATGGATGTCACACTGACTTCCGGCAACGCATCCGTTCTTTTCGGCGCACGCGATGCTTCCAACGTATTCATGTGGTCTGTCAACACGCTGGACAATGAAAAAGAACCTTTGATCAGAAGACATATTTATGACAGGGGACGCCTGCAAAGTTCGGATACTCCGATCGGCAAATTCTTCACTAAATCCGACTTGCTGAATAAAGAACACCATCTGGCAATCGAAGCAAAAGATGGAGTGGTCAAGACTTATATTGACAAGGTACTGGTGGATACCTATACCGACACCGATTCCAAACTATCGAATGGATATATCGGCTTCCGGGCATTCAGAGGAAATAACACCAACGAAACGGCCATGTTTGACAATATCGTACTGACAGAGTACGAACAGAAAGGCGACAAGGAAGAAGCCAAAGTCGTTCTGAAAGAGGATTTCGAGAAACCTCAGTCCGCTTTTGAAGGCGGAGAAATCGTATCTGTGGGAGGTAATCGTAAACTGAATATGGTTTCCGGTTCCGGCGATTATCGGGTATTGCAGGTTGACATGAGCGGAGTACCCATGTTCCGTAAAGAATTCAAGGCAAAAAAGAAGATTGCATCCGCCCGCATCTACAGTTCGGCTCTGGGCGTCTATGATTTGTTTATCAACGGACAACGGGTAGGAAACAAGATGGAAGACGGCAGCATACGCTATGACGAATTGAAGCCGGAATGGACGGATTTCAGCAAAACAGCCCACTATCAGACGTATGACATCACCGATTTGCTCCGGAAAGGAGAAAACGCAGTCGGCGCCCAAGTATCCTCCGGCTGGTGGAACAGTGACGTCTGCCACGGAGAGTATGGCAGTCACGAAGTAGGATTCATCGCAAAGATATTACTGAAATATACGGACGGCACTTCGGAAACGGTAGTAACGGACCTTTCCTGGCTGTCATCCATGGACGGTGCCATACGAATGGGAGACATCTACCACGGAGAAACTTATGACGCCCGAAAAGAAAGTGGATGGACGAAGCCCGGATATAATACTGCCAACTGGAACAAGACGGCTGTCAATCCTCATTTCAAAGGAGAGTTAATCGCCTTTGCCGGTCCCACCGTTCAGGTACGTCCGCATCTGAGCCGTATCCCTTTGTCCACTACTGTTTACCAAGGTGAAAAAGACGGTAAAATCAATGTAGTGAGTGTTACGGACAAACCGGCTCCTATCCGGCTAAAGAAAGGGGAAACGGCCGTCTACAACTTAGGTCAGAACATGGTCGGCTGGGTTCGGTTCAAAGTAAAAGGTGCATCGGGAACGGAGATGAAACTCCGTTTCGGCGAGATGCTGAACGACACGGGAGATAAATCACGCGGAGACGACGGCCCTGCCGGAAGTATATATACCGCCAACCTCAGAAGTGCAAAAGCAACATTGAAGTATATCCTGAAAGGAAGCAAGGAAGGCGAATCATTCCATCCGTCCATGACCTTCTTCGGTTTTCAGTATTGTGAGATAACGGCAAGTGAAGACATCGAGGTACTTTCCCTGATAGGGGAAGTGGTCGGTTCCGCTACCGAAGAGGGAGCTTCGTTTGTCACTAGCAGCCGGTCAATCAATCAGTTATACAGCAATGTCATGTGGGGACAAAGAGGCAACTATCTGAGCATCCCTACCGACTGCCCGCAAAGAGACGAACGTCTGGGCTGGACCGGAGACACGCAAGTGTTCTGCCGTGCCGCTTCTTATAATGCGAATGTATCCGCCTTCTTCGAAAAATGGATGAGAGATATGCGTGACGGTCAGCGAAGTGACGGCGCCTATCCGGATGTAGCTCCACACTCATGGGTAGGCTACGGACAGGCAGCCTGGGCTGATGCCGGTGTCATCGTTCCCTGGACTATCTATCTGATGTACGACAACAAAAAGATATTGCAGGACAATTATGCATCTATGGAGAAATACATGGAGTTCCTGTCCCGTCAAAAAGGAGACGGTTATAACTATAACGGTGCCGGAACAAATTATGGCGACTGGCTATCGTACGAAGATACCGAACGCCGCTATGTCAGTGTATGCTACTACGCATATACGGCACAATTGATGGCCAAAATTTCGGAAGCATTGAAAACGGACGACTGTGATGCCTACGCTTCCAAAGCAAAGGCTTACAGAAAGCTGGCACAGGAAATCAAGAAAGAATTCCAGACACGCTACGTCGATGCAGACGGAGACTTGAAGCAAAAGAGCCAAACGGCCTATCTGCTTGCCTTGAAACTGGATTTATTCCCGACAGAAGAAGCACGGAAGAAAGGAGTGGAAACACTGGTCCGCAAGATTGCCGGCAACGGTAACCGTCTGAGCACAGGATTCGTGGGTACAGCCATCCTGAATCAGACATTAAGCCAGTTCGGAGAATCAAATACGGCTTACGATCTACTGCTGCAACGGAACAACCCTTCCTGGCTGTATAGCATAGACCAGGGAGCAACCACTATCTGGGAACGCTGGGATTCGTATACCAAAGAGAAAGGTTTTGGCCCCGTATCGATGAACTCGTTCAATCATTACTCGTATGGAGCAGTCTCCGAATGGATGTACCGCACAATGGGCGGTATAGATATCGACGAAACACGTCCGGGATTCAAGCACATCGTATTACAGCCGATTCCGGACAACCGTCCGGAAGTTGCCGCCGGTCAGGAACGGATTGACTGGGTAAATGCTTCGTTCCCTTCCTGTTATGGAGATATCAAGAGCAGCTGGAAAAAAGAAAATGACGGAACGGTTTCTTACCAAGTGACGATACCTGCCAACACCACCGCCACTCTTCACTTACTATTACCTACTCTCGACTATGTAGTAGAAGAAAGCGGAAAAGCTGCCGTGAAAGCGGAAGGAGTTTCTTCGGTTACTTTCATGAATGGAAAGGCAGTATTAGAACTACAGTCCGGTACATATCAGTTTGTGGTTAAAAAGGAAAACAAATAGACAGAATGAAAAAAATATATTTAGTGACTGCACTTGCATGTTGTGCACTGCAACCCACCCTTGCACAAAAGCAAGAAGAATGCAAGCCCGTGAACCTTCATTGCGACCACCTGATCAATCCGCTGGGCATCGACAATGCCAATCCCAGATTGTCGTGGATGCTGAACGATGCCCGACAAGGAGCCCGGCAGACTGCTTATCAGATAATAGTCAGCACAGACTCACTGAAAGCAAACAACGAAAACGGGGAAATATGGAACTCGGGGAAAAAAGAATCGGATCAAATCCTTGTCACCTATCCGGAAAAGAATCTTCAACCCTTTACCAAATATTACTGGAAAGTGAATGTATGGGATAAGGACGGCAAAAAGGCTACTTCGGACATCAACAGCTTCGAGACCGGAATGATGGGAATGGAAAACTGGCAGGGCGCATGGATTGGCGACAACAGAGACATCAACTATAAGCCCGCCCCCTATTTCAGAAAAACATTCGACACTCAAAAGAAAGTCAAATCCGCCAGAGCGTACATCGCCGTCGCCGGTTTATACGAACTATACATCAACGGAGAGAAAATTGGAAACCATCGGCTAGACCCGCTGTATACCCGTTTCGACAGACGGAATTTCTATGTGACTTATGATGTGACCAACCAACTTCAGAAAGGTAAAAACGCGATTGGCGTACTGCTGGGGAATGGCTGGTACAACCATCAGTCAAAAGCAGTCTGGGACTTTGACCGCGCACCGTGGCGTAACCGCCCCGCTTTTTGCATGGACCTGAGAATTACCTACGAAGACGGCACTACAGAAGTAATCCGCTCCGAAAGAGACTGGAAGACTTCATCGGGCGCCTTGATCTTCAACAGCATCTATACAGCGGAACATTATGACGCCCGCCTGGAACAGAAAGGCTGGAATACAGCAGATTTTGACGATTCGAAATGGAAGGAAGCTGGTTACAGAGCCGTACCTTCTCAAAACGTCGTATCCCAGCAGGTACAACCGATTCGTATCGTAGAAACAATACCGGCAAAAGCGCTTAAGAAAGTGAACGACACGACGTATGTATTCGACTTTGCCAGAAATATGTCCGGAGTGACCCGCATCAAGGTATCCGGAGAAGAAGGAACGGTAGTAAGGCTCAAACACGGCGAACGCATCTATGACAACGGACGGGTGAATATGTCAAACATTGACGTATACCATCGTCCGGTAGATGACAAAGACCCATTCCAGACGGATATTCTCATCCTGAGCGGAAAGGGAGAAGACGAGTTTATGGCACGGTTCAACTACAAAGGCTTCAGATACGTAGAAGTGACAAGCAGTAAGCCTGTCGCACTCGATCAAAACAGTCTGACTGCTTATTTCGTTCATAGCGACGTTCCGCAAAAAGGAGAGATAAACACGTCAAACCCACTCGTGAACCGGTTGTGGTGGGCTACCAACAACGCCTATCTGTCCAATCTGATGGGGTATCCCACCGATTGCCCCCAACGGGAGAAAAACGGATGGACGGGAGACGGACATTTTGCGATAGAAACAGCACTATATAATTATGACGGCATCACAGTCTACGAAAAATGGCTAGCCGACCACCGTGACGAACAGCAACCCAACGGAGTATTGCCCGACATCATTCCGACCGGAGGATGGGGATACGGCACGGACAACGGTCTGGACTGGACGAGTACAATCGCCATTATTCCCTGGAATATTTATCTGTTCTACGGAGACAGCAAATTATTAGCCGACTGCTACGAAAACATCAAACGATATGTAGACTACGTAGACCGTACCAGCCCAAGCGGACTGACTTCATGGGGAAGAGGAGACTGGGTTCCTGTGAAATCGCATTCGTCCAAAGAACTGACCTCATCGGTATACTTCTATGTAGATACTAAAATACTGGCCAATGCCGCAAAGCTGTTCAACAAGCAGGAAGATTACAAACATTATCAGGCGCTTGCGGAAAAGATCAGGCAAGCGATCAATGACAAATATCTGAACAGGGAAACCGGCATATACGCCAGCGGCGTTCAGACGGAACTGAGCGTACCGCTGATGTGGGGTATTGTCCCCAAGGATATGAAAGCAAAAGTAGCCCGCAACCTGGCGAAGAAGGTGGAAGAAGCCGGTTTCCATCTGGATGTGGGTGTATTGGGAGCCAAAGCCATACTGAACGCCTTGAGTGAAAACGGAGAAGCCGAAACCGCTTATAAAGTAGCTGCACAAGACACCTACCCGTCATGGGGCTGCTGGATTGCCAACGGAGCCACCACCCTGCTCGAAAACTGGGATTTGAATGCTACACATGACATTTCGGACAACCACATGATGTTCGGAGAAATCGGAGGATGGTTCTATAAAGGCTTGGGCGGTATCTTCCCCGACCCACAGCAGCCGGGTTTTAAACATATCCTCCTGCGCCCCAACTTCCCCAGTGATTTAAAGCAGTTTGAGGCCAGACACCGTTCTCCGTACGGAGAGATTCAGTCCCAATGGGAACGTAAGAAAAAAAGTGTTGTGTACAGCGTGACGATTCCTGCCAACAGCAGTGCCACTTTATACGTGCCCGATACTGTGAAAGGAGAACGTGTCATAGAGTTAGAAGCCGGAAAACATACATTCGAGTGGAAGTTGCTCTAAATTTACACTTAATAGAACATTTTATCGACCTCTGTTTTTCTAATCTTCCCTAATATTGCGGCGTAATTAACAAACCGATCAGATGGAAAATAGAATGAGAAGACGAATGACAGTTATATTGAACAGTAAAATGAATATGAGAAGATTTTGCGTATCAGCAGCGTTGTTACTGACAACGCTGCTTGCAGTTGCCGAAAACAATCCCTACCGGAGTGACGTATTCTGGGTAACCGTACCCGATCATGCCGACTGGCTTTACAAAACCGGAGAACAGGCAAATGTAGAAGTGCAGTTTTACAAATACGGCATTCCGGGAGATAGCATAGCGATTAATTTCGAAATAGGCGGAGAAATGATGCCTGCCGATACCAAAGGAACAGTCATCATGAGAAAAGGAAAGGCAACAATCCCCGTAGGCACCATGAAGAAACCGGGCTTCCGAGACTGCCGCCTGACCACCACCGTAGACGGGAAGAAATACTCCCATCACGTCAAGGTAGGCTTCTCGCCGGAAAAGCTCCGTCCGTATACCACCATGCCTACCGACTTTCAGCAATTCTGGGAGAACGAAAAGGCGGAACTGGCCAAATTTCCGCTGACATACACCAAAGAGCACGTAAAGAAATACTCGACCGACCAAATAGACTGCTATCTTATCAAGTTGCAGGTGAACCAACGCGGACAAAGTATCTACGGCTACCTGTTCTATCCGAAGAAAGAAGGCAAATACCCCGTCGTACTATGTCCTCCGGGCGCAGGAATCAAGACAATCAAGGAACCTTTGCGACATAAGTACTACGCCGAACAAGGCTGCATCCGCTTTGAAATCGAGATCCACGGGCTGAACCCGGAAATGAGCGAAGAAGAATTCAAAGAAATCAGTGCCGCTTTCAACGGCAGAGAAAACGGATACCTGTCCAACGGCCTGGACAGCCGCGACAACTATTACATGAAACGGGTATATCTGGCCTGTGTCCGCAGCATCGACCTGCTGACCTCACTGCCGGAATGGGACGGAAAGAATGTAGTCGTTCAAGGCGGTAGTCAGGGAGGAGCATTAGCACTCGTCACCGCCGGACTGGATCAACGGGTAACGGCCTGCGTAGCCAATCATCCGGCTCTAAGCGATATGGCAGGTTACAAAACCGGACGTGCCGGAGGTTATCCCCATTTCTTCCGAAATACCGTAGACATGGATACTCCCGAAAAGATCAGAACAATGGCTTATTATGATGTGGTGAACTTTGCCCAATTAATCAGGGCAGATACTTATATGACATGGGGATTCAATGACAACGTTTGCCCACCGACTACCAGCTACATTGTATATAATGTATTGAATTGCCCGAAAGAAGCATTGATCACTCCTATTAATGAACATTGGACCTCCAGTGACACAGAGTACGGGCACCTGCTTTGGATAAAGAAACATCTGAAATAAAAGCAGTAGAAAAGGAAAAACCGCCGAAAGCGGAAGTAACTGTTATCATATCATTATTCAGGCACGGCTTACAGAGTTTTTACGGTTCTGTTTTAATCGAAACCATATTAATCTGTGTAAACCGTGCCTGAATAAATTCGCAAGAGAGTTTTAGCGTCTCTCTATTCTTTTAGTCTTCCCATTCCGATTTCGGGAAGGTTTTCTTCCCATACCATTTCATCCAGGCATAGGATTTTCTTTTTCTCATATAAACGGCATCACCACAATAGGTCAATGCCTCCCAGTTAAAAACCGAATGAGAACTAATTGCTTTTTCAAACCAGTAAAGCAAGTGATATGTCATGAACGGAAGCACCATCCACCACCATGAGAACCATAGTGATAAACCCAATGCTGGGATTAAAGTCAATAAAAAACACTCCCAGAATTGCCGTGCATGTATTCTTAACTCCATTTCTTCCCAAACTTCCAAATACTTGTACCGAGTAAAGAATAACCCTCCTATCATAAAATAATGCTTCTTTTTCCCTAGAAAGCATTTTGCTAGTAAATTGTTATAAAATATCATATACCCTTTTTTTGTTGTGTAATAACATAAACGGAAAGAACGTACAAATGTTCATTATTTAAGCCTAATCTTACAGTTATTTCCTTTCCCTGGAATACAACAACATATTGCCACGCTTGTTTTTTGCGGCGCGAAGTTACGAACTTATATTTATACAATAACTATAAATTCCAAAATAATTCTCTTAAATAAATTTATTATCTAATATTTGAAACTACTTCCTCCCAAAAACTCCCTGAGTAAAGACGTCGGAGGAATTTCCTTATCCTGCACCGGAACGAAATATTTAATGAATTTCAGCAACCGGTATGCCTCACAATATTCCGGACAATTGCGCGGAACGCCCATCAAAATAGGTTCCGCGTGCAGGCGAAGGACTGCAAATTCAAACAACAGCGCCGAATTGAACATCACATCCGCATTCTCCTGATAAGGGAATATCCATTTATCTTCGCCGGCACGCACACTAGGCCAGCGGGAGATAGTCTCGCGGGCCGAATATCCCCGATAATTAAAGTCGCGGATAATGCGGCGAAGCAAACGATTGTCTGTCGTAGGAATCCAGTTATGGTCGTCCAAAGAAATAGTGGTCAATGCCGAGACATAAATCTTGAACTTCTTTTCATCCGGAATATGCGGTGTCAGTTCCGGATTCAACGCATGAATACCTTCCAGAATGAGAATCGTATTATCTTCAATTTTCAGTTTATCACCTTTATACTCCTTCTTCCCCAGAGAGAAGTTAAAGCGCGGAAGCTCCACTTCCTCACCGCGCAGCAAAGCCTGTAACTGCTGGTTAAACAATTCCAGATCGAGCGCATACAGAGACTCATAATCATAGTTACCGTTTTCATCCAGAGGTGTCTCTTCACGGTCTACGAAATAATTGTCCAAGGAGATCGGGAAGGGTTTGAGCCCGTTCGTCATCAACTGGATGGAAAGACGTTTGCTGAACGTGGTCTTTCCCGAAGAGGACGGACCGGAAATCAAAATCAGTTTCACCCGGTCGCCGTTTTCCCCACGATGGAAGATCGTATCGGCAATCTGGGCTATTTTCTTTTCCTGCAATGCTTCCGCTACATTGATTAAATCCGTAGCGTGCCCTTCTTCGCAGGCGAGGTTAAAGTCGCCGGCGTTATTAAGTCCCATGATATAGCTCCAGTTGAGATACTCCTTAAATACATCCAGCATCTTCTCCTGCTTCACCACTTCCTCCAGCACATCCGGGTTCTCTTTATTGGGAATGCGCAGCAAGAGGCCATCATAGTATTTCACGATGTCGAACAACTTGATATATCCGGTACTGGGGAGCAGATTACCATAATAATAATCGACCGTATCGCCCAGCGTATAATAATAGGTATATAGTGAACCGGAAGTTTCGAGCAGCCTCACCTTATCATTCATCCCGCGTTCACTGAACACCCGTACAGCCTCAGCCGTATGGCATTCGATGCGGTGATAAGAGATATTTTCTGCGATAATCTCCTGCATACGCTGTTTGATACGCGTCACATCTTCCAATGTAATAGGGCGACCGATCCGCAGATTACAGAAATAACCTTTGGATACCGGATGTTCCACAAACAGCTTCCCTTCGGGAAAAAGCTCACTGACAGCCTTGAACAAGACAAAGCAGAGTGACCGCACATACGTACGCATACCGGATGAATCGCGTACATCCAGAAACTCTATATCCTTGTTATTATATACTTTGAAATTGAGACCTTCGGAACGGTTATTCACCTTGGCACTGACTACCTGATAAGGAAAATTAAGATTAAAACCGTAATAAATATCCAAAAGTGAGCTTCCGATAGGGAATTCTTTATAAATATTATTATTTTTGCAACATATTTGTAACATCTGTTTCATCGTAGTCTTTTTAATAAGGTGAATAACATGGGACTAAATATACTTAGTAATCAGATAGAGAACAAACAACCACTAAAATTATTATAGATGGAATATTCTTTTTATGATTTTTTAAAGCTCATAGGCTCGTTAGGGCTCTTCCTTTATGGCATGAAGATAATGAGCGAGGGCTTACAAAAAGTCGCAGGTGACAGGCTACGAAGTATCCTGACAGCTATGACCACCAATCGGGTAACGGGGGTATTAACAGGAGTGTTGATCACAGCCCTTATCCAGTCCTCCTCGGCGACAACAGTAATGGTCGTCAGTTTCGTCAACGCCGGTTTGCTTACACTGGCCGAGTCCATCAGTGTCATCATGGGTGCCAATATCGGTACGACGGTTACGGCATGGATTATTTCAATTTTCGGATTTAAGGTTGATATGGCCGCTTTCGCTCTTCCACTTCTGGCCATCGCCCTTCCGCTCATCTTCTCCGGCAAGAGCAACCGCAAGTCCATCGGTGAATTCATTTTCGGTTTTTCCTTCCTCTTCATGGGACTTTCTTACCTGAAAGCAAATGCTCCCGACCTGAACGCCAATCCGGAAATGCTCGCCTTCGTACAGAACTACACGGATATGGGATTCTTCTCCATTCTCCTGTTCTTATTCATCGGTACCATACTGACTATGATCGTACAGGCCTCAGCCGCCACGATGGCAATCACATTAATTATGTGCGCCAACGGCTGGATCAGTCTGGAACTGGGAGCAGCGCTCGTACTGGGCGAAAACATCGGAACTACCATCACGGCCAATCTTGCCGCATTAACAGCCAACACACAGGCTAAGCGGGCAGCATTGGCCCATTTTGTTTTCAATGTGTTCGGTGTGATCTGGGTATTGATCATCTTCCATCCTTTCATGGAACTGGTCAACTGGGTAGTGGATACCTTCTTCCAAAGCAATAATCCGGAAGTAGCCATTTCTTATAAACTGTCCGCTTTCCACTCTATCTTTAATATCTGTAACGTATGTATCCTGATATGGGGAGTGAAACTGATCGAACGCACCGTATGCGCATTAATCCACCCGAAAGAGGAAGACGAGGAACCTCGCCTTCGGTTTATCACCGGCGGTATGCTTTCTACTGCGGAGCTTTCTATCCTGCAGGCACGCAAGGAAATCCACCTGTTTGCAGAACGTACCCACCGTATGTTCGGAATGGTGCAGGACTTGATGCACACCGAAAAGGACGATGACTTTAACAAGCTGTTCAGCCGCGTAGAAAAGTACGAGAACATCAGCGACAACATGGAACTTGAAATAGCCAATTATCTGAATCAGGTATCCGAAGGGCGTCTGAGTTCTGAAAGTAAGTTGCAGATACGTGCCATGCTGCGCGAAGTGACGGAAATCGAAAGTATCGGCGACAGCTGTTACAACCTGGCACGCACCATCAACCGGAAACGCCAGACGAATCAGGACTTTACCGAAAAGCAATACGAGCACATCCACTTCATGATGAAGCTGACCGATGATGCCCTCGCACAAATGATTGTGGTGGTAGAGAAACCGGAACACCAAAGCATTGATATCAACAAGTCTTTCAACATCGAAAACGAAATCAATAACTACCGTAACCAACTGAAAAATCAGAATATTCTGGATGTCAACAACAAGGAATATGATTATCAGATGGGAGTCTATTATATGGATATTATCGCCGAATGTGAGAAACTAGGCGACTATGTAGTGAATGTGGTAGAAGCCAGCAGTGATGTAAAAGAGAAGAAAGCCTCTTAAATAAAGAGTAACTCAATCAAAGAAATGGATAGCCAATTTATGCGTTGCAGCATAAAATTGACTATCCATTTCTTTTTTATTTCCACACAGACAAAACAACTCATGTCCGTTTACAAGGACACTCACACTTTACAAAGGCGTTACATTTTTCACAGACGTTAACGATTACATTTCTTTTCCGTGAAGTTCCCGTTAAGCTTTTACTGCGCCTATTGCAGGTCTTTTTTTTGCATATACATTTGCGCCAAAATACACAGGGGCCTATGTTTAGTACCATTTTCCAATGACCGGACAGAGGCATTCCAAAAGAAAACCAAATCTCTAATTTAAAGCAAAAGAAATGAAAATTAAAAAAGTATTGATGGGAGTTGCACTGGCAGCAATGTGTTTAATGAGCGCACAAGCGCAACGCCGCAATGAGATTCAAGTTCCCAATCTGAACGGGTACACTACTTTAAAATGTGACTTTCACATGCACAGTGTTTTTTCGGACGGTCTGGTATGGCCTACCGTACGTGTAGACGAAGCATATCGAGAAGGACTGGATGCCATTTCTCTGACAGAACATATAGAGTACCGCCCGCACAAAAAAGACATTATAGCAGATCATAACCGCTCTTATGAACTGTCTCAGAAGCAGGCGAAGAAGTTAGGAATACTTCTAATCAGAGGCAGTGAAATCACCCGTTCCATGCCTCCGGGACATTTTAATGCAATCTTCCTGAACGACTCCAATCCATTGGAACAAAAGGCATATAAAGACGCTTTCAATGAGGCAAAAAAACAAGGAGCCTTTATCTTCTGGAATCATCCGGGCTGGGCACGCCAGCAGCCGGACTCCACCCTGTGGTGGCCTGAGCATACACAACTCTACAATGACGGCTGCATGCACGGCATTGAAGTAGCCAACGGTGGTCTTTTCATGCCCGAAGCCATTCAATGGTGTCTGGACAAGAATCTGACCATGATAGGAACTTCCGATATCCACCAGCCTATCCAGACAGACTATGATTTTTCAAAAGGCGAACACCGCACGATGACGTTTGTCTTTGCCAAAGAACGTTCTCCGGAAGGTATCCGTGAAGCACTCGACAATCGCCGCACCGCCGTTTATTACCGCGAACTGGTGATCGGGCGTGAAGAAATCCTCCGTCCCTTCTTTGAAAAATGCGTAGACATAAAAGAAGTGAAACGCACCGAAAAAGAAGTGACATTTTCTGTCATGAACGCTACCGATCTGGTACTGAAACTGAAAAAGACCGCACATAATCCTTCTTTGGTCTATTTCCGCGAAATGACATTGAAACCACATACGCAGCATACAATCTCTGTGAAGTTTGAAAACGGTATCAAAGGAGGTGACTGCAATTTTGAAGTTACCAACTTCATCGTAGCCCCCGATAAAGGTTTGGATTACACCATCAAACTATAAAGTTCCAGTCATCAAAGCCATGTAATATCAAGATATCCGACGGACTACATGCGGATAATCGTTTAATTTTAAATTATTACTTTATGAATCGTTACTTATCCCTAGCCTGCTGGCTGGTAGCTTTCTTCTATTTATCAAGTTGCGAAAGCTACAGTGAGCCCACCGAGAAAGCCCACCAAGCCGATCAACCGATTGTACTGACCTCCTTCTATCCCAAAGAAGGCGGAGCACGTGACAAAATTCTTCTGGACGGAAAAAACTTCGGCACCGATGTGAGTAAAATCAAAGTATATTTCAACAATGCCAGAGCCTCCGTCGTTTCATCAAGCGGAAGCCGTATTTATGCCATTGTACCGCGCCTTCCGGGCGATAATCCCCGTATCTCCGTAGTGGTCGACACCGATTCCGTCGCTTACGAAGAAACATATGCTTATCATACACAGGCATTGGTCAGCACGGTCACCGGAAACGGTGAAACGAGCTTCCTTGCCGGAACACTCTCCACCGCTCAGGTATATGGCAAATATCTTGATCTGGATGCCGAAGGCAATCTTTTCATGTCATGGCGTGACGGCGGTACATTTGGAATCGCCCGGATAAACGAACAACAGAACATTGTGACTCCTCTCATTGAAGCAGATGCCGCCAACCGTATCTTATATGCCAACGGCTTAACGGTGGACCGTGCCACCGGAATGCTGACCGCCGCACACGAGTCGGTCAAAGAAGTGACGTTTACCTTCGATCCGCGTGAAGCCTGGTATCCCCGCCAGCGTAACATAAAATACTCACAGTCGGATCTGAACTCAATCGTAGATGCCGACAGATACAAGAATTTCGTCACCTTCTGCCCTTATGACGGCTATCTATATACACGATACCGTGATGGAAAGATCGCTAAAATAGATCCCAACACATTCGAAGGACACATTATCCATCAAGGTCCCAGCGGATCACAATACGGACAGGCGATTAATCCTGCGAAGCCCTGGCTTCTGTATATAACGCTTCACTCCAACGCCCCTACCGCATACAGACAAGGGATTTCGGTGCTCGACCTCCGCGATCCGGATGGGACAGGCGGATTTAAGCGTCTCAATGCTCCCGGCGGCAGCGCTTTCCGTGACGGTCCGATTGAAGATGCCCTGTTCAATTATCCCAAGGATATCAAGTTTGACAACGACGGCAATATGTTCGTAGCCGACTATGGCAACCATTGCATCCGCATGATATCTGCCGACAATATCGTCACGACAGTTGCCGGACAGCCCGGCGTCGCCGGATACAAGGACGGAGGACCGGTAGAGTCCTTATTCAAGAATCCCTGGGGAGTGGCTGTCAATGAACAGGGAGACATTTACATTGCAGACTGGGGTAATGCACGCATTCGCAAATTGGTTATCGAATAACAAAGTAAACTCACAATGAAAATCAAACAGATTTTATACTTAATGTCGTTCTGCTTATTGCTTTCGGCAACAACCTTCGCGCAGCAAGTTCAGGAATTTACCGTTTCAGGAACTGTCGTGGATAAGGACAAGCTATCCATGCCCGGCGTATCGGTATACATCAAAGACAAGCCCTCCAAAGGTACCACAACCGACAATGACGGTAATTTCAAGCTGAAAGTGGTTTATGGAGACAAAATGATATTTTCTTTTATCGGCTTCAAACCGTCGGAGCATGTGGCCATCAAACCCCAAACCGACTTAACGGTCACACTGCTTGAAGACAACAATTCCCTTGATGAAGTGGTTGTCGTCGCACTGGGAAACGTTCAGCGGAAAATCAGTTCGGTAGGTGCCATTACGACGGTCAGCACTAAAGATATCCAGTCCCCCTCCCCTTCCATCAGTAACTTGTTGGGAGGCAGGGCAGCCGGTGTCATTTCCTTGCAGAGCAGTGGCGAGCCCGGTCAGAATATCGCCGATTTCTGGGTACGTGGTATCGGTACGTTCGGAGCCAACAGCAGTGCCCTTGTACTGATTGACGGTCTGGAAGGCGACCTCAACACCATCGACCCTGCCGATGTCGAAAGTTTCTCCATCCTGAAAGACGCGTCGGCAACTGCCGTGTACGGAGTAAGGGGAGCCAACGGAGTCGTATTGGTCAACACCAAGAAAGGCCTTTCGGGCAAAATTCAGATTACCGGACGTTTCAACACCACGCTGTCCGTCCTCAACCGTCTGCCGAAATATCTGGGAGCTTATGAGTATGCGCAGTTAGCAAACGAAGCCAGAGCAGTACGGAACGAAACACCTTTGTATGACGATACGGAAATGGGAATTATACGCGACGGTCTCGACCCCGACCTCTATCCCAACGTAAACTGGCAGGATGAGATACTCAACAAAACATTCTGGCGGCACACTTATTATGTAAGCGGACGTGGCGGAAGCGATGTGGCACGTTATTTTCTGAGCCTGGGAGGTAAAAACGAAAGTGCGGCCTACAAGGTAGACAAGAACAGTATATACAGTTCGAACGTCAGCTACAACACCTATAATTACCGTATCAATCTAGACGTGAACCTGACCAAATCAACGAAAGTTTATTTGGGTTCTGACGGATTCCTCTCCCAGTTGAATCAGCCCGGCGTAGCCAATACCGAATATATATGGGGAGCACAGTCGCGGCTTACTCCATTGTCCATTCCCACCCAATATTCCAATGGTATGCTGCCCGGACGCGGTGCCGGAGAGCTGTCATCGCCTTATGTCATGATCAACCATACGGGAAAGGCTGCCAACGAAGTGTACAAGGGCAAATCAACTTTGGCAATCAATCAGGACTTTTCCGAATTGATCAACGGGCTTAAATTACGTGTACAGGGAGCATACGATATCCACAGCTACTTCAATGAACGGAGAAGCGTGCAGCCGGCCCTCTACAATGCGCTGGGCAGAGCAAGCGACGGATCACTCATCATGCAGGAGACCGTACAGGAGAAAAAAGCCTCGTACAGCAAGTCCACCCGCCAGTACCGCAAATACCACTTTGAGGCTACGCTCAATTATGACCGGCTTTTCGGTACAGATCACCGGACATCCGCGCTGGTCTATTATTACATCAGCGATTCTAAAGACACGGACGACGCTACAAGCAACTTATCAGCCATTCCCTTGCGCTATCAGGGAGTATCCAGCCGGTTTACATATGGCTACAAGGATACTTACCTGCTGGACGTCAACTTCGGATATACCGGTTCCGAAAACTTCCAGCCCGGCAGACAATACGGTTTCTTCCCATCCGTCGCATTGGGCTGGGTACCTACCGGCTACAAGTTTATACAAGAGGCGCTCCCCTGGCTCGACTATCTTAAAATAAGAGCTTCGTATGGTTCGGTAGGTAACGACCGGATTACCGATGTCCGCTTCCCCTACCTTACTAAAGTGAACGAGGGCACCGGATCGGCTTGGGGCGTTCCCGACATCGAGATTATCGGTGAGACACGTATCGGAGCTGATAATCTGGCGTGGGAAAAGGCCATCAAGTCCAATGTGGGTATTGAAGGAAAGTTGTTTAATAACAAGATCGATTTCGTTGTCGATATTTTCCATGATCAGCGTAACGGTATTTTCCAGCAACGGGTACAGGTGCCCGAGTTCGTAGGAGTGGTCTCTAATCCATACGCGAATGTGGGTAAAATGAAAAGTTACGGTGCCGACGGAAACATCAGCTTCACGCAGGATTTCACTCCCGATTTCGGCTTCACCTTACGGGGTAATTTCACTTACTCCAAAAATAAAGTACAGAACTGGGAGCAGGCTTATCTGGAGTATCCCTATCTGGAATACAATAATTTCCCGTACAATTCCATCCGCGGATATCAGGCAGTCGGACTGTTTAAGGACGAAGATGACATCAAATACAGTCCCAAGCAGACTTTCGGAGAGGTAATGCCCGGTGACATCAAATATAAGGATATCAATGGAGACGGTATGGTGGACAAGCTGGACATGGTGCCGTTGACACACAGCACTTATCCGCTGCTGATGTACGGCCTGGGGGCAGAAATCCGCTACAAGAATCTGACTCTGGGTGTATTGTTCAAGGGAACCGGCAAGACCTCTTTTTTCTATGTAGGTCAAAAGACGACAGTGAACGACGAAACCCGCCTCAACGGAATGGGGTACATGCCTTTCTTCGAGGGTAACACCGGAAACGTACTCACCCTGGCAGCCAATCCAGTCAACCGATGGATTCCCAGAGATTATGCCATTGCACACGGGATCGACCCATCCCTTGCCGAAAACCCGAACGCGCGTTTCCCCCGCCTGCAATATGGAAATAACAGCAACAACAGCCAGTTATCCACCTTTTGGCAGGGCGATTCACGCTACATACGCCTGCAGGAAATCACCCTGAACTACCATCTTGCGACAGCTTTTCTGAGACGCATAGGTGTTTCTTCACTGGATATCCAATTCGTAGGTAACAACCTCTATGTATGGGATAAAGTGAAACTCTTCGATCCGGAACAAGCACGCTGGAACGGCCGTGTATATCCCATCCCTTCCACCTATTCCCTGCAATTATATGTCAATCTCTAATAAATACATCATCCGATAAACGATAAAATGAAAACATCCTTAATAAAAAAAACAGCAAGAACGTTCTTCTTGGTTCAGGCAGTCATGTTAGTAACGTCTTGCAGCAACTTCTTAAACATAGACAATTACTTTGATGATGAATTCAACATCGACTCGGTTTTCACCAATGCCCGATATATGGAAGCGTATATGTGGGGAGCGGCAGCCATGTTCCCGGATGAGGCACAGACCATCCGTAACGGGTACACACCAGGACCGATGGCGACCGACGAAGGATTTAACGGACTGACCGGAAGCGGAACGGCCAATATCTATCACGGCATGGATTTCGCCAACGGAAAGATCACACAGGATTTCCTCGGAGACGGCTCCCCCAACCTGAACCAATGGGGCAAATACTACAAAATTATCCGTAAGTGCAACAGCATCCTGCAAAACCTCGACCGCCCGAAAGACCTGACAAACTCGGAACGGCTCAGACTGGAAGGATACACACGTTTTATCCGTGCCTTCGCCTACTACAATCTTTTGGTCGATTACGGTCCGGCAATCTTGCTGGGAGACGAAGTAGTGAATACCAACGAACCTATCGAATACTACGACCGCCCCAGAGCCACCTATGACGAAACAATGAACTATACTTGTGAGGAGTTCGAAAAAGCGGCACGGCTGCTGCCCTCGCCTCAGGATGTTTCCACGCTGGACTTCGGACGCCCCACCAAAGGAGCCGCACTCGGCCTGGTAGCCCGCCTGCGATTGATACACGCCAGCCCGCTATTCAACGGGGGGCCTGTTGCCAGCTCCTATTTCGGCAACTGGAAACGCAAGACCGACGGTGTGCATTATGTCTCCCAGCAATATGACGAAAGTCGGTGGGCAGTAGCTGCCGCCGCCGCAAAACGGGTGATGGATATGGGAGCGTACAAGCTCTATACGTATGCAAAAGACGACAACACGCCGGAGCTTCCCGCCGGAGTCACTTCCGACCCCAATTTCTATGACGCCTACCCGAACGGAGCCAACGGAATAGACCCTTTCAAATCTTATTCGGACATCTTTACCGGCGAAGCCGTAGCGTCCATCAACCCGGAATTGATCTGGGGAAGAAACACGACGTACCTCAACGAAACCATCAGCAAAGGTTCTTTCCCTCCCTCGATGGGTGGATGGGGACGTTTCTGCGTCACTCAGAAAGTGGTAGACGCCTATCTGATGGACGACGGCCGTACGAAAGAAGAAGCCGCCGCCGACGGATATTACTCGGAGACAGGCTTCACTTCCGAACCGCGTAACTTTTCCGGCTATCCCCTCAACGCCGGTGTATATAAGATGTACGCCAATCGTGAAATGCGGTTCTACGCATCTGTAGGATTCAATGAGGCAGTATGGCAGGCATTGTCCAGTTCGACTCTCAACAACCACACAGCCAAGTACTACTATCAGGATGAAGACGGTCGTGGCGGTGTTACCGCCACTTCGCCCAACTATCCCATCACCGGATACGTAATCAAAAAGTACAATAACCCGATGGATGCCTGGACCGGCACCGGAGCCCGCCATATCCAGAAAGCCTATCCCATCATCCGCTATGCGGAAATCCTGCTATCATATGCGGAGGCACTCAACAACCTGACCGGCCCCCACACCGTAGAACTGGACGGTCAGCCTTATACCATGAGCAGAGATAAAGAGGAAATTAAAAAAGCATTCAATCAAGTCCGCTACAGAGCCGGACTGCCGGGGCTGACAGCCAATCAACTCAACAGTACGCCGGAAGTACAGAAACAGATAGAACGCGAACGTATGGTAGAGTTTTTATGGGAAAACAGACGTTTCTATGATGTCCGCCGCTGGGGTATTTATGAAGAGACAGAGCAGGAACCTATCCGTGGAATGAATCCCGACGGCGCAACCAAAGAGACCTACTACCAGCGTGTCATCCCTAGTTCTTCCTCATTCCTGACGAGGGTGGTTGACAAAAGGTCTGTCTGGGTGCCCATACCACGTAACGAAATGAGAAGACTGCCTTCTCTCGACCAGAATCCGGGTTATTAATCTAAATAACAAAAAAGAAGATGAAACGAGATTTTATAACGATACTCGCACTTATGACAGCGCTTTCGTCATGCAATGACGATGCGCTGTTTGAGAAGGAAATGTACAAGAATGTAGTGGCCCTGATCAGCAGTGACTACTATAACACGTTTGAAGAAGTGGTCACCTTGTCCCCTACCGGAGAAGAGGCGACAGGATATATCGCAGCCTGCACCGGAGGTACCCATGCCCCGAAACAAAACATGGTGATCGGGCTGGAAGAAGACCTGACTTCACTGGAATTCTACAACCGGTCTCTTTATGACGTCGATGAAGCCTGCTATGCCAAATTCCTGTCCAGTGACAAATACGAGATTGTAGATTACAAAATTCAGATCAATGCGGGCGAACGGACAGGCAGAACCATGATCAGGATACGTCCCGAAGGACTGTCGCCGGATTCTACCTACTTCGTAGGATTAAAAGCTACGGATATCTCCGGCGTCGAGATTAATGAAAGCAAAAACACCATTCTATATCAGATACTTATCAAGAACGATTATGCAACGCAGGGCGAAAACGTTTACTATTCAATGACCGGTCTGGCAGACGGGATGGCAACCGCAGGTAACAAGAAGATGTTTCCACTCACCCACAACAGCGTACGCGTGATAGCCGGAACGGAGTCTTTTGAAAGCAATGTGGATCACATCAACAAAACCGCCATCATACTGCAAGTGGAGGAAAACAATCATGTCACGATAAAGCCGTACAAGGATATTGAGGTAACTCAGATAGACGGTGACTCCAAATACCCCAATACATTCAAGGTAGAGGAATCTTTCGGTCATACTTATAATGTATTTCTGCTGTCGTACCGATACACAAAGGATGGGAAAAGCAAGGTGATGCAAGAGGAATTGCGGCTGGAAATAAATAATTAACGCAAAAACCTCGTAAGGTTAACCCTTTTCTCTTTAATATTAATAACTTTGTATGCAAATCTTTTTTCGTACCACTATAGTGGCACGAAAGAAGAACTATAGTTCCCCTTGTGTCCCACTCTAGTGGTCCGCACGGGGAACTGTAGTAGAACGAATTAATATTTAAGCCGGATTCCTTAGTTTATAGGAACGGAAACATTAATAACACAACAAAATAACTTAAGTTATGAGCGCACAGTATGACCTTTACGAGACTCCCGATATCAAGCAGACAGGAGAAAAACAACCCCTTCATCCCCGCATTGTTCCCAAAGGGACTATCGGTCAGGACGAATTTCTAGACCGCGTACACAAATTTACAGGAATCAGCCGTAGTTTGCTGGCAGGAGCAATGCAGTCTTTTCAAAATGAGTTAAAAGATTTACTGGCTAACGGCTGGATTGTAGAATTAGGCGAGATCGGCTATTTCTCCGTATCGCTGCAAGGACCACCCGTAATGCACAAGAAAGATGTGCGTGCACAATCAATCAAATTAAAAAACATCAACTATCTACCGACCAAACAATTCAAGCGGGAAGTAGGGTATGACATGAGATTGGAACGTACCGAATCTCTCACCCGCCCCAAAGGTAATGGACGTAGCGAAGCGGAATGTCTGGCATTAATAACCGCCCACCTTGAAAAATATCCTTGCATGACTCGCACTGATTATTGCTATATGACCGGTCACGACAAAAAGCGTGCACTAAAAGAGCTGAACGCTTTTATCGAAAAAGGGATACTGATGCGCTACGGAGCAGGAAAACAGGTGATTTATGCGAAGAAAATGATTTGAAGCATATAGCGTATATCCCTAATTGAACTCATTAGATGAATAAGCCTGTTTCCAACCTTCTTCGGGCAGAGGCAACAGGGATCTATATACAGAGACTTTAAAACATTTTCTTTCGGAGACAATACACCCAAAAGTCGATCATTTTTCCAACAATGATACCGAAGGAACTAAGTGCCAAAACGATGTAAACAGCGATAATCAACGGCTGTTCGTCTATCCATTTATTAACAAGTCCGGACATCCCGGCTCCTGAGTCACCGGAGTCACGTTGGATTCTTGAATCTACAAAGGTATGGATATGATATGAAAAGGACAATCTTCAATCGGAAAAAGATGAAAGGAGAACAACAAAAAAACATCTGACCATTTCTTTAGTTGAAGAAACTTATTAACGCACTTTGAGTTTTTTGCTTGGCAGTTCATTTGGAAACACATACATTTGCATCGTGATCACAAAACAAAAGAAACAGATTTACTAACTATTAAAAAACAAAAAAGATTATGGCACTTAGGTATGTCGTTAAAAAAAGAATGATTGGTTTCGGTAAAGAGAAAACCGAAAAGTATGTAGCACAGAATTTTATTACCAATACGGTTAATTTCAAGGATTTGTGTGATGAGATTTCAAAAGTGGGAATGGTTCCCAGCGGAGCGGTCAAGTTTGTACTCGATGCACTGATCGATACGCTGAATATAAACTTAAACAAAGGTATTTCCGTACAACTGGGTGATTTCGGTCAATTCCGTCCCGGCATCAGCAGCGAAAGCCAGGAAACAGAAGCGGCAGTGGATTCCGACACGATTCGTCGGGTGAAGATCGTATTTACTCCGGGATACAAGTTTAAGGATATGCTGAAAAAGGCAAGTATTCAAAAACTGGTAACCGGCAGCGAGATCGTTGACAACGGAAACGCTCCTACTCCTCCCAACCCCGACGGCGGCGGTGACGGCGGCGATGAGGAAGCACCTGACCCGACAGTATAAAAACAGGAACAAAAAAAGCTCTGCATGAGCTGAAACGCAAAAATGACCGGAAGCACTGCTTTCCGGTCATTTTTTTAATAATCTCTTCTCTCTCTTAATTTTTTTATCCTTCGTACGGTTCAAAGTCCTCTTTTCCGACTCCGCAAAGTGGACAAGTCCAATCATCCGGAATGTCTTCAAATGCTGTTCCCGGTTCAATTCCGCTCTCGGGATCTCCTTGTGCGGGGTCGTAAATGTATTCACAGACTGTGCAAATGTACTTTTTCATAACGTTCGTTTTTTTATTGGTTTACTAAATAATATAACGCAAATAAAATGCAAATTGTTCGAACTTATTTCTTATCCCGAGTAAAAAAGTTATCTTTGCAACATATTTGTAGAACAAAACCAACAAGTTACATCATGCTAATAGCATTGCTACCTATCCTGCTAATTATATGTGCAATCCTCCTGCTCAGCTATCTATGGGAACGGAGAAAATGTCTTCGGATGCAAAAACGACTATTCCGGGAATCCAGAAAGCTGGAACATACCAACCACATCGCCAGCGCCATTCTGAAAAATGTCCATGCCTATATCTTATTAATAGATAACGACTTCAAAGTATTAAAAACAAACTACTATCAACTCACCGGAACTCAGAAAGGTCTGGAAGAAAAGAGAGTGGGCGACTTATTGCAATGCCGCAACGCATTATCGGCGGAAGGAGGCTGCGGTACTCATGCTTACTGTGGCTCCTGCCCCATACGTTGTGCCATCCGCCAGGCTTTCGAACAAAGAAGAGGCTTCACTGATCTGGAAGCTACTCTGAACGTGCTTACCTCCGAAAAGAAATCCGTAGAATGTGACGCCGTGATATCCGGTTCCTATTTTCTCCTTAACGAAGAAGAGAATATGGTACTTACCGTGCACGATATCACCCAACTTAAAGAAACAGAAAAGCAACTGACACTTGCCAAAGAGAAAGCAGAAAATGCCGACCTTTCGAAGTCTGCCTTCCTTGCCAATATGAGTCACGAAATCCGCACGCCTCTCAACGCCATCACAGGATTTGCAGAAATACTCGCCAGTGCCAATACAGAAGAAGAAAAGGCACAATATCAGGAGATCATAAAGATGAATGCCGATCTGCTGCTGCAACTGGTGAACGATATCCTGGATATGTCGAAAATAGAAGCCGGCACACTCGAATTTGTATATACAAAGGTAGATATCAACCTGTTACTATCCGACTTGCGGCAGCTTTTCCAAATGAAAGTCAACGATGCAGGAGGAAATATTCAAATAATAGCAGAACCAAGCCTTCCCTCCTGTAGCATAGAGACCGACCGGAACCGTGTCGCGCAGGTGCTCTCCAATTTTACCACCAACGCCATTAAATTCACGCAGGAGGGAACGATCAGCATCGGTTATGAGGCAAGAGATACCGAACTTTATTTTTATGTCACCGACTCGGGAGCAGGAATCCCTGCCGACAAACTACCGGAAGTTTTCGGCCGTTTTGTGAAGCTGAACAAAGACAAGAAAGGAACGGGGCTGGGACTTTCCATCTCTAAAACCATCGTAAACAAATTGGAGGGGCAAATCGGTGCAGACTCCGTAGAAGGCAAGGGATCAACGTTCTGGTTTACTATTCCCTATCGTACTTGCGGACGTCCCGAATAAAGTAACTTCATAAAAAGTTTTAATTAAACATTTTATCACAATTATATGTTGTATTTTTGCAGTCCAAACTAAACGCATGTATCTGCATGAGTACAAATAAAGATGATTACAATCATTTAGGCCTTACGGACAGTGAGGTCCTACAAAGCAGGGAAAAGAATGGTATAAACCTGTTAACACCCCCCAAGCGTCCTTCTTTATGGAAACTTTATCTTGAGAAATTTGAGGACCCGGTCGTACGCGTACTGCTAGTTGCAGCCGTCTTTTCGTTGATTATTTCCATTATCGAAAATGAGTACGCCGAAACGATCGGTATCATAGCCGCTATCTTGCTGGCTACGGGTATCGGTTTCTTTTTTGAATATGATGCCAACAAAAAATTCGACTTACTGAATGCCGTTAATGAGGAAACACTAGTTAAAGTGATTCGTAACGGCCGCGTACAGGAAGTTCCGCGCAAAGATATAGTTGTAGGCGACATCGTGATTTTGGAAACCGGAGAAGAAATCCCGGCTGACGGAGAATTGGTGGAAGCTATCTCTTTGCAAGTAAACGAATCCAACCTGACCGGAGAACCTGTTATCAATAAGACGATTATAGAAGCAGATTTTGACGAAGAAGCGACTTACGCCTCTAATTTGGTGATGCGTGGCACTACGGTAGTCGACGGTCATGGCACAATGCGCGTTCTGCACGTAGGAGATGCAACGGAAATAGGAAAAGTGGCCCGCCAAAGTACGGAAGAAAACCTTGAACCGACTCCACTAAATATACAGTTGACCAAATTAGCCAATCTAATCGGAAAAATTGGTTTTACTGTTGCCGGCCTGGCTTTCCTTATCTTCTTCGTAAAAGATGTATTGCTATATTTTGATTTCGGTGCATTAAACGGCTGGCACGAATGGCTTCCGGTATTTGAACGGACACTTAAATACTTTATGATGGCTGTTACGCTGATTGTTGTTGCTGTTCCCGAAGGATTGCCGATGAGTGTGACTCTTAGTCTGGCCCTAAATATGCGCCGTATGCTTTCTACCAACAACCTGGTTCGGAAAATGCACGCTTGCGAGACAATGGGTGCTATCACTGTCATCTGTACGGATAAAACCGGTACGCTGACGCAAAATCTGATGCAAGTGCACGAACCAAACTTCTATGGAATCAAAAACGGCAGTAACCTGTCCGATGATGATATCAGTGCATTGATTGCAGAGGGAATCAGCGCTAATTCAACCGCCTTCCTTGAGGAAACAGAAGCCGGGGAAAAGCCGAAAGGAGTAGGAAATCCGACGGAAGTGGCCTTACTATTATGGCTCAATAGTCAGGGAAGAAATTACCTGAAACTCCGTGAGAACGCCCGTGTTCTCGACCAGCTCACCTTCTCTACGGAGCGCAAGTTCATGGCTACGCTTGTAGAATCACCATTAATCGGAAAGAAAATACTCTATATAAAAGGTGCTCCCGAAATTGTACTTGGAAAATGTAAGGAGGTAATCCTTGACGGCAAGCGGGTGGATACGCCCCCCAAGGAGCTGGAGCTGCTCTATCACCTGGCCTCCGCCCCCAACCGGGTATTCACCCGCAACCAGCTGCTGGACGAGGTGTGGGGCTTTGACTACTTCGGTGACAGCCGCACGGTAGACGTCCACATCAAGCGCCTGCGGGAGAAGCTGGAGGGCATCAGCGACCAGTGGCGGCTGAAGACCGTGTGGGGCGTGGGCTATAAGTTCGAGGTGGGCGGCGGGACCTGATCTTGCGCACCCGACCCATCCTTAACACCAGGAGGCGATCCCCATGCGATCCCTTTATAAACGCCAGCTGACCATGATGGTGGGGGTGATGGTGCTGTCCTTCACCCTGCTGTCCACCGCCTTCATGCTGCTGTCCTATCGGTATATCATCTCGGAGAAGCGGGATGCCATGGCCCGCAACGCCAGCTATATCGCCACGTTCACCGCGTCCTATTACCAGCAGTATGACAGCATCCAGGACAAAATTTACAGCAACTATGTGGCCTCCATCGCCCGCATCTCCGACTCCTATGTCATCGTCACCACCCCCGGCGGGGAGATCATCTATGCCACCGACGGGGACCACCTCTATGACTATAAAAATACCTGTCTGCCCAAGGCCGTGGTGGACCAGGTGCTCCACGACGGGGACTACACCGGCATGACCAATCTGGACGGCATCTATCCCGAGCGGCGCTATATGGCCGCCCTGCCCGTGTCCGCCATGACTTTGTCCGGGCGGACGGTGGTGGAGGGGCTGGTACTGGTGTCGGCGGATGCCTCCAGCCTGGCGGAGATGTGGTCGGCCATGGCCACCATTTTCTTCTTCTCCGCCGTGGTGGTGCTCATCATCTCCGTCATCGCCAGTACCATCACCTCCGCCCATCAGGCCCGGCCCCTGAACGAGATGGCCGAGGCCGCCCGAAAGTTTGGCCGGGGGGAGTTCGACGTGCGGGTCACCGGCTATGAGGGCCGATGCGATGAGATCAGCACCCTGGCTGAGTCCTTCAATACTATGGCAAGCTCCCTGGCCAAGGTGGAGAGCCAGCGGTCGGATTTCATCGCCAATGTGTCCCACGAGCTCAAGACCCCCATGACTACCATCTCCGGCTTTGCCGAGGGCATTCTGGACGGGACCATCCCCCCGGAGCGGGAGCGGGAGTCGCTGCAGATCATCGTGTCCGAGACCCGGCGGCTGTCCCGGCTGGTGCGGCGGATGCTGGACCTGTCCCGGCTGAACGCCCTGGCGGAGGACACCGTGACCGCGCAGGAGCAGTTTGACCTGACGGAGGTGGTCAGCCAGGTGCTCATCAGCCTGGAGACCAAGATCACCGGTCGAAAGCTGGATGTGGACGTGCAGATGCCAGACGGCAAGCTGATGGTGTGGGGCGACCCGGACTCCATCACCCAGGTGTGCTATAACCTGGTGGACAACGCCGCCAAGTTCGCCCCGGAGGGCAGCACCATCACCGTGCAGATATCCAAAAAGGACGGCAAGGCCTATACCACTGTGCAGAATCTGGGGGCGACGATCCCCCCCGACGAGCTGCCCCTGCTCTTTGACCGTTTTCACAAGGCGGACTACTCCCGCTCCATGGACCGGGAGGGCGTGGGCCTGGGGCTGTATATCGTCAAGACCATTTTGAATAAACTGAAGGAGAACATCAACGTCACCAGCGAGGACGGCGTGACCCGGTTCACCTTTACCCTCACCCTGGCCTGACGGCCGAAAAAGAAACAACAGCCGAAAGGAGGTGCGCGCCTTGGACGAACGAAACAACGACCTGTGGCAGGGCGGCCCCTGGGAGCGCTCCGATCCCCGGGGCCGCATGCCCGGAGCCATGCCGCCCCGGTATGTCCCGCCCCGCCCGGTGCTCCGCCCCCGGCGGCGGAAGCGGCGGTTCTCTCTGCCTGTCTGCATGGGCCTGGCCGCCCTGCTCGTCTCCCTGGTGGCCATCGGTGCCGTGATGGACTCCCTGTGGCCGGTGCAGCTGCTGCCAGGGGGAGACGAGGACTACGCCTATCGCCAGCCGGGCCAGGATGAGGAGAAGCTGGACACCACGCCCCCCGCCATTCCCCGGGCCGAAACGGGCACCGGCGTGACGGTGGAGCTGTGCCAGGACAGCGGGGAGAGCCTGACCTACACCCAGATCTATGACAAGAACCTGCCCTCCATGGTGTCTATCCAGGCGGAGGATGCCAAGAGCTATTCCACCGGCACCGGCGTGGTCCTCACCGCCGATGGCTATCTCATCACCAACGCCCATGTGGTGGCCGGGGCGGACAAGGTCCAGGTGGCCTGTGCAGACAACCGGGTGCTGGATGCCGCCCTGGTGGGCTTTGATGCCCGGGAGGACCTGGCCGTGCTGAAGGTGGAGGCCGACGACCTGACCCCGGCGGAGTTTGGAGACTCCTTCGCCCTGCGCTGCGGTGATCCGGTGGCCGCCATCGGGGACCCCCTGGGCTATCGCTCCACCATCACCGACGGCATCGTCTCCGCCCTGGACCGGGACGTGGAGGTGGACGGAACGTCCATGGTGCTGATCCAGACCAGCGCCGCCATCAACATGGGCAACTCCGGCGGGGCCCTCATCAACCAATATGGCCAGGTGGTGGGCATCACCACCGTGAAGATCGTCACCGACGACGGCTCTGCGGAGTCGCTGGGCTTTGCCATCCCCTCCCGCCGGGTGAAGTATGTGGCCGACACCCTCATCGCCGGAAAGCAGGTCCGCCGGGGCATCTTCGGCTTCACTGTGCTCACGAGAACGGCCCAGGGGGGCGGCCTGACCCTGGACAGCGTGGACAAGACCAGCGACGCCTATGCCAAGGGCCTGCGCGCCGGGGACGTGCTCACCGCCGCCGACGGCCAGAGCCTGAACGCGGTGGAGGACCTGGTGCGCTTAAAGCAGTCCATGGGGGCGGGGGACACCGTATCCCTCACCTATGTGCGCAGCGGGCAGAGCCGCACCGTGTCCGTGGCCCTCATCGACCCGGACGAACAGACCTAAAGACAGAAAACGCAGGAGGAGACCGAAAGCCATGGCATATGACGTAAAGTCGGTGAACACCACATTGTGCTATCTCCGCCGGGGAGAGGACTATCTCATGCTCCACCGGGTGAAAAAGCAGAACGATGTGAACCAGGACAAGTGGATCGGCGTGGGGGGCAAGTTCGAGGCGGACGAGAGCCCGGAGGACTGCCTGCTGCGGGAGGTCCGGGAGGAGACCGGCCTGGAGCTGACCCGCTATCAGTACCGGGGCATCGTCACCTTTGTCTCCGCCCGGTGG
>OIWO01000860.1_pt1 | contig 30333 bp, 30 predicted proteins | sample 1587641 | NCBI WGS metagenome assembly OIWO01 (sample SAMEA3888924, study PRJEB22519) | human gut metagenome | biome: human gut; feature: human-associated habitat; material: faeces | place: Denmark | collected 2010
AAATAAAATAGCTTTGCGCAACAGCGAGGGAAAGAGAGAAATCAACAGGAGAGATCAATGAAAAAACAGTTTGACCTCAGCGCCGCGGCGCTGCACATTTTAGCGATGGCCTTCATGCTGCTCGACCACCTGTGGGCGACGCTTTTTCTTTCGCAGGAGTGGATGACCTGCGTGGGACGTCTCGCGTTCCCCATTTTTGCCTTCATGGCGGTGGAGGGCTACTTCCACACGCACAGTTTCAAAAAATACGCGCAGCGGATGCTGATTTTTGCGTTGCTGTCGGAAATTCCCTTTGACCTGATGTACGGCGGCACGTGGTTCTACCCTGTGCACCAGAATGTCATCTGGACGCTGCTCATCGGTCTTCTTGGCATTCGGGCGATGGAGACCGTGCGGGAAAAGGGGAAGATGTGGCTTTACCTTCTGACCTGCGCCGCGGTCACGGTGCTGGGCTTTGCGCTCGGCACGCTCGGCATGGTAGATTATTACGGCATGGGCGTTTTGACGGTGTTTGTGTTCTATTTCCTCCGCGGCAGAGAGTGGTGGAAGCTGCTCGGGCAGATCGCGGCGCTCTATTGGATCAATGTGTCGCTCATCGGAGGACAGATTTTCCCGATCGAGCTTTTCGGGCTGGAGTTTGAGGTCTGCGAGCAGGGGCTTGCACTGCTCTCGCTCGTGCCCATCTGGCTCTACCGTGGGCGGCAGGGCCACCACAGCAAGGCGTTTCAGTATGCCTGCTACGCGTTTTATCCGGTACATATGCTCATCCTCGGCCTTATCCAGCTGTCTCTGTAACAGAATACGAAAAAAGCGCTGCCGAAAGGCGGCGCTTTTTTGCGCTCTTTTCGGAACGTTCACAATTTGTTTATTGACTTTGCAAAGGAAACAACTATAATGATGACGTTCTAAAATTAGAAGATTATCATTCGATGACGAGCGAGTGCGGCGCGTGACCGAATGAGGTCGGAAAGGAACCGATATGATGCCGAAGGAACCGATGCGCGGGGCAACGCTTTTCAGCCACGCCAACAAGATGACACAGGCGTATCACATTATGTTAACTCCACTGTGCAAGGAGGCAGGACTGCCGCCGCTGGCGATGGACATTCTGCTCTTTCTCGCCAACAATCCCGAGCACAACACGGCGAAGGACATCTGCCGCATGCGCGGGCACAAACCGGGTATTGTCTCCGTGCACGTGGAAAGACTGGTGAATGACGGCCTTCTTGAGCGGCAGGAGATGCCGGGCGACCGGCGGCAGACGCGGCTTATCTGCACCGAACAGGCGCAAGCGCTCATTGAGCGCGGACGGCAGGTGCAGTGGCAGTTCGGAAGACGTCTGCTCGAAGGCATCCCGGAGGAGGATCTGGCGACGATGCGCCGCTGCCTTGAAAGAATGGATGGCAATCTGAACGGCATCTGCAAGGAAAAGCGCTGAGGGCCCAAAGAAGAAATCAGGAGAAACAACAATGATCAAACTACTCAAAAACATGCGCCGCAAAGAGGTGCTCATGGTGCTGCTGTGCACCGTGCTTGTGGCGGTGCAGGTCTACTTTGACCTGCGGCTGCCGGATTACATGACCGATCTGACAACGCTCATCAAAACGTCGGGGGCGACGGCGGATATCCTGTCCGTCGGCGTGAAAATGCTTGGCTGCACGCTCGCAAGCGCCGTGCTGGCCGTGGGCTGCGGGTATCTTGCGGCTAAGGCGGCGTCGGGCTTCAGCTTCACGGTGCGCGAAAAGCTCTTTCGCCACGTGATGGACATCGGCAGCGAGGAGATGCAGGATTTTTCCGTCGCCAGCCTCATCACGAGAACGACGAACGACATCACGCAAATTCAGATGATCGTGGCGATGGGCCTGCAGATGATGATCAAATCGCCGATCATGGCCGTGTGGGCCATCATCAAAATTCTCGGCAAGAGCTGGGAACTCTCCGCCGTGACAGCGGCATTCGTCGTGGTCATCTGCGTGACGGTGATAACGGTAATGAGCATCTGCATCCCGCGTTTCCGCATCGTGCAGAAGCTGACCGACCAGATCAACCGTGTGGCGCGCGAAAACCTGACGGGCATCAACGTGGTGCACGCGTTCAACGCCGAGCAGTACCAGAACGACAAGTTCAACAAGCCGAGCCTTGACATGATGAACGTGCAGGTGAAGAACCAGAAGCTCTTTGCCCTCGTCCAGCCGACGATGACGCTCGGCATGAACGGCCTGGCGCTCACGATCTACTGGCTGGGTGCGGCGCTCGTCAACAACATCGCGCTGACCGATTCCGCAGCGCGCCTCACGATGTTCAGCGACGTGCTGGTGTTCAGCACATATGCGACTTACGTGGTCATGTCCTTTATGATGCTCGTGATGATCTTCATGCTGCTGCCGCAGGCGCAGGTCTCGGCCGAGCGTATCAACGAGGTGCTCGAGCGCAAGGCGAATATCCGCGAGGGCAGCGTGAGCGAGTGCAGCGAGCACGGCACAGTGGAGTTCAAAAACGTTTCGTTCCGCTATCCGCACGCATCGGAGGATGAGCTTTCGGACATCAGCTTCCGTGTGAACAGGGGCGAGACGCTTGCCGTCATCGGCGCGACGGGCAGCGGCAAGACGACACTTGTGAGCCTGATCCCGCGCTTTTACGATGCGACGGAGGGCGAGGTGCTTGTCGACGGCATGAACGTCAGGGACTACACGTTCGATGCCCTCTACAACAAGCTCGGCTACGTGACGCAGAAGGCGGTGCTCTTCGCCGGCAGCATCCGCGACAATGTCTACTTTGGCGAGAGCGAAGCGCCGGCGGACGATGAGGGCCTTGCGCAGGCCGTCGAGCTTTCGCAGGCGAAGGAGTTTGTCGACAAGCTCCCAGACGGCACGCAGCACCATGTGGCGCAGATGGGCCGCAACATGTCCGGCGGCCAGAAGCAGCGCCTTTCTATCGCCCGCGCGCTGGCGAGAAAACCGGAGATCCTCGTCTTCGACGATTCGTTCTCCGCTCTGGACTACCGCACGGATGCGAAGCTGCGCGAGGGGCTATCCAAGCAGCTGCATGACACGACGAAGATCATCGTCGCGCAGCGTATCAGCACCATCCGCCACGCAGACAAGGTCATCGTGCTCGACCGCGGTGAGGCCGTGGGCATCGGCACACATGAAGAACTGATGCGGAATTGTGACGTTTACCGCGAGATCGCGACCTCCCAGCTCAGTGCTGCGGAGCTGGCGTAAAGGGGGCGAGGGAAAATGAAAAAGAAAAACAGCAATCCCGTCGGCGCGCTCAAGCGCACGGGCGCGTATATGAGCTCGAGCATGGGCATTATCATTTTTGCCCTCGTGTTGGCGGCGCTGAGCGCTGTGATGACGATCATCGGCCCCGACAAGATCGGCAAAATGGCGACCATCATGTCCGACGGCCTGTTCACCGGTATCGACCTCGCCGCCATTGCGAAGATCGGCGTGTTCCTTGCCATTATTTACTGCCTGAGCGCGCTGTTTGGCTTTATCCAGCACTATATCATGGCGGTCGTGACGCTGAGAATGTCCTACCGCATGAGAGGTGAGCTCTCGGAAAAGATCAACCGCGTGCCGCAGAAGTATTTCAACACCACCTCGCAGGGCGACATTTTGAGCCGCATCACAAACGATGTGTCAACGCTCCAGCAGGGACTTACCAACAGCCTGCCGACCATCATCAGCGCCGCGACACAGTTTGTCGGTTGCCTTATTATGATGTTCGTGACCGAATGGCGCATGGCGCTCGTCGCACTGTGCATCACGCTCCTTGGCATGGTGCTGATCGTCGCCATCATGTCGAAGTCGCAGCGTTACTTCACCGCGAGGCAGAAGAGCCTCGGCGAGCTCAACGGCTATGTCGAGGAGATGTATTCCGGCCATGAGGTCGTGCGCATCAGCCGCGCGGTCGATAAGGTCCTCGACCACTTCGACGGCCTGAACGCGGCGGTCTATGACGCAAACTGGCGCTCGCAGTTCCTCTCCGGTGTGATGCAGCCGCTCATGAACGTGATCGGCAACCTCTCGTATGTTGCCGTGTGCGTGTTCGGCTCGGTGCTGGCCATCAATGGCACGATCAAATTCGGCGTCATCGTCTCGTTCATCCTGTATGTGCGCCTGTTCACCACGCCGCTGACGCAGATCGCGCAGGGTATGACGAATTTGCAGACGGCCTCCGCCTCCGCGCACCGCATTTTCGACTTCCTCGAAAGTGAAGAGCTCGGCGACGAGAGCGACAAGACCGAAAAGCTCGACGCCGTGCGCGGCGCGGTAACGTTCGACCATGTGCGCTTCAGCTATCCCGACTCGCCCGACAAGATCATCATCGAGGATTTCTCAGCTGAGGTCCATCCGGGCCAGAAGGTCGCCATCGTCGGTCCCACCGGCGCGGGCAAGACCACGATGGTGAACCTCCTGATGCGATTTTTCGAGGTCAACAGTGGCCGCATCACGATCGACGGCGTGGCGACGACCGACCTGCGCCGCGAGGATGTGCACGAGCTCTTTGGTATGGTCCTGCAGGACACGTGGCTCTTTGAGGGCACGATCCGCGAGAACCTGGTCTATAACATGGAGGGTATTACGGACGAGCAGCTCGAAACGGTCTGCAAGGCCTGCGGCCTCGACAAATTTGTCCACTCGCTGCCACAGGGCTTTGACACCGTGCTCAGCGAGAGCACGACCATCTCGGCGGGACAGAAGCAGCTTTTGACCATCGCCCGCGCGATGCTCCAGAATGCGCCGATGCTGATCCTCGACGAGGCAACGTCCTCGGTCGATACGCGCACGGAACTTCTCATTCAGCGCGCGATGGACGAGCTGACGAAGGGCCGGACGAGCTTTGTCATCGCCCACCGCCTGTCGACCATCAAGAACGCCGACCTCATCCTCGTGATGCGCGACGGCGACGTCATCGAGAGCGGCACGCATGAGCAGCTGATGGAGCAAAACGGCTTCTACGCCGAGCTCTACAACAGCCAGTTCGCGCAGGCGTCGTAAAAATAAGAGAAAAGCGCTGTGACCGTTTTTGGTCACAGCGCTTTTAAATTTTTGAGAAAGAAGTTAAAGGAAACTTTATTGCTGAACCGGAAAACGGTGGTATAATAAGGGACATTCAAGGGCTGACAAAGCCCGCACCGCGAAAGGAAGCGGAAACATATGAATTGGTTTCAGGAATTGCTGTTGAATCCCTTTTTGCTCATCGGTCTCTCGTCGTGGTTCTGGGCGCAGCTCATCAAGACGATCATCCATGCCATTGTGACGAAGAGCATCGACTTTACGCGCCTGATCGGCGACGGCGGGATGCCGAGCGGCCATTCGGCCACGGTCTCGTCGCTCGCGACCGCGGCGGCGCTCGTCTACGGGCTCGGTTCGTTTGAATTCGCGATGGCGTTCATCTTCGCCATCGTCGTCTGCAAGGACGCAATGGGCGTCCGGCTCGAAACGGGGCGGCAGGCCGTTATCATCAACGACATCGTCGAGGCCTTCAACTCGCTTGCGTCGGAAAAGCTTCCGGAGGCGAAGCTCAAGGAGTTTGTCGGCCACACGCCGCTGCAAGTCATCGCCGGCATTCTGCTCGGCGTGGCGAACACATTTATCATGTACTACTGCGTACTGTGAGGGAAAGGACATGACGCTTTTTATTAACTGCTGCCCGCGCGGAGAATCGCGCACGGAAAAACTGGCCCGTGCGCTGCTTAAAGCGCTCGGCGAATACGAGGAGCTGCGCCTTTATGATGAGCCGCTGCACCCGCTGGGGCGCGCGGACATCGCAAAGCGCGACGCGCTGCTCGCGGAAAAGAAGTATGACGATGAAATGTTCCGTTACGCCCGTCAGTTCACCGCGGCGGACAGAATTGTCATCGCTGCGCCGCTGTGGGACCTGTCGTTTCCCGCGCAGCTCAAGGTGTATCTGGAGAATATCTATGTCACGGGCATCGTGACGAAGTACAGCGAGGCGGGCAAGCCCGTCGGCCTGTGCCGCGCAAGCGAGCTCTACTATGTCACGACCAGCGGCGGGCCGTTTGACGGCCGCTTTGGCTACGACTACTGGAAGACCATCGCGCAGGACTGCTTCGGCATTCCGACCGTCAAGCTCCTGGAAGCCGAAAACCTCGACATCGTGGGCGCAGACGCGGAAAAGATCGTCGACGATGCCATCAAGGCCTACGGCCCTGCGTAAAATCAAACTTGTATAGCAAAAAAGCTCCGTGCCAAGGCACGGAGCTTTTTTATCGGGAAAAATCAGTTAGCGCTGCTCTGCTTGCTTTCGGGCAGGAGGTTCGTCATGCTCTTGAGGCCGATGGCGAGCGTGGACATGTTGTGCAGCAGCGCCGAGGTCGTCGGCGGCAGGATACCAAGCACGCCAAGCACGATGAGCGAGAAGTTGAAGCTCACGATGAAGCGGTAGTTGCGGTGGATGCGGGCCATGAGCTCCTGACTGAGAGAGCGCAGCGTGACGAGCGCGAACAGATCTTCGGACGAGATGGTAATGTCCGCGATCTCGCGCGCGATGGCGGCGCCGGTCGAAATGGCGATGCCCGCGTCGGCCTCGGACAGGGCGGGGGAGTCGTTCACGCCGTCGCCGATCATGATGACCTTGCGGCCCGCGGCCTTTTCGCTGCGGACGAACGCAGCCTTGTCCTCGGGCAGCACTTCGGCGTAGACATCGTCGACGCCGACCTCGGCGGCGACGGCCTCGGCGGTCTTGCGGCTGTCGCCGGTCATCATCACGACCTTGTCGATGCCGAGCTCGTGCAGCGCGCGCACGGCGGCCTTCGCCTCTTTGCGCAGCGGGTCATGGATGCAGATGACCGCGGCGAGCTCGCCCGCGATACAGAGGTACAGGTGCGAATACTCGGGCGGGAGCGATTCAAACTTGTCCTCTTCGCCCTCCGGCACGCGGCAGCCCTCGTCCTCGAAGACGAAGTGCGCGCTGCCGATGAGCACTGTTTTCTCGTCCACCATGCTCGAAATGCCGTGCGCCACGACGTACTGCACCTGAGAGTGATACTCCTCGTGCGTCAGGCCGCGGTCTTTGGCCTCGGCCACGACGGCGTTGGCGATGGAGTGGGGATAGTGCTCTTCGAGGCACGCGGCGAGACGGAGCATCTCGCTTTCCTCATTGCCGCCGAAGGTGATGATTTGCGCGACCTTGGGCGTGGCGTAGGTGAGCGTGCCGGTCTTGTCAAAGACGATGGTGTTCGCCTGGGCGACGGCTTCGAGGAAGCGCCCGCCCTTGACGGAGATGTGATGGCTGCTGCTCTCGCGCATGGCAGAGAGCACCGCGATAGGCATGGAGAGCTTGAGCGCGCAGGAGAAGTCGACCATCAGCACGGCCAGCATCTTTGTGACGTTGCGCGTGATGAGATAGGTCAGGATCGTGCCGCCGAGCGTATAGGGTACGAGCTTATCGGCAAGGCGCGAGGCCTTGTCCTCAGCCGTGGATTTGAGCTTTTCCGACTCTTCGATCATGCGCACGATGCGGTCATAGCGGCCGCCGCCGAGCGCCTTTTCCACGCGCACGACACACTCGCCCTCTTCGGCGACGGTGCCTGCGTAGACATAGCTGCCCTCGCGCTTGGGCACGGGCATGGACTCGCCCGTCATGGACGCCTGATTGACCATCGCCTCGCCGGAGACGACCTTGCCGTCGAGCGGAATGAGGCTGCCGGTGCGCACGACAACGCAGTCGCCCGCCTGAATATCGCCGATGGGAACGAGCGTTTCCGTCTCGCCCGTCTTGAGCCAGACGTGGTCAACGTTGAGCGACATCGCGCCCGCGAGATCCGCGACAGACTTCTTGTGCGTCCAGTCCTCGAGGATTTCGCCGAGGCGGAGCATGAACATCACAGAGCTTGCCGTCGAGAAGTCGCCGCGCAGCATCGACACAGTGACGGCGGTGGCGTCGAGCACGGCGACGGAGAGCTTACCGTGCAGCAGCGCTTCGATCCCCTCGCGGATGTACTTGATCGAATGGTAGATGGCGAGCGCCGTGGTGACGGGGAGCGGGAAGAAGAGCTTCGAGATCACGCGGCGGATCACCGTCCACGAGAGTTTGTCTTCAAATTCACGGTTGAGTTTGCGCGTCGTATAGTCGGGGACAAGGTCCATTGTTTCGGCCTTGTCGAACGAGAACGCCGCGAGCGCGTGCACGAGCGCGGCGCGGTCCGCGCGGTAAACGATCACGGCGTCCTGCGTGCGGTCAAAGACCGAGACCTCGCTCACGCCGTCCACACTGCGCAGATAATATTCCAGAACGTCCGCCTGATGCAGCGTCATGCGGCGGCAATTCAGATGCACGCGCATGCGCCCGGCGGATTCGTGCAGAATTTTGCATTTCATAGTGTATCAATTCCTCCGAAAGTGAAAGAGAGCCGCGCGTCGCGGCTCTCCTGCGATTTATTCCTCGTCCGCTTTTTCCTCGGACGCGTCCTCAATGACTTCGGCGTCCTCTTCCGCTGCGCGGCGCTCGTTGATGTCCTTGGCGTCGGCGTAGACGTCCTCAGCATCCTCACGGACGTTCGTGACGGCCTGCATCACGCAGTCCTTGGCACGCAGCACCGCGGCGGTGGTGTGAGAGTAGACCTTTTTGGCATCCTTGCTGGAAAGGATCTTGAGGCCGGCGGTGCCGAACAGCACGCCTGCTGCAAATAAACCGAGATGTTTCATTGAAAAAACCTCCTGTTAGTATGAATTAGAGCTCTTTAACATAGTGGGAATATAACATAACGCCGTTTCAAATGCAAGTAGCGAAATGTTAAAATTTGACGGAGAATGGAAACCGCGGATTTGTTATGTTTTTTCAGATGTTCGCGCGCTCGTCCCAGAGCGTCAGCACGCCTGATTGCAGCGTTTTCGGAACGTCGATGATGCGCTGGTTCGACGAGCCGCGAAAGCGCAGCGAGATATCGTGCAGCGCGTCCACATAGCGCCCGTCGACGAGCACGTCGAGCAGGGACAGCAGTTCGTCCGTCACCTCGCAGCGCGGGTATGCGGCGGGGTCGTGCAGCTCCTCCCACGTAAAGCCCGTGAACGACCAGATCGTCTTTTGCGGCAGCTCACGCCTCACGCGGCGGAGAAACGGCAGCAGTGCGCGCTGATTTTTAGGCTCGAACGGCTCGCCGCCGAGCAGCGTGAGACCGTTGATATAGTCGGGGGAGAGCAGGCGGATGAGCTCGTCCTCCGTTTCACTCGTGAAAGGCTTGCCGTAGCAGAAGTCCCACGTCTGGGGCTGAAAGCAGTTTTCGCAGTGGTTCGTACAGCCGGAGACGAACAGCGTCACGCGCACACCAAGGCCGTTGGCGATGTCGTAGTTTTTGATCTCGCCATAGTGCATGGGAAATGACCTCCTTATCAGAAAAAGGTGGGAGCACGGTGCGCTCCCACCCAAACTGCAATTATATGGCGCAGCCTTACAGATGCAGCACGCGCTCTTTGATCTCCTGCGTGCGGCCCTGATTCCAGAACTGAGTGCCGATGTAGCCGCAGGTACGGCGGGCGACATTCATCTTGTCCTGGTCGGTGTTGCCGCACTTCGGGCAGCGCCAGATGAGCTTGCCGCCCTCCTCGACGATGTCGATCTCGCCGTCCCAGCCGCAGACCTGGCAGTAGTCGGACTTCGTGTTGAGCTCGGCGTAGATGATGTTGTCGTAGATGAACTTCATCACCTGCAGGACCGCCTCGAGGTTCTGCTGCATGTTGGGCACTTCGACATAGCTGATCGCGCCGCCGGGGGAGAGGTGCTGGAACTGCGCCTCGAACTTGAGCTTGGTGAACGCGTCGATCTTTTCCGTCACGTGGACGTGGTAGGAGTTCGTGATATAGCCCTTGTCCGTCACGCCTTCGATCACGCCGAAACGCTTTTGCAGGCACTTGGCGAACTTGTAGGTCGTGGACTCGAGCGGCGTGCCGTAGAGGGAGTAGTCGATGTTTTCGGCGGTTTTCCACTCCTTGCACTTGTCGTTCATCTTCTGCATGATCGACAGGGCGAACGGCGTTGCGCTGGGGTCGGTGTGGCTCTTGCCGGTCATGTACTTGACGCACTCGTAAAGTCCCGCGTAGCCGAGTGAGATCGTGGAATAGCCGTCGTAGAGGAGCTTGTCGATGGGCTCACCCTTTTTGAGTCTTGCGCACGCGCCGTACTGCCAGAGAATGGGCGCCGCGTCGGAGAGCGTGCCCTTCAGGCGGTCGTGACGGCAGCGCAGCGCGCGGTGGCAGAGCTCAAGGCGCTCTTCAAAAATCGTCCAGAACTTTTCAATGTTGCCGCCGGAGGAGAGTGCCACGTCGGGCAGGTTGATCGTGACGACGCCCTGATTGAAGCGGCCGTAGTACTTGTGCTTGCCGGGAACATAGTTGCCAGCATTCGCGATGTTGCCGACGCCCGCGTCGGTGAAGCGGTCAGGCGTCAGGAAGCTGCGGCAGCCCATGCAGGGATACACATCGCCCTTGAGCTCGAGCATCTTCTTTTCGCTGATGTAATCGGGCACCATGCGGCGTGCCGTGCACTTGGCGGCGAGCTGTGTGAGGTAATAATACGGCGAGTCGTCGTGAATGTTGTCCTCTTCGAGCACGTAGATGAGCTTGGGGAAGGCGGGCGTGACCCACACGCCCTGCTCGTTTTTGACGCCCTGATAGCGCTGCTCGAGCATTTCCTCGATGATGACGGCAAGGTCGCGCTTTTCCTGCTCGCTTCTCGCCTCGTTGAGGTACATGAAAACGGTGATGAACGGTGCCTGACCGTTCGTGGTCAGAAGCGTCACGACCTGATACTGGATGGTCTGCACGCCGCGGCGGATCTCCTCGCGCAGGCGCTTTTCGACGATCTCGGTGATCTTGTCCTCCGTCGGCTCGACGCCGAGGGCCTCGACCTCGGCGAGCACCTGCTTTCTGATCTTCTGGCGCGATACGTCGACAAAGGGGGCAAGGTGCGTCAGCGAGATGGACTGGCCGCCGTACTGGTTCGAGGCGACCTGCGCGACGATCTGCGTCGCGATGTTGCACGCGGTCGCGAACGAATGCGGGCGCTCGATGAGGGTTCCCGTGATGACGGTGCCGTTCTGCAGCATGTCCTCCAGGTTCACAAGGTCGCAGTTGTGCATGTGCTGGGCGTAGTAGTCCGTGTCGTGGAAGTGGATGATGCCCTCTTCATGCGCCTTGACGATATCTTCGGGCAAGAGCAGACGGTTCGTCAAATCGCGGCTCACCTCGCCGGCCATATAGTCGCGCTGGGTGGAGTTGACGACGGGGTTCTTGTTGGAATTCTCCTGCTTGGCCTCTTCGTTGTTGCACTCGATGAGGGAGAGAATTTTGTCGTCCGTCGTGTTGCTCTTGCGCACGAGCGAGCGGTTGTAGCGATAAGTGATGTAGCGCTTGGCGACCTCGAACGCGCCGTGCGCCATGATCTGGTGCTCGACAAAGTCCTGGATCTCCTCGACCGTGGGCGCGCGGCCCAGACTCTGGCAGGCGATCTCCACGCTCTCGGCGATGCGCTGGATTTGGACAGGCGTCATGCGGGCGTCTTCATCCACCACGTCGTTGGCCTTTGTGACCGCGGCGATGATCTTGACGATATCAAATTCTACTTCTGCGCCGTTGCGCTTGATAACTCTCATGGTTCCTCTCTCCCTTTCTTTAGATCGTCCCTCTATGGGGAATAACACTATATCTTGTGGTGATCTTCATAACTGTAAACCAATTATGGCACATGAGGCTCAGCATTGCAAGTCCTAAGTGCTGAAAAAAGGAAACAATATCAGAGCCCCAACTTTGGACACTATTGACGAAACACCTTGAATGAAGCGGAATAGCGCATTATTTCAATTTGACGCAAAAATCAATAAGACATAAGTAATGCTAATGATAGCTATGCAAAATTAACTCTTTTCATGGGCGGAAAATGTGACTATAATAACTCGGTTGAAAAATTTGAGCAGGACTCGCAGAGCGGGCCCGCTCCGGATCGGAGGATCAATACAATGGCAAATTGCGCGATCGTAGGTATCAACTGGGGCGATGAAGGCAAGGGCCGCATGGTCGACTACCTCACGGACCATTATGACGTGGTCGTCCGCTATCAGGGCGGCGGCAACGCGGGCCACACTGTGGTGAATGAAAAGGGCAAGTTTGCCCTGCACCTGCTGCCGAGCGGCATTTTCCGTGACGGCGTTGTCAACATTCTGGGCAACGGCGTGGCGCTGGACTGCGAAAACCTGCTCAAGGAGATGGAGACGCTGCGCGCCGCGGGCGTTATCATCACGCCGGAGAATCTGAAGGTCAGCGACCGCGCGTCGCTGCTGCTGCCCTGGCACCGCGAGCTCGACGCGCTCGAGGAAGCGCGCCTTGCCGACAAGAAGTACGGCTCGACCAAGCAAGGCATCGCGCCGTTCTATGGCGACAAGTACCAGAAAAAGACCGTGCAGGCGGGCGAGCTCCTGCACCCCGAGCACTTAAAAGAGCACCTTGCCGACCTTCTTGAGTGGAAGAACCTGATGCTCCAGAAGATCTACGGCGCAAAGGGCTACACGATGGACGAGCTCATGAGCTGGGTCGAGACCTACTGCGGCGCCATCAAGCCCTACATCACCGACACCGGCCGTTTCCTGAGAAACGCGCAGAAGGAGGGCAAGTCCATCCTCTTTGAAGCCCAGCTCGGCGCACTGCGCGACCTGGACTACGGCATCTATCCCTACACCACCTCTTCGAACGCCGTTGCGGCGTATGCGCCCGTTGGCTCGGGCCTTCCCACGGCGAAGCTCGACGAGGTCGTGGGCGTGGTGAAGGCGTACTCTTCCTGCGTGGGCGAGGGCCCGTTCGTCTGCGAGTGGTTCGGCGAAGGGGCGCAGCAGTTGCGCGACGCGGGCGCGGAGTACGGCGCGAAGACCGGCAGACCCCGCCGCGTCGGCCCCATCGATCTGGTCGCGACGCGCTACGGCGTGGAGACGCAGGGCGCGACGAACATCGCCCTGACGAAGCTCGATGTCCTGAGCTACATGGACAAGATCCCCGTCTGCGCACACTATGAATTAAACGGCGAGCAGACCGACGACTTCCCGTTCCCCGTGCTGCTGCAGGACGCCAAGCCCGTCGTCGAGTATCTGCCCGGCTGGCAGTGCGACATCTCCGGCGCGCGTAATTGGGAGGATCTTCCCGAAGCCGCCCGCAATTACGTCGAATACGTCGAAAAGGCCATCGGCTGCCACATCGGCTTCGTCTCCGTCGGCGCGGAGCGCGAGAGCCTCATCATCCGCTGACATACCAAAGTAAAGAGGGGACGAAGGCCCCCTCTTTACTTTTCTATTGCAACTTTGCTTCATTCTACATAAAATATGAACAGCAACCGCTGAGAAAGAAAAGGAGAACCCTATGCGCAAGGATATTTACGAGTCCCCGCTTTCGTCCCGCTATGCATCCGAATACATGCTGCACCTCTTTTCCCCCGACATGCGCTTCCAGACGTGGCGCAGACTGTGGGTGGCGCTTGCCCGCGCCGAGCACGAGCTGGGCCTGCCCATCACGCAGGAGCAGGTCGACGAGCTCGCCGCGCACATCACCGACATCGACTACGAGGTCGCCGAAAAGCGCGAGCACGAGGTGCGCCACGATGTGATGGCGCATGTGTACGCGTACGGCAAGGCGGCGCCTTCCGCCGCCGGCATCATCCACCTCGGCGCGACGAGCTGCTATGTGACGGACAACGCCGATTTGGTGCTTTATCGCGACGGCCTCAAATACCTGAGAGGGCAGCTTCTCAGCGTGATGGTGAATCTTGCGGCATTTGCCCGCGAATACGCCGCCACGCCGACGCTCGGCTATACGCACTATCAGCCCGCGCAGCCCGTGACGATCGGCAAGCGCGCGACGCTGTGGATGCAGGACTTCCGCTCGGACCTTGAAGAGCTTGATTTTGTCATCGGCTCGATGCGCTTCCTCGGCTGCCGCGGCACGACCGGCACGGAGGCGAGCTTTGTCGACCTCTTCGAGGGCGACGGCGATAAGGTCGACGAGATGAACCGCCGCATCGCCGCGGAGTTCGGCTTTGAAAAGTGCTTCTCTGTCAGCGGCCAGACCTATCCGAGAAAGGCCGACAGCCGCATTCTGAATGTGCTCTCTTCCATCGCACAGAGCGCCTACCGCATGGCGAACGACATTCGCCTGCTCCAGCACGACCGTCAGGTCGAAGAGCCGTTTGAAAAGAACCAGATCGGCTCGTCCGCGATGCCCTATAAGCGAAACCCCATGCGCTCCGAGCGCATCTGCTCGCTCAGCCGCTACCTGATGGCCGATGCGGCCAACGCGCCGATGACGGCCTCGACCCAGTGGCTCGAGCGCACGCTCGACGACTCGGCCAACCGCCGCATCTCGCTGCCGGAGGGCTTCCTCTGCGCCGACGCGGTGCTGCGCCTGTGCCAGAGCGTGACGAACGGCCTGCACGTGAACGAAAAGATCGTCGAGCGCACGCTGCGCGAGTATCTGCCGTTCCTTGCGACCGAGAACATCATGATGGAGGCCGTCAAGCGCGGCGGCAACCGTCAGGAACTGCACGAGAAGATCCGCCAGCACTCCATGGCCGCGACCGCCCGCATGAAAGAGGGCGAGCCGTGCGACCTCTTAGACCGCCTCGCGGGCGACCCCGCGTTCGGCATGACGCGCGAGGAGCTCGATCAGGTCATGGAGCCCAAGCTCTACATCGGCCGCTGCGAGCAGCAAGTGCTGCGCTTCCTCGACGAGTGCGCGCCGCTTTTGCGCGATGCCGCCGCGGAGGACGGCGCGATCGACCTGTAAGCGGGCAAAAATTGAGAATGATCCCTGAGCGGGAGGGATGGACGAGCCATCTCTCTCGCTTCTTTTTTTCACCTGAAAAAATGTGCGGCGGCGCGCGTTGTCTTGGCAAAAGCGGGCAGAATACCAGTAAGTGAACAAATTGTAAAGGGTGTACGTTCCTATACAAAAGGTAGCGAGTGTCCATGGATTCGGGTATCGAAGTGTGCTATAAAGAAGCTGTAAAGAAAAGTGCACAAGAACGATCACTAAATTGCATAACATATTTGAAAAATAAATATTGATTTATTTATTGAAACAATCTATAATATGGAAAAGCTGAGCGGGAAAGATTTTCCCGCCGCAGTGCTAAAAGAGGTGAACGACAACATGGCAATGGAAGAATTACAGCAGGTGCAGGAGCTCGAAAAAGAGCTTGCAGCGCAGTATGCCGCCGCGCAGGCGGATGCCAAGCGCCGCATCGCCGTTGAGCAGCGCGCCGCTGCCCGAGAAATCGAGGACAGCCGCCGCAACGCCGACGTGGAGGCGCGGCAGCTGATGGCGGAGGCCGAACAGCGCGCCGGTGAGGAGACGGAAAAGATCCTCGCCAAGGCGCGCACGGAATGCGAAAAGATGCAGAGCGCGGCGCGCGCAAACCTTGAGCGTGCGGCGCAGTGGATCGCGGAAGAGGTTGTGAACGACAAATGGCAATCGTAGCAATGAAGCATCTCCGCCTCCTCGGCATGGAGAGCGAGCGCGAGGCGCTGCTCAAGGCCATGCAGGACATGGAGTGCGTGGAGATCTCAAGTATCGACGGAAGCGAAGAGGCGCTGAAATCAGGCTTTGCCAAGCCCGACGACAAGGCGCTGATGAGCGCGCAGGAAGCGTCGCGTGCGTACCGCACGGCGCTTGCCTCGCTCGACCGCTTTGCGCCGGAGAAAAAAGGCATGTTCCGCAAGCGGCAGGGCGTTTCCCGCGCGGCGTTTTTCAGCGCCGAGAGCGAGGAAAATGCCCGCACCGCGGCGGAGACGATCAACAAGGACACACGCCGCCTCGGCGAAATCGAGAGCGAGCGCACGAAAAATGAGGCGCTGCGAGCGACTCTTGCCCCGTGGCTGACGGTCGATGCGTCGCTCGGCGGCGCGGACGGCGCGCTTGCGGTGTTCTTTGGCACGGCGGGCCTGAATGTGACGGACGATGCGCTCAAGGCGCTGGCCGATTCGCTGGACGGGCTTCTCACCTGGCAGCAGGCCTCGAGCGACAGGTCGCTGCGATATCTTCTCGTGATGTGTCACGGGAGCGTGAAGGAGCGGGCGCTAAGCGCGCTGCGCGACCTCGGGTTTTCGACCGTGAGCTTTCGCGGCATGACCGGCACGGCGAAGGAAAACGACAAGGCGCTTGCGGAAAATCTCGCCGCGCTCGAAAAAGAGCGGCAGGAGATCGAGCAGCGCATTGCGGGCCTTGGAGGCAAGCGGGAGGCGCTCTTGGAAGCGAGCGACCGCGCGGCCATCGCGCTGCGGCGCGAGGAGGCGAAGAGCCGACTTGTCGGCACTGACAAGGTCTTTTTATTGGAGGGCTGGCTGCCCGCCGACCGCTGCGCGGAGATCGAGAAAACGCTCAAGCCGTTTACCTGCGCGATCGAAACGCGTGAGCCGACAGAGGACGAGTACCCGCAGGTGCCGGTGCAGCTCAAAAACAGCAAGCTGACGCGGCCGCTCAATATGGTCACGGAGATGTATTCGCTCCCGGCCTACGGCACGCTTGACCCGAACCCGCTGATGGCGCCGTTTTTCATTTTGTTCTACGGCATTATGATGGCGGATATGGGCTACGGCTTACTCATGATGATCGCCTCGGTCATCATCAGCAAAAAATACCGGCCCAAGGGCACGAGCGGCGAGCTGTTCAGCCTGCTCGGCCTTTGCGGCATCAGCACGTTCATCATGGGCGCGCTGACAGGCGGATTTTTCGGCGATTTCCTCACGCAGCTCGTCGCCATCGTCAGCCCCGGCACGGTCTTCGCGCTGCCGAAGCTCTTCGACCCGCTCGACGATCTGACGATGATCCTGATCGGCTCGATGGCGCTCGGCATGGTGCAGATCGTCACCGGCATGGCCATCAGTTTGATCGAAAAGTGCAAGCGGAAAAAGTTCCTCGACGCCTTTTTCGAGGAGATCACGTGGTGGATCGTGTTTATCGGCATCGCGCTTTTGGCGCTCGGCAGGGGTGCGGCGGTGCTGTATGTCGGATGCGCGCTGGTGCTGCTCGGCCCCATCGTGCAGGGCAAAGGCTGGGGCAAGCTCACGGGCGTGTTCGGCTCACTCTATAACCACGTGACGGGCTACTTCGGCGATATTTTGTCCTACACGCGACTGATGGCGCTGATGCTCGCGGGCAGCGTGATCGCGCAGGTGTTCAACATGCTCGCGGCGATGCCGGGGAACGTGATCGCGTTCATCATCATCTCGATGCTCGGCAACGCGATGAACTTCGGGCTCAATCTCCTTGGCTGCTACGTGCACGATCTGAGATTGCAGTGCTTGGAATTTTTCAACAAGTTCTACGTCGACGGCGGAAAGCCCTTCCGCCCCATGACGCTGGACACGGAATATGTCGATTTACAGTAAATTGCAGAAAAAACGGAAAAACCGTAAGGAGGATAAAAAATGGGTATCTTTGAACTGACGACGGGCGGCGCCATCGGTATGCTGGGCGCGGGTCTTGCTGTTTGCCTCGCGGGCGCGGGCAGCGCACGCGGCACGGGTCTTGCCGGCGAGGCCGGCACGGGTCTTCTCTGCGAGGATCCGAGCAAATTCGGTAAAGTGATGATCCTGCAGGTCATCCCCGGCACGCAGGGCCTTTACGGTCTGGTCATCGGCTTCCTCTGCCTGATGCGTATGGGCGTTCTGGACGGCACGTATGTCGATATGTCGCTTCAGGAGGGCCTTCGTTACTTCGCGGCCTGCATGCCCATCGCCATCGGCGGCGGCATTTCGGCAGTTGCGCAGGGCCGCGTCGCCGCGGGATCGATCAACATCTTGGCGCGCCAGCCTGAACACTGGTCGAAGGGCATGGTGCTGTGCATCGTGGTCGAGTTCTACGCGATCCTTTCGCTGCTGGCGTCGATCATGATGCTGCTCAACATCGGCTGACGCGCCCACGGAAAGGCGGAAACGCAATGAACGGAATGGAAAAGATCACCGCGCGCATGAAAGAGGATGCGGCGCGCTCGCTGAGCGAGCTGAATGCGCAGACCGAGCAGGAGCTCCGGCGCATCCGCGAGGAGAGTGCCGCACGCGCGGAAAAAGAGCGCGAGACGGCGGGCGGGCGCGCGCATCTCGCCGCGCAGGAGCGCTATGAGCGCCTCTGCTCCGCGGCGGAGATGGAGACACGCAAGCTGACGCTCAGCGCCAAGCAGAAAGTGCTCGCCGAGACCTACGACCGCGCGCTGGAGATTCTCTGCTCCATGCCGCGCGAGGAGTACCTTTCGCTGTTGGTTCGCCTGCTGAAAGCGGCGGGCGGCAAGGGCGACGAGAAAATCGCCCTGAGCGCAAAGGACCGCGATGAGATCGGCGAAACGCTCGTCGAGCGAGCGAACAAGGAGCTGAACGCGCACTATACGCTTGCGGGCGAAGCGGCAGATATCCGCGCGGGCCTCGTGCTTATAAGTAAAGAATGCGACGTGAACTGCTCGTTTGAAACGCTTCTCGCCCTTTCGCGCGAGAAGACCGAGCGCGGCGCGGCAAAGCTCCTCTTCGCGGAATAAGGAGGGGATTGGATGCAGCAGTATCGGGATACGGACTACGCAGCGGTCTCCGCGGCGCTGCATGCGCGCGAGGCGAAGCTCCTGACGCAGGCGATGGCCGAGCGGATGATCGACGCCGCCACGCCGGAAGAGAGCTACAAGACGCTTTTGGAATGCGGCTACGCGCCGCTTGAGCGATGCACGCTCGAAAATGTGGAACACGCGCTCTCGCAGGCGCGCAGAGAGCTCTACCGCGAGGTGAGCGTGCTGGCGCCGGACAAGCGCATCGTCGAGCTGTTTCAGGTCAAGTACGACTATCACAATGCAAAGCTCGCACTCAAGAGCAAGCGCAGCGGCGAGGACGTCTCGCGCCTTGCGATGGACTGCGGCCGCTTCGACGCGCAGAAGGTGCTTCGCGGCGAGACGAGCGCGGTTTCCGCGGCGATGAGCCGCGCGATGGCGCAGGCGGAGAGCGAAGTGGGCCACAGCGGCGATCTCCGCATGGCGGAGCTGCTGCTCGATCGCGCCTGCTACGAGGAGATGAGCGCGCTCGCAAGTAAGACGGGCAGCACGTTTTTGAAGGACTATGTCGCCTTGCAGATCGACGCGGTCAACCTGCGTACGCTCGTGCGCGCACGGCGCATGGGCTGCGAGGACGATGTGCTTGCTGCGGCGATGCTGCCGGGCGGGCACATTCCGGCGGACCAGCTCAGAGGCGCGCGCGGCGATCATTTATCGTCGCTCACACACGGCACGCCGCTTGACAGCGCGGGCGAGCTCGCGGCCAAACTGCTTGACAGCGGCGGGAGCCTGACGGAATTTGAGCGCGCGTGCGACGATGCGCTCATGTCCTATTTGCAGCGGGCGCGGCGCACGCCGTTCGGCCCAGAGGTCGTGGCGGGCTATCTTGGCGCAAAAGAGGCGGAGTTCACCGCCGTGCGCACCATTTTATCCGGCAAGATCGCGGGCATCGCGGCAGAGGATATCCGCGCGCGGCTGCGCATGAGTTATCTCTAAGGGAGGCGGCAGCATGAATAAGATCGGAGTTATCGGCGGACGCGACAGCGTTTTGGGCTTCCGCGCCCTCGGGCTCGACACCTGCATCGCGGAAAACGGCGAGCAGGCGAAAGCCGTCCTCCACCGCATGGCGAAGGAGAACTACGCCATCATCTATATCACCGAACTCCGCGCCGCGCAGATCCCCGCGGAGATCGAGCGCCGGCGCGAGGATGTTTCGCCCGCCGTCATCCTCATCCCGGGCAGGGAGGGGAGCCTCGGCATCGGCACAGCGGGCGTGCACGCGGCTGCGGAAAAGGCCGTCGGCGCGGACATTTTGTAAAAAAGGAGCAAATGCCTTATGGGAAAGATCGTTAAGGTCTCCGGCCCGCTGGTCGTGGCGTCGGGACTTTCGGAAGCGAATATGGCGGATGTCGTCCGCGTGGGCGAGCAGCACCTCATCGGCGAAATTCTGACGATGAGCGGCGATAGTGCCGCCATTCAGGTGTATGAAGAGACCTCGGGCCTCGGCCCGGGGGCAGAGGTCGTGACGACCGGCGCGCCGCTGTCTGTTGAGCTTGGCCCCGGTTTGATCGAGAATATTTACGACGGCATCCAGCGCCCGCTGGAGGTCATCCGCCAGAAGACCGGCGGCAACTTCCTGCCGCGCGGCGAGGAGGTCCCCGCGCTCGACCGCGAGAAGAAGTGGGACTTCACCGCTGTCGCCAAGGTGGGAGACCACCTGATCGGCGGCGATGTGCTCGGCACGGTGCAGGAGACGCCGTCGATCCTGCATAAGATCATGATGCCGCCCAAGATGAGCGGCACTGTGAAGGAGATCAAGTCCGGCAGCTTCACTGTGGAGGACGTCGTCGCTGTTATTGAGACCGACAAGGGCGAGACGAAGGAACTCACGATGATCCAGAAGTGGCCTGTTCGTGTGGGCCGTCCCTACACGAAGAAGTACCCGCCCGTCACGCCGCTCCAGTCCGGCCAGCGCATCGTGGACACATTCTTCCCCGTGGCCAAGGGCGGCACGGCGGCGATCCCGGGGCCGTTCGGCAGCGGCAAGACCGTCATGCAGCATGCGCTTGCCAAGTGGGCGGACGTGGATCTCGTCGTTTACATCGGCTGCGGCGAGCGCGGCAACGAGATGACCGACGTTCTGCGCGAATTCCCCGAGCTCATCGACCCGCGCACGGGCGAGAGTCTGATGAAGCGCACGGTGCTGATCGCTAACACCTCGGATATGCCGGTCGCGGCGCGCGAAGCGAGCATCTACACCGGTATCACCATCGCCGAATACTTCCGCGACATGGGCTACGCCGTCGCGGTCATCGCGGACTCGACCTCCCGCTGGGCGGAGGCCCTGCGCGAAATGTCGGGCCGTCTCGAGGAGATGCCCGGTGAAGAGGGCTATCCTGCGTACCTGCCCAGCCGTCTGGCCGAGTTCTACGAGCGCGCCGGTTATGTCAAGACGCTGAACGGTGCGGAAGGTTCCGTCTCCGTTATCGGCGCCGTCAGCCCGCAGGGCAACGACTTCTCGGAGCCTGTCACCCAGAACACGAAGCGCTTCACCCGCTGCTTCTGGGCTCAGAATAAGTCGCTGGCGGCGACCTCTCCGAGCCTGTCTCGCAGGCGACGATGCGCATCGTCAAGGTCTTCTGGGCGCTGGATTCGTCACTTGCCTACCGACGCCACTTCCCGGCCATCAACTGGCTGAATTCCTATTCGCTCTATCTCGATTCCCTGCGCCCGTGGTACAGCGAGCACCTGGGACACGAATTCCTCGAAAACCGCGAGTGGGCCATGGCAATGCTGCAGGAGGAATCGAACCTCAACGAGATCGTGCAGCTCGTCGGCAAGGATTCGCTCAGCGCGAAGGACCAGATCACGCTTGAGGTCGCGCGTATGATCCGCGAGGACTTTTTGCAGCAGAACTCGTTTGCCGACAACGACGCCTATTCCGAATACGACCGTCAGGCGCGCATGCTGGCGCTCATCCGCCAGTATGACACGCAATGCCTGAGCGCCGCCGAGCGCGGCGGGAATTTAAGCGAGCTCTTCGCCATCCCCGCGCGCGAGAAGATCGGACGCGCCAAGGGCGTGCCTGCCGACCAGTATAAGGACGCCTATGCGAACCTGCTCGTTGAGATGGAAGAGCAGATCGCCGCGATCGCTGAGAAAGGAGAGAAAGAAGAATGATCCGTGAATATAAGACGATCCGCGAAATTTCCGGCCCTCTGATGGTCGTGGACCATGTGCAGGGCGTCACGTATGACGAGCTGGCAGAGATCGTCCTCTCCGACGGCAGCACGCGCCGCTGCAAGGTGCTCGAGGTCAACGGCGACCGCGCGGTCGTGCAGCTGTTTGAAGCGTCGGCGGGCATCAACCTCGCCGATTCGCGCATCCGCTTTTTGGGCCATCCGCTCCAGCTCGCCGTGTCGCGCGACATGCTGGGCCGCGTCTTCAACGGCATGGGTCAGCCCATCGACGGCGGCCCCGCGATCATCGCCGATGAGCACCGCGATATCAACGGCCTTGCGATGAACCCCGCGGCGCGCAACTACCCCAACGAGTTCATCCAGACCGGCATTTCAAGCATCGACGGCCTCAATACCCTTGTCCGCGGACAAAAGCTGCCGATCTTCTCCGGCTCGGGCCTGCCACACGCGCAGCTGGCCGCGCAGATCGCGCGACAGGCGAAAGTGCTGGACGGCGAGAGCAACTTTGCCGTTGTCTTTGCCGCCATCGGCATCACGTTTGAAGAATCTGAGTTCTTCGTCAACGAATTTAAGCGCACCGGCGCCATCGACCGCACGGTGCTGTTCACAAACCTTGCCAACGACCCCGCAGTCGAGCGTATCGCGACGCCGCGCATGGCGCTGACCGCCGCGGAATACCTCGCGTTCGACTGCGGCATGCACGTGCTCGTTATCCTCACGGATATTACGAACTACGCAGAGGCCCTGCGTGAGATCAGCGCGGCGAAAAAGGAGGTCCCCGGCCGCCGCGGCTATCCCGGCTACCTCTACACCGACCTTGCGACGATGTACGAGCGCGCGGGCCGTCAGGTGGGCAAGGACGGCTCGATCACGATGATCCCCATCCTGACGATGCCCGAGGACGACAAGACCCACCCCATCCCCGACCTGACGGGCTATATCACCGAGGGGCAGATCATCCTTTCGCGCGAGCTGTACCGCCGCGGCATCAATCCGCCGGTCGACGTGCTGCCGAGCCTGTCCCGACTGAAGGACAAGGGCATCGGCGCGGGCAAGACGCGCGAGGACCATTCCGGCACGATGAACCAGCTCTTCGCGGCCTATGCCGCCGGTAAAGAGAACAAGGAGCTCATGTCGATCCTCGGCGAGGCGGCACTGAGCCCGACGGATCTTCTCTACGCCAAGTTTGCCGACGAGTTTGAAAAGCGCTATGTCGCGCAGGGTACGGACGAGAACCGCTCCATCGAGCAGACGCTCGACCTCGGCTGGGAATTACTTTCCCTCCTGCCGCGCAGCGAGCTCAAGCGCATCAAGCCGGAGTATATCGACAAGTATCTCAAAAAGGAAGAGTAAGGGGGGAGAAAAGTGCCTACGACCACTGTTAATCCCACCCGCATGGAGCTCACGCGCCTCAAGGGGCGGCTGCGCACCGCCCAGCGTGGGCACAAGCTTCTCAAGGATAAGCGCGACGAGTTGATGAAGCAGTTCATGGAGGTCGTGCGCGAGGACTTAGCGCTGCGGCAGAAGGTGGAGCAGTCGCTCACGAAGGCCTACGGCTCGTTCACCGTGGCGAGCGCGCTGATGTCGCCGGAAATGCTTGAGCAGGCGCTATTGTGCCCCAAGCAGAGCGTTTCGCTCGAAACGGGCACGGAGAACGTGATGAGCGTCGAGGTGCCGCGCTATGAGTTCAAGCTCGCGAGCGAGGACGGCGGGAATATTTATCCGTACGGCTTCGCCCAGACGAGCGGCGAGCTCGACGACGCGGTGCGCGAGCTCGGCGACATTTTACCCGACCTGCTCCGCCTTGCCGAGGTCGAGAAGGCCACGCAGCTTTTAGCTGCCGAGATCGAGCGCACGAGACGGCGCGTCAACGCGCTCGAATACGTCAAAATTCCGCAGATGCAGCAAAACATCAAGTATATCACGATGAAGCTCGACGAAAACGAGCGCGCGAACACCATTCGCCTCATGAAGGTCAAGGACATGATCCTGCAAGAGGCCATCGAGGAGCGCCGCCAGACCGACGCGGCCGAGGGCGCAGGTGTTTGACGTAACAGGTACAAAAAAGAGGGAACCTTTAAGGTTCCCTCTTTTTTGGCTTTTTACTTTTCGGCCTTGGTCTCGCAGTACAGGCAGCGGTAGGTGCGCGTTTCCTCATCGGTCAGCGTGAAGATCTGCGGCAGCTCCTGCTCAACGGAGGTGATGCAGCGCGGATTCTTGCAGCGAATGACGTTTGTGATGCGCTCGGGCAGCTTGAGCTGGCGCTTTTCGGCGAGTTTGCCGTCCTTAATGATGTTGACGGTGATGTCGGGGTCGACATATCCGATGACGTCCCAGTCAAGATCGAGTACCCGGTCGATCTTGATGATGTCCTTGCGACCGAGCTTGCCGCTCGAAACGTTCTTGAGCAGCGCGACCGAGCAGTCGAGCTTGTCAAGACCGAGAATGTTGTAGAGCTTCATCGCCTTGCCGGCGGAGATGTGGTCGATAACGATACCGTTGGAAATAGCGTCGATGATCATTTATAAGTCCCTCCCTTATTCGATACCAAGCAGCTTGAGGATCAATGCCATGCGGATGAAGCGGCCGTTTCTGACCTGCTTGAAGTAGCAGGCGCGCGGGTCATCGTCCACGGCAACGGAAATTTCGTTTACGCGCGGCAGCGGGTGCAGGATGCAGAGATCCTTCTTTGCATTCACGAGCTTTTCGGGTGTGAGGATGTAGCTGTCCTTCAGGCGCAGGTAATCCTCTTCGTTGAAGAAACGCTCGCGCTGCACGCGGGTCATGTAGAGAATGTCGAGCTCGGGCATGACGGACTCGAGATCGGTCGTCTGCTCGTAAGGAATGTTGTTCTTCTTGAGCGCCTCGGCCTTCACGTAGCTGGGGAGCTTGAGCTCCTCGGGGGAGATGAGAACGATCTTGATGCCGGTGTAGCGGCTCAGGGCGCTGATGAGGGAGTGAACTGTACGGCCGAACTTGAGGTCGCCGCAGAAGCCGACGGTCAGGTCGTTGAAGCGGCCCTTTTCACGGTTGATGGTGAGCAGGTCAGTCAGCGTCTGAGTGGGGTGGTTGTGGCCGCCGTCGCCCGCATTGATGACGGGAACCTCAGAGTGCATGGAAGCGACCAGGGGCGCGCCTTCCTTCGGGTGGCGCATGGCGATGATGTCGGAATAGCAGCTCACGGTGCGCACCGTGTCGGAAACGCTCTCGCCCTTGGCGGCGGAAGAGCTGCTTGCGGACGAGAAGCCCAGCACCTTGCCGCCGAGACCGAGCATCGCGGACTCAAAGCTCAGGCGCGTGCGGGTAGAGGGCTCAAAGAAGAGCGTTGCGAGGATCTTGCCGTCGCACTTGTGTGCGTAGGCCTCGGGGTTGGCGATGATGTCGTTGGCCGTGGCGACCATTTCGTCGATCTCCTGGGTGCTCAGCTGTAAAATGTCGATCAAATGCTCCATGTTAGTTCTTTCCTCCGATCCAAGATTCGTCCGACGGGTTGTTGCGGAACTGAATGAGACGCGCAACATCGTCGGGGTGGATATAATTTTGTTTCGCCGCTACGTCGGCGATGACGTCAAAGTTGGTCAGGCTGTGATTCTTCACGTTCGCGGCGGCAAGGCGGTCAAGCCCCTTCTGCATGCCGTAGGTGAAGATGCTCGCAACGCCGAGCACCTCCGCGCCCGCTTCGCGCAGGACACTCACAACGTCCAGAACGCTGCCGCCGGTGGAGATCAGATCTTCAATGACGACGACCTTCTGACCCGGCTCGAGGCGACCCTCGATCTGATTCTGGCGGCCGTGATCCTTGCCGGACGAGCGCACATAGCCCATGGGCAGCCCCATCATGTGTCCGACGATGGCAGCGTGGGCGATGCCCGCCGTGCTCGTGCCCATCAGTACCTCCACATCGGGATAGTCGGCGCGAATGATCTTGCACAGCGCACTTTCCACCTGCGTGCGCACCTCAGGTGCGGTCAGGATCAGGCGGTTGTCGCAGTAGACGGGACTCTTGATGCCACTGGCCCAGGTGAAGGGCTCGTTCGGACGGAAGAATACCGCACGGATGGAGAGCAATCCCTCCGCAATGCTGCGTTCCAAATGCTCCATTTCTATCTCTTCTCCTTTCAAAATGTCAGTCTGTTGACAAAATTAGCGTTTCCAATGCCTCCGGGATTTCGGCGATCTGGTCGGCGCCGGCGGCGGTGAGCTCTTCGCGGCTGCCGTAGCCGTAGAGCACGCCGATCACGTCGAGCCCCGCAAGATGCGCGCCGATGACGTCATGCTCGCGGTCGCCGACCATCACAGCGCGGGAAAGATCGTCGCAGCCAGCCGCTTTAAGCGCGGCTTTGACGACATTTACCTTTTTGCCCGCTTCCTTGTCGCCCTCGGGCGCGCCGCAGATGGCGTCGAAGTAGGGCGCGAGGCCGAAATGCTCCAGAATGCGCTCGGCCATGGTGTCGAGCTTCGACGTGGCGACGAAAAGACGCTTGCCCTCGCTCTTGAGATGCGCAAGCAGCGCGGGGATGCCGGGGTAGGGGGCGTTGTCGAGCCAGCCGTCCTGCTGATAGTATTCGCGGAATTTCGCGACCGCGGCGTCGACATTCTCTGCACTCACGAAGTGCGCGAAGGTCTCGCTGAGCGGCGGGCCGACGAAGAACGACAGCTCGCGCCAGTCGCGCTCGATGCCAAACGCGCGCAGGGCATACTGTCCGGCCTTCATGATGCCGGGGCCGGAGTCGGTCAACGTGCCGTCCAAATCAAATAAGATGATGTTGCGGCGCATTGCTTAGCCCACAAACTCGCTGACGCAGCGGCGATAGGCGGCGACGGGATCCTCCGCCTGCGTGATGGGGCGGCCAACGACGATGTAGTCCGAGCCGATCTCGCGTGCCTTTGCGGGCGTAGTGATGCGCACCTGATCGTCCGCCTTTGCATCGGCAAAGCGGATGCCGGGGGTGACGGTGAGGAAGTCCTTCGTGCAGGTCTCGTGGATGCGGCCGGCTTCAAGCGGGGAGCAGACCACGCCGTCGAGCCCGGCGAGTCTTGCATTTTTGGCGTAGTCGATGACCACTTCCTCAAGGGGGCGGTGGATGCCGATCTCTTCCTCCATGCTCTGCTGGCTGGTGGAAGTGAGCTGCGTGACGGCGATGAGCATCGGACGCGTGCCGTCCGCGCGGGTGAGCCCCTCAAGCGCGGCGCTCATCATGGCGCGCGTACCCGCGGCGTGGAGGTTGACCATGTCCACATCGAGGGAGGAGAGCACGGCCATCGCTTTTTTCACGGTGTTGGGGATATCGTGCAGCTTGAGATCGAGGAAGATCTTGTGGCCGCGCGCCTTGATTTCGCGCACGATGGACGGGCCTTCGGCGTAGAAGAGCTCCATGCCGATCTTCACAAAGGGCTTTTCGCCGGTGAAGCGGTCGAGAAATGCGAGGGTCTTTTCCTTGCTGTCAAAATCCAGTGCGATGATAACGTCCTTACCCATGGTGGGCACCTCCTATGATGTCGTTCAAATCGTTGATGTTGTATTTCTGCATGACGCGGGGCAGATCCTCGACGATGCGGCGGCAGGCGAAGGGGTCGACAAGGTTGGCAGCGCCGACCTCAACCGCCGTTGCGCCGGCGAGCATCAGTTCGATGACATCCTCGGCGCTCATCACGCCGCCGAGACCGACGATGGGAATGCGCACCGCTTCGTACACCTGCCAGACCATGCGCACCGCAAGCGGGAAGAGTGCGGGGCCGGACATGCCGCCCGTGCTGTTGGCAAGAAGCGGCTTTCTCGCCTTGAGATCAAGGCGCATGCCCATCACGGTGTTGATAAGGCTGATGCCGTCCGCGCCTGCGTCCTCGCAGGCCTTGGCAATGTTTGCAATGCTCGTGACGTTGGGCGAGAGCTTGACGATGACGGGCTTTTTGACGGCGCCTTTGACCGCGCGCGTGACCGACGCGGCGGCTTTGGGATCGGTACCGAAGCTCATGCCGCCGCCGTGGACATTGGGGCACGAAATGTTCACCTCGAGCCAGCCGACCTGCGGGCAGGCGTCGAGTTTCTGGCAGACCTCGACGTATTCATCGAGCGAAAAGCCGCTGACATTCGCCATGACGGGCTTGTGGAAAACACGCGCGAGCTTGGGAAGCTCCTCGGCGATGACCGCGTCTACGCCGGGATTCTGAAGTCCCACGGCGTTGAGCATGCCGCTCTGCATTTCAGCGATGCGCGGCTGGGGATTGCCGAGACGCGGCGCGCGCGTCGTTCCCTTGAACGAGAACGTACCGAGGCAGTTGATGTCGTACAGTTCCGCGAATTCGTATCCGTAGCCAAATGTGCCGCTCGCGGGAATGATGGGGTTGTCGAGCGGAAGAGAACAGAGTGTGACGTTCGTTTTTACCATTTGATCTCCTCCCTTCCGAATACGGGGCCTTCACGGCAGACGCGCTTGGGGCCGTTTACCGTGTCGATCGTGCAGCCCATGCACGCGCCGAAGCCGCAGCCCATGCGCGCTTCCAGACTGATCTGGCCGGGCTTGTCCGTTTTTGCGCAAAGTGCCTTGAGCATCGGCGTCGGCCCGCAGGCGCAGACGGTGTCGAACTGCTCGGGCAGCGCGTCGGTCACAAAGCCGTGTGTGCCGCAGCTGCCGTCCGCCGTTGCGATGACGGTCTGCACGCCGAGCGCCTTGAATTCATTTTCGTAGAAGACATCCTCCGCCGTGTTGAAGCCCAGAACGGCGACGGGCGTTTTACCCGCGGCAAGAAGACGTTTGGCAAGGCCGAAGAGCGGGGCGGTGCCGATACCGCCGCCTGAAAGGAGTGTCGTTTCGCCGCAGGCGGCGACATCAAAGCCGTTGCCGAGACCGGAGAGCGCATCCAGCATCTGCCCTGGCGTGCAGCGAGAGAGCCAGTCCGTTCCGCCGCCGACTACTTTATATAAGAGGGTCACGCTGCGCTCGTCCCAGTCGCAGATGGAAATGGGTCTGCGCAGGAAGAAACCGGGCAGGCGAAGGTCGAGGAACTGACCCGGCGCGGTGATGGCCGAGGTGTCGCCCTCGAGCTTCAAGCGGTAGACGCCAGAGGCGATGGGGGCGTTTTCCGCGATGGTATATGTTACTTCGATCAAAGCGTGTCCTCCTTCCAGACGATCTCGCCGCCGATCATCGTCAGCTTGCACGCGCCTGTGAGCTGTGTGCCGGTAAAGGGCGTTGCGCGCCCCATGGTCAGAAACTTTTCGGGATCGACGGTGTAGGTTTCGTTGAGGTCAAATACGGTCAGGTCGGCGGGCTGACCGACGGCGATCTCCGTGCCGCAGCCAAAGCGGCGCATCGGAGAGGTGTGCATCAGCTCGACGAGCTTTTCCAGCGGCAGAATGCCCTTTTTTACAAGATGGGTGTAGCTTGCGGCAAAGGACGTTTCCAGACCGACGACGCCCATGGCGCTCTTTTCAAGACCCTTGGCCTTTTCTTCGTGGCTGTGGGGTGCGTGGTCGGTGACGAGCATGTCGATCGTACCGTCCAGAAGGCCCTCGATGAGCGCATCCTGATCGGCCTGATCGCGCAGAGGGGGATTCATCTTGAAGCGTCCGTCCTCCTGCAGATCGTCCTGCGTGAAGGCGAGGTAGTGCGGCGCTGTTTCGCACGTCACGTTCACGCCGCGGCGCTTGGCCGCGCGGATGACCTCGACGCTTTCCTTGGTCGAAACGTGGCAGACGTGGTAGACGCAACCCGTTTCCTCGGCAAGCTTCACGTCGCGCGCGATCTGCCCCCATTCGCTCTCGGAGCAGATGCCGCGGTGCCCGTGGGCGCGGGCGTACGCGCCATCGTGGATGTAGCCGCTGCGGAGAAGAGCATTGTCCTCGCAGTGCGCGGCAAGGATCTTGCCGAGGCGGCGGCACTCGGCCATCGCCTGGCGCATTATGCTCTCGGACTGCACGCCGTGTCCGTCGTCGGAAAAGGCGATGACGTTTTGCGCCATGCCTGCAAGGTCTGCGAGCTGCTCGCCCTTTTCGCCGACCGTGATCGCCCCGTAGGGATGCACATGGACGAGGGCGTCCTTCTCGATGAGCGCGCGCTGGAGATTCAGCGCGTCGACACAGTCGGGGACGGGGTTCAGGTTCGGCATGGCGGCAACATGGGCGAAGCCGCCGTGCGCAGCAGCCAGCGTGCCGGTGCGGATGGTCTCCTTATAAGAAAATCCCGGCTCACGAAGATGAACATGAACATCAACGAAACCGGGAAATAAAACCATATTTGAAATATCAATAGTAATAGTATCATCGGAACGGGAAGCACCATTGCCAATAGAAACAATTTTCCCGTCCGAAAGAAACACATCCGCCAAATGAAATACGCCCTGAGAGAAAAACTTTGCGTTCTTCAAAATACAGCGCATGTTCCTTCCTCCTTGTCGTGTTTTCGGTGCATTATACGGGATAGTCTGGCGAATGTCAAGAGTCAAAATTTCGAAAAAAGGCGGGAATGGGGAAAAAGATGAGAAAGTATGCACGTTTGGCATGACACCTTGCAGGACGCGGCGTTTCGCAGCGGGAAAAGGGCAGAAAGGGGAGCCTTCCTTGGTGTAAAATGCTCTATTCCGGCAAACTGATCGAGAAAAA
>OIWO01000885.1_pt1 | contig 29347 bp, 21 predicted proteins | sample 1587641 | NCBI WGS metagenome assembly OIWO01 (sample SAMEA3888924, study PRJEB22519) | human gut metagenome | biome: human gut; feature: human-associated habitat; material: faeces | place: Denmark | collected 2010
ACTCCGATCCCACCATCTAAGGTCACTCCTTTTTCCCTTTTTTTCGTGACCTTGGCGTAAACGAAGATCCCGTTCGTCACATCCGGGTCATCTCCGCTGTCCTTCTGAATGGCACAGCTGACAGATTCATTTTCTCTTTGGATCTTTTCTACTTCCAGATACAGTTCGATCCCTTTCGGCGTCATAAGAGATACCTGGCGGATTTCCTCCCCGGAAAAGAGCATTGCCGCTGCCGCCTTTGCTGCTGCCGCAGCACAGCTTCCTGTTGTATATCCACACCGCAGTTCTTTTTGATTTTTCCACACGACCTGCATCTTGTCCATTTCCATTTCGTCTCCTTAGTATTCGATGCCTTTCCTTGCCCGGATTCCTTTTTCAAAAGGATGCCGTACCATCTTTACTTCCGAAATATAATCTGCCAGCTCCAGAAGCTCATCTGACGGATCCCGTCCGGTCAGAACCACTTCCAGATTGTCCGGTCTGTCTTTTAAGAACTGCACCGCCTCTTCATTCGGGATCAGTCCATACCGGTATGCCGCCATAAATTCATCAATCACAAGCATATCATAATCCCCTGTACTGATTTTCCCCCGGATCGTATTCCACAGCCTGCCATACATCTCTCGGACTTCTTCCTGTTCCTTTTCGGAAAGTGTCTTAAAAAATCCATAGCTTTTTTCCAGATGAAGTACCTCGATCTCCGGGATCCGATCCAGGATCTTCAATTCTCCCGAAAATTCATTTTTTAAAAAGCGGGCAAACAGAACCCGCATACCGCTTCCAGCTGCGCGAACTGCAAGCCCCGTTGCCGCCGTCGTCTTTCCTTTTCCATCTCCACAGTAAATGTGCAAAAGTCTATTTTTCATATGATTCCAGCTTTCCCATTTCTTCTGCAAATACAAGCAGTTCTTTCATCTTCCGGTTGGTTGTCCCAATCACAATTCCTGCATTTATCACCTTTTTACACTGCCTGATCATCTGCTTTGCCCGTTCAAATGCACGGTCGCTTACCGGTTCAAATGGCTCTTCTTCGATTACACTGACTGCCAGATGTTCTGCCAGATGATAGTCAATATCATTAGTATACAGGATTCCTGCCGAAAATGGAATCTTTGCTTTCTGAAGGTTCCGGTAAACAGGGATTCCACTGCCTCCGGAAGAGATCACAAATACTTCTGCCTCTCCCTCTGCCTTTGCAAGCTCCACACTTCCGAACACAGGATCAAAATGCCCGTTGTCGATCTCATAAAGTTTCTGGATAAAATCTTCTTTAAAAATCGCCTCCGGCTCTCCATAACCGAAAATTGTATCTCCTTTAACGCACAGGATCTTATCCGAGATCTTCTGCGCCAGATCGATCTCATGAAGTGACATAATGACCGTGATCTGCTTTTCTTTCGCCATATTTTTCAAAATAGTAAGCAACTCCAGCTTATAACGGATATCCAGAAAAGAAGTGGGTTCATCCAGGATCAGTACCTCCGGTTCCTGGCAGATCGCCCGGGCTAAGAGGATCCGCTGTTTCTGTCCGTCGCTGGTGTTCTGGAACAGGACATCCGCAAGGCTTTCGCACCGGACCATTTCGAGGGCATCCATGACCTTTTTCTTGTCTTCTTTGGACAGGATCCCGAACCGCCCGGTATACGGATATCTTCCTGCTGCCGCCACGTCAAAACACGTCATAAGCTCCGGATCCGGCCGACCCGTCATGACCACCGCGGTCTTTTTCGCAAAATCAGGATCCGAGTAATCCTCCAGGGCTGTGCCGTCAAGAAATACACTTCCGCCTAATGGGGAAAGTTCCCGGATGATGCTCTTTAAGATCGTGGATTTTCCAGCCCCGTTCGGTCCGATCAGCGTGACGATGGATCCGCGGCGGATGTTCATGGAGATGTCGGACAGGATCGGTTTTCCGCGGTATCCGACGGTTAAATTGTCTGCTGTCAGGTAGTTCTGCATGGGCTCTCCTTTCAGACTATTCCTATCAACGTTTCACTCTTTTTATCATCATGGCAATCACCATCGGCGCTCCGAACACCGCCGTCACAGAACTGATGGAAAGTTCTGTCGGTGAAAACAACGTTCTCGCCAGCAGATCGCTGAACAGGCAGAATACTGCACCGCCAAGGAAACATCCCGGGATCACAACGATGGGCTTCGCGGTCTTAAACAGCTGTTTGATCATATGGGGCACCGCGATCCCCACGAAGGAGACGGGGCCCGCAAAGGCTGTCACTGTAGCGGAAAGAATGCTGGATAACAGGATCAGCTCGATCCGGAACCGTTTGATATTGACACCCATGTTTCTCGCGTAGACCTCCCCCAGCTGATAGGCACCCATGGCTTTTGAGAGCAGCATGGAACAAAAGAAAGCTGCTGCGGTCACAAGGAGACAGATCTTTACCCCATCAATGGAGATGCCGGAAAAACTCCCCATGGACCAGTTGTGGAGGTTCACGATATTGGAGTCATCGGCGAAGGTTACGATAAAATCCGTTGCCGCCGAACAGATATATCCGATCATGATCCCGCTTACCACTAACATGGACATCTGAGGAAGCTTTTTTGAGACCGCCAGCACGAAGCCCATGGAGGCCATGGCACCGAGAAAAGCCGCACCGATCATGACCCAGGAATTCATGATGAGTCCCCGTCCGAGAAACAGGATCATGAAGATCGAAACGACGAGCTTCGCTCCGGAAGAGATTCCAAGGACGAAGGGGCCGGCGATGGGATTCGAGAAAAATGTCTGCAGCAGGAAGCCCGACACCGATAACGCCCCGCCGAGGATCAACGCCGCCAGCATTCTGGGGAGGCGGATATCAAAGAGAATATGACGGGTCATATCAGTCCCCTCTTTTCCACCCAGGGCCGCAAGAATATCTGCTGCCGATACGCGCACGCTGCCGACGGCCAGGCTCAGAAAGCTTAAGGCTGCAAGCAGGACAAATAACAGCAGGTAGGCCCGGACGATCCGCTTAGACTGGGTTGACATAGGCGTTCTTCCCCCTTTCATTTATAATTTGTAACTATTCAGTACCTTCATAGTTACGTGCAAAAATCCATTCCAGATCAGCTTCGCTGATGGGATTTTTGCCTTCCAGCCTATGTTTTCTTACGGTCAGCGCAGCAAGTGCGCAGACCTACTGAACAGTTACTATAATTTAAACTTTTTCGTGTTCTCATCAGCAGGTGTGAATTCAACGCAGTGACGATCCCGTGCTGTTGATCAGCTGTCACATGCGTGTCACTTCAGTTGATGAAGATATGTAAAGCTATATTCGGTATCGTCGGCAAACACCGCGTTCATATCCCGGATCATATTCCCCAGGCCCATGGTCTCCTGGAACATGTTCTTTCCGGTACACCAGACATTGCCCTCTTTCACTGCCTTGAAATCCGCAAAAAGCTGATTCTTTGCGCAAAGCTCATCGATCGCGGTGAGTTCCCCGTCAATGGTACTGTTGTAGATCAGCACATCCGCATCCTTCGCGGCGGCATAGAAGGACTCAAAATCCATGTTCATCGTTGAAAGTGCGTTCTCATCAGAACCGGCATTCCCGGGAATGTAAGTTCCGCCTGCCAGGGCGATCATTTTTGCGATATAGTCCCCATTCTTCCTGACATTGACGCTGCCGGAATTCGTCACATAGAAAAAAGCGGCCGTCTTTCCGGATGGTTCCATGTCGAGAACATCGGACAGAGCGTTCATATTTTCGCGAAATACCTGTTCCGCCTCAGCCTCTTTTCCCGTCAGGACACCGTAGAGCCGGATCCACTCCATTCTTCCCAGGGGATGGCCCTCATAGCTGGACCGCTCCACGAGAACCGGGATCCCAAGGCGTTCCAACTGTTCTTTTACCTCGGGAGTATGGTAGATCATGGTGGACTCCACGGCGAGACCGCAGTCACTGCTTAAGATCTTCTCGTAGTCCGGAGCGCTGTACTTTCCTGCATAGGCAATTTTTCCCTCTTCCATTGCCGTTCTTGCTTCCGGCAGATACCATCCAGTGTCCTTTGTGCCGGAGAGCGCAATCAAATCCATTGCGTCCAGGTGAATGAAATCATCCATAGCGGATGTCGCCACAAGATAGATATTTTTTACCGGTTTCTGGAGGATTTTGATGGAATCCGGCAGTCCGACCGGCGCGGACATCCCTTCCGGCAGAAGAAGGAACTGGTCTGTATCCCCGATGGTGATGAGCGAGATGTCATTCTCATAATAATCCACGGAAAACTGATCCGCATAGAGAAGATCCATGGAACTTACCGGGGACATATTGTTCCAGCTGCGGGAAGCTGTAGCAGCTGTCTCCGTTTTTGGGGCTGCCTCAGTGCTGCTGCCGGCTTCGTTTTGCCGGCTGTCTGCCGCAGCGGTCTGTTCCCCAGAGCCACCGGCAGAGCTTCCCTCTGCGTCTTTCCCGGTGCACCCAGCACATAGCATGACTACACTCAAAAGAATCACGGTGAGGCATCTGACATACCGCCTGTACCTCTTATCTGTCTCCCGCCTTCTGCGGAATAAATGAATTCTGTTCTTGTCCATACCGTGTTATTGTTTCTGCTCTTCCAGCGTGCTGGAATCAAAGGTCAGCGTGTATTCGATCTCATGCGGAGTGCTCATGGCCGTCGTGTCGGCGTAAACAGTCAGCGGGCTGTCAAAACCAGTCACCGTGATCACAAAGGTGGAATTTCCCTCCGTATTGACCGGAAGAAACTTCTCCTCGTCTACCCGCATATAGTCGTAGTTGGAGCTGCTCCATATGATCGTCGCTTCTGCCTTTCCGTCCTTTACCTCGACCACCGCCGGGGATTCCACAGACGCACGGCCGGACCCGCCGGTCAGAGCGGCTTCTACAGTATAGGTTCCATCTGCGAGACCGAGATCTTCCACAGTCTTTAAGGATGTATTGAGAAACGCATCTGCCGGAATTCCCGATGCCTCAAAGACGAGTTCTCTGTCATACCATTTCTCTTTCTTCTTGCTGAACGCGGTGCACGGAAGCACCTCATTTAATGTCTCCACCGGGACCGTAAAGCTGTGGGTCCCATCAGAATTCTCTTCAAAGGAGATCAGGTCGGATTCCGGAACCTTCGATGCCTCCTCGCCGGTTCCCATGTAGACATAGAGATATCCGGTTCCGCCCATGGTCATTCTCGCGGTCATCGCGCCGTCCTTGACGGTCAGGGCACAGGATATGATCTTAAACATGGAGGAACTGGACTCTACGGAAATATCGTAAGTTCCCTCTTTCAGGTCCGCTGCGGATACCGGAACGAGGCCCACGGTGTCAATCGCCTGTTCCGCAGCAGTCTCATTGCCGGAGGCAACGGCGGCTTTTGATTCAACGGCAGCAGTCGTCTCCACCGTAGTTTCAGCCTTGGTTTCTGCAGCAGAGGCAGATGTTGTCTCAGCCGTGCCGGACTGTCCGCATGCTGTGGACAGGGCGCAGACCGCCGCGAGCGCAAATGTAAACTGTTTCAATTTATGCATAAAATTTTTCTCTCCCTTCAAATTATCAGTGCAGTGCCTGCTATCAGCATTCTGGCTGCTTCAGATAAGTCAGCATCACTACATTCCTGTATCAGAAAAAGGCGGTCGAATCATCGACCGCCCATAGTGAGCTATCTTATTTTGCGAGACTGTCAACGGCAGCCTGGGCATGCTGCACAAAAAGCTGCTGGATCGGCTCGAGTTCACCGAGTCCTCTTACAAGGCAGGTAACCTCATAACCTGCAGCCTTAAACTGGCTCTTCCAGGAATCGTCATCGTCACCGGCCATATCGTTGTTCGCATGGTCACCAGCTACGATCATAAGCGGCTCTAAAACGACCTTCTTGTAGGAGCCCTCTTTTACCTGTGCAATAACATCCTCACAGGACGGAGTTGCCTCAACAGTACCTACATAGTAGTTGTCAAAGCCCTCTTCCTTTAACATATCCTGCATTTTCTGGTAAACAGCGTTGGAATCGGCCTCTGTGCCGTGCCCCATGAAGCAGATCGCTGTCTCGCCGTCATCATACTCCTTTGTTGCGTCTGTGATCGCGGAGATCACAGCCTTGAAATCATCGTCGGAAGTTAAAAGCGGCTCGCCGACAGCAACATGCTCGAAGGCGTCGGAGTTTTCTGCCAACTCATTTACAAGATCTGTGTACTCAAGACCGTTCATAAGGTGGGTCGGCTGTACAACAAGATTCTTGACACCGTTGTCGATGGCACGGTTTAAAGCCTCTGCCACGTTATCGATCGCAATATTGTCTCTTTTCTTTACATGGTCAATGATGATCTGGCTTGTGAAACCTCTTCTAACGGAATAGTCCGGGAATGCGTTCTCGATGGCGTTCTCGATAGCGCCGACTGTCAGTCTGCGGCTGTCATTATAGCTTGTACCAAAGCTTACTACGAGAAGCTCATTCTCGCCGATCTCATCCTGATTTCTTGTGTTATCCATGGAAGCATCTCCTGTATCGTAATTCTCTTCGTCCTCTTCTTCAGCCTCTGTCGCTTCTGCTGTAGTTTCCTCCGCGGTTGTCTCTGCGACTGTAGTAGTCTCTGCAGCAGTTGTTGCTGCTGTCTGGCTTCCGGAGCATCCGGAAAGGATTGCCATGGATACGGCTGCCGCTGTCATAACGGCATAAAGGTTTGCTTTTCTCATTTACTCTTCTCCTCGCTTGAAAAATGAATTTTCAGGTCCCAGCCTGGTTCTTTTTTCTCCCAGCAGACATCCGGCAGGTTTCCTGGCTCATCCATCATCGCACATGAGACGCCTTCCCGGCAGAAACTGCCAGTGACTGTCCGTTTGTGACGGACAATGCTCATGTACTCCGGATCTACAGTGACGGGCTCGCACAGGCTTTTGACCTGTTTCCCTTTTAACTCTCATGACGCCTGGGCATATGGATAAAACAACAGCCCGGTGGTTCATGACAGCACCGCATGTATATGGACCTGTAACGATTATCATAACATCCCCGCAATAAAAAAGCAATCGGATATCACGGAAAAACCTTGAAACCCAAGGAGTATTTCCGTAATACCTGACTGCTGATGTGCTAAAGCACGGTCTGATACCTTTAGTGCGCCTTCAGGTTAATAAACTCCGCCTTCGTCTTGGAGTATGTAAACTTCTGTCCGCTGTAGAGACCATAATATCCCGACAGCGTAAAGCTGATGGCGACCGCCACCGCAAAGTACGGCATTGCCTCAAAGCCAAATAGCTCGAATCCCAGGAACATGGTCGCGATCGGGCAGTTTGTGACACCGACAAAGGTAGCGAGCATTCCTGCTGCCGCACAGAGGGACGGTTCGAAGCCTGTGAGCAGTCCGAAGGTGCATCCGAAGGAAGATCCCACCGCCAGTGTTGGAACAATCTCTCCGCCTTTGAATCCGCCGCCCAGGGCGACTGCCGTGAAGATCATTTTCAACAAAAATCCAAGATATGCTGATTCCCCGTCGACCGCTTTCTCTACAAGGTTGAATCCGGCTCCGCAGTAATCCCGTCCGAAGATAAGTGCCAGCGCGATGGAAAGTCCTGCCGCAACAAGGATCCGCACATAGACATTCCCGATCTTATTCTTATAGAGATGCTGGGTCTCATGGAGCAGGATGCAGAAGCAGACACTTAAAAGAGCGCAGGTAAGACCAAGACCAACGGTGTAGAGCGCCGGAACAAGAGAAAACTCCGGAATATGAAGGATCAGGAAGGATTCGCCGTGAAGACCGAGAGCTCCTGAAATCTGCGCCCCGATAAAGGAAGCAAATACGCAGGGAACGAGAGCCGCGTAGTAGGCGACACCAATGCTGATGACCTCAATTCCGAACATGGCTGCCGCAAGCGGCGTCCCGAAGATCGCACCAAAGCAGCCGCTCATGCCGCTCATGATCATGACTTTCTTATCTCTCTCATCCATATGGAACACATCGCCGAAATAATTTCCGATGCATCCGCCGATCTGTAAGGCCGCTCCCTCTTTTCCGGCGGAAGCACCTACAGCCTGGCTTAAGATCGTCGAGATAAAGATACAGGGCAGCGTTGCCATCGGGATCCGCTCGTCCGAGGAGATGGACTCTAAGATCAGGTTCGTTCCCCTGTTTCCGAGCTCATGGAACATCTGGTGAAGCAGGACGATCAGGACGCCGGCCACAGGCATCAGGTACAGCATAAAGCTGTGGGTCTTAAACAGCCGCTGGGCATAGATGACCCCGTATCCAAACGCCGTTCCGATAAGGCCACAGACGGTTCCCATCACGATGGAGATCGCGGTCCAACGGATAAAATACAGGATATTCTTATTAAGCGCTGTCTTAGTTTCGCTTCTGTACATACATTTTCCCCTTTATTAAGTAACAAATTGCCAGATATCCAGGCATATCTGGCCCGGATCTGCCTGGACATCTGGCAATAAATGAATATTACATATAGATTCCGTTCGTCTTAGTGATCACCGGGCAGTAGCCTGCTGCCTCTAAAGCCTTGATGATCTGATCCTTATGCTCGGTTCCGAAGGACTCGAGAGTGATCGTGAGCTCTACGCCTGCGGTACGGTTTACGTTGGCAAATACGTTGTGCTCCAGCTTGATCACGTTGCCCTGCTCCTTTGCAATCAGTGAGGAAACAGCTGCCAGCTGACCCGGCTTATCCGGAAGCATAACGCTTACGGTGAAGATACGATCTCTCTGCATCAGTCCATTCTGGACAACGGTAGCCATGGTGAGAACGTCCATGTTTCCACCGCTCAATACGGATACGACTTTCTTACCCTTAAAGTCAAGATGCTTTAAGGCCGCTACAGTTAAAAGTCCGGAGTTCTCGACGATCATCTTGTGATTCTCGGCCATATCGAGGAAGGATAGTGTCAGTTCAGAGTCGTCCACGGTGATCACATGATCCACGTTTGCCTGAAGGTACGGGAACAGCTTGTCACCAGGTGTCTGTACCGCAGTACCGTCGGCGATGGTATTGATCTTTGATACCGTTGTCACCTCTCCTGCCTCTAAGGATGCCTTTAAGCAGGCAGCTCCTGCCGGTTCAACGGCGATGACCTTGATCTTCGGGTTTAAGAGCTTTGCCAGGGTGGAAACGCCTGTGCAGAGTCCGCCGCCGCCAACCGGAACGAGGATATAGTCTACGGTCGGGAGCTCCTTGATGATCTCCATGGCGATGCTGCCCTGACCGGTAGCCACCTCTAAGTCATTGAACGGGTGAACAAAGGTATATCCGTGCTCATCAGCGAGCTCATAAGCGTGGGCGCATGCCTCATCGAAGACATTTCCGTAAAGGACAACTTCAGCACCGTAGGATTTCGTGCGGTTTACCTTGATGAGCGGTGTGGATACCGGCATAACGACTGTCGCCTTAACGCCTGCAAGCTTTGCGGCGTAAGCGACGCCCTGTGCATGGTTTCCGGCAGATGCTGTGATCAGACCGCGGGAGCGCTCTTCCGGTGTGAGCTGGCTGATCTTATAGTAAGCGCCGCGTACCTTGTAAGCACCGGTACGCTGCATGTTCTCCGGTTTAAAATAGATCTTGTTTCCGTAACGCTCAGAGAAATATTCGCTGTAGATCAGCTTTGTCTCCTGTGTCACTTTCTTTACGATCTCGGAAGCTTCTTCAAATTTTTCGAGGCTGAGTTCCTGCATTTCCATTTGTATTCTCCTTATTGTTACAGCTTACGCTGTCATTTACTGTATAATGCCGTGGACAGCCGCGTCTGACGCAGGCATCTGACAGGGCATATTTTTCGGGTTATTCCGGCTGCTTCGCGAACAGGGCCTTCACAAAGTCCTCGGAATTGAATTTCTGTAAGTCATCGATCTTCTCTCCGACTCCCACATATTTTACCGGGATGCCGAGCTCGGACTGGATCGCAACGGCGATGCCGCCCTTTGCGGTTCCGTCAAGCTTTGTGAGGATGATGCCGGTGATATCAGCTGCTTCCATAAACTGGCGGGCCTGTACCAGGGCGTTCTGTCCTGTGGTTCCGTCGAGGACTACGAGAGTCTCACGGTAAGCTTCCGGGTATTCTTTATCGATGATGCGGTTGATCTTCTTAAGCTCCTCCATGAGGTTTTTCTTATTGTGAAGTCTTCCCGCCGTATCGCAGATCAGCACATCCGCATTTCTGGATTTTGCTGCGGAGATGGCGTCGTAGATCACGGCAGCAGGATCGGATCCCTCTTTCTGGGCGATCAGCTCCACGCCCGCGCGGTTCGCCCACTCGGCAAGCTGGTCGATGGCTGCAGCCCGGAAGGTATCAGCTGCGGCGAGGACGACTTTCTTTCCCTCTGCCTTTAACTGGTCCGCAAGCTTTCCGATGGATGTGGTCTTTCCGACACCGTTGACACCGATGACAAGAACAACGGATTTTCGGTGTTCGAATTCATATGCGTTCTCACCGAGGTCCATCTTGCTGCGGATGCTGGCGATCAGGGCTTCCCGGCACTGCTCCGGGTCCTTGATATGCTGTTCTTTTACGTTCTTCTTGAGGTCCTCGATGACCGCCATGGTGGTCTGGATCCCCATATCGCCCATAATCAGGGTCTCCTCAAGCTCCTCATAGAAATCGTCATCGATCGCGGAGAAGCCGGAAAATATGGAATCCATTCCGGACACAATGTTTTCTCTGGTCTTTGTGAGACCTTCGACGAGGCGCGAGAAAAAGCCTTTTTTCTTCTCTTCCATACGAATCCTCCCTATTTTAAATCATTTTCAATCAGGTTCACGGAGACAAGCGTGGATACGCCTTTCTCCTGCATCGTGATTCCGTAGAGACGGTCAGCGGCGACCATGGTGCCTCTCCGGTGTGTGATGACGATGAACTGGGTATGTTTTGTCAGTTTATGCAGATATTTTGCGTAGCGGTCCACATTGGAATCGTCCAGGGCCGCCTCAATCTCATCTAAGAGACAGAACGGGGACGGTTTTAAGTTCTGGATCGCGAAAAGCAGAGCGATGGCCGTCAGTGCCTTTTCTCCGCCGGACATCTGCATCATGTTCTGGAGCTTCTTTCCCGGCGGCTGGGAAATGATCTGGATTCCTGCCTCCAGGATATCTTCATCCTCGATGAGCTCCAGACTTCCGTGTCCGCCTCCGAAGAGTTCCCGGAATACCTTGTCAAACTCTGCCCGGATCATGGCGAATTTCTCTGTGAACTGCTTCCGCATCCCGATATCCAGCTCCTCGATGATCTTATAGAGGGCATCCTGTGCCGTAATAAGGTCATCGTGCTGGGTCTTCATGAACTCGTACCGCTCTGAGATCTCCTTGTAATCCTCGATGGCATTGACGTTGACATTTCCAAGACCGCGGATCGCGTTTTTCCGCTCGGCGATCTGTCGTTTCATGTCCGCCACATTGTCGAGGGATCCGTCCCGCAAGAGCTCCGCCGTCGAGAATGTGAGACCATATTCGTTCCACATATACTCCACCTGGGCATCCTGGCGTTCTGCCAGTTTGTCGCTCTGGTTCTGCAGACGGAGAAGCTCTTTGTCAAGGTCAGAGATCCTCGCGGAGAGCGCTTCCCGCTTCTCAAAGAATCCCTTCTGGGCTTCATTCTTTGCCGCCTTTTCATCCTGAGCGGCAGTCATCTCCTGGTAGTAGGTTTCCGCGTCTTTTCCGGCATTCTCAATCTTCTGCTTTAATTCTTCAATCTGTGCGAGGCGCTTCTCCACCTCGTTTTTACTGTCCGTGTGTCCGTCCCGCAGGGACATTTTTTCAGTGAGAAGACGGTTCTTCTCCTCCTCGAGACGATGGATATTCTGGTCGAGGAAGGAATCCTGCTGTTTTAAGTTCGCGGCTTCCAACTGGACCTCGGAGAGCGCCGCGGATGCGTTATCCCGGTCCGCCTTCGCCTGCTCTAAAGCTGCGGAATCCGATTCGATCTTTTCATTCCGGTCGGTATTTTCCTGTTCCAGACGCTTCATCTCTTCTGCGATGGCAGCGAGACTGTCCCGCAGCTCGTGGATCTGCTCTTCCAGCTGACGGTTCTCCAGGTTCATATCCGCGGAGGACTCGTAGAGTTCCTCTTTCTTTCCCTCCAGCTGCTTCAGCGCGATCTTTGCCGTATTTTCTTCCAGATATTTCTTCTGAAGGTCACTCTTTACATTTTCCAGTTCGCCGCTCTTTTCCTGGAAGATCCCTTCCTGGAATATGGTCTCCGCCTGGATCTTATCGACGGTGGTCAGGGCTTTCTTACAGGCTTCTTCTAATTCCTCCATCTCCCTCTTCCTTCCGAGAAGGTTGCTGGAGTTTTTAAAGGCACCGCCGCTCATGGATCCGCCTGGATTTAAGAGATCTCCCTCCGGCGTTACAATGCGGATGGAGTGGCGGTATTTTCTCGCAATGGCGATGGCGTTGTCAATGTGATCCACCACGAGGACGCGGCCGAGAAGGTATCTCGCCAGGGTCTGGTATTCCGGCCGCACATGGACGAGATCCGCGGCGATTCCGATGGCACCAGGTTCTTTTAAGGCACCCGGTGTATTAAATCCATTTCCCGCCGAGATTGCGGATAATGGAAGAAATGTGGCACGTCCGAACCGGTTCTTTTTCAGGTGTTCGATCAGTACCTTCGCGGTCTGTTCGGAGTCCGTGACGATGTTCTGGATCGATCCGCCGAGAGCAGTCTCGATAGCGATCTCATATTCCTTCGGAACATCGATCAGGTCCGCCACAACGCCGTGGATGCCTTTTACCCGGTCACGGACCTCCATGACACGCTTGATGCTGTTTCCGTAGCCGTCATAGCGCTCCACCAGGTTCCTTAAGGATTCCAGCTTTGTGTGGGCCGTGTGGTAATCCTGTTCCGTGTGGCTTAGGTTTCTGTTTAAGCGGCGGATCTCTTCGTTTGCCGCCTTTGCTTCCTCTTCCAGGGATTCTGCCTGGGAAAGAAGTTTTTCAATCTCGGCGTCGATGGCTGTCAGGCGCTCGTTCTGCTCCGCAATCTGGTTATTCCAGTTTTCCTCGTCGCTCTTGACCTTTAAGAGCTTTTGGGCGACTTCGGATCTGCGGACCTGTACCTGCTCCAGCATCGTATCATAGCGCTGTTTCTTTACGGATAACTCTGATTTTTCATTCAAGGCCGCGATCAGCGCACCCTTTAAATGCTCGATGGACTGTTCAAGGCTGTCGGCGTGGGTGCTGGAAATCTTTAAGGCACCTTCCGCATCGGAGAGATGTTCCAGGACTTCCTGGATCTTATTTCCGAGAGCCTCCCGCTCCTCTTTGAGAGCTTCCTGCTCTTTATTTTTCGCGGATAATTCCTCGTCGATGGCAGCAGTCCTGTTTTTAATGTGTTCCGCGTTCAACTCCTCGGCATGGATCTGCTCCCTTAAGACATTGATCTGGCCTTCCAAGTTCCCTGCGGACATCTTCGCTTCATTCGCGGCGTTCTGCTTTTCGGAGATCTTTTCGTCCAACACGCGGACCGCCTCGGAGATCCGGTCATATTCCTCTTTTAAGGCTTCGGCAGCGGCTTTGGATTCCTCCATATCGCCTGTTACCGTGTGCTCTTTTCTTGTGAGTTCCAGTTTCTGGTCCTCGATGGCTTTTAAATCAGCGAGGAAGAGATTTACATCGAAACGTTTCAACTCTTCCCGGAGTCTTAAATACTCTTTCGCCGTCTCAGCCTGCTTTGCGAGAGGTCCCACCTGTTTTTCCAGTTCGCTTAAAATATCAGAAACACGGACGAGATTCTGCTTCTCATCCTCAAGTTTCTTCTGGGCGATGGCCTTTCTTCTCTTGAATTTTACGATTCCTGCCGCCTCATCGAAGAGTTCCCGGCGGTCCTCAGGACGTCCGCTCAAGATCTTATCGATCTGACCCTGTCCGATGATGGAATAGCCTTCTTTACCAATACCGGTATCATAGAAAAGCTCGTTGATATCCTTTAAGCGGCAGGCACTGCCGTTTAAGAGATATTCACTCTCACCTGAGCGGTAGATCCGCCTGGAAACTGTGACTTCGTCGTAATCGATGGCAAGCTGGTGGTCAGAGTTATCCAGTGTGATAGCCACATAGGCAAATCCCTGGGGTTTTCTCATCTCCGTACCGGAGAAGATCACATCCTGCATGGAGGAACTTCTGAGCTGTTTTACCTTCTGTTCACCGAGCACCCAGCGGACTGCATCGGCAACATTGCTTTTTCCGCTTCCGTTCGGGCCAACGATGCCGGTAATTCCGTTGTGGAATTCAAATATGATCTTATTAGCAAAGGATTTGAATCCCTGTACTTCGATACTCTTTAAATACATGCGTTAATTTTCCTATTTCTTAAAATACGTGATCTGTGTCTTACTGGATCTTACAGATTCCGTGGTAGGCGGCAACCTGTTCCGCCGCTTTCTTCGTACGTCCGAGACCTCTTCCGATCTCCTCATCCCCGATTTTTACGCAGACCTCAAAAGACTTGTTGTGGTCCGGCCCCTCTTCCTTGAGAAGTTCATAGACAAGCGTTTCTTTGTACTTTGCCTGAACCATTTCCTGCAGGATAGTTTTGCTATCGTAAAAGAGCTGTTTATGTTCAATATCATTCAGAATAAAACGATGGATGAACTCTTTTGCATTAGCAAGACCACCATCCAGATAAATTGCGCCGATGACCGCCTCCATCGCGTCAGAGACAACAGACGGCCGCTTCCTTCCGCCGGTCAGATCCTCGCCTTTTCCGAGAAGCAGATAGTCGCCAAGCGGTATCACATCCGCACAGTAAGCCAACGTCGGCTCGCAGACAAGGCTGGCACGGAGTTTCGTCATCTCGCCCTCCGGCATAGACTCGTATGTGTGGAACAGGAAGTCGCTGGAAATCACCTCGAGCACGGCATCACCAAGGAATTCCAGACGTTCATTGCAGCGTGTCTTATCCCAATGCTTTTCGTTTGCGTAGGAACTGTGAGTCAGGGCGTGAGTCAGAAGTCCTGGATCCTTGAACTGGTAACCGATCATTTCCTGAAGTTTTTCAAGTTTTTCTTTCATGATTAGCCTTTCTTTAAAAGAAGGTGTCCCTGTGAAGAGACACCTTTTCCTGCGATTAATTTAATGCGTTTTTGATTGCCTCAACAGCATCGCCGACACTTGCGATCTTCTCAGCTTCCTCAGTCGGGATCTCAATGTCGAACTCTTCCTCGATACCCATAATGATCTGGAATACATCCAGGGAATCTGCGCCGAGATCATCAACGAATGTAGTGTTCATTGTGATCTCCTCCGGATCGATATTGAGAACCTCTGCGATGATCTGCTGTAATTTTTCAAACTCCATAATTTCCATCCTCTCCTATTTTGCTTAATAATTTAGATTTAGTTTTATAATGTGTAACGGTTCAGTCCGCAGCGCACATAACGCCCGGCCAAACGGTTATGCTTCTGTCTCTTCCGGGGCAAGACACCCTTTTATTTTATCAGAAATCTCATTCTCCTTAAAGGAGATACACTGGATGATCGAGTTCTTGACCTCTTTCGCCTTTGAACTTCCGTGGGTTTTCACGACGAGTCCCTTTAAGCCTAAGAGCGGTGCGCCGCCGTACTGGCTCGCGTCGAAGCTCTTTAACGTAGATTTTAATGCCGGTTTGATGAGAAGCGCACCGATCTTGCTTCTGAGATTGCTCATCAGGCCCTTCTTCACCATCGTCATCATCGTCGCGCCCACACCCTCGTAGAGCTTTAAGATCACGTTACCCACAAATGCCTCGCAGACGATCACATCCGCGCCGCCGTGGGGGATCTCACGAGCTTCGATACTTCCGATGAAGTTTATATTTTTACACTCTTTTAAGAGCGGGAATGTCTCTTTCACAAGGGTATTTCCCTTTTCCTCTTCCACACCGATATTGACGATCGCCACACGCGGATTCTCGATTCCCATCACATATTTCATATAGAGGGAACCCATCTGGGCAAACTGTACCAGGTGAGACGGTCTCGCGTCAACGTTTGCGCCGCAATCGATCAGAAGAGAGACTCCCTTTTCCGTAGGAATAAGCGGTGCTAACGGCGGGCGTTCCACACCTTTGACACGTCCGACGATGACCTGTCCGCCAACGAGAACAGCTCCGGAGCTTCCGGCAGATACAAAGCCGTCCGCTTCCCCGTTTTTTACGAGGTTCAGACCGACCACAAGGGAAGAATTCTTTTTCTTACGGATCGCATTGACCGGCGGTTCTCCCGTCTCGATCACTTCCGGGGCATCAACGATCTCAATCTGCTCTATTTTATAGGTATATTTTGAGAGCTCTTTCTCGATGACATCTTTCTGTCCAGTTAAACAGACGGTAATGTCTTTTCGTTCTGTGACCGCATCGACAGCACCTTTTACGATCTCTCCAGGGGCGTTGTCCCCGCCCATGGCGTCTACAGCAATTTTTATCATGTTTTTCTCTCCAATTCCTGTCCGCGCTCAGAAAAGCGTTGATAAATATTTCCATAGCACGGAGCATCCCATCGAACGGCGTAAAAACGCACTGCCGCTCTCCGGGACTTTTATAGTAATTAATATACTAAATACCTTTCATAAAATCAATACCTTTTTCATGCAGTTTTCATGAACAGGGAATGACAGGTTTTTGGAAAAAAATACCTTATATAAAGAAGAAAGAGATAAAAAAGCCATGATGATCGGTCTAAGATTCAGATCCTATTATCATGACTTTTTCTAATTCATATGCCCTTACCACTTATCAGACCTGTCCTTACCAGGTTCCTTACGAGGCATGCATATCCGTTTAACGGCTTCTTCGCATTTTATTCCTGCACAAGTTTATGGATCATCCCGCTCACCTGTGGCGGGTTTGCTTTTCCTTTCATCTCCTTCATGACCTGTCCCATAAGGAATCCGATGACTTTGTCTTTTCCTTCCTTTAACTCGCCCACAGCTTTCGGGTTTGCGTCCAGGATCTTCTTCACTGTTTCCTCCAGAAGTCCGGAATCACTCTCGATCTTTAGTCCATGTTCCTCAACATAAGCTGCCGGATCCACATCAGACTCAAACATGACAGCAAACACATCCTTTGCAGTCTGGTTGTTGATGACGCTCTTCTCAAGGAGTGCGATAAGAGATGCCAGATGCTCTGCTGTGAAGGTGATCTTCGATGCCTCTGATTCCTTCTCCTTTAAAAGACGAAGCGTCTCGCCGGTCAGCCAGTTCGCTGCCTTCTTCGGTGCCGCACCTGCCTTGATGGTGTTCTCGAAAAGTTCAGCCAGCGCCTTATCCCCTGTGAGGATATCCGCATCATAAGCACTCAGCCCGTACTCGGACTGGTATCTCCTGGATTTTGCTTTCTTTAACTCCGGCTGAGCTGCACGGATGGAAGCGATCCATGCGTCGGAAATATCGATCGGCGGAAGATCCGGGTCCGGGAAGTAACGATAGTCCTTCGCGTCTTCCTTGGAACGCATCGCATGGGAAGATTCCTTGTTGTCATCCCAGCGGCGTGTCTCCTGGACAACAGCACGACCCTCCTCAAGAAGCTCTATCTGGCGCTCTCTTTCTCCCTCGATGGCGTGGGCAATGGCCTTGAAGGAGTTTAAGTTCTTCATCTCAGTTCTCGTCCCAAATACCGGGCTTCCCACCTCGCGGACAGAAAGGTTTACGTCGGCACGCATGGAACCTTCCTGGAGACGGCAGTCGGAAACGCCGAGGTACTGCATGGTGGACTGAAGATGCTCTAAGTACTGGATGACCTCATCGACGCTTCTCATATCCGGTTCGGATACGATCTCAATCAGCGGAACGCCGCTTCGGTTGTAATCTACCAGGGAACTGTCGGTCCACTCGTCATGAACCAGCTTTCCCGCATCCTCCTCCATATGAATCTCATGGATGCCGATGCGCTTTGTTCCAGCTGCCGTCTCAAGCTCCACATAACCGTCGTGGCAGATCGGCAGATATAACTGGGAGATCTGGTAGTTCTGTGGGTTATCCGGGTAGAAGTAGTTCTTACGGTCAAACTTGCAGAACTGGTTGATCTGGCAGTTTAAAGCAAGGCCCGCGCGAAGTGCGAACTCCACGACCTGCTTATTTAATATAGGAAGAGATCCCGGCATACCCGTACAGATCGGGCAGACATGGGTGTTCGGCGCTGCGCCGAAATCTGTTTTGCATCCGCAGAAAATTTTCGTCTTTGTGGCTAACTCCACATGGACCTCAAGACCGATGACGGTTTCATACTGTTTCATGATAAGGTCTCCTTTCTGGCAAACGGAAGTGTCCATCCACCGCGGACATTCTCGATGGCGGATGCTGCGGCAAACAGGGTCTTTTCTCTGAAGCAGTCACCGAGAAGCTGGACACCGATCGGTAGTCCCTTTTCGTTTATGCTGCACGGGACTGTGAGTCCCGGAAGACCTGCAAGGTTTACGGCAACCGTATAAATATCGCTTAAATACATCTTCATCGGATCGCTTAAAGAAGTTCCGATCTTTGGAGCTGCCGTCGGGGCTGCCGGTCCGAGAATGATGTCGTACTTTGCAAATGCCTCGTCAAAGGCTTTCTTGATCAGGGCACGTACCTTTAACGCTTTCAGGTAATATGCGTCATAATATCCGGAGCTTAAAACGAAGGAACCCAGCATAATTCTTCTCTTGACCTCCGGCCCGAATCCCTCGGATCTGGAACGCTTGTACATGTCGTGGAGACCTTCGTACTCTTTCGCGCGGTAGCCGTATTTGACACCGTCGAAACGCTCTAAGTTAGAGCTTGCCTCCGCAGCCGCGATCACGTAATATGCCGGGATCGTGTACTCCATAAGACCGAGGTCAAAGTATTCTACATCTGCCCCGCACTCCTTTAAGTAGGCTGCACACTGCTCGATGGCTGCTCTCACATCATCGTCAAGTCCGTCCGACAGATACTCCTTCGGGATACCGATCTTCATGCCGCGGATATCTTTTCCGATGGCGGAAGTGAAATCCGTGTCCGTTCTCTCCATGGAGGTGCTGTCTTTCTCGTCATGGCTTGTGATGGTCTCAAGAAGGGCCGCACAGTCGGCTGCATTCTTGCCGATCGGTCCGATCTGGTCCAGGGAAGACGCGTAAGCCACAAGGCCAAAACGGGAAACCGTTCCGTATGTCGGTTTGATTCCGGTAACGCCGCAGTAGGAGCTCGGCTGGCGGATGGATCCGCCGGTATCAGAGCCGAGAGCCGCGAAGCATTCACCGGCTGCGACCGCCGCGCAGGAACCGCCGGAGGAACCGCCCGGAACATGTTCCGTATCCCACGGGTTCTTTGTAACCGCAAATGCGGAAGTCTCGGTGGTACTTCCCATGGCGAACTCATCCATGTTTGTCTTTCCGAGAATCACCATGCCGGCATCTGTGATCCTTGTGACCGCCGTCGCATCATAGAACGGGACAAAGTTTTCAAGGATCTTTGAAGCACATGTGGTCCTCATGTCTTTTGTACAGATATTATCTTTCACTGCGATCGGGACACCTGCCAACGGGCCTGTGTATTTTCCGGAACGGATTCCATTGTCCACTTCCTTTGCCCGTGCTAAGACCTTCTCCTCATCCACGGTGAGGTACGCGCGGATCTTCTGATCTTCCTTCGCGATCTGCGCCAGGGACGCCTTTGCGGCTTCCTCTGAGGTGATCTCGCCTGCTTTTATCTTCTTTGCCAGCTCTGTGGCGGAAAGTTCCAGTATTTTCATATCCGTCTCCTCCTAACCGATGGTTTTTGGAACAAGGAACTGTCCGTCCTTTTCCTTCGGCGCATTCTTTAACAATTCTTCCTTCGGGGTACTCTCAAGAACAACGTCCTCGCGGAACACGTTCTTGATCGGGAAGATGTGGTTCAACGGTTCCACATCGGAGGTATCTAATTGATTCAGCATATCAACATAATCGAGCATCTGCTGAAGATCCTGTCTTGATTTTTCTTTCTCGTCTTCTGTCAGGTGAAGTTTTGCCAGGATCTCAATCTCATCCATCGTCTTATCGGTGATCATCTCTGCCATAATCTCAAATCCTTTCTCTATACCATCACGGTTTTAATCTTGTCATATCTCTCGGGAACAGGCATGCCTCACGGACGTTGTCCTCTCCGATCATCTTCATGGTCAGGCGCTCAAGGCCGATTCCGAGACCACCGTGGGGCGGCATTCCGTATTTGAAGCAGTCAAGATAATCTTCCATCCCCTCGATGTCCATGCCTTTTTCCGCGATCTTCTTTAAGAGCGTCTCGTAATCATGGATCCGCTGGCCGCCTGTGGTGATCTCAAGACCGCGGAATAAAAGGTCAAAGCTTAAGGTGAATTCCTTGTTCTCCGGATCGTCCATCGCATAGAACGGACGTTTCTTTGACGGATAGTGGGTAACGAAAACAAAATCTGCTCCGTACTCAGATTTGAAGTACTCGCCGATCAGCGCCTCTTCCTCCGGCTCTAAGTCATGTGGGCTTCTGATCTGTCTGTCATACTTTTCAGCGATCAGCCGTTTCGCTTCATCGAAGCGGACGAATGGGATTTTTTCCACGTTCGGAAGTTCGATCTTTAACAGGGCGACCTCCTTCGCGTAGTCTTTCTTCAGAAGTTCTACCACGTACTGCAGCATCGCTGTCTCCATCTTGCAGATATCCATGAAGCTGTCGATGAATCCCATCTCAAAATCAAGGCTTGTGTACTCGTTTAAATGTCTCTTTGTGTTGTGCTTCTCTGCACGGAACACCGGACCGGTCTCAAAGACTCTGTCGAACACGCCGACCATCATCTGTTTGTAGAACTGCGGGCTCTGCGCCAGAACTGCCGGTCTGTGGAAGTACTGGAGCTTAAAGAGGTTTGCACCGCCCTCTGCGGATTTCGCGCCGATCTTCGGGGTATGGATCTCGGTAAATCCCTGGCTTGTCATAAACTCGCGGAAGCCGCGGCAGATACCTTCCTGGATGCGGAATTTCGCTCGCTCGCGGACGTTTCTTAATGCGATGGCGCGGCGGTTTAAGTTTGCCTCCAGGGATGTGGGAAGTTTCCACTTGTCGATGGCAATTGGCATCGGCTCTTCCGGTTTTGAAAGGATCCTTGCATCGGCAAGATGGATCTCAATTCCGTGGGGTGCGCGCTCTTCCTTGAAAACAGTTCCAGTCACGCGAACTGCCTGACCTTCACGGATCTCGGAGAGGACTTCCTTTCCGGTTCCTGCCTGGATCACGGTCTGTAAGAGACCATCGCGGCTTCTTAAGATCACAAAGGAAATTTCTCCCATATCGCGGATGCTGTGTACCATGCCTTCAACGGTAACTTCGGTACCAACGGACTCTTCTCTTTCCAATTCTTCAAGAGTTTTTACTTTTCTGTCTTCTAATCCTGTTACAAACTCCATAATCTGATCCTCCTAAATTTGTGGGGTAAAATTTGAGGCCTTTTAGCTTGAACAACAAAAATCCCGCCCCGGAGACTTTTGCTTTTAAAAGTTCTCCGGGACGGGATCTATATCACCCGCGGTACCACCCGCATTGCATTTCCATGCCACTCATGAGTCGCCGCTTTCGCTGTCGGACCATCATCCTAACGACTCGGCCGCGTAACGTGCAGCTTGCGTGCTGTCCTACCATCGTATCCGATCTTCGAGCAGCCGGCTCCGGAGCGTTCCCGCCTTTCTCGTTTCTTCCATGCTCTCAGCTGTCACACGGTTCTCTGTAAAGTCTTTCGAAAGGGAGTTTCCTTCAACGCCTTTGTTTGATATCTTTTTGATGTTTTATGTTTTATCAGAGATTTTTGATTCTGTCAAGTGCTTTTAAAGAATTTTCGTAAGTTCCGAAAGCAGTGATCCGGAAATATCCCTCTCCGGACGGACCGAATCCTGCACCAGGAGTGCCCACGATACCAGCATTGTTTAACAGATAATCAAAGAAATCCCAGGACTTCATGTCGTTCGGAGTCTTTAACCAGATATACGGGGAGTTTACACCGCCGTATACGGTATAGCCTGCGTCCTTTAAGCCTGTATAGATGGTCTTTGCATTCTTCATGTAGCGGGCGATCTGCTCAGCGACCTGCACCTTTCCTTCCGGAGAGTAGACAGCCTCACCGGCACGCTGGATGATATACGGGGTTCCATTGTACTTGGAGCCCTGACGGCGCATCCACATGGCATTTAAGCTGACATCGCCGCACTTTAAGTCCTTCGGGATCACAGCAAAGCCGAGACGCATGCCTGTAAAGCCGGCCTTCTTGGAAAAGCTGCGCAGCTCGATGGCGCAGGTCTTTGCACCCTCACACTCATAGATGGAGTGCGGGATTCCTTCTTCTGTGATATAAGCCTCGTAAGCGGAATCGAAGATGATGACAGCGCCATTCTTATTTGCATAGTCCACCCATGCCTGAAGATCAGCCTTCTTGATCGCTTCACCGGTCGGATTGTTCGGGAAGCAGAGATAGATCACGTCTACATGTTCCTTCGGGAACTCCGGAAGGAATCCGTTGTCAGCCGTACACGGCATATATACGATCTTGTCGAAACGGCCTGTCTCACCGTTGTAAAGACCGCTGCGGCCTGCCATAACATTGGAATCCACGTATACCGGGTATACCGGGTCGCATACAGCGATAACGCTGTCTAAGGAGAATAATTCCTGGATATTTCCGCAGTCGCACTTTGCACCGTCGGATATGAAGATCTCGTCAGCAGAGATGTCGCAGCCTTTCTCCTGGAAATCTTCTTTTGCAATAATATTTCTTAAAAAGTCATAGCCCTGCTCCGGAGCGTAGCCGTGGAAAGTCTCGGCATGTCCCATCTCATCGACAGCTTTGTGCATCGCCTCAATGATCGCCGGTGCGATCGGCTGTGTCACATCACCGATTCCAAGACGGATAATCTCCTTTTCCGGGTGCTCTGCCTGAAATGCGGATACTCTCTTTGCGATATTTGCGAAGAGATAGCTGCCCGGCAGCTTGGCAAAATTTTCATTGACTTTAAACATGTCTCAAATCCTCTCTTTCTGTAAATGCATGTGGGGTCTGGTTGTCAAATGACTAAGCGGCTCTGCGTGCATGCACGCTATCCGGTTAGTCGCTTTGCAACACTTTTATATGTAAATATACCACACATATGCAAAAACTGCAGTAAAAATCCGGAAAATACTTTAACTTTTTGTTACAGTTCAGCCATGCGCTGGTTTGAATGAGAAAGTGTGTTGCAAGCTTGCTTGCATAAGCACTTTTTCATCCAAATCAGCATATGGTGGAACCACCAAGCTTCTTGTTTTCATGAATATGAAAACAAGAAGCTATAATGACTGAACTGTAACAATTTTTTTCGCAATAACCAGGTAAAGTGCCGGATGATTACCGACTTGCAGGTCCAGCTTGGCTCTCCGCACACGGCGGGGATAAACATTAATCTTCCTGGATCAGCATGGTGACCATATGGGCGCTCTCCGTCATGGTTCTTCCTGTGTCCATGCTGGTCTTCTGGAGATAGCGGTGCGCTTCCGGCTCGGAAAGATGATTTCTCTTCATGAGAAGCTTCTTTGCACGTCTGAGCACGCCCTGCTCCTCCGCACTTTCAACAAAGCCTGCGAAAAGCGGATGTGCATGGTTCGGTCTTGATTTTAATTCTGGATGAGCCTGGATTCCCACATAGAACGGGTGATCCGGGAGCTCGATCATCTCAACGATATGACCGTCCGGGGACTGACCGGAGATCATCATGCCATGGGATGTAAAATCATCGCGGTAATGGTTGTTGATCTCAAAGCGGTGTCTGTGACGCTCATTGATCAATTGTGTTCCATAAAGGGCATATGCCTTGGACTTTTTGTCGAGAACACACGGATAGGAACCAAGACGTAAGGTTCCGCCAAGGTTCTCAATGCCGTTCTGATCCGGCATCAGATCAACCACCGGATGTGTTGTATCCGGATTCAGTTCGGAGCTGTTTGCATCCTCATATCCCAGAACATTTCTCGCAAATGCGACCATGGCCATCTGCATGCCGAGGCAGATTCCGAGGAATGGGATCTTGTTCTCTCTCGCATAGTTGGCTGCCAGGATCATTCCCTCGGTTCCTCTGGAACCAAAACCGCCCGGAATAATGATTCCGTCCACACCGGCAAAGGTGTCATCGAGGATCTCCGGAGTTAAGAACTCGGAATCCACCCACTTGATGGATACCTTTGTGCGGTTTGCGATGCCTCCGTGCTTTAATGCCTCCATAACGCTGAGGTATGCGTCATGAAGCTGGATATATTTTCCTACCAGGGCGATGGTCACTTCGCTCGTCGGATTCTTTAACGCGTCCACCATCTGTTTCCAATCGCCGAGCTGCGGCTCCGGGCACGGAATGTTCAGGCACTCACATACGACCTGGGCCAGGCGCTCTTTTTCCATTGCAAGTGGAGCTTCGTATAAATATTCAACATCCAGGTTCTGGAGCACATGATCCTCCGGGACGTTGCAGAATAATGCGATCTTGCTCTCAATGCCATCCTCAAGCGGAACCTCAGTACGGCATACGATCACATCCGGGAAGATTCCCATTCCCTGAAGGGCTTTAACACTCTGCTGGGTCGGTTTTGTCTTTAATTCGCCGGATGCCTTTAAATATGGAACAAGCGTTACATGGATCAGAACTGAGTTCTGGTATCCGATCTCGTGGCGGAACTGACGGATCGCCTCTAAGAACGGCTGGCTCTCGATATCGCCGACGGTACCGCCGACCTCAATGATCGCGATGCGGTCCTCATCCGGGGATTTCGCGCGGTAAAATCTTGCTTTGATCTCGTTTGTGATGTGTGGGATCACCTGTACGGTACCTCCGCCGAAGTCTCCGTGACGCTCTTTTTGAAGAACGGTCCAGTAGATCTTTCCGGTGGTTACGTTGGAGTTCTTATCAAGGCTCTCATCAATGAAGCGTTCATAATGTCCAAGGTCCAGGTCGGTCTCTGTTCCATCGTCTGTGACGAACACTTCTCCATGCTGGATCGGATTCATGGTACCCGGATCAATATTGATATAAGGATCGAACTTCTGCATCGTTACCTGGTAACCTCTTGCCTTTAAGAGACGTCCAAGGGATGCGGCGGTAATACCTTTGCCGAGTCCGGAGACAACGCCTCCCGTGACGAATACGTATTTAACTGCCATACCTTACCTCCAAATTTATATTACTGTTAATGTGGGGAAACTGTAGTTTCATATAATGCTGAAAGCCAGCTGCTCCGTGGCTTCGGCACTCCCGCAGCTACCGCCAGCATTCGTAATCCGGGCTATCGCCCTGCTTACCATACCGGCTTGGCCGTCAAATGCCTATTCTTCACTGCGTGCAGGCACGCAGAATGTCTAACCGCTTGACAACGCTTTCAAGTAAAAAAAGGTGACAGAAGTACTAAGACTCTGACACCTTTGTCTAATTCATTACATCACTATGAAACTTATTTTTACGCAGGATTAATTGCTCATAGGTATTGACTGCGCTAAAAAAATATGGAACTACTATATTCCATTTTTTCAAATTTGTAAAGTAGTTTTTTCGCAGTTTGTTAAAGTTTTTTCATCCAATTCCTTCCATACGGGATCCGCAGCCTGAAAAGACGATTCTTATGTCCTGACATAGAATTGTTTAAAACTGTTTTGACTCCTTGAAACGGCAGAACAACTGTAAGACCATCCGAAACAGAAAAATGTTTAATAATAGGAACGCTGTCTGTGATCAAAAAAAGATTCAAAAAAATGTGTTGACAAATCCTGAAAAACGAGTATATTATACCACCATAAGAGCAAGGGCGCTTGGGTGCATGAAACATACACCCCGGTGCCCTTCTCGCATTTTACGGATCTTCCCCATAACCCCCTATACTTAAATATCGATCCGTAAAGTGACTACTGTCTGTTCCCCACCCCGGAACAGGCAGCAAATCAAGTATAATTTCCCGCATATGGGAGCAAAGAAGTTCCCCAGCGGAGTTGAAAGGAGAAACATCTATGAGCAAAAGCATTCCTGAACTGTATGGAAGTCTTGTATTCAACGACTCCGAAATGAAAGCACGTCTCCCGAAGGATATCTACAAAGCACTTGCAAAGACCATCAACAGCGGTTCCCATCTGGAACTGGATGTCGCAAACTCTGTAGCTGTTGCCATGAAAGAATGGGCTCTGGAGCATGGCGCTACCCATTTCACCCACTGGTTCCAGCCGATGACAGGCATCACCGCTGAGAAGCATGACAGTTTTCTCTCTCCGACCGGTGTCGGCGAAGCAATCATGGAATTTTCCGGAAAAGAACTCGTAAAAGGTGAGCCGGACGCGTCCAGCTTCCCGTCAGGCGGTTTACGCGCTACCTTCGAAGCCCGCGGCTATACCGCATGGGATCCTACCTCTTTCGCATTCATCAAGGGACATACGCTCTGTATCCCAACTGCCTTTTGTTCTTACAGCGGCGAGGCACTCGATAAAAAGACTCCGCTGCTCCGCTCCATGGAAGCTGTCAGCAAAGAAGCTACCCACTTACTCCACATTTTAGGAAAAACAGATGTCAAACGCGTCAACACTACGGTAGGCGCTGAGCAGGAATATTTCCTGGTAGACAAAGAGTGCTACCGCTTAAGAAAAGACCTGATCTTCTGCAGACGTACCTTATTCGGCGCTCCGGCTCCGAAGGGACAGGAAATGGATGACCACTACTTTGGTTCCATCAAGCCGAGAGTGGAAGCCTTCATGGAAGAATTAAATGAAGAACTCTGGAAGCTCGGAATTCCGGCAAAGACTGAACACAACGAGGTTGCTCCTGCGCAGCATGAGCTTGCTCCTGTCTTTGAAACCGTCAATGTTGCTGTTGACCACAACCAGCTCGTTATGGAGATGATGAAGAAGGTTGCTGACCGCCACGGTCTTGCGTGCCTGCTCCATGAGAAACCGTTCGAGGGCATCAACGGAAGCGGAAAACACAACAACTGGGCACTCTCCACGGATACCGGTGAAAATCTTCTGAATCCAGGAAAGACACCGGCAGAAAACACACAGTTCTTACTGTTCTTAGCAGCCGTTGTGGAAGCTGTTGATGATTATGCGGATCTTTTAAGAATCTCCGTTGCAACGGCCGGAAACGATCACCGTCTCGGAGCAAACGAGGCACCGCCTGCAGTCGTTTCCTTGTTCTTAGGTGAAGAGCTGGAGGCTGTTGTCGATTCCATTAAATCCGAAACATATTTTGAAGGAAAGGGTGCCGTTCAGATGTCCATCGGCCCGAAGGTACTCCCGCACTTCACAAAAGATAACACAGATCGTAACCGTACATCTCCGTTCGCCTTCACAGGAAATAAGTTTGAGTTCCGTATGCCGGGCTCCTCTCTCTCCCTGTCAGGTCCGAACGTGATCTTAAATACAGCAGTTGCAGAGTCTCTCGCAGGCTTCTGCAAGGTCTTAGAAGGGCTTACCGGCTCAGAGCTTGATTTGGCGATCCACAAGCTTTTAAAGGATACCTTCACAGACCATGCAAGGATCATTTTCAACGGCAACGGATATACCGATGAGTGGTTAGCGGAAGCCAAGAAACGCGGACTCCCGAACCTGAAATCAACACCGGAGGCTCTTCCGCATTTAATTGCCGAAAAGAACATCGAGCTTTTCACAAAGCATCATGTATTGACAAAAGAAGAACTCTTCTCCCGTTACGAGATCCTTCTTGAGGATTACGTAAAAACGATCCATATCGAGGCTAAGACTATGGAGGAAATGGTACAGAAAGACTTCCTTCCGTCTCTGTTCTCCTATGTAAATGATCTCGCATGCACAGGCAGCACCAAGAAAGAGCTTGTTCCTGGCATTACAACAAAGGCGGAAGAAAAGCTGATCACAAAGCTCTCCGGACTCGCAGATACGATCTCTGATGAGCTTGATACCTTAAAGGATATGATCGGTACCGCGGAAGGCATGGATGACTACTTAAAGGCTGGTACTTACTACCATGACACGATCCTTGCCGAGATGGAAACGATCCGTCTGGCTGTCAACGATGCGGAAGTCCTGATCCCGGAGGATTATCTCCCGTATCCGACATACGATGCATTGCTCTTCTACATTTAATTGTTTTGCTCATAGGGAAGACCGCCGGTTACCAGAGAAATCTGGACCGGCGGTCTTTTCGTATCACATTTTACTATGTGCCATTTGCATTTAAAATTGCTGCAATCATTTTCAGCGTCACGTTCTTATCCACTCTGGCATTGCTTTATGAAAGTTTAACTTTCTTGAACTCTTCCATGAAATCAACAATATAGTTTGCTGTGGTCTCGAGCATTTCCTTGCCCCACTCTTCTGTAGCGGTACTCGGATGATCCGGTCCAATCCATCCGTTGTCTGTAACATGCGGAGTTTTGCGGGGAATCTCAACGGTAACTCCCTTATACTCAACAGAACGGAAACCAGTTGTCTTCAGATTATCAGACAGGTGCTTAAACTGGAGTTCACCACCTATCTCACTCTTGTCAACTAAAGACGGATCAATTCCAAGAATCGCAGCTGTTTCCTCACCGCCGCCGTGACCGCCTTTCCATGCTGGGTTCATATCCCATGCCATCAGCCACCAGTTAAGCATAGCAACCAGGCAGCCTTTATCCTCGAATTCCATGCCAAGGCGCTGAATCATCTTGATGTTACCGCCATGTCCGTTCAGAAAAACGAATTTTCTTGCGCCGTGACGATACAGACTCAGGAAAACCTGACGGCAAAACTGATAGAGTACCTCGCTGTCAATATCAATTGAACCAGGATACGGAGCTAAACCTGGGCTGGAACCATATGGAATGGTCGGAGCAATCAAAACATCACTCTTCTTCTCGATTTTCTCCAACAAATGATTTGGAATCAGTGTATCGGTTCCAAGCGGCATGTGACGACCGTGACACTCAATACTGCCGATAGATATAAGTACCATATCATTTTTTTCAAAATATTCCTGTGCTTTCGGCCAAGTCAAATTTTCAAGTCTCATAGTTTCTTTCCTTTCACATAATAATTATTATCTGCTGAAAAATCGGACGATCCGAAAACCAGACAGCCCGACATTCATCAATTACTGTGTTGCCGTTAATTACTGTGCAACCTTAACCTTATCCAAGCTGTAGTAACCATTTGCGTCCATAATGAATCCTTCAACATTTTTATTGATATCTTTCCATTGACATCCCAATTTCGTAATGTCTGAACAGATACGCCTATAATTTTTGAAAATTTATGTATAGAATAATATTTACTCAGAGTATTAACTCCTTTTAATAGTACTCTACCCTATATCCTATAAAACTCAACATCTATCTATATGATTTATCTCAGTCGAGAAGACTCTCACCTCTTCAGGTGGCGAGTAATAACAAATTAGTCTCAGTGGGAGTTAGTCTCCGACTGAGATAAACGCTCCGCGAGGAT
>OIWO01000909.1_pt1 | contig 28685 bp, 20 predicted proteins | sample 1587641 | NCBI WGS metagenome assembly OIWO01 (sample SAMEA3888924, study PRJEB22519) | human gut metagenome | biome: human gut; feature: human-associated habitat; material: faeces | place: Denmark | collected 2010
ATTCCAACTCCGCTGTAATTTTTTCTTCCGCTGCCGTCATTTCGGGGTCGGCCATCCATTTGTCAATGGAGCCGTCGTCCATCCAGGTTTTTACCAGCTCGTGGGCCTCTTCTCTGTCAATCGTATGCTCACGGGTAACTTCTTCCTGATAGGTCATCCCAGCAAACAAACTGAGCTGGAGTACACCAAACTTGACGCCAGTTTCGTCCTCGATCTCTTTCTGGAGGGTGGAAGCAAACTCGGAAAAGCTCTCGTTGGCCATGACGTGAAGGACATTGATATTCTTGTCCTCGATGCGTTCACCGTCCTGGTTCACGCACAGGCGCAGGCCACGGCCCACCTTCTGGCGGCAGGTAAAGGTGGACTTCTGCTCGATCAGGGTGCAGACCTGAAACACGTTGGGGTTGTCCCAGCCTTCCCGCAGCGCCGAGTGGGAGAAAATAAACCGCAGCGGACACTCAAAGCTGAGAAGCCACTCCTTGTCCCGCATGATGGTGTTGTAGGTGTCATCGTCGGCCTGGGTGTCGCCCTTGGTGTCCTTCAGGCGTCCTTTCTTGTCCTGAGAGAAGTAGCCGTTATGTACCTTGCTCACATCTGTGGTGAATCGCTCTCGGAGGAGCGCATACTTGGGCTTTGCGATCAGCTCCTGATAGCACTCCTCAAACATAGTGGCGTAGATGCCGGGTGTGCCGTCCTCGTGGCGGTACTTGTCCACCTTATCGATGAAGAACAGGGACAGTACCTTGATCCCCTTGTCCAGATACCGCAGCTCTTTGTCAAGGTGGGTTTCGATGGTGCGCCGGATTTGCGCCTTCTTGACGATGTTCTCGTCCACGTCTCCAATGGCCTTGCCCAGCTTGACCTCCTGGGTATTGCCAAACTCGATATGTTCAAAATCGGGAGTGCAGTCAATTCCGGTAACGGTGTAGCCTTCGTACAGTTCCCGCCCGCCGGACAGCAGGAATAAATCGTCGCCCGGCTTGACAGTCATGGCCTTGCGGGTCACGGCTCCGGTCTTGCCCTTCACATCCAGTTCCACTCTGGCCTTAAAGCCCTTGTCGTTGCTGACGGAAAGCAGCCGCACATAGGCTTGATTGAAGCCACCGGCAACCTGATTGGAGGATACGGCGATCTGCTTGACCAGCCCCATCTGGTAGGCGTCTACCGGAGTCAGGCGGTAAAGCAGATTGATTTTTTCTCGGTGGGTGGCGGAGTACCGCAGCACACACAGGGGATTGAGCGTGGCAATGGCTTCCTTGGCCTTGGGGGTGTTGTCTACGCTCTGGGGTTCATCGATGATAACGATAGGGTGTGTGTTCTGAATAAAGCCCATAGCCGTTTCACCGTTGAGCCGATCCTGCGCTTGATTGATGATGTTCTCCGCTTTCTTGAAAGCGTCGATGTTAATAATCATCACTTCGATATTGGAACTGGTGGCAAATTGCCGCACGTCGGACAGCTTGGCAGAGTTGTAGATGAAGTACCGGCATGGCACGTTGTCGTATTGCAGGCCGAAATGCTCCTGCGTGACCTGAAAGGATTTGTAGACGCCCTCCCGGATGGCCACCGACGGCACCACGATAACAAACTTGGTGAATCCGTACTTGCGGTTCAGCTCAAAGATGGTCTTGGTGTAGACGTAGGTCTTGCCGGTGCCAGTTTCCATCTCAATACAGAACTGGCAGCCTTCCGCTGTGGGGGTCAGGGGCAGGTTATTCCGCTTCTGGACGGTGTGCATATTGGCGGTCAATGTTTCCTGGTCAATGTAGAGAGCATTGCCCTGGCCCAGCTCATTTAAGAAATTGGTCTGGGCTTCCTCCATGACGGAGAAGGTGCTCCGTGTTTTCTCCTGGCCGGCAAACAAATCCACCACAGCGTTGACTGCATCCATTTGGAAGGCTTGATTCTTGAATTTCAGTTTCATGCCTGTTCACCTCTTAAATAACCGCAGGAACAGGGTATAGTTCCATAAGAGATTATCTGCTTCAATGGAGTGCTGAATATTGATAATCTCATATTTGATTCCAACAATATTTTTGCTGTCCATGTAGAGCTTGAGATTTTTATAGCTCTGCACAACATCAAGTTGATTTAGTATCCCATTGTCAAGCACCTGATCTATTTTTGAAGTTAAGTTCCGATATATGTCTTGATTTCCTGTTTCACAATACAGGGCTGCTCGTTCGTAGGCGGTTTTTAGTGCTAATAGTGCATCTTTGCGTATGTCAATCTGCATTTTTCGCACACCAACAATAATTACTTCGTATATCGTAAAGCAAAAAGCAATCCGCTCAATCCAAAGCCACAAAGTATTACCGCTGGAGATAGGGGAAATGAATGTAGAAAGACAAGCAAGTAAAAATGGAATACCAATGTATTCGATTGTTCCAAGTAAGCAATGTACAATGGTTTTTGTGATTACATGAAACCATTTTAGAGTGTTATTCATATCTTTCTCACACCAGTTTCAGCTCAATCCCATGATCCCGCAGGATATAGTAGGCATTAGCCATAGCGGTATCGTCAGCAAAGCTGTCACGGGAGATGATTATTTTCGCAGGGGCATATTTGGTCATCTGCTCCACGTCCTCCGGCTGCACATTTTCGGCCAGACAGACCAGCAGCAGGCAGTCATCACCCACACCATAGATAGTCTTGTTATTGACAGTGAACGGTTTCACAGAGTAGGTCAGCGGCACACCCAGTTTGAGCATGATTTCATAGACCATATCCAGATTGGACCGATCGGACTTAACCCGGTGGATCATGGTGTTCATCCGCTGATACAACAGGTCGAGCTGTTCGTTCTCAATGGGGGTGGCATCCCAGGTTTCCAGATTGGAGGTGTCCAGTTTGAAAACACGGAAGCCCACGTCCAGTTGTGTTGCCATTTCTTTTTTTGCATTGATTACATCTGGAGATTCTTCCCACTCCGCATAAGTTAGTCCCTCAAGGGAGCCATGCTGATCTTGATAGCGTTTCGCTGCACGAACGAATAACCCCGAACTTTCAAGTGTATCTTTTAATTTTTCCCCAGCCCGTCTGATTCGTTCTTTGCCGATCTCGCAGATATTCTTATACCCTGCCTTGTACGCCTCGCTCTTTTCGTCGCACAGTTCGGGAAGCTGCACCAGAATGAAGCGCCGGTTGCCACCATCCTCGGCATTGAGTTGCATCACCGCATGGGCGGTAGTAGCGGAACCGGAGAAGAAGTCAAGAATAATGTCATCATTCTTGGCGGCAATAGAAACCATACGTTTAAGTAATCTGGTTGGCTTCGGAAAGTCAAAAATATTCGGAGTGTCAGCAAACAATGACTTTATTTCTTTGGTCGCCTCTTGTGTGTGCCCAACTTCTGAGTTCGGCCACCACGTCCACATATTTCTTCCTTGCTTTTCTGCTAAATAGGTTTTCCGCCTGGGCATACCTTTTCCATCAGTTCCATACCAGAATCTTCCCTCAGCAGCTTGTTGCAGATATACTTCCTCAACATTTTTCCAGCAGGTTCCTGCTGGTGGATAGTATTCAGCACCACCGGGCGTTGTGATTTTATACATTTGATTAGGACGATACCCCTGGGCCGTAAAGTCTGATGATACCCAGGGGCCTCTTACATCATTATCGGGATTCTTATAACTTTCCCTATCTTTATCTGACAACGGCAGAAGTGACACTGCATCATTCAATAGATCTGCTGTCTTACAGTACATCACGATATATTCGTGGCCGTTACTTATTTTCTTGCGTGCATCAGGAGAAGTCCGCTTTTGCCAGATAAACTGTGCAACAAAGTTTTCCTCACCAAAAACTTCATTGCATAGCTTTTTGATATTATCAACTTCGTTGTCATCAATAGAAATAAATATCACACCATCGTCCCGCAGCAGGTTTGCCGCCAAACGCAGACGGGGATACATCATGTTGAGCCAGTTGGTGTGATAGCGGCCCATGGTTTCCGGGTTAGACTTGGTGGTCTGCTGGGTCACTTCCTTGTACCGTGCCATGGGGTCGGCGAAGTCATCAGCGTAGACAAAATCGTTGCCGGTATTGTAGGGCGGGTCGATATAAATCATCTTCACCTTGCGATAATAAGCCGTTTGCAGCAGCTTCAAAACCTCCAGATTGTCGCCCTCGATATAGAGATTCTGGGTGGTGTCCCAGTCTACGCTTTCCTCCCGGCAGGGGCGCAGGGTGCCGGTGGAACGCTTCTGGGCCAGCCGCAGGCAGTCCGCCTTGCCCTTCCACTCAAACTTGTACTTCTCAAAGTCGTTGTCGATGTACTCGCCACACAGAGAAAGCAGCTTGTCAATGTCCAACTTGCCCTCGCTGACGCACTCCGGGAACACCGAGCGCAGCTTGTCCAGGTTGGTTTGTTCTATGTTCATGGAAAACCCGTCCATTGTATGCTCAATCATTTTCCTTGTCCCTCCAAAACTCGTTCCTTCTCACATTCCAGATATTTTTGAGTAATTGAAACCAACCGTTCCCGAAATGATACAAGATTTTCTGCCGCCAAAAGGAATTGTCTTATATGTGTATCTCTGTATTCCTTCGCAGCATCTATGGCATCAGAGGCGGGCACACCACCAGTCAAATCTTCTTTGCGCTCCAACCCTTTTTTATAGGCATCCAGAAATCCATCTGGGTTCCGCAATCCATTGGAACATAATTCCGCAACTGAATTGCTAAACCTGACTTTATCTGCAACCGCCAATGAATCATCCAAGATAGTACAAAACTCTTGAAAAAATTGATTTTCATTACTGAGAAGCAACTTTATTTTGTAGTGTGCCGTCTCCATCTGGTGATACCGCTCATATATTTCGGCATCTTTCCCTTCGTACTCTTCCTCGTTTAAGGCCATAAAGCTTAGCCAATGAGCGTCAAGCATAGAAATATATTGAGAAACATTATCAGTGAGCTGAACATACCGACGCTCATAATCTGCCATGCGGAGATTATACCCTTGCGACTGCCGTTGATTGAAAAACGCTGTCACCAAGTTTGCTCCGGCAAGCACAGCAGTAATAATAATTCCAATTAAAGTTATAATATCAGCAGTTTCCATTAAATATTTCTCCGTATTGTCACCACAAATTCTCTCTGCACCCTTGCCGTCAGTTTTTGCTTTTCGGCAAAGGATTTCATTTTTTCTTCCAGCTCCATATCCAGCCGCATGGCGTCAAAGAACTGGTTCTCCTGGCGCTTCATATATTCCTGCCGAAGCTGGTTGATTTTCTTCTGTGCAGCCAGACGTTTCAGCCGGTCGCCGGTGACGGCCTCCAGCTCCGCTTGCGCCTGCTGTACCTGGCTGTCCAGGGTGTTCAGTTCTCGGCTCAATGCCGCCTTATCAGCGGACACTTGCTGCCTCATCCGCTCCATTTCCTCGGCCTGGGCAGGCGAAAGGCGCTCCAGTTGCTCCGCCATCATCTTATCACTCGGCACCAGCCGATCCAGCGGGTGGGGGCGGCTGGTGCCTTTTAACCAGTGGGGGGATCTCCGCTCATCCTCCGTGCTGCTCTCCACCGGCAAGTCAAAGATGCTGCGGCAAGCTGCATCGTCCAGGGCCTTGCCGCTATCCGTCAAACCGCACAGCACGGCGTGTTCTGTGCGGCTGGAGCCTGACACAAGGGTGACAGTATAAAGGGCTATCTGGCACGACTCCTGCACCGCCGGGATGGTCAGCACTCCCTCGTTGGCACACTCCAGCTCGTGGAGAATCCCACGGCCTATGATACTGGACAGGGTAATCTGTCCGGCCTTGGGTTTGAAGTCTTTTGCCATGCCGTACATCTTCTGGCTGCGATAGGGCCGGTTCCTGCTTCCCGTCCAGTAGTAGAACAGCACCGGCAGTTCCCGGTACTCCGTGGCCGTGATCGTACGGGTAGTCTCGTCGATCACAAAACGGCAATCATCGTTCTTTTCATTATAACGAGTAAAAAACCATTTGGTAATCTCCCAGAGGTCGTTGTTCAGCTCCTGTCCACGGCGATTCACATACTTGGGATTGATCTTCACCTTGTCGGCCAGCTCCTTGGTGAAGGTGGTAAACAGAATATCCTCCGCTGCGGAGACGGTCTGCCGGTTATCTTCCTCGTGGGTACTCAGGGTCTGGCGGTATGCCTGCTCAATCTGTGCCCTGGGCCGCAACCGCTGGGCAATGACCGGAAAGGCTGCTTTTACATCATCTGTAAAACCGCCCAGCACGTCATCGGTAATACCAAAGACACCGTCTGTCACCAACATCCGCTTGTTGACCAGCTCCAGCTTGCGAACATCGGCAAAGTTGTTCTTGTCGATGAAGGCCACTGACAGCACATCGTTTTCCTGACCCAGCCGGTGGCAGCGGTCGATACGCTGCTCCAGCTTTAAGGTGTTGTACGGCAGGTCGTAGTGGATGATGAAAGCAGCCTCCTCCAGATTGAAGCCCTTGGCACCGTTATCGGTGGAAATCAGCACCTCGCCATCCTCCTTGAACTGGCGGATCACGGAGTAATCGGCGCTGCCGTTGTAGGCCAGAGTGCGGTACCGGTCAGAAAGAAGATTCTGGAGCATCTTCTGGGTTTCCACGCTCTCGGTGAAGATAACCGCTTTCTGTTTGGCTCCCGTTTTCTTCATCAGGGAAAATCCCTGTTTGAGAACGGTCAGCAGCTCACCGGCCTTGGCATCCTGGGGAATGCTTTCGGCTGCGGTTTGAATCTCTTGCCATTGGCTTAGTTCGTCCGCTGCGTTTTCCAGCCCCTGGAGCCGCTTGACGATACCTTTGATGGTTTGCAAAATTGCCGCCGTAGAGGAACCCAACAGGCCCAGCAGCCGCAGAGCCAGGTCATATTGGTTCATTTCGGGAAAGGCTCGCTTTTCCGGCTGGTTGATGTAGGCATACAGCAGGTCATACAGCTGCCGCTCTGCCTTGCCGGGAGTATATTCCACGGTCAGCAGTACACGCTCCGTCACCTTGGCGTAGTGTTTGGCCTGGGAACGGAGAGTACGGAAACAATAGCGGCTGACCCGTTCGCTGAGTTCCGGGTAGTTCTCCGGTCGGCGCAGATACCGGGCCAGAAACTCTTTTTCTCCCGGCAGCAGCGTTTTGTCGATGAACCAGATCAGACCGTACAAGTCCATGATGTTCTTTTCGATGGGGGTGCCGGTCAGCAGCAGCTTGAAGGAGTCTCCGGCGATCCGCTTGAGGGCCTTGGCCTGCTTGTTGTCCTCCTGGTAGACTGGAGAGAGGGCATTGGCTTCCTCGAATACCGTCAGATCCCAGTTAACTACCTTTGCGGCCTCCTCATTGTCGGCGGCGAAGTCGTAGGTAGTAATAACAATGGCATCTTGGATAAAAGCGTTGGAGTTGTCCTCACTGGTGTTCTGCCGCCATTGGTCCCGATTGGTCAGCACCACATATGGGACGGTATAGAATCGCTCCAGCATTTCCGTCCACTGGTGCAGCAGGTCGGCATTGGGAATGACCAACAGAATCCGGCTGTATCCCTCCAGCCACTTTTGATTGATGACCAGCATGGCCTCGTGGCTCTTGCCCATACCTGCTTCATCGCACAGAACGGCACCTTTCTGATAGGGGGAACGCAGGGCAAAGCTGGCCGCTGCAATCTGAAACGGATAGATTTCAATATCCGATGATGCAAAGACCGGAAGGAACTGTTCTGCTTCCGGCAGTTGTTCCAAAAGTCGGGCCTTGTAATAGGCATGAAACGGTGTTTGCGGCATGGCAATTCCCCCCTTTTTCTTTTATTTACACTTCTTTTTATTATGGCAGATATTGACGAAAAACGCAACGACGATTGATTCCTTTATTTAAGGGGAAAATGTCATTTCCAAAATAAAGACCACAATCAGTGCCGGACTGATTGTGGTCAAAAAGCATTATAAAAATGTGATATTGTTTATGCCTTAATTCGTTGCTGAATGGTAAAACACCCTTGACAAATCTCTTTCCAAAAAGCTATTTTGCAGAAATTCGCGGAAGATCACCATTTCCCCAGCCCCTGCTTCTATGTGGATGACGGTTTTTCGGGAGGAACCTTCCAAAGACCGGCGTTCCAGCAGATGATCTCAGACATGGAAAACGGCGAGATCGGGATCATTGTGACCAAGGATCTCAGTCGCCTCGGTAGAAATCAGCTTCACACGGGACTCTACATTGAGGAACGCTTCCCCATGTTCGGCGTCCGCTACATTGCCATCAATGACAATGTGGATACCGACAGCAGCGAGAGCAATGACCTCATGCCGTTCAAGAATTTGTTTAACGAGTGGTTTATTCGGGACACCAGCCGGAAGATCCGTGCGGTGCTGAAGGCCAAAGCGGAACGGGGCGAACGGCTGGGGACCAGAGCGCCTTACGGCTACCGAAAGGACCCAGGCACGAAAAAACTAATCGTGGATGAGGAAGCGGCATCCATCGTCCGTAGGATCTTCGCCATGTGCGCCGCTGGCAGTGGCCCCAGCCAAATTGCCCGCATTCTCAAGAAAGAGCAGATCCTGACGCCCACCATGTACGCCTACACCAGGTACGGTATCACGCACACCTGTCTGGATACAGCACATCCGTATAACTGGTCAAACAGTGCCATTGCCAACCTGCTGGAAAACGAAATTTATCTGGGCAACACCGTCAACATGAAGCACAGCAGCAGATCCTACAAGGACAAGCGAAGGGTCGAACATCCAAGAGAGGAATGCCTGGTCTTTGAGAACACCCATCCCGCCCTCATTACGCGGGAGGTCTGGGACGTGGTACAGAGAGTCCGTAAGAACAAGCGCCGTCTGACAAAGATGGAAGAACAGAGCAAGTATTCCGGCCTTGTGTTCTGCGCCGACTGCGGCTCCAACATGGTGCTGCACCGGGCGCATACCATGTCCGCCAGCTACAATCACTTTACCTGTCGCACCTACAAGAAGGATGGCGAAGCCTGTACGGGCCACTACATCCGGGAGTGTGTTCTGGACGAGATCGTACTGGAGGACCTGCGCCGGGTGACGAGCGCGGCGCGGGAACATCCGGAAAAGTTCGCCGCCTACATTGGCAGCAAGCAGTCCACCGAGCTTCAGCGGGAGATCCGCAGGCAGGAGAAGGAACTGGCAGCCATGCGGAAACGGAAAGCGGAACTGGACGCGATCTTCAAAAAGCTGTATGAGGACAGTGTGCTGGGCCGCATCACAACAGAGCAGTTTCAGATGCTCTCCGGCAGCTACACGGAAGAACAGAACCGTATCACCGCCGGCATCCCACAGAAAGAGAGTGAGATCCAGCGTCTGCGTGAAACCGTGAACGGGACGGACAGCTTCCTCGACAAAGCGAAGCGGTATACGGATATCACGGAGCTGACGCCGGAGCTGCTGCGGCTGTTTATTGAGAAGATCGTGGTTCACGAAAAAGAGGTAAAGTGGTCTAAGCACGCGCCCCAGACCGTGGAGATCTACTACAACGGCATTGGCTATGTCGGCAGCGGTCAGCAGGACGCGGAAGAAACACCGGAAGCACCGGACCCCCTACAAACCCAGGACACAGAGAAGCCCCGGCAGGCATCGTAAACACGATGACCTGCCGGGGTATCCCAGGAATTACTTGTTACCCCTGTGAGGGGGGAACAGACGATTCCGGCGATTTTTTTGTTCCGCAATTTCCTGAGGTATTTAGAATCGAGGGAACAGTCGATGATGAAAGCAAAACAGAAATATATTCTATTCATCCTCCGCCAGCATCCGGTATCCGACGCCAAGCTCATTGATGATGTAGCGCTTTTCGCCGGGCGTCACGCCCATTTTCTTGCGGATGTTCTTCATATTGACTTGCAGCTTCTTGACGCTGCCATAGTCGGAATACCCCCAGACCGCGCGGATGATGGCGGCATACGTCAGAACCTTTCCGGCGTGAACGGATAGAAACGCCATGATGTTGTACTCCGTCTGAGTCAGGTCGATCTCCTCTTTGCCAACAAAGACCTGCCGTGTATCGTAGTCGATCAGCAGGTCCTGAAGGTGGAATTTTCCGCCGGGGGAGCTTTCTTCCTTTTCACTGTGCCGATGACTGCGGAGAACGGCGCGGATACGGGCCAGCAATTCCTCCGTGCCAAAGGGCTTGGTGATATAATCATTCGCCCCCAGATCCAGGGCTTCCACCTTATCCCGCTCGTTGGAACGGGCGGAGAGCACAATGATGGGCACGGTGTCAGATCCCCGGACTTTCTGAATTAAGTCCAAACCATCCCGATCCGGCAGGCCGAGATCCAGAACGATGAGGTCCGGATGATGGGAAGCGTACATCATCATGCCGAGCGCACAGGTTTCCGCGCAGAGCACCTGATAGTCACTGGTTTCCAGATTGGCTTTGATAAAGCTTCGGATGTTGGCCTCGTCCTCTACGATCAGGATCTTGTACTTGTTATTGCCCATCGTCCTCACACCCTCTTTCCAGCGCAAAGCGGAATACCGCACCGCCGCCCTTTCTGTTTTCTGCGGTAATGTCACTGCCGTGCGCTTTGACGATGGCGGCGCATACAGATAGTCCGATCCCCATATTGCGGCGGGTCCCGTCCACCGGCGCGGCAGACTTTTCATAGCTTCCGGTGAAAATCTTTTGAAGCGCATCCTCCGGGAGGCCGCAGCCGTTGTCAGAAACCTCAAATACCGCCTTGTCTCCCACGAGAGAAACGGAAAGCATCAGCTCCGTCATGCCTTTTGCATGGAATACAGCGTTTTCCAGAAGATTCAGCAGCACCTGCTCAATAAGGAGCGAGTCCATGGGAATGTCCACAAACTCGTCCGGTATCTGTGTGATGACCTTCTGATTCGGATGCTTTTTGGAAAACTTCATGAGAACCGAGTCGATCAGTTCATCCAGAACAATCGGCGTTTTCACGACCTCCACCTTCGCGCCGTCGATCCTTGTGACAGACAGGAGATTCTCAACCATGCGGATGAGCCATTCGCTGTCCTCCTGAATTTCTCCCAACAGCTTGAGCTGCTGCTCCTTCGGCAGCGCATCATACTTGGAGATCAGCGTGGAGGATGACCCGTATATGGAGGTGAGGGGCGTGCGCAGATCATGGGAGATCGCCCGCAGCAGATTACCGCGCATTCTTTCTTTTTCGTTTTCTGAGCGCAGCTTCTCCTGATCGCGGATGCGAATGTTCAGTGTACTGGTGGAAACGGCGACGACCAGCATGATGACGGCGGACAGGATACTTTCCTCCACAAAAAAGTCGAAGGCATAATAGGGATAGGTGAAGGCGAAATTCACCGCAAACACGCTGACGATAGCCGAAATGATACCATAGCAATACCCATGCGTTTTCAGCGAGATCAGAAACACGCCGAACACAAAGATCATGGGCACCAGCGTCTGCGTGGTAAAGAGCTTCTGAATCAGCAAATTGACGGCAAAGGCACTGCCAAAAATAAGGATTGAAAATAAAATATCCTTTTGTCGTTGACGGTTCTTCATCATGTTTCTCCTGTACGATACTGCGACATTATTATACCGCAGAAACGGAAACGCTTCAAGATTTCTCACAGGGGGATATTGTGCCGCACTTGTTTCTTTACCGAATCTACACCGGAGAAATGCTATGATATAAGCACACAGCAAAAAGGAGGAAGAAATCCGTGGAAAATGACAGTAGCGACGATAACGGTAACTGCTCTTATATGGTCTGTTCGTATGTGGCATGTCTACGCCCTTTGCTGCGGTATCGGGTATAGGTGTGTCTTTTTTGCATGAAATGATCGTATGAACAGAACATAAAGGAGTTTGAAATGAATTATTTTGGAAGCATTTTCGCAATGGTGGCCTGCATCGTCATGTCCGCCTATTTCAGCGCCACAGAAACGGCATTCTCGTCTCTGAATAAGACCCGCCTCAAGGTGTTGGCGGACAACGGAAACAAGCGGGCAGCGCTGGCGCTCAAGCTGTCCGAAGATTATGACAAGCTGATTTCCACCATCCTGATCGGCAACAATATCGTCAATATCATGGTGGCGTCCATCGGCACACTTCTGTTCGTCGGACTTTACGGCGACATCGGCGCGACGGTTTCTACGGTTGTCGTAACGATCGTTGTTTTGATTTTTGGTGAGATCACCCCCAAGAGTGTTGCAAAGGACGCCCCTGAACGCTTTGCTTTGTTCAGCGCGCCCTTTATCCGCCTTTGGATTTGGGTGCTGACACCGTTGAATTTTCTCTTTTCCCAGTGGAAAAAGCTGGTTTCCCGCTTCTTCAAGACAGATGACGATGCAAAAATGTCCCACGAGGAGTTGCTTCTTTTTATGGAGGACGTGGAGCAGGACGGCGGGATTGACGAAAACGAGGGCGAGCTGCTGCGCAATGCTCTTGAGTTCCGCGACCTGACGGCGGCGGAAATTCTGACGCATCGCATCGACTTGGAGGCCGTGGACATTGGCGAAAGCCATGAGGAAATTGCCAGAGCCTTTACACAGTCCCGCTTTTCCCGCCTGCTGGTCTACCGGGATACCATCGATCAGATCGTCGGTGTTCTTCATCAGAAGGACTTCTATATCAATGGCAAGATGACGGATCAGCCCATTGCGGAGATCATGACGGAGCCGCAGTTCGTCTACCAGCACACGAAGATCCGGGATATTTTGAAAATGCTCCAGCATCAGAAGTCCCACGTCGCCGTTGTCGTGGATGATTTCGGCGGAACGCTCGGCATTGTTACGATGGAGGATATTCTGGAAGAACTGGTCGGTGAAATTTGGGACGAACACGACGAGGTGGAAGAAGATTTTGAAAAGCTGGACGAGAATACCTACCGCGTGGACTGCTCCGTCAGCTTGGAGGATTTTATGGAATTCTTTGACGTCAAGCTGGAATCGGACAGTGTTTCCGTTGGCGGCTGGGTCATGGAGCAGCTCAATAGAGTCCCCATCAAAGGCGATTCCTTTACCGCTCAGAATTTGGAGATCACGGTCTCCGATCTAAGTGCGTACAGGGTATCCTTCATCACAGTCAGGCAATGCGGCGTGTGTTTGGCCTGCGCACAATAAATCTATCGTGCAATTCACAAGGAGTGAGGATGATGTCAGAAGAAATGGTTTGCAGAAAGCGTCGTCTTTCGTCTTTTCAAATCATCATATTGGGCTTTGCAGGGGTAATCCTGCTGGGCGCGCTGCTGCTGATGTTGCCAATTTCTGCGACAGCTCGGTGTGTAACGCCGTTTCATGAGGCACTGTTTACCGCGACCTCCGCTGTTTGTGTGACGGGTCTTGTGGTGCAGGATACCGGCAGCTATTGGTCGGTCTTTGGGCAGGCTGTGATCCTGACGCTGATTCAGATAGGCGGGCTTGGTGTTGTCACCGTGGTGGCATCGTTTGCGCTGCTGTCCGGGCGAAGGATCTCCTTGATGCAGCGCAGCACCATGCAGGACGCCATCTCAGCGCCGAAAGTGGGGGGAATCGTCCGGCTGACACGGTTCATCCTGCGGGGAACATTTCTGATCGAACTGATCGGTGCGCTTGCCATGCTGCCGGTGTTTTGCCGCGACTACGGATGGTGCGGGATCTGGATGGCAGTATTTCACTCCATCTCCGCCTTTTGCAACGCAGGGTTTGACATTTTGGGAACGAACGACAACTTGTATCCGTCCCTTACCGGTTACGTCCAAAATCCGGTGATCAATATCACGATCATGCTCCTGATCATAACCGGCGGCATCGGTTTCTTGACGTGGGATGACATTTGCGAAAACAAGCTGCACTTCCACCGTTATCGAATGCAGAGCAAGGTGATTCTTGTCACGACACTTGCACTAATCGTCCTTCCGACGCTGTTTTTCTTCTTTGTGGACTTTGATGCCCTCCCCCTCGGAAAACGGGTTCAGGCAGCCCTGTTCCAGTCAGTCACGCCGAGAACAGCGGGCTTCAACACGGTCGATCTACCCGCCATGTCCGGCGCATCGCTGGGCGTGATGATCCTTCTGATGCTCATTGGCGGCTCTCCGGGGTCTACGGCAGGCGGCATGAAAACCACCACGCTGGCAGTTCTGCTTGCCAATGCTGCCGCAACCTTCCGTCAGCGGGACAGCGCCCAATTCTTTGGGCGCAGAGTCGATTGCGGTGCCGTCAAAACCGCTGCGACCATTCTGACGATGTACCTTGCGCTGTTCTTTGGCGGAGGCGTTTTTATCAGCGTATATGAGAATCTTCCGCTATCCTCCTGCCTGTATGAAGCAGCGTCGGCGGTAGGCACGGTTGGTCTGACATTGGGTATTACGCCGCAGCTGCATATTCCCTCGCAAATGGTATTGATCGCGCTGATGTATCTTGGCAGGGTCGGCGGGCTGACGCTCATTTATGCGGCGGTGTCCAGCAAGAAAACCGGCAGCGCAAAGCTGCCGCAGGAAAGCATCACGATTGGATAAGCAAAGGAGCATCTATCCCATGAAAAATGTTTTATTGATCGGAGCAGGCCGCTTCGGGCGGCATATCGCCATGCAGCTCTCTCAACTGGGGCATCAGGTCATGGCAGTCGATACCAATGAGGAACGAATCAACGATGTTCTTCCGTTTGTCACCAACGCACAGATCGGCGACAGCACCAATGCGGAGTTTCTGCGTTCGCTCGGTATCGGAAATTTTGATGTTTGTTTTGTGACCATCAGCGGCAACTTCCAGAACTCGCTGGAGACCACCTCGCTGCTGAAAGAGCTGGGTGCCAAATGCGTGGTATCCCGCGCCGAACGCGATGTGCAGGCGAAGTTTCTGCTCCGCAACGGCGCAGATAACGTGGTCTACCCTGAAAAGCAGATGGCAAAATGGGCGGCGATCCGATTCACTGCCGACCATATTTTCGACTACATAGAGATCGACGAGCAGCACGCCATCTTTGAAGTGCAGGTGCCGGAGGCGTGGATTGGGAAAAGCGTTGGTGAGCTGAACGTCCGCAGAAAGTTTGGCATCACCATTCTTGGCATCAAACGCGCCGGGAAAACGGATGTTTCCGTTACGCCGGACACCATATTGTCCGATGACATTACGATCCTGGCATTGGGTGAGTATAAAGCCCTGCAAAAGTGCTTTCGGATTTGAATGGGCCTGTGCACAATAGTGGAAAGGAAGAAACATGGCGAAGAAACCGCAAAACACAGCCGGTAACAGAAATGAGGATTCCGCGCCGCAGGGAAGCAAGTGGCCGGGCAAGACGATCATTCGCTATATTACCCGCGCACTGGTGCTGCTGATCATATTCGCATGGGCACTGGTAAATCTTGACGTTGTTTTGCGGTTTCTCGGCAAGGTGCTTGCGCTGTTCACTCCGTTTTTGATCGGCGGCGCGATTGCTTTTTTGATCAACGTAGTCCTTCGACCGTTGGAATGCTGCTGGAACAAGGTGTGCCGAAGGGCTCCTGAAAAGCTGGCCCGCCCTGTGTGCCTGACAGCAAGCACCGTACTTGTCCTTGGAATTCTGTTTGCCGTGGTGTTTATGATGATCCCCAGCCTGCGGGAATCCGGCGAAGAGTTTGTCCAAAACATTCCGCTCTATGTGGAGGAAATCGGGCGGTGGTGGGCAGGCATTGTCCGGTTTGCCGCAAAATATAACATTGTCCTGCCCGAATACACCATAGACTCTGACCTGTTGATCGAGAAGCTCACCGCCTTGATCAGCGACGAGGGAAGCGGCATCCTCACCGTGACGTGGGGCGCGGCAACCTCTGTCCTGTCGGTTTTGGTGGACGTTCTCTTGGGACTTGTCTTTGCGCTGTATCTGCTTGCAAAGAAGGAAGTCGTCGCGGCACATTTGAAAAAACTCATTGTGACAGTCCTTCCGCAAAAGAAGGCGCAGCGGCTTCTGAGTATTGCCTCTCTGACCAACCAGACCTTCACAAACTTTGTCAGCGGGCAGCTTACCGAAGCGGTCATCATCGGCGTTCTGTGCTTCTTTGGAATGCTGATCCTTGGGATCCCGTATGCCGGTGCGGTCTCGGCGTTTGTGGCTGTTACTGCGCTGGTGCCGATTTTCGGCGCATGGATCGGCGGCGGTCTTGGTGCGTTTTTGATCCTGCTGGCAGAACCCGGCAAGGCTCTGTGGTTCATTCTCTTTTTGCTCGTTTTACAGCAGGTGGAGGGCAATCTGATTTATCCCAAGGTGGTCGGCAAGTCCGTTGGGCTTCCCGGACTGCTTGTGCTGATGGTTGTTACAATCGGCGGCGAAGCATTCGGCGTCTTAGGGATGCTGTTCAGCGTACCCGTCTGCGCCGTGCTGTTCAGCCTCTATCTGGAGTTCATGAAGAAAGCCACGCAAAAAAATGATGACAAACACACCGGTCTATAAATTAGATGTTTCTTCTTGTGTTCAATACAATGGTTTTATATTGAAGGAAATCGCAACACTATGAGGTGGGTGTGAATTGATTGCCGCTATGTCCAAGATCGGCGGATTCTCTAAAAAAGGCTGTGGTGCTACTTTAGCACCATTCACCGCGATAATTATCCACCGATTTTTTAAGATTGGCCAAGCAACGCTGCCATGTTGTTTTGAGAGCAAAAAGATAGCTTTAGAACGCGATGATTAGAATTTAATAGACCCTCGATTATCAGGGCGTTCAAGAATTATCACCTGTTTGGCTTTACCGGCACATCGATTTTCGCCGCTAATACAGGAAAAGGTAAGCACATGGAATTGCTGACCACGTCGCAAACCTTTGGCGATCAGTCCTACACCATTATGGATGCAATCAAACTTGTATAAAGTGGAGAAGGTCACATCTTCGGAATAGGCGTGGTATCTGAGTGAAAAGTATCTTTACACGAAAAGAGAGAGCTGATTTGATTGATTTTACGAATCTCCCTACAGTCGAGAAAGGAGCGCATCCTCGACTTTTCAATGGAGAAGCTGTTGGAGCGGGAAAAGGAACAGCAGCGGTGCACGCGGTAATTGAATACGGTGATTTTTGCAACAGGGTATCAGCTTGATGCCCTGTTTTTTGCGCCCTGTTTTGGCCTATAAAAAATTTTTTCAAAGTTTTCAAAAAAATAAGTTCGCTTTCGGGCCTTGAATGTTGTAGTAGGGGTGTGAGAGGGTCACCCGCCCCTCCATGCACCTTGAAAACCAAATACCCATTCATCAAGTACATCAGTTCCGATGCGCGAAAGCACGAGCCATAGCAGCAGGGTACGCCATGCCCCCCGGTTTAGGTTTACCGGGCCGAGCGAGAAACCCCTCTGCGAGTATCGGGTTGCCCCCGGTATGGCGATGACAGTCGGAATGACAATGGTACTCCCGTCCAGTCACAGTCTCAAGCAATAGGGACGGCTCTGTCAGAACGGCAGCTGGGGTGAAACTCCCGTGAGGCGGTGCAGCAAACCGCCGCTTGATGATTTCCCAGGCTTCGGCCTGCACACGGGGCGTCGAGGACAAATAGTGTGCGATACGCCAACAAGGAGGATAAAGGCGCGGCTTTTGCCAATTTCAAGCCGCAAAAATATGACCGAGCCTGCATGAAGGCCCGGTTAATTTGCGTTCAAACGGAAATAATTCCCCTATGGAGGTGTGACCTTGGAAAAAAAGGAAAACTTGCAACGGATCGGAGCCGCGACCTATGTGATCGAGCGGGTGTTTGCCGGCGGCAGGACACCGCAGGAGGCCGTGGCGGAGGAAATTATTACCACCGCTAAAAAAGGCGATTTTTTTGACCACTCAGGCAATAAAGTGATATAATGTCCATGTAAATGAGTGGTTCCGGAAGGGAGGATATTATGTGGGACCACATCAAGCTCGCTGACATTTACTGCCGCTTGTCGGACGAAGAAAAGAAGCACGGGAATGAGTCGGAGAGTATCACAAATCAACGGGCTATTATAAGAGACTATTGCGAAAAGCACGATATTATTATTGTAAAAGAATTTGTAGACGATGGCTATTCCGGCGGCAATTTTGAGCGCCCCGGCTTTCAGGCTATGCTGAATCATCTTTCAGGTGGAAAGGTCAATATGGTCATCACAAAAGATCTTTCCCGCCTTGGCCGTGATATGACGGAATCAAGCTATTACGCGGAGCGTTTCTTTCCCGAGCATGGAATTCATTATCTGGCTCCCGGCAATGACTTTGACTCCATGGGAGACAACCTGATGGCGCCGTTTCAGTTTGCCATGAATGATGTGTATCTGCGTGATACCTCCAGAAAAGTCAGGCAGACCTTAGACATGAAGCGGAGAAAGGGCAAGTACGCGGCATGCCCGCCCTACGGCTACAAAAAAGCGGAGCGTACCACAGATCAGCTTGTTCCGGATGAAAACACAGCGCCGATCGTTCAACAGATTTTTGAGTGGGCATCATCGGGGCTTTCAACGCGGACGATCGCCAATAAGCTGAATGAGCAGTGCGTCATTCCGCCGCTGAAGTATCGTGTTGAATGCCGGGATAACTTCACCCCGCAGGGGGCGTCCAGAGCCTCGGATTACTGGAATTACACCACGGTCAAGCGCATCCTGCGAAACCGTGTCTATCTGGGGCATACCATACTTGGAAAGACCCGCAAGGTCAATGTGAAATCCAAAAAGAAGCTCCCTGTTCCGCAGGAGGACTGGTGCTTTACGGAAAATACCCATGAGCCGTTGGTCACGCAGGAGCAGTTTGACCGTGCGGAACATTTTCTCGGAGAGAATACAAAGTCTCACGCGGCGAACCCGGCGTTCCGCCACAGTATTTTCGGCGGGATCGCGTACTGCGCTCATTGCGGCGCGGCGATGTGCTCCGGCGGATCGGTCTATAAGGGTGAACGCGCGAAGTATTGGTATCTTGTTTGCAACAACCTGACGAGCCGGACGCGAAATCGCTGTGAGCATGGGGCCCGTATTCGCTACGATGACCTCATGGAGATCGTTCGCCGTGATCTGAACGAGCTGCTGTCCTTTGACGAGGATGATATGGAGGCCATTACGCAGGCCGCCATTCGGCAATCCAACGCTGCTTTCGGCGGCGGTGAGGATCGGGAGAAGTCTTTGGCCAATATCGACACACAGCTAAAGCGTATTGTGAAGATGATCGAACGAGCCTACCGTGATAACGCTGCAGGAAATCTGAGCGATGCGCTGCTGGATGAAATGATGAACCGTTTCGGGAAGGAGCGACAGGCCCTTGAAAACCAGCGCGACAGGCTGGTTACGGATACTTCGGAAGAAAAGAGCATCCGGGACGCGTATGACCTGTTCTTTGCGCTGGCCCAGCGATATTCCCATATTGAGACATTAGACCGGGATATTCTTCATGCCCTCATTGAGCGTATCGAAATTGGCGAAAAAATTTTACCGGAGGGCCTGACGATTGCGGGGCCGAGAACACCCTATCGGCAGAGCATCCGCATTTTCTACCGCTTCATCGGAGAAATCGCGGAAAACCCTGTACGCGACGTAACAAGGGTGGCAAATCTTTAAGAGGTCAGAAATAGCATACCTTGGTGTGTATAGACCTCAAAAAAATCACAATTTTTGTGGTGAATACACACCAAAGGAGATGGGCGTCAATCTGAAGCAGGGCTACAACGGCGACCTGACCAGCCACGAGGCCGGTTCCGTGGGCGGCCAGATGGTCAAGAAGATGATCGAGTCCTACGAGAAGAACCTGTAAGCGTCTGCGCAGAAGGAACTTCTCTGGAAAAAGGAAGAGCGGACGGCTGTCCGCTCTTCCTTTTTTTCACAGGATATGCTATAATACCACGTTACTTACTTGTTCTGATTTTCGGCAAAAGAAACAGTCCGGGGGAGGGATTCGTATGGAAAATATCCATCAGGGACATCGTGAAAAAATGCGGCAGCGTTTTCTGAAAAGCGGGCTGGAGGGCTTCGCGGATCACGAAGCGTTGGAACTTTTGCTGTATTACGCCATCCCCCGGCAGGACACCAACCCCATCGCCCACCGGCTCATGGATCGCTACGGCTCCCTGACCGCCGTGCTGTCAGCCCCGGCGGAGGATCTGAAAAAAGTGGAGGGCATCGGCGAGAGCGCAGCGGTGCTGCTGAAGGTGGCGGGGCAGATCGGCCGCAAGGCCCGCCTGGCGGACGCTGTTCAGAGCTGTCCCATGACAGATGTGGAAACTGTGGGCGCCTACTTGCTGGAACGGTACGCCGGGGAGACCCACGAGATCGTTTACGAATTGTGCCTGGATCGAAAGGGCAAGCTGTTAGCCTGCAAGCGGCTCAATGACGGCGGGGCGTCCTCCGCCGCGCTGGACATCCGAAAGATGGTGGAGAATGCCATCCTCACCTCCGCCAGCACGGTGATCCTGGCACATAATCATCCCAGCGGCATTGCGCTGCCCTCGGATGATGACTGCGCCGCCACCACCCGCGCGGCGCAAGCCTTGCAGACCATCGGCGTTGCATTGGCGGACCACATCATCGTGGCGGATGACGATTTTGTATCCATGGCCCAGAGCGGCTACCTGACCCCATGGGAGCACCTGTGACCGGGCGGCTTCCTGTGAATGATACGATAGAACAAATGTTTGAAATTTCAGAAAAGCTGTGGTAGAATAACCGGGAAACGGGGAGAGCCACAGGCTGTCTTTGCGAAGGGGGAGAGAACCATGCAGATCCGGCGTGGACGGGAGGCCGACACGGAGCGGCTGGTGGCTCTGGCGGGCCAGATTTTTGAAACGGAACAGGAGATCCCCCGGGCGTTGACCCCGCTGCCGCCGGAAAACCGCCCCCAGTGGTGGTGCGTGGAGGAGGACGGGGCGCTTCTGGGCGGCGTGGCCCTGTATTGGGAGGACAACGCATGGCACATGGGCCGCTTCGTCATCTCCCCGGAACTGCGGGGGTGTCATGTTGGGACCGCACTGCTGGAAACGGCCCTGACGGACATTTTTGCGCAGGACATCCGGGAGGTCACCATGGAGGCCCGGGATACCACGGCGCATATCCTGAAAAAATTCGGCGCGGAGACCACCGGCGCGCCCTTTTCCTTTTATCGGGGCACGGTAACGCCCATGCGCCTGACCCGTGAGGCATTTTTGAACAGCCACACCGGCGGGCAGATTTGAATGTGACGGAGAGACGGCTATGCCGAAATTTGAAGTAGTATCCCCTTATCAGCCCTCCGGCGACCAGCCGGAGGCCATCGACGCGCTGGCGGCGGGCATCGAAAATGGTTTGAAGGAGCAGGTCTTGTTAGGCGTCACCGGCTCCGGCAAGACCTACACCATGGCCAAGGTCATTGAGAAGGTCCAGCGGCCTACGCTGGTGCTGGCCCACAATAAAACTCTGGCGGCCCAGCTTTGTGCGGAATTCAAGGAGTTTTTCCCTAACAACGCCGTGGAGTATTTTGTCTCCTACTACGATTACTACCAGCCGGAGGCCTATATCCCCCACACGGATACCTATATTGCCAAGGACGCATCTACCAATGATGAGATCGACCGCCTGCGGCTGTCCGCTACCTGCGCCCTGTTGGAGCGGCGGGACGTGATCGTGGTGTCCTCCGTGTCCTGCATTTACGGCTTGGGCGAGCCGGACGACTTTGCCCAGATGGTGATTTCTCTGCGTCAGGGGGCGGAGTGGGACCGGGACGAGCTGCTGCGCCGTCTGGTGGAGAACCGCTACGAGCGGAACGACGTGGCCTTTGAGCGGAACCGCTTCCGGGTGCGGGGGGACACGGTGGAGATCTACCCCGCCTACTATAAGGACCACGCCATCCGGGTGGAGTTCTTTGGGGACGAGATCGACCGGATCTCCGACTTTCACCCCCTCACCGGCACGGTGAACCGGGTGCTGAACCATGTGGCCATCTACCCCGCCAGCCACTATGTCACCACCAAGGAGAAGATGGACAGGGCCTTGGGCCAGATCCGAACGGAGTTGGAAGATCAGGTAAAATATTTCAATGACAATGAGATGTTGGTAGAAGCCCAGCGCATCCGCCAGCGGACGGAATACGACATGGAAATGATGCGGGAACTGGGATATTGCTCCGGCATCGAGAACTATTCCCGGATCATTTCCGACCGTCCGGCAGGCAGCGCCCCTATGACCCTGCTGGACTTCTTTCCCGATGATTTCCTGCTGTTTGTGGACGAGAGCCATGTGACGCTGCCTCAGGTCCGGGCCATGTACAACGGCGACCGGGCCAGAAAGGAATCGCTGGTGCGGTACGGCTTCCGCCTGCCCTGCGCCTTCGACAACCGGCCTCTGAAATTCGAGGAATTTGAGAGCCGCATCGGTCAGGCGGTGTTCGTCTCCGCCACGCCGGGGCCTTACGAGCGGGAGCGGGCGGACAACATCGTGGAGCAGGTCATCCGCCCCACCGGACTGCTGGACCCCCGGGTGGAGGTTCGCCCGGTGGAAGGGCAGATCGACGACCTTATGGAGGAAATCCGGGCTCGGGCCCAGCGGAACGAACGGGTGCTGGTCACTACCCTTACCAAGAAGATGGCAGAGGATCTGACGGAGTTTTTCCGGGCAGCCAATATCCGGGTACGGTATATGCACGCCGACGTAGCCACCATCGAGCGGATGGAGATCATCCGGGATCTGCGGCTGGGCGAGTTCGACGTGCTGGTGGGTATCAACCTCCTGCGGGAGGGTCTGGATCTGCCGGAGGTCTCTCTGGTAGCGGTATTGGACGCCGACAAGGAGGGCTTCCTCCGCAGCGAGATGTCCCTCATCCAGACCATCGGCCGGGCGGCCCGGAACGCGGAGGGTTTGGTGATCCTCTACGCCGATACCGTCACGCCCTCCATGCGGGCGGCTATGGACGAAACGGAGCGCCGCCGGAAAATACAGGACGCTTACAACAAGGCCCACGGCATCGTGCCGAAGACCATCATCAAAGATGTCCGGGAAATTCTGGAGATCTCCAAGAGCGAGGACACCGGACATAAGGCCAAGGGCAAGCCCAAAAAGCTGACGGACGCGGAGCGGACGGTGGAGATCGCCAAGCTGGAGCAGGAGATGAAGGAGGCCAGCAAGCTGCTGGAATTCGAGTATGCCGCCGTGCTGCGTGACCGCATCATCGAGCTGCGGGGCGGTAAATAGCGGACAGATTTCAAGAGAAAATGCGCCAAGACCGAAAACGAGCCGTATAAAACAATCAGAAAAATACAGGAGGTATATATGGAAAAACGCTCTGTTTTGCAAAAGGTCGTCCTGATCTCCGTTGCGGCTATGGCGGTGGCCTTCGCCATTCTGACGTTTGTATTTCACAGACTTGAGGGCGTGAAATTTGAAGAGGGTTTCCTGCGGGTGTCGGCACAGGCCGATGACCCCGCCGCGACGGTCTACGCCGGGAAGATTCAGGGTGAGCGGGTGAAGATCACCGTGACGGACTGCCCCGATGAACAGCGGACGGCGGTGGAGGTTCAGGTCGGGGACCGCGTCCGTGACGAGTGCGTGGTGGAGACCGGCCTGCCGCCCATTCAGGCGGACCAGCTGGGACCGGTGGAGCACATCCGAATCACCCGGAACGGTCAGCTCCTTTTTGAGGGCGGCTATACGGCGGAGCACGACATGGGATGGTACGATCTGGAGGGAAACTGGGATCCCTTTACCATGTCCGTTTCCTATAGCAGCACTGCTGGAGACGATTACTGGGAGCATTATGAAACGGATAGAGGGACGATTCTCAGCTTTGCCCGTGGGCCGCAGCTGGTGAGCCGGGGCAGCTGGATGCTGTATTTCACCATGCTGCTGTTTTCCGGCCTGCTGGCGCTGGACGCCGCATACCCATTGGCCCTGTTCCGCTGCCAGCATATGTGCGACGTGAAGGACCCGGAGCCGTCGGACTTCTATCTGGGAATGCAGCGGGCGGGCTGGTGCATTTATCCGATCTTGCTGCTCATCGGGTACAACATCGCCCTGTGGGTGCTGCCGTAGCCGACTGAAAACGGGGAATTGACCAAAAGCAAGCCAATATATGTCCGAACGGGCATTTTACATACAGAAAAACACAAAAAACATTGCAAAGGAAAACATACTATGGAACACACAAAAACCAAGGGGTGTCTGGACAGCCTGACCTTAAAACTGCTGGCCATGGCCCTCATGCTCTGCGACCACCTGTGGGCCACGGTGCTGCCCGGCGTCATGTGGCTGACGGCGGTGGGCCGCATCGCCTTCCCCATTTTCGCCTTTCAGGTGGCGGAGGGCTTTCAGCGCACCCATGACCGGAAAAAATACCTGCTGCGGATGCTGGTCTTTGCCCTGATCTCCGAGATCCCCTTTAACTACCTGTACTACTCCTCCCCGGTGTTCCCCTTCCATCAGAACGTGATGTTCACCTTTTTCATCGCCCTTCTGCTGATGCTGGGGCTGGAAAAGGTCCGGAGCAAGGGGACGGAGATGTATATCCTCGCCGCCGTTTTGAGCCTGCCCGTGGGATATTTCCTGGGAACGCTCGGCATGGTGGATTACTACGGCAGCGGCGTGGTCACGGTGCTGATCTTCTACCTCTGCCGCCAGATCCCTCACGGCTGGATCGGCGAGGTGGCGGGACTGGCCTTCCTGAACTGCAAACTGCTGGGGGGCATGACCATCCCCCTGACGCTGGGGAGCTGGACCTTGGAATTCCCGGAGCAGGGCTTGGCGCTGCTGGCCCTGATCCCCATTTGGCTGTATAACGGCAGACAGGGCGCTCACAATAAGGCCATCCAGTATGCCTGCTACGCTTTTTATCCCGCCCACATGCTGATCCTGGCATTGCTGCGGATGTATTTGTAAGAGGTGAGATCTGTGTCCAAGCACAAGGAAGAAAAAACCAACGTCATGCGGACGCTGGAGCAGAAGAAGATCGCCTACACGCCCCATGAGTACCCGGCGGACGGCCCGGTGGACGGTGTCTCCGTGGCGGCGTATCTGAATCAGGACCCGGAGCAGGTGTTCAAGACCCTGGTGACAAAGGGCGCCGGCGGCGGATACTATGTGTTCGACATTCCAGTGGCGGAAAATCTGGATCTGAAAAAGGCAGCCAAGGCGGTGGGGGAGAAATCCATCGCCATGCTGCCTCAAAAGGAGCTGCTGCCCCTGACGGGCTATGTCCACGGCGGCTGTTCCCCGGTGGGCATGAAAAAGCAGTTCCCCACGGTGTTCCACGAGACGGTGGAGCTGTTCGACACCATCTGCGTCTCCGCCGGAAAGATCGGCGCGCAGGTGGAGGTGGCCCCGGCGGACCTCATTGCCCTGCTGGGGGCGCAGACGGCGGACATTACTGCGGAATGAATATAAAAGTTTGAAAAAATGTCATTTTTGCAGATTTAAACGCATAGTTGACATTAAAAATGGTTTGTGTATGCTATGACCGAAAACCGGTTTTGACTACAGGAAACAGGAGCGGAAAAGCAGATCATGCAGGAAAATATCATTGTAAAAGGTGCCCGGGCCAATAACCTGAAAAATATCGACGTCACCATCCCCCGGGACAAGCTGGTGGTGATGACCGGCGTGTCCGGCAGCGGAAAATCCTCTCTGGCCTTCGACACGATCTACGCCGAGGGCCAGCGACGGTATGTGGAGAGCCTTTCGTCCTACGCCCGGATGTTTCTGGGCCAGATGGACAAACCGGACGTGGACTATATCGAGGGCCTCAGCCCCGCTATCTCCATCGACCAGAAAACCACCAGCAAAAACCCCCGGTCCACCGTGGGCACCGTGACGGAGATCTACGATTATCTCCGTCTGCTGTGGGCCAGAGCGGGTACGCCCCACTGCCCCAACTGCGGCAAGGAGATCCGCCAGCAGACCATCGACCAGATCATCGATCAGGTGCTGGCGTTGCCGGAGGGAACGCGAATTCAGGTGATGGCTCCGGTGATCCGGGGCAAAAAGGGCGAGCACGCCAAGGTGTTTGAGGACGCCAAGCGCTCCGGCTATGTCCGTGTCCGGGTGGACGGAAACCTCTACGAGCTGGACGAGGAGATCAAGCTGGAGAAGAACAAAAAGCACTCCATCGAGATCATCGTGGACCGGCTCATCATCCGGCCCGACATCCGCCAACGGCTGACGGACAGCGTGGAGACCGCCGCCAAGCTCTCCGGCGGACTGGTGATCGTCAACCTTCTGCGGGAGGAAAAGGACCTCTCCTTCTCCCAGAATTACGCCTGTGAGGATTGCGGCATCTCCATGGAGGAGCTGACCCCCCGGATGTTCTCCTTCAACAATCCCTTCGGCGCCTGCCCTACCTGTACCGGTCTGGGGAACCAGTTGAAAGCCGACCCCGCCCTCATGATCCAAGACGGGGGAAAGTCCATTTTAGACGGGGCGATTCAGGCAAGCGGCTGGAACAACATCCGGGGGGACGGTATTTCCCGGATGTACTTCGACGCTTTGAGCAAAAAGTACAAGTTTTCCCTGACGGAGCCGTGGAACAGTCTCAGCGATGAGGCGAAAAACATCATCCTCTACGGCACCAAGGGGGAGACACTGGAGCTGCACTATGACCAGCCCCGGGGCAAGGGTGTTTTGAAGCAGGCCTTTGAGGGCATCTGCAATAACATCGAGCGCCGCTATAAGGAGACCCAGTCCGACGCCAGCCGGAAGGAGCTGGAGGAGCTGATGAGCGAGTGCCCCTGTCCGGACTGTCAGGGTCGCCGTCTGCGGAAGGAATCCCTGGCGGTCACGGTGGGGGAGAAGAACATCTACGAGTTCACCACCCTCTCCGTGGAGGATGCACTTATCTGGATGGACGGCCTGACACTGACGGAGCAGCAAATGCTGATCGCGGATCGAATCCTGAAAGAAATTCGCTCCCGGCTGGGCTTTTTGAAGTCCGTGGGCCTGGGCTATCTGACGCTGGCCCGCAGCGCCGGGACCCTCTCCGGCGGCGAGAGCCAGCGGATCCGGCTGGCTACCCAGATCGGCAGCAGCCTGATGGGCGTGCTGTATATTTTAGACGAGCCGTCCATCGGGCTGCACCAGCGGGACAACGATAAGCTGCTGGCGACGCTGAAAAACCTCCGGGATCTGGGCAACAGTCTCATCGTGGTGGAGCATGACGAGGACACCATGCGGGCCGCCGATTACCTCATCGACATCGGCCCCGGCGCCGGTGTTCACGGCGGTCAGGTGGTGGCAGCAGGCACTCCGGCGGAGGTGATGGCTAACCCCGACAGTCTGACAGGGCAGTATCTGTCCGGAAAGAAGAAAATTGAGGTGCCTGCTGTCCGCCGTCCCGGAAACGGCAAGGTTTTGAAGGTCATCGGCGCGGCGGAGAACAACCTCCGCCACATCGACGTGGAATTCCCACTGGGGACCTTCACCGTGGTCACCGGCGTGTCCGGCAGCGGTAAAAGCTCTCTGGTGAACGAGGTGCTGTTCAAGCGCTTGGGCGCGGAGCTGATGCGGATGAAGGTCCGCCCCGGCAAGTGCGACCGGATTGAGGGCATGGAGTATCTGGACAAGGTGGTGAACATCGACCAGAGTCCCATTGGGCGGACGCCCCGCTCCAACCCAGCCACCTACACCGGCCTGTTCAACGACATCCGGGATCTGTTCGCCTCCACACAGGAGGCCAAGAGCCGGGGCTACGGACAGGGGCGGTTCAGCTTCAACGTCCGGGGCGGCCGGTGCGAGGCCTGCTCCGGCGATGGCCTGCTGAAAATCGAAATGCACTTCCTGCCGGATATTTTCGTCCCCTGCGAGGTCTGTAAGGGCAGACGCTACAACCGGGAGACCTTAGAGGTCCGCTACAAGGGCAAGAACATTGCCGATGTGCTGGACATGACGGTGGACGAGGCGCTGGACTTCTTCTCTGCCCTGCCCAAGCTGAAAAAGCGGCTGCAAACCTTGCAGGATGTGGGCCTGGGCTACGTGAAGCTGGGCCAGCCCTCCACGGAGCTTTCCGGCGGCGAGGCCCAGCGGGTGAAGCTGGCCACAGAGCTTTCTAAGCAGGCCACCGGCAAGACTATCTATATTCTGGACGAGCCCACCACCGGTCTGCACTCCGACGATGTGCGCAAGCTGCTGGAGGTTTTGCAGCGGCTGGTGGACGCAGGGAACACAGTGGTGGTCATCGAGCACAACCTGGACGTCATCAAGTGCGCCGACCATTTGATCGACCTGGGCCCCGAGGGGGGCGACGGCGGCGGTACCATCGTGTGCACCGGTACGCCGGAGGAGGTGGCGGCCTGCCCCGCCAGCTTCACGGGACAGTATCTGAAGCGGATGCTGAAATAAGCAAAAAAACCGGCACTCCACGCAGCGTTTGTTGCGGGAGTGCCGGTTTTTTGATACAATCAACCCAGCAAAAACCGAAGGGGGATACGTTATGCGGCAGACGGATACCGGTGCGCTGATCACACAGCTCCGAAAGGAACAGGGATTGACTCAAAAGCAGCTGGCGGAGCAGCTTCATATTTCAGACCGTACGATCAGTAAATGGGAGCGGGGAGTTTCCCATAGTTAAAGATACCACACCAAATATGATGAACCCACGCTTATACACTACCAGCTATAATAAACCGCAAGGACAGCAATTTGATGATACTGCTGTCCTTTCTTTTATAAAATTGCAGTACACATAAAAAAGCTGTAAAATGATAAATATATTTGTCCTTGTAACAATTCTCGGACATTTGCCTGTTATACTATCTGCAAAAAGCAAAGGAAGTGAGAATATGGAGCAGATTTTAATTGTCGAGGACGACAGTTTTTTGAATAAGATGTTAGACTATAACCTGACCGCAGACGGCTACGGCGTGACTTCTGCCCTAAATGCCAGAACC